>Ga0181535_10005267_pt1 | contig 13937 bp, 10 predicted proteins | sample PEATcosm2014_Bin_44_FD_119774 | JGI IMG/M metagenome (GOLD analysis project Ga0181535, IMG submission 119774) | Peatland microbial communities from MTU Mesocosm Facility, Houghton, MI, USA - PEATcosm2014_Bin17_30_metaG | ecosystem: Environmental > Terrestrial > Soil > Wetlands > Peat | place...
GGTCCGGGATTGAAAAACGAAATGGTTCTGCCCGCGGTGCTCGACCCGTGGGCTGCGTGCGCGCTCTACGAAGCCGCCGCTCTTGCCGCGAAATTTCCCGGAAGCAAGTTATGGCTGGTCGCGCTCGGTCCCAAAGCCAAGCTGCAGCAGATTATGATGACCGTCGCGCAAAAAGTTGCCTTCGAGCTCGTTCCCATCGACGGCCCCATCGGGGGATTCCCTGACTCGCATTCCACCGCCGCGGCCCTTGCCTCAGCCATCGAAACCATTCCCGCCCTCGACCGCGCACAGCTTCTTGTATTCGGAGGTTGGGAATCGGCCTCGCGCGGCGCTGGCGTCACACTCCAGCAAATTGGCGAGCGTCTCGGCATCACAGACCAGTTCTTTGGCGTTGACCAGATCGACGTTCGCCCCGATGGCTCCTTTGAAGTGCTGGAACGAGTGGAGGGCGGCAAGCATCAGGTCTCGGTTTGCGCCGGCGCGCCCGCCGTGCTGGGCTGGGCCACGGGCAATCTGGCGGAGCCGCGCAACAATCCACAAATTGGCATGAGCAATATGCGAACGATGATGCCTGCGCTGCAACGCGCCAAAACCGCCGCGCTCGAAGCCAACTCGCTCGAATACGTCTCGGTGAGCTTGCCCAAACAGCAACGCACCACGCGCGTCGAGAAGAACATGACTCCCGATGAGATCGCCACAGAGCTTGTCGGCTGGATCGGGAAAGACAGTTAACGGCTTTCGGCCCTCAGCTATCAGCTTTCAGCCTTTGTTGTGCGGTCGCGTGCTGATAGCTCACGGCCGAGAGCTCAAGGAAGAATATGGAATCCATTCTCGTACTTACGCATGCTGATGAATCCGGCTCCGCGCTTACCAAATACTCGCTCGAAGCTGTGACTGCGGGCGTTGAACTCGCCGAGCGTCTTAATGCGGCGCTCACCATTGGCATCGTCGCCGCCGACGCGTCCTCTCTGGCGAGCGCAATTGCGAATGCAGGGACGAAACTGCTCTGCGTTTCCGGTTTAGCCTTCGCGCAGCCGCGCTTCGCCTCTGACGCCGCCGCCTGCGCATACCTCTGCCGGGCCGCGGAGGCCACCATCATCCTCGCGCCGCACAGCGCGCGCTTCGCTCGCGTCATGGCCGCGGTCGCGCATCGGCTGGGCGGCTGCATTGATACTCATATCGCTGCTCTCACCACGCACATTACGGCGCCCGCCGGCGCCGACTTCACCGATGTCACGCGGGTTGAAGCCACACGTTGGTTCTACCGCCAGCGCATTGAAGCTGTCGTCACGCGCACCGCGAGGCCGTGGTTTCTGCTCGTCGATGCAGGAACGCACGCGGCGTACGCGGGCGAAGCCGGAAACGCGCAGGTTGAAGAGATTGCTGTCGAATTGCCCGCGCTGCGCACTGAGGTGACTGGCATACGTGCACCCAAACAAGACGAGCAGACGATTCGTCCGGACGCCAAGCTGCTCTTCGTCGCCGGCGCGGGATGGACCAAGAAACAGCCTGACGGCGAAGTGCACGTCGAGAAAGCAGGCAAACTCATCCTTGGGTTTCTGCGTGGTTCCGGTGCGTCGCTCGGCAGCAGCAAATCGTTAGTGGATCAAGGCGGCGAAGGGAACTCTGTTCTCCCATTTCTGACGCACATGAACCAAGTTGGGCAGACCGGCTCGACACCACGCCACGCCAAGGGTCTGTCAACATGTTGCCATGGCGAAGAGCCGCACGTGGTTGGCTGGAGGTTCATCGGCGAACGACGCGCGATCTCTCTGGATGCAAACTGCGGCTGGACGCGCGGTAAAGCCGACGTTGTCTATATTGCCGACGCTTTTCAGGTAATGGCGAAGCTGAATGATCGGCTGCAAAAAGCGGCGAACAGCGGACAATGAAAGGCTGGCTTTCAAGGATTGGCTATTTCTCGGCCTCCCGCAACTGAATCAGCAATTCCAGCAGTTCGTCAATTTCCTGCTGCGTTCGCAGATAGTAGCGCGCATGGGTGCGTTGTTTTCTGCCAATGCGGACCGGGACGACGTTGCCTCTAAGGGCGAAGGCATCCTCATCGTTCTCATCATCCCCTAAATAAAGCACCCAGTTACACTGCAGACGATCGCGTTCCGCGGCCAGCGCGTCACCTTTATCCGGCGCCACTTCTCCCACAACATTCACGACCTGCTTGCCTCCGAACACGCGGACCTTCTTCAGTTTTCCGGCAGCGGCGAGGATGCGCCGCCGCGCCTCTGCCTTCTGAGGAGATTGGCGGTAATGGATGGCCAGGCAAGATTCCTTGTCCTCTATCCACATTCCGGGCATAGGACCAAGTCCCAGCTCCAGCGCGGTCTTCCATCGCTTTACATCCTTGCGCGAACCGGTTGACCTGCTTGATTCCGCGCCATGATTGCCCAGCACCCCCGCCACGCGCACACCGCTCAACTTCTTGAGAACGCTGGCGCGGTTGCGTCCGGAGACAACGATGCAAGGATACAAAGATGCCAGGCGACGCAGCAGATCGCGAGTCCGCTTGCGCATCCAGGCCCGATCGGGATGGTCGGCAATCGGGGCCAGTGTTCCGTCGAAGTCGAACGCGCAAAGCGTCCGCTCATGGGCCAGCCGCGTAACCAGCGGAAGAGAAGCCTTTGACAGGAGAAATTTCATAGCCAGGGCGCCGGCGCCACGGTCGCGCGCTCCTCCGCGGGGCGTCCGGCCACTCGTTCTTGATTGCGTAGCCGCGCGGCATCTACCAGCATAGTTCCTGCCCAGCGATATACGTTGAATTGCACCAGATACGACCGCATGGATCGCATGCGATCCTGCTGCTCGTCTCGAGACATTGTCAGCCCGGAGGCTATCGCATCGGCGCAGCCCTCCAGATCGTAGGGATTTACAATCAGCGCTTCTGTCAGTTCTCTTGCCGCCCCCGTGAACTCACTGAGCAGCAGCACGCCCTGGAGGTCGGTGCGTGCGGCTACGAATTCCTTGGCCACCAGGTTCATGCCGTCGTGCAAGCTGCTTACGTAGCAAAGGTCCGCGGCCCGATAGAAACGGAAAACTTCCGGCGGCTCATGATGAGATCGAAACAAGATGATGGGCCGGTAGTCCTTGGTTCCGAAGCGCTCGTTGATGCGCGCCGCCAATTGCTCCACCTTTTCGTTGAGTTCCCTGTAGCGCTGGATCTTGGTCCGGCTGGGAGCCGCCAGTTGCGCGAAAGTGAACCGGCCACGGAATTCACGATGCCGTTCCAGCAGAACCTCTACTGTCAGCAGCCGCTCTTCAATGCCCTTGGTGTAGTCCAGCCGATCGACTCCGATGCCCAACAGGGCATTCGGCTTCAATCCCAAATCTCGCCAAACCTGGGCGCGGCATTCCTCGATGCTGGGCGCTGTCTCCACCCAGTGCACCGGCCATTCCAGGGAAATTGGATACGGGCGGACCAGGGTGCGGTGCCCCTGCATCACCACCGCGCGATGTTCCTGGTCGATGCGAGTTTCCAAATACCTGTCTACGGAATCCAGAAAATTGTTGCAGTGCAGCTGCGTGTGAAAACCGAGAATGCTGCTTCCCAGCAAGCCGCGCAGCAACTCGTTGCGCCAGGGACAGACGCCCATCTGCTCAGCGTTGGGCCAGGGGATGTGCCAAAAGACGATCACCGTGGCAGCCGGCAAACGCTTGCGAATCATCGCGGGCGCCAGGGCGAAATGATAATCCTGAACCAGGATGATCGGGTCTTTTGAGTCCACCTCGCTGCACACCGCGTCAGCAAACTTCTGGTTGACCGCGCGGTACTGCTGCCAGTCTTCAGCGCGGAAGATAGGCCGCGCATACGCCATGTGACAAAGCGGCCAAAGCCCTTCGTTGGCAACGCCGTTGTAGTAGCCCTGCACCTCTTCTTCGGAGAGCCAGACCCGACGGATGTGATACGACTTTTCATCGGGCGGCACTCTGACATGATCGTTGCGGTCAACAGTGTCGCGATCCGCACTACCGCTTCCGTGGGCAACCCAAACGCCGGAACAGGCGCGCATGATGGGCTCAAGGGCGGTGACCAGGCCGCTCGCTGGATGCTGCACCTCGATGCTACCGTCGTCGTTGCGGTTATGAATGTAGGGCTCGCGGTTGGCCAGAATGACGATCTTCTCGCCCTGCAAATCCCGGTTCAGCGTCTGTTTCAGACGTTCCGCCGTCCACAGCCCCGGATCAGCTTCTCGCTGGCTGGCCATGCGTTCGATGAGTTCGCGCACATCGTTGAGGAGCGGCTGGAATTTTCGGCTCTGCTTGCCCCCTTTACGTAACAAGCCCTGCAGTTCCACTGCCCAATCGGCACGCACTCGCCGGGCCACCAGCAGAAGGATGCCCAAGGCCATGATGGCAAGGATGCCAGCGAGGACGAGCAGAAATGTTTGTGCCCTCGTCTCGCGCCGGTCGATGTAGCTGAAATCGTGAACCAGAATAGCAAAGCCCAGTTCCTGTCCCTCGTCCTTGATGGGCATTGCGGTCACCAGGACGCGGCCCGTGGGCAGCGTCGCCTCGGTGCTCCACTCCTGCAATCCCCCATTCGCCTGGGCCGCGGATGAGAGGGCCTCGCGGAGGCGCGGACCCACCGCAAGGCAACTGAATTCCTGCGGAAATCCCGGGGTAATGGAGCGGGTGCTGAAATCGGCGCCGCAAGCCGCCACTCCGATCACGCGCGCGTCTTGCGCCAGAGCCGCTAATTGCTTGTTGAGAATGGCTGGATCGTACCAGGCGTCCGCCAGCGCGGGGCGCGCGCCGATCAGCACCAATTGGGACCGCGATTGAACATCCCTCTCAAACCATTCACGCACAGTGCTTTGCACCACGCCGGATGCGGCCCAGGTCAACAACGACAGGCCTACAATCAGGGCAAGCATGAGTCGCGCCACTCGTGTCATACTTCTATTGATGCATATTCCCCCCGTCAAGGCATCGGTCGATGCGGCTTGAAGATCTAGGACTGATCGGGAACTGCCAGTTTTCCGCACTGGTGCATAACAGCGGTGAAGTTGTCTGGTGTTGCCTTCCCCGCTTCGATTCCGAGCCGGTTTTCTCAACGCTCCTCGACAGCCAGGATGGCGGGCGCTTTCGCATCGGCCCGGCTGGCGGAGAATCCGGCTCCCAGAGCTACCTTGCCAATACCAACATCCTTGAAACCACCTTTACAACCTCGACTGGCTCGTTCAAGGTCATCGATTTCGCTCCGCGCTTCATGCAATTCAGCCGCGCCTTCCGTCCCACGCAACTGATGCGCATCGTTGAACCCCTCGAAGGCACTCCCCGCATCGAGGTGGCTTGCGAACCAAGACTTGGCTGGTCCAAAGAGAAGCCCTCGCGCTCGCAGGGTTCTCACCATGTCCGCTTCGAAGGCTTTGCCAGCCAGCTGCGCCTTACCACCGACATCCCTCTTTCCTACCTCGGCGGTCAGCCGTTCACGCTGACTGGCCGCCAGCACATGGTCTTGACCTGGGGCGAACCGATCCAGGAACCGCTCGCGCCTTTGTGCGATCGCTTCCTGAACGAAACCGCGCGCTACTGGCAGCGCTGGGTCAAGCGTTGCAACATCCCTCCCCTCTATCAAGGAGAGGTTATTCGCTCCGCGCTCGCGCTCAAGTTGCATTGCTTTGAAGACACCGGCGCAATCATTGCTTCCATGACCACGTCGATTCCCGAGTCCACGGGAAGCGGACGCACGTGGGACTATCGCTATTGCTGGTTGCGCGATTCCTATTACGTGCTGAACGCCTTCGGGCTGCTCGGTCAGTTTGAAGAGCGCGAGCAGTTTCTTCAGTATCTATTGAATGTTGCGGGAGGCGCGCCCGACCTAAATCTGGCGCCGCTCTATCGCGTCGATGGGTCGCAGAACCTGGAGGAATCCATCCTCGACAACTGGCCAGGCTATAACGGCGAAAAGCCAGTGCGCATCGGCAACGGCGCAGCGCTGCACTCTCAAAACGACATCTTCGGCGAAATGGTGCTGGCGCTGACTCCGATCTTTCTCGACGAGCGTTTGAGCGAGGAGCGCTCGCCGGCAGTTTTGCGCCTGATCGAAGGACTGGCACGCAAGGCCATTTCACTCACAGGAGTTCCGGACGCCGGCATTTGGGAATACCGCACCGAGTGGAAACCGCAAACCTTTTCCAGCCTTATGTGTTGGGCGGCCGCGGAGCGCATGGCGCGCATCTCTGACGTGCACGCGCCCTCGCATGCGGCTGAGTTTCACGGCGCCGCTGAACGCATTCACGACGAAGTTGTCGCCCAATCCTGGAATGCCAGCAGAAAGAGTTTTGTCGGCCACTATGGCGGAGAAGATCTGGATGCTTCTCTTTTGCAAATGGTCCGCTTGCGCTTTCTTCCCGCCGCCGATCCGCGCATGATCAGCACCATCGAAGCCATTCATCAGGACCTCTCCATGGAAGGTTGGGTTCGCCGTTACAGCTTGAACGACGGCTTCGGCAAACCCACAGTCGCTTTTGTCATCTGCAGCTTCTGGCTGATTGAAGCTCTCTCCGCCGCGGGCCGACAAGACGAAGCTCGCAAAGCCTTCGACCGAATCCATGCATCGCTGTCGCACCTTGGGCTCATCGCGGAAGACTACGATCCAGCCGAACCGCGCATGTGGGGCAATTTTCCGCAGACCTATTCGCACGTTGGGCTGATCAATGCCGCATTCGCGGCTTCGCCGCAATGGACCGATCTGCTCTGAATTGGCTTTCGGCTTCCAGTTTGTAGTTCGCGGCAAAATCCCTTCCTGAAAAATGATGCGCCTTCGCATCACAGTCTCACAGAAACGCACAGAGTGTGAGGCTGTGAGATTTTTGTGCGTGAGTGATTGATTTTGCTGTCACTTTCTGGCTTCACAGTTTCACAATTCGTTTTTCGGGCGGCGAACCCGGGTGGCTTGGTTCGTGGATCGTGGTCGCTCGACCGGGGGAGGGGGGAGGGGGAGGGGGTGTCTACTTGCTCCCCTGGTCTCTGCATTCCAAAAAAGTGGGCGGCGCGGGAGCCTCCCGATCCCCTACGGGCCTCACCTCGCCGCCCAACCGCATGCTCACTTCTTCAGACTGAAACCAGTGTAGCGATTCGGCAGAAATGATCTGCAAAGTTCGATATGACGATAAGATTGCTGTAATGAATGAGATGCAACGAAATGGCGGGGTCGGGGCGCTTGACACGGCGAGAACAGTGGAGTGAGAGCGCAGGTTGGCGCGGCGGCCTTCCGGCCGGATGATGGTTTTCTCTCGCCATATGGGCGTTTATCCGGAACAAACCATCAGTCTCCTCTTTCCTGCGTGGCCTTCGCAATCTGCGGCGCGGCCAGGCCCTTATCATTTACCAGCCGACGGTTGGCGAGACGCGCGCAAGATTCAGGATCGTGGGTCGGTAGATAGACCGTCTGACGATCGCGGCCGAGCTGCCTGATTGCGCCGAGGGTTGCGCTGGCGACGTCGTCATCGGCGCTGACGCCGTCAATTCCGCCCGATAGCATCAGCTGCTCATCATAGGATGTGTCGCCAGCTAGAAAGTATGTAATGCCTTCGTCTCGAACCAAAACGGAGAGATGATCCGCCGTGTGACCCGGAGTTGCCACTGCGATCACGTCCCCGCCGCTGGTTAATCTCGCGCTGGCGGCAAAGGGGCCGAATCGTCCGCCCGCGAGATCGAGGGGCACTGGATCGAACCACGAGGGCCAGCGATTCGGGAGGTATCCGCGCACACGGCCCAACCATCCGCTTGCCGTCTTGAGTTCGCCTCGAGCCACAAGAATCTCGGTTTGGGGAAAATGTGCGAGGCCACCATCGTGGTCGATGTGCAGATGAGTCAGGACGACACGTCTGACATCACGCGGTCCGATGCCGAGAGCGCGTAACTGCGGACCGATCTCCTCGTCGTGGTCGATGCGAAACGCAACTTCCCATCGAATGTAAGGATGTAGAGACTTGCCGGTCTCGAGCAGATGCGCCCCTTGGCCCGTGTCCACCACGATCACGCCTTCGGGATGGTCGATGACCCACGCATACGTGGGGAGCCATCCAGTCCAATGTCGGTCCGCGAACACGCCCAGCCGGCGTCGCAGCCCCCGTCCGCGCCCCTTGACTTGCGCGCTTTTGATCCGAACGGAGCCGGTTTGGATGGCGTGTAGCTTCATGCGTTCACCGCGATCGATCGCACGATCTCCGGCTGATCGAAATGCACCATGTGGCCGGCATTGGGCACTAGAACTGCCGTGCTTGCCGGTGCTTCAATGGCTTCGGGCAATCGCTCCACAATTGCGCGAGGGGTCAGAGCGTCTTGTTCACCGAAAACGTAGTGAACAGGGACTGCTAACCGTGGTGGATTGGCAAACAAATCTAATGACACCAACTCCGGCAGCAGCTTGCGCTGGATCAGATTCATATTGCGCAGGGCCTTCGCGGCGCCAAATATGCCATACGTTCGGATCATGGCAAAAAGCGTCTCTCTCAAGATCGCATTGAAGTTCTTGCCTCGTTCAATCGTGCCCAAGTCTGCCAACAAGCTGGCGCGACTTCGGAACGCTGCTGAATCTGTATAAGGCGGAATACCGAGTTTCTTTACACGGCCACTCAATCGGCCATCTCTTGCAAGGACGCTTTGGTCTTGGAGAAATGAGTAAACGGACGCGTCACTTCCGGCCGTATCCGCATCAGGGGAAATAGCGATGACCGACTTCACCTTGTCGGGCTCATTTTCCACAGCCCGCAGGGCAATTGTTGCGCCCAGAGAAATGCCTAACACTATCACGGTGCGCTTCGTCTCATGGTGTAGCCACCGCAGGATTGCGCGGAGATCATCGACCTGCTGCAGCAAAGAGACGCTCCTGGCATCTTGCTGCGATGCGCTGCCACAGCCTCTTTGTTCCCAGTAGCTCACGAGGAAATCCTTTTCCAGTTCCAAGTGTTGCTGAAACTTTCTCACCTCGTGCAGCAGCGGCAGACCTGGCCCGGCCTGAACGATCAGGAGTGGGGGCAGCCCGGTGCGCTCGGCGCACATCCGGACTCTCTGGATAGAACCGTGGATTTCCAGCTTCACGGTATCGGTTATCGCCAACATGATTAGAGCTCCTGTATCCGTGTCCGGGCACGAGCATACGCACCATAAACACCAGAATACCCGCGAACTGCACGCCACATTCATGGAAGCTCACTCAGCCGAGCGGGTCGGTCCCGATAAGTTGGCTTATGGGAAGCAATTCCCAACGATGCGGGCCGAGAGGTTGGCAGGATTGCCGATGGGGTTTTCGACATGTGGTTTGCGCGGCTTCGCCGCGTACTTTTCTTTTCCGAAAAATGGTGCGGATATTCGGGGGCCTGAAGGCCCCTGCTCCCTCCGAAAGGAGGCAATGACTGGCATTGCGGGCATTCAGTACCTAAGGGCCCCAGCTTTCACGCCGCGGACGAAGACCTATCCGCGGGGACCCCGGTCTCCCTCCGATTCACAGGGCTTAGAACGGGCTGATTTAGGATGGAGTCTTGGTGCGAAATTTGCCTCCAGGCGGCGAGGGTGTGACCTCAGGGGCTAATGCCCCCATCTCTCTCCAGAACGTTGCGGCACGACTGAAGTCGTGCCCTTTCAAAACCAGACTTGTAAACCCCGTCCAAAGGACCAAGTGAATCGAAACGCCATGAAACCTATCACTGAATTCATCAAGCATCATTATCGTCATTTCAACGCCGCAGCCCTAGTGGATGCGGCCGAAGCCTACAACAAACTGCTGGCCGACGGCGGCAAGATGTTTGTGACCATCGCCGGTGCCATGAGCACGGCCGAGCTCGGACTGTCGCTTGCCGAGATGATCCGTCAGGACAAGATTCACGGCATCTGCTGCACGGGCGCGAACCTGGAGGAAGACGTCTTCAACCTGGTGGCGCACGACTATTACGAAAGAGTCCCGCACTACCGCGACTTGACGCCCAGCGACGAGGCGGCACTGCTGGCGCGACACATGAACCGCGTGACGGATACGTGCATCCCCGAGATGGAGGCGATGCGGCGCATTGAGAACGAGGTGCTGGCGGAGTGGGTGAAGGCCGACAAGGCCGGCGAGCGGTTTTTCCCGCACCAGTTCATGTACAAGATTCTGCTTTCGGGCGTGCTCGAGAAGAGCTACCAGATCGATCCCAAGAACAGCTGGCTGCTGGCCGCGGCCCAGAAGAACCTGCCCATGTTTGTGCCGGGGTGGGAGGATGCGACACTGGGCAACATGTACGCGGGCCACTGCATTACCGGCGACGTGAAGAAGGTGCACACGGTGCGCACGGGCATTGAGTACATGATGGAGCTGGCCGAGTGGTACACGGAGACGACGAAGACTGCGCCGCTGGGATTTTTCCAGATTGGCGGCGGGATTGCCGGCGATTTCCCGATTTGCGTGGTGCCCATGCTGCACCAGGACTTGCAGCGGGATGGTGTGCCGCTGTGGGCGTACTTCTGCCAGATTTCGGATTCGACGACGAGTTACGGGTCGTACTCGGGCGCGGTGCCAAACGAGAAGATTACCTGGGGCAAGCTGGGAGAGAATACACCGAAGTTCATTATCGAGAGCGACGCGAGCATTGTGGCGCCGCTGGTGTTTGCGTATGTGCTGGGGTGGTAGAAAAGCAGGGAAAAGGGATCAGAGAACAGGGAACAGAAAAACCGGGGACGAGTGAAGAGAGTGAATCAGTGAGGAAGCGGACAGCAATTGTGCTGGTGCTGGCGGGAGCGCTGTGCTCGGCGGCGCGGATGCGTGCGCAGGAGGACCGGGGCTTGTGGAGCGCGACGAGTACGAACGCACGCGCAATCACGGGCAATATTGCGATTGCCGAGGCCAAGGTGACGATCAACTTCCTCACGTTTCCGCTGGCGCCGATTCGCCGGCTGAAGCCGGTGGAGGTGAGCGCGGTGTTCGATGCGGACGTGAACGCGGGGATCGAAGGCGCGCTCTACCGGCTGCACGTGCCGCCGGGCAAGTACATTGTGAAGAGGAATACCCTGTGCGGCGGCGAAGAGACGCAGTGGATGGCGACCTACGTGACAGGACACACGCTCAAGGTGGCGTTCTTCTCGGGCGATGACATGCCGGTGTTCACGTTTGACGCCATGCAGAATACGACCACGCTTTGCGGGAAGTATGCGTACGGAAGATAGGTGTGAGTGTGAGTGTGTCAGTGCGAGTGGTCAATGATCGGTTCACGCGGTCCACTCACACTCACCCTGTTCCCGCTTGCCATAATGCGGCGAAAGAATACCTCATGTCTTCCCGTAGAGGCAGAGGCGTTTCCATCTGGGTGGCGCTGATCTTTGTTAGCGCGGTCCTTTGGCCTGCCCCTGCGAATACACCTGCCCCGGCAAGCTTGCCCCTGGCGCAGATTCTGGCGTCGATGGAGCATCGCAATCAAATTCAGCGGGAGGCATTGAAGCACTACCGGGCGGTACGGCAATACCATGTCGAGTACCAAGGACTTGGAACCGTCGAATCGAGAATGGAGGTGCAGATCGACTTTGATGCCGCTTCAGGAAAAAGTTTTCGCATTGTGTCTCAGAGCGGTTCCAAAATTCTTAGCGACAAAATTCTGAAGAGGGCGATGGACAGCGAAGTAGAGGCCTCAAAGGACGGCGGGGCGACCTCGTTGACGCCGGCAAATTACCGGTTCCAGCTGCTGGGGAGCGAGAGCCTGGATGGACGTCCAGCCTACATTCTGAGTGTTGAGCCGCTGAAGGAAAGCAAGTTTCTGTATCGCGGCAAGGTCTGGGTGGATGCGATGGACTTCGCGGTAGCAAAGATCGAGGCGGAGCCTGCGAAGAGTCCCTCATTCCTGATTTCGCGGACGCTGGTTCGATGGACATACGCGAAAACGGGGAACTTTTGGCTGCCGCAACGGAGCCACAGCGAAGCCAAGATCCGGATCGGAGGCACTGCCGTGCTGACTATCGATTACGGGACATACCAGATCAATTCGGATAAGCCGCATTCCGGTGGCGCAGACTGACCCGCGGCAGTGTTCATTCCGGTCAGCGCTTTGAGATCGTAACGAACGGCCCGCTCACTGCCTGCCCATTCGCGCCTTCAAACGCAGCCTGGCGCAATCCGGGCATTCCCATCTCCCACTTCGGCCCTTCGAGCTCCGGCATGGGCCGCGCCTGAAAGAGCTTCTTGCACTGGCGAGCCGTCCAACGAGCCCAGCGCTTCGACTTCTTCCGCCGCGCGCTGTCGGTGGAGATGCCTGTGCCAGCATACATCTGGCGGTAGAGCTTGGAGAGGAAGATGAATCCGAGCCGGGCGCGCAGAGTGGGAGTGCAGGCGGAGCGTTCCCAGATGGCGCTCCATGTGTAGAATCGGTCCCACACTTTTTGCGTGCGCATGCGGATTTCGTCGGAGCTCATGGTGGGATGCGGCGTAAACATTTTGGGCCGCACTTCAGTGGGAATCATCCAGTAGCGCGTAATGGGAACGCCGCCCACCATCATGGGATCGACTGCCTGTTCTTTTTCCCAGCGCCCGAAATCGACGGTGCCGGGAAACGGAGTCATCATGACAAATTGCGCGAAGGTGACGCCGGCCTTGATGGCCATTTCGACCGTGGCGGTGAAGGTGGCGGGGCGATCGGTGGGCAGGCCGAAGATGAACGAACCGAGGACGTGCACGCCGTGCTGCTTGAAGGTCTGCAGTTGCTTGGCGAGGGCTTCGCCGGAGTAGTTCCAATCTTTATAGACGGCCTTGAGGCCCTCCGGCGTGACGGCTTCAACGCCCACCAGCGCTCCCTTGATGTTGGCCCTGCGCATGGCGTCGAGATAGTTGCCGTCCTCGCCCGCCTCCATGGTCATTTGCGTGAAGAACACCATGTCTTTGGGCAGATTGGCCAGCTCCTCCATCAACGACAGGCGCTCGTTGCGAATGGCAGTGAGCTCGTCGAGCTTGGCGGTGTTGCCCTGCTCGCGCGCCAGACGCAGATCAGTGAATGTGACGGGATAAAAATTGTCATCGGCCAGGGCGATGAAGCGAAAGCCGAGACGGCGCAACGCGATGATTTCGTCGACGACATTTTGGAATTTGCGCTGGCGGGGCTTCTGTCCATCGGTGCGCCACACGCTGCAAAAGGAGCAGTGCTTGGGGCAGCCGCGAATGGTTTGCACCGAGGCCCACATGTATTTGCTGGGATCCATGAGGTCCCAGCGCGCGGAGAGGAATTCGCTGCCCTCGATGCGGCCGCCTTCGTAGACGCGCTTAGGCTCGCCTGCGATGCAGTCTGTAACGACTTTTGCCCAGGCGAGATCGCCATCGCCTTTGACGACGGCGTGGGCTTCGCCGCGCTCCAGGGCTTCGTCGGGAAAGAGCGTGGCGTGAATTCCGCCATAGACGACCCATGCGCCGCGGGCGCGCGCCATGCGGCCGACGGCGTAACCGCGCAAAGCATTGCCGGTGTGCACGCTGATGCCGACGATGTCGCCGGGCTCGATGGTGGCGGGCACAATTTGTTCGATGGATTCATCGACGAGGATGGGATCTCCAACGACAGCGGGTGTGGCGGCGGCGAGCACGAAGAGCCAACGCGGCGTGATGACCGCGGTACCGAAGGAGTTGTCGCTGGGATTGACGAGATGGACGCGCATGCGGGCCAACCTTTCGCCGTACGGGTGTGGTTGGCTTCACAGCAATTGCAGGTATGCCGTAATGCGGGTTGACGATCGGAAGCGGCGCCTCAGTGGGGAAGATGCCGCGCTGAAGTTGCGTTACGGCGAATTTCGATGGTGCGCGTTTGATGGGGTGAATTGACCAAAAGGATCCTTGCCTGCCTTGCCGGCAGCGCGGATTCTTTCTCGTGGATTTCCCCCCTGACAATTTTCGTGATCATACAGGTATTGGGCGGGAGAGAGTGGTCAATATTGACCACATTTGCGGAAAGGCCGAATATTCATGGAAGAGCGGA
>Ga0181535_10005269_pt1 | contig 13933 bp, 9 predicted proteins | sample PEATcosm2014_Bin_44_FD_119774 | JGI IMG/M metagenome (GOLD analysis project Ga0181535, IMG submission 119774) | Peatland microbial communities from MTU Mesocosm Facility, Houghton, MI, USA - PEATcosm2014_Bin17_30_metaG | ecosystem: Environmental > Terrestrial > Soil > Wetlands > Peat | place...
ACGCTCACACTGGCGGTGGAGGGAATAAATGCGATCGGAGTGATGCCCCAGATGTTGAAGCCGCGCACATCCTGCTCGCCGCCCATGAAGCTCCGCGAGAACGGAGGAATCAGCTTGCCGCCGTAGCCGGTAATCAGCCACGTACTGAGGTGGAACGCCATGATGTTTTTTCGGCTGAAGATGGGCGAAGGCTTGAAGTACTTCAGGTCAATCGCCGGCCGCAGCGTGTTGACGTTGCCTCCGAGGATGCTTCCCGCCGCCGCCACAGAGAAGAAAATGCTTTTGCCGCCGGACGGGTTGATGGGGTTGTTGACCGTGTTGTACGAAACCGACGGCGTAATCGAGCTGGTGTGAATGCCCTGCAGCGCATTCGGCCCGTAGACACCGCTGAAGTCGATGTAGTCGAAATAGTTGGTGGCGCCCGTGGTCTGCGTCACGATATCCGAAACCTGGTATCCGTAAGTGATCCCGGTCCGCCAGAAGCTGCGGTGCAGCTGGTAACTGGCCGACACGTTGAATCCCTTGCTGTTCTGGATGTAATTCAGCAGGTTCTGGTTGTTGGGGCCAGAGATGGAGCTGAACAGCGGCAGCAGGTTCTGGCCGTAAAGGATCGAAGCTTCGCGGGCCTGATTGTAATCGAAGCGGCTGACGAAAACCGTAAACCCGGCCTGGATGGGTTTATCGAACAAATACGGCTCGGTGAATCCGAAGGTCGCGTTCTGCTGGCGCGTGCCGAGTTGCCCGTTGAGCGACAGGGTCTCGCCCAAGCCCAGGAAGTTGTTGGTGGAATAGTTCGCCCCTACAAAGCTGCCCGCGATGCCCGAAACGCCGCCGTTCAACCCGATGGTGTTCTTGCCCCGCTCCCTCACCTTGAGCGTAATGTCCACCGTGTCGGTGCCGGGGTTGGTCTTGATATCCGCCGCCTCTTCTTTTTTCAACATCTCGAAATAGCCGAGCTGGTTCAGGCGCAGAATGCTCAAGTCCCAAAGCTGGGTATTGAACATGTCGCCTTCGTCCAGCAGGATCTCGCGCCGGATGACGCGGTCGCGGGTCGTCGTGTTGCCCGCAAAATCGATGCGGCGGATAAAGAACTGCTTGCCCTCGTCGGCCGTGATCGTCAGATCGATCTGGTCCGTGCCAGGCTGCGGATCGAACGAAGGCTCGGGAACGAAATTGATATAGCCGAACTGGCCGTAGAGCTTGCGCATGTTCTCCAGTCCCTTGCGCAGCTTGTCGGTGGAGAACACATCGCCCTTCTTCATGCCGAACAGCCCCATCAGGACGGAGGGCTCGCGGAAGAGCTTCACGCCGACGAAGTTCATCGCGTTCAAGTGGTACAGCCGGCCCTCTTCCACGGGAATGGTGATGTTGGCGTAAATCCCCGGCGTCTCCATCTTGACTAGTGGCAGGCGCCACCCGTGGCCGCCGCTGGGAATGATCTTGACGGACTCGTCGAGAGCTTTGAATTCGAAGAATCCGTGGTCCTGGTAGGCCTGGCGGATCCGCTCCTTGTCCTCTTCCAGCTTGGCCTGGTCGTAGGTCTTGGCAAAGAGGCTTTCAAAAAGGATCGAGTGCGGAACGCCGAAGGGATGAAGGTTCTTCATCGCCGCAATCACCCATCGCTGATTCTCGGCCTGGTTGCCGGTGATCGTGATCTTGCCGACCTTCACCTTCGGTCCTTCCTTGACGTTGAAGGTGACTTTCAGCGAGGAAGGCGGAATCTGCTCCACTACCGGATCGACGGTCGCATACTGGCGGCCGCGTTCCGAGAGGAACTCCTTCAACACCTGCGCGGCGTGCTGGATCTTGTTGGGATCGTATTGCGATTCCACCACCAGCCCCACCTTGCGCTCTTTGAAACGGTCCAGAATCTCCGACACCGTCACCGTGTGGATGCCTTCGTAATTAATGGTGCGGATGACACGCCGCTCCGTCACCACGAACCGCAGGATCAGGCCGCCGGTTGGATCCGGCTCCGTCTCCAGAACGATATCGTCGAAGCGGCCCGTGTTCCACAACGCCATGAAGTCGCGCCGTAGCGCTTCTTCGCTGTAGAGGTCGCCGGACTTGGTGAAGATCAGGGCCTTGAGCGTGTCGGCAGGAACACGCCGCGCGCCGCGGAATTCAATCGCCTTGATCACTTCGCCGGTGACCACCTGCGGCGCTGCAGGAGCAGGCTTCGGCGCTTCCAGTTGCGGCGCTGCCTGGCTGGGAGGCTGGTTGGGAGCGGCCGGAACATTCTCCAGCGGATTCGGCTGCGGCGCCGGCGGCGTTTGCGGCGCTGGTGGCGTCTGCTGCGCCGGCTTGGGAGCTGTCCCCGGCACGTCTTCGAACGGGTTGCGCTGCTGCGGCGCCGGCTGCGGTGGATTCTGCTGCGGCGGGGGCTGCGCCGGTGGTGTCTGTGCCTGCTGCGCGCCGGCCGGCCCCGCCAGCCCGCCCAGGTACAGCGCTGCCACCATCAGGCTCCAGGGCCCGAACTGCTTCATGCGCGCATACCTTTCCGTTGTGCCCTGCCGCGAAGATTTTGCATGGGGAATGACGTCACTCGGGTACAGCCGACCGCTCTGATGATAAGCACTCATTTTAGCGGATATAGGACACTTCAAACAACGAGGCGGCGGCGTCCACAGGTGTGAACGTCCGTCACAGGCCGCGAGCCTGGGTCGTGCACGTTTACCGGGTTGCTTCAGCCACCCATCCCCGCCGGCCCGTGCAGTGCACGTTCGCGGCCAGCGGCCGCAACGCGGCGGCCTTGCAGCGGAATGCGTTGGAATCAGGCGGGAACGGCGTTGCGCAGGGCTGTAGTGAGGGCCCGCAGCCATCCCCGCGGCTGGAACAACGCAGCCACACCCTGTTGCCAGACGGCGGCAGCATCGGCTTGCCGCCTACCCCGCACACCGGTGATAGGATCGAAACTTGCTTTTATGCGCACCGTTCTGCTGCTCATCGTCTCGAACACCTTCATGACCTTTGCCTGGTACGGGCACCTGAAACACCGTACCTGGCCCATCCACACCGCCATTCTAGTGAGCTGGCTGATCGCGCTCGGCGAGTACTGTTTTCAGGTCCCCGCCAACCGGCTGGGTTACGGCCAGTTCACCGGCTATCAACTCAAAATCATTCAGGAGTGCATCACCCTGGTGGTATTTGCGCTGTTCGCGTACGCCTATCTGGGCGAGGCAATCAAGTGGAACTATGCCGCGTCGTTCGTCTGCCTGGGCGGCGCCGTGGCGTTCGCGTTTTGGGGCAGATAAGCTGCGGCACCGGCCATCCTCAGGCGGCCTGTCTGCTCCGTGAACTCTCATCCCCGGCGACGCGGGATGAGTCCGCGAACTAAAATAGGCATTTCCTCATGCTCAAGCCCACCATCTTTCGCGAATACGACATCCGCGGCATCGCCGACGCCGAGCTGCCCAGTGATGGCATTACCATGCTCGGCCAAGCCCTCGGCACTTACCTGCGGCGCCACGGCGGTCCGAATCTCTGCCTGGGCCGCGACACGCGGCTGAGTTCTCCCCGCCTGCGCGACGCGCTGATGTCCGGTCTGAAAGCCAGCGGCTGCCGCGTCACCGATATCGGCGTCCTGCCCACTCCCCTGCTCTACTACGCCACCGTCCATTCCAAAGCCGATGGCGGAGTCATGATTACCGGCAGCCACAATCCACCGGAATTTAACGGCTTCAAGACTGTTTTAGGTTCCGGCACCATCCACGGTGAGGCCATTCAGGAGATCCGCCGCATGATCGAAGCCGGCGACCTGGACCGCGGCGCAGGCAGCGAAACCACCGCTGACGTGGCCACGCCCTATGTCGACGAGGTCGCCGCCCAATTCCATTTCCCGCGCCGGATCCGGGTGGTGGTGGATGCAGGCAACGGCACCGGCGGCCCGGTGACGCACCGCGTTCTCGAGCGCCTCAACGCGGAAGCGGTGGAAATGTTCTTCGAGATGGATGGACGCTTCCCCAACCATCATCCCGACCCCACGGTTCCGCGCAATCTCGAGCCGCTCATCGCACGCGTGCTTGAGACGAAAGCCGACCTGGGCATCGCTTTCGACGGTGACACCGACCGCATCGGCGCGGTCGACGAGCGCGGATCCATCCTCTACGGCGACCAGTTGATGATTCTTTACGCCCGCGAAATTCTGGCGCGCACGCCGGGATCTACCTTCATCGGCGAAGTGAAATGCTCGCAGCTCATGTATGACGATATCGCCGCGCGCGGCGGCCATCCCATCATGTGGAAGACGGGCCACTCGCTCATCAAGGCCAAGATGAAGGAGACCCACGCCGCGCTGGCCGGCGAAATGAGCGGCCACATGTTCTTCGCCGACCGCTACCACGGCTATGACGACGCCATCTACGCCGCCTGCCGCCTGATGGAGATTGTGTCCAACTCCGGCCGGCCGCTCTCCACTTACCTGGCGGATCTGCCGCGCACGGTGACCACGCCCGAGATTCGCTTCGATTGCCCCGATGAGATCAAGTTCGAGGTGGTGCGCCTGGCCGCCGCCGAGTTGCGCGCCCGTTACAAAACCCTCGACGTGGATGGGGTCCGCGTCCTGTTCGCCGATGGCTGGGGCCTGGTGCGCGCCTCCAACACGCAACCTGTCCTGGTGATGCGCTTCGAAGCCACCACCCCCGAACTGCTCGCCCAATACCAGAGCGAAGTGGAGTCGGTTGTCGAACGCGCCAAGCGCCAGGCGCAGCAAGCGCCCCGGAAATGAGGCACCCCTTTACGTGGCGCAGGCTGTCAAGCCTGCTGAGTCGAGAATCGTCTCGACTCTTCTTCCGGGCGGATTTTTTCAGCGAAGCCGCGATTCAAGGAATCAAGTGGAGTTTCTTGCCGCGGCTGAGACGGAGCACGCCAAAATCGCGCCGGTCCAGCGTGAACATGGTCTCAATGCCTTCGCGATTGGCAAGGTGTAACAGCGACGCGTCGGCAAGTTGTATCCCCAACCCCTTATATTTGGCGAGAATCGCAGCAATTCCGGAGAGATCCGCTTCACCCAGAGGAACCAGCTCAAAGGGCGCACCCTGGAAAGAGGACAGGAGCCGCCCCACTGCCGACGGGTATGCCCGTAACAGCCAAGCCGCTTCCGTGATCACGGGCCAACAAGTCAGGAGCGGGCCCCGGATGCGCTGGAGTTGCGCCACGCACGCTTGATGATGTGCATCGGATTCAGACAGGATGGCCACGATTGGACCGGTATCCACCAATACCTGGCCGCTCACAAGCTACCAAATCCATCCAAATGCGCTGGATTTGTGCTGAGGTCCCGGCTTGCTCCTCGCACGGCCCCGATCAGCCCGGCCTTTTTCGCCCGTTCGTATGCGGTGAGCGCATCGTCTTCGGCCGCGAGCTGCCGCTCTACGGCTCCGCGAACCAGGTCGGATTCTCGCGTTCCCCTGCGACGAGCCGCAGCTTTGAGCCGCTGGCGCAGTTCAGCCGGGAACCGCACGGTGATGCGATGGTCATTCATCTTCGTTGTCTGACATTTTATCAGAACTGTCCGACAAAAGGAGAATTTCCGATCACTCGTTACATGGCGCAGGCTGTCAAGCCTGCTGAGTCGAGAGCCGTCTCGACTCTTCTTCCGCCCTCTGCAGCGCACCGCCGCGCAGCGTCGGCCCTCCGCGGATCGGGCGCCGCAAAAACGCGCCTCCGCCTACTGCGCCACGCCCAATTCCGCCCACCCCGGCAGCGTGGCGGGCCGGTTATTCAGGAAGACGATGCGGCGGGTCTTGGGGAACGGGAGATTGCTGTCCATCGCGCGGTTGTAAATCGTGTACTGGCGGAGGATCTCGCGGTAATCCGCGTTGTTGGTGTCGAGCCAGGCGCTCTTGGCGGGCAGGCCGCCCCCCCAGCCGAGCGACAGCAGGCAGGTGCCCTTTTCGCGTGCCTCGGCCAGGCGCTGCTCCAAAGCCTGCAAGCTTTGGTCCAGCAGACCCATGCCGGCCCACGACGCGTAATTGCGCTGCAAGGTGAGCAATCCGCCGGCGTAGACATTGGCGGCTTCGAAGAAGCGCGCCCGGTTCAGCGATTCGGGCCAGCGCACGATGCTCCGCACTTCGGGCTGCAGCAGGAAACGATTCTCGTCCCAGCGGCCTTCAAACACCGTTCCCGGCGCGGCCATTTCCGCGAACGCCGGCGTGCTGTCGTCGGGACGCGCGCCATCCACCGCCCCGCGCGGGCTCTGCTTCCATCCCAAAACCAGACCCCCGCCGCGCGGCTGCAGCGTGGAGGTGCGCAGCAGATAGACCTTGAATGCGTCGTTGCTGACCGTTCCCGAATCGCCCGTGCTGACGAACCGCATGCGGTTGGAGCCGCTCGGGCCCAGCGCCATTTCTTCCACGCTTTCCGCCGGCCGGCGCGGCGGCCGCTCGGTCTTCACCCTTTCGGCCAGGCCCTGCAGCATCCCATCGCGCCAATTGGCGAACAGCATGCCGGTCCGCAAAGCTCCCTTGATGGCGGCGCCGGGCAGGTACGGGCCGGAAGCGCCCGCGGCAAACGTTGGAATGTGCAGACTTTCTCCTGCGGCGCGGTTCCAGTAAGCCGAGTAGGCGGCGTTTTCGAACGGAATGCGGCGGCCGGCGAAGTTCTGCGCGAAGCCGCCCCAGGAGGCAAAGTCGAGCTTGTCGGCCGTCTTGAGCTGCGCCAGGTAACCATCCAGCCGGGGCCCTTTGGCGAGCAGGCGGAAAATGCGCCACTGGTCGAGCACATTGACGTGGTCCTTCCAGACCATGTAGTCGATGGGGCTCAGCTTGCGGCCATCGCCGACCAGCAGCGGCGTCAGACATGTGAGGCGGTATCGCATCAACTCACCTCGGGTAGCGGGACAGAAACCGCGAAACCGGCCCGGAACACGGGATGCGGGAAGCCGCCGGGCGCAACGTCCGGCGCTGCGCCGCTGGGCGCGGACGGAGCGTAGATCACCGATCCTTCCCCCACCATCTGCAGCGTCTTCTTCAATTCGCCCGTTCCCGCCGGGCTGTCGATGCGCCCGCCGCGTTCCACCAGCCAGTAATTGCCGCGCGACCAATCCACCGCGTCCTGCTCCGCCGGCGCAAACAGCGAGAGCAGCCAGTGAGGCTTCGGTCCGCTCTCTATCGCGATCGCTTCCTGCGGCAGCGCCTCCGGCACCGCCTCAACTTCCGTGGCCTCCTCGGCGACTTCGACGGGCTCTTCCAGTTCCAGCACGCCGATGGCAGATTCGGTCCCGCTGGCGACCGTGGATGCCGCGGCGGTGCCGGCCACCGCGCTACCGCCCGCCGCTTCGGCGCTGGCCGGTTCACCGGGTGGGTTGGCAGAATCGCCTACTTCGCCGGCAGCCTCCTCGGGCGCCGCGGTGAGCGGTTCTGCGCCGGACGGAGCCGGTATGGCTGCCGATTCCATGTCCGGGTTTGCGCCGTGCGTCTCGGCTGGCGGCGGAGCGGTTTCGACCGGCGCGCCGCCGGCACGGCCCACCGCGGGCAGAATCATCTCCGGCAGCGTGCCTTCGCGAAACTCCGGCGCTTCGGACCTGCCCCAGCCGCGCGAGCGCTCACCCCCGAAACCACTGTCGGCCAGCAAGCGGAAAGCCGCTTTCACCGGATCCCGCCAGAGCTCCCACGCCGGCTCATTCCGGAATGCCGCTACCAGCCAGAGCCCCGCGCCGGCGCGAAATTCCTGGCACGCGATCGAATGCCGCTCGCTGGCCCCGCTCAACCGGTCCACCGCCGCGCTGGAGCGCACCGCGGAGCGGAACGGTCCCATCCGGCCCGCCGGCACCAGGCATTCGCTGGGGCCGTCCACGCTCCACGCGTCTTCATCCAGCTTGCCGCCTCTCACCAGCGATTGCACGATCGCCAGCGGCACAAATCGCGCGCTTTTCCAATGCACCCGCGCGCCTACCGCCGGCAGCTGCGGCGGCCAGATGGTGCGCGGCGGCACCACGAAGCCGGTTTCCCCCAGAAAGGGGAAACAGGAGCTGAAGGAGACCGCCGGCTCGCCCGAGCAGGCCGTCGCGTCCAGCCACTCTTCGAGCCTGCCCAGCCGCGCCATCGCCGCCGTAACCGCCGCATATACCGAATCGCTGTGATAGATCGAATCGACGCGATTGCGCGCGCCCGAATCGGGTCCCACCCGCCACGGCCCTGTCGGCCGCAGCCTGACGACCAGGCCTGGCGTCATGAATCCTCGCGCAGGAAAGCGAACGCCGACTCGGCGACCGCTGCCTGAATCACTCCCAGGGCATCTCCCGCTGCAATCTCTTTTTCCGCCGCGCCCTTGGCGTAATAATCGCGCCCGCGCCATACCAGGCGCAGTTTGTTGAAAGAAACACGGCCGCTGCCGCGCGAACCACCGCCGCCCAGCGCATCGTCTTCCAGCAGCCGCAGCCCTTCCAGCACGCGCAGAAACAGCGGCGCGTCTTCTTCGCAGAGTACGTCCATCACCAGCCGCGCATGAAAGCGCGCGCCCGCCGGAACCCGCTCCAGGGTGCGCGGGTTGGCCTGCGAGGTGATGCGGTCAATCGCGTTCTCGTTCTTGACTTCGGTCAGCTCGTCGTCCAGGTTCTCGCGCATCTGGGCCGTGATGCTCTCCACGTCCAGCGGAGCGTCGAACACGGCCAGCCGTGCCGGCGAGGCCTGCGTAGTCTCCAGCGTTTCACCCTGCACACGCTCCATGCGTCCCGGGCTGCGCCCGAATAGCAGGCAGATATCGTCGTCGGGGCGGTCACTCTGGTGGATCCGCACTTCCTGGCCCTTGCGCCTCGAAAGGTACACCAGCTCGGCCGGAACAGCCAGGCCGGAACTCTGCTCCAGCAGCGAGCGGATCTTGCCGCGCAGCGAGCTGCCCGGCACATACGGCCTGCCAAACGCGTCTTTCGCAACCGGATTATCGGAGCCGCCGATTTCCAGCGAACCTTTGCCCGCCCCAACGTGCAGGCCGGTTTCACAGGTCATTTCCGCTTCCAGAATCAGCTTCCCGATGAGTTTCAGCTCGGTTTGAGGAGTGTGTGCGCTCATTACTTTACTCGTTGTAGGCCACGATGGCCTCGAAAAGGTCCTTGAATCGCTCGTAGCCCTTGGTGTCGTTCTTGCGCGTCACCTGCAGCAACAGCTTCTCCAGCTGGTCCATGCTGCGCAAGCCATGGCGCGCGATCGTGTAAGCCAGGCGTGCCCGCAGCATCACGAATTCGTGCTGCCGTCCGCTTTCCGGCGCGCGAACCGCACGGCGCACCGCGCCATAAAGGCGCCGCAGCTGGCTCTTGGTGCCCGAATCCATGTCGCGCATCCGGCTCACCACGGAGTGCGCCTGGTTGTCCAGGTAAAGGCTGTCGTGGATCAGCTTTTCGAGCTCGATTTCCGGCGGCGCTTCGAACCGCCCGCGGTCGGGACCCCGCCGGTCGCCGCGTTCTCCTCTGTCGCCTCGATCCGGGCGTGGGCCACGGTCGCCTTGTGGCGGACGCCCTTCTCGCGGTGGCCGGGCCTCCCGGTTCCGCTGCTCGTTCTCTTGTGTCATGTGCTAAACCTCGGTCGCCAATCTGGCCCACTCCAGGGCCACCAGTCCGGCGGGCCGCAGCTTCACTTCAGCCGACCTCCGGCCCGTCATTTCGTTAATCAGGTGGGTGCGCAGCTTTTGAAACTCGCGATCGCGCGTCCCGCTCAGGATGCGGTTGAATCGCCGCTGGAAGCGCCACGTCCGCTGCGTCTCCACCTGGCCGGACTGCCCGTCGGCATAGGCCTCGTGCCGGTAGAAACTCCGCAGCTGGTAAAGAAACTGCCGTGACATTCTGAAGTCGTGAACCAGGCGGGTCACTGTATCCTTCAGATCCGCCGCGTCCGCCAGGTGGCGCCATTCCAGAATGCGCCCCAGCAGATAAATGCAGTCCTTATCGGACGATTTCGCCAGGTCCAGGTTGCGCCCCGCGTCCTCGTGCACTGCCGCCAGCGGATAGTAAGCTTCCGGCGCCAGCGCAATCGCCATCGAAATCGTCTTGCCTTCCGGTCCGGGATACTCCTTCAGATTCTCTTCCGTAAAGCGGTGGAACAGCCGCTGCACTTCGCGCGCCAGTGCGATCAGCGCATCCCACGCCCCATAGACCGCGAAATCGTCGCCGCCGCAATACAGAATGCTGACTTTGCGCCAGAACTCCGGCAGCGAACACAGCACTTCCAACTCGCCCGCGAAGAACTGTTTGTAGAGCACCGACAGCGGCACGTGTTCTTCGATCGAGTTCACCCGCCGCAGCCGCAGCCCGAAATTGTCCACGTCGCCGCGCAGCACGCCCCAGATCGCGCGCCCCTGCGAACGGCGCGCGAGCGTTTGCACCGGCGCCGCCTGCTTGCCGTCGTCGCTCGGCGCGGCGTGGCGGGCCAGCAGGATGGCATCCGGCGAAAGATTGGCGGTCAGGCTCCACGTGTGTTTCCCGCCATCCACCAGCACCTTCCCCGGCGACTCGGGAGACCAGCCGGCTTGCTTGGCCTCGCGAACCTTGGAGCCCAGTTCCTTGGCGAAGTAAGCATCCGCCGCCGCGTTCGCAGCCGGCGTGAAAGGCTGAAAGGCGCCTGCGCCGGAGTCCGACAGGGGCCGGTTGCGCTGCCGGTCCAGTTCCTCATTCAGCCGCCGCCGGATCACCGCCCAATCGCCCAGGTTGTCCGTCACCGCCCAGATCAGCTTGACGCGCCCGGAGCTTAGATCCGCCATCTGGCGCGCGGCCGACTGCAGGAAAGCCTCCGCCGTCTCGCGCACTGCGCCCGGCAGCACCAGCAGAAACTGGCCTCCGCCGCTCGATCCCAGAAGGATCCGCGCCAGCCCCAGCTCCGCCAGCAGCGCCCGGGGTAAAACTTCGCTCAACAGGGTGATCCACTGCGACCGTCCGACCAGCAAGTCTTCGCCCGCCGAGCGCGCCGGACGTCCCTCCGCGGCGGCCGCGGAAAGAAACTCTTCGGTGCCGAGGATTTTGCCCTGGAGCAGGATTTGTTCGGCCATGAGAGGTGCTCTAAGCCTTGAGAAACACTAACTGTAGCACAGAAACCTGAGAGCGACGGCGCACTCGTTTCACTCTGCTTTTATGTCCCGCATCCGAGTTCTGACGGCGCTCGCACTGCTCGCCGGTGCTTGCAGCGCGCAGACCGTCCGCCCCCCTGCCAAGGCTCCCGCTGCCCGCCCCAGAACCCCGGCGCCCAGCTCCCAGCCGCGTCTTTCCGACGCCCAGCTCGAAGCCAAAATCCGGGCCAAGCTGGCCAAGTCGAAGAAGATATCGCAGGACCATTTCCAGGTCCACGTGCAGGGCGGCGTGGCAACGATCGAAGGCAAGACCGGCGTCATCCAGCATAAAGGCAGCGCCACCCGTATGGCCAAGACTGCCGGCGCGCTGGCCGTGAATAATCGCGTGGAGATCAGCGATGCCGCCCGGCAGAAGGCCGCGGCCAATCTGGAAACCGGCCGGCGCCGGGCGCAGATCAAGCGGGGCGACGTACGCGATTCGCGTAGCGACGCGCATCAGCCGCGGTAAGCAAATCGTTGTGTAGCGCGAGGTTCGGTAGCGCCGGCGGTCTTGCCGCCGGTCGGCTGGTGCACTTGCCAAAGGGTGTTTAGCCTATTAGGCTCTTCTTGCGGACCGGCGTTTTGGCAAAGTACAGCGTGATGGCGCGGTCGATATTGGCGCGGGTCAGCCGCACCGCCCGGCCTTCGTACTCGGCGATCGCCTTCACCAGTTTGAGAATGTCCATCGGGTAACAGGCGCGTAGCGTGGTTGCTCCGGCGGCGATGCAGCGCTCCCGCATGTATTCGGCGCAGCCGGTCTCGGCGGGCACGCTGTGGACCGTAATCACCTGCTTCACGATCAGGTCGAAAATCTCGTCGCTGACGTCTTCCACCAGCACCTTGGTCTGGATGCGCCGGAGGAAGGCTTCGTCGGCTAGGTCAGACGGATCCAGGTTGGTCGAGAAGACCACCATCAGTTCGAAAGGCACCTGGAACTTCATGCCCGACGCCAGGGTGAGATAGTCAACGCGGCGGTCCAGCGGTACGATCCAGCGGTTCAGTAACTGCTGCGGGGAAACTACCTGGCGACCGAAGTCGTCGATCACCAGAATGCCATTGTTGGCCTTCATCTGGCACGGCGCGATGAACACGTGTGTGGCCTCGTCCAGGCGCAGTTCCAGCATGGCCGCCGAAAGCTCGCCGCCCATCGTAATGCAGGGACGGTGGCAGATCACCCAGCGGGGATCGAGAAACTCATCCTCCGCCTCGATCGGCCGGTGCACCACCGGGTCGAAAACCGCAATGATGTGCCCGTCTACTTCCACCGCGTACGGAACGATGATCGTGTCCTGGTAAATGCGCAGGATGCGTTCCGCGATGCTCGTCTTGCCGCTGCCGGTTCCGCCGTACAGAAACAGCGACTGATGCCCGATCAGCGAAGGGCCGAGCTGGTCCAGCAGGCTCTCCGGCATCACCAGGTCATGAAATGCCCGGCGCAGGCTGTCCCGGCTGAGACGCAGTTTGGCGTCCTGCCCCCTCACCACCTCGTGATACTGCTGAATCGATACCGGCGCCGGCCCGACGTACTGGCAGACCTCGCTGCGTGCCGTCGCCAGGTGCCGGCCGGATGAGGTGAGACTGAAGGAGTAATCATTGCCGATCATCCCCTTCACGTCCAGCAGCTGCTGCTGCCGGAACTGGTGAAACAGGGCTTCCAGCACCGGGAAGGACAATTTTAGAGACTCGTTCAATCCTGCCAGCGTGCCAGTGCCGTGCAGCCAGAGATACCGGAGCACCAGATCACTAATTAAGGAACGCGGGATGCCCAGGTCGCCAATCTTCTCCGGCATCGTCGGCCGCGTTCTGACCTCTTCGGTCTTCACGGCTACTGTGCTCGGAGCGGCGGCCGCCGGGGTCCGGAAGGCGGTCGCCTGGTTGTTCGCAATCATCGGGATACCTCGCGATTCCAGCATGATGACGTTGGGGTTATTAGATGTTGCGAGGCTTTCCAGACTCATAACATGGGAACTATACACTGCAACTCCCGGACCACACCAGCATGGCCTTGGTTAAGCGCGGCTGTATGGCGAACGGTAGCCCCAATAGCTGCCGGCGGGCCAACGGAAAGGGTACTACTTTAGTTAATGCCAGCTCTAGGACCCTGGCGAAATTCCACAATCCCGATTTGGCGCATAATGGAAGAACCTTCAAAAGTGAGGGAACCCTCTCGGAGAGCAGGCACTTGATCGTGAGGATCGCTAGCATTGGGCGCGTGATTCGACGGGGCTTGCCGGCCCTTCTGGCGATCGCCGGGTGCGGCTTCGCGCAGGTGGCGGACCGCAACATCAATATGGTGTCGGGCACCAGCTGGCCGAACGGCGATCCGTTCCTGCAGCGCCAGAACGAACCCTCGCTGGCGGTTTCTTCCCGCAACCCACGTCATATGCTGGCCGGCGCCAACGACTACCGCACGGTGGACCTCCCTGGCCTGCCCGATGGCGAAACCGGAGACGCATGGCTGGGGGTGTTTCAATCCTATGATGGCGGCCAGACCTGGACCAGCACCGTGCATCCCGGCTGCCCGCAGAAAGTCGCGCAGTGCGCCGGCGCCCCCGCACTGGCCGGGTTCACTGCCGCGGCCGATCCCGTAGTGCGTGCCGGCGCCAACGGAATGTTCTATTACAGCGGCATCGCGTTTATCCGCAGCGCCAATTCCGCCAGTGCTGTATTTGTTTCCCGCTTCATCGATGAGAATAATGCGGACAGCGGGAATTCCATCCAGTACATTGACACCGTGCCGGTGGCCTCCGTCTCGGGCAGTGTTTTTGTCGACAAACCCTGGCTAGCGGTGGATGTGCCGCGCTCCGGCAGCCAGTCCTGCCTGATGAACGCCCCTCAGCCGGGCGGCGGCACAGTGTCGGTTGCCATCGCGTCGGGCAACCTTTACGTCGCCTACACTACT
>Ga0181535_10005272_pt1 | contig 13930 bp, 23 predicted proteins | sample PEATcosm2014_Bin_44_FD_119774 | JGI IMG/M metagenome (GOLD analysis project Ga0181535, IMG submission 119774) | Peatland microbial communities from MTU Mesocosm Facility, Houghton, MI, USA - PEATcosm2014_Bin17_30_metaG | ecosystem: Environmental > Terrestrial > Soil > Wetlands > Peat | place...
GCCGATCCCGTGTCCCACAAAATCCCGTACCACCGAAAACCCCTCGGCTTCGACCACGCGCTGCACCGCCGCGCCGATATCGCCCAGGGTTGCTCCCGGCTTCACTGCGGCAATGCCCGCCTTCAACGACTTCTCCGTGACCTGCAACAGCCTCTTGGTCACCGGCTCAATCTTCTCGCCGACCGGAACCGTGATGGCCGCATCACCGTAGTAGCCGTCGATCACTGCACCGCAATCCACCGAAACGATGTCTCCTTCTCTCAGGACACGCTTCTTCGAGGGAATGCCGTGCACCACTTCGCTGTTCACCGAGGTGCAGAGCACACAGGGGAACCCGTGGTATCCCTTGAACGCCGGCCGCGCACCCAACTCACTCATCCGCGCTTCCGCCGCTTTCTCAAGATCGAGAGTGGTCGCGCCCGGCTTCACGTGGCTACGCACCAGCTCGAGCACCTCGCGCACCACACGGCCCGCTCGGCGCATCTTCTCGATCTCATCCTGGGACTTCAGCACAACCGGCACCCCGGTATATCCTCCCAACAACGCACAAAACCCGTCGGGCTGCGTAACGGCGTTGACTGAACCTGAGGTTCGTCAACCCTGTTTGCGCAACTCCTCGACGGCTACCACAATCCTTGCCGCAATCGCAGGAATCTGCCCATCCGCTGCCACTTCAGCAAAACGTCCCAATTCTCGGTAGTGCTCGATCACAGGCGCAGTCTGTGCCTGGTAAGCGCGCATGCGCTCCGCAAAGACTTTCTCCGTGTCGTCGGCTCGCTGGGCCAGCACAGCGCCTTCTATATCGCAAAAACCTGCCCGTTGGGGCGGGTTTGAGTAGATGTTATAGATGGTCTGGCAGACGGGGCAGTTTCTGCGTCCCGTAATTCGGCGCAGTAACTGATTATAGTCCACATGCAGGCTGACAGCAACTACCGGCAGCCCTTCTGTCCGGGCAGCCAGACGCCCGTCCAGCCAGCTGGCCTGCGGCAAAGTCCGGGGGAACCCGTCCAGAATGTAGCCCCTGACGGTGTCCGGCTCCAGCAGCCTTGCGGCCACCATCTCGTTGACCAGCGAGTCGGGGACCAACTCCCCGCGCTGCATCACTTCCCGAGCCGCCTTGCCCAGGGAAGTCCCCTGAGCCACATTGGCTCGCAGCAGATCGCCGGTTGAGATCTGGGGAATGCCCCACAGCTTCACAAGTTCTTTGGCCTGGGTCCCCTTCCCAACGCCGGGTGCGCCCAACAAAAGAATAGGACCGGGTACGATTGCTGTTGCCGTAACCCGGTCGCTTTCCTTAACACTTGCTGAAACAGACATTTACCACGTTTTCCTTCCGCGTATGCGACCGGAGCGCGGGGAAAAGCCGTCATAGTGACGCATGATCAGCTGCGATTCGATCTGGTTTACGGTGTCCATGGCCACACCCACCACAATCAGCAGTGAAGTGCCGCCAAAGTAGAAATTGACCCCCAAACCATGCGTGGCCCATGCCGGCAAATTCTCAAACAGCCGGCCAATCAGCCATATCTTGTCGAATCGGATGCCCGAAATGAGGAAGGTAGGCACCAGGGAAATAATGATCAGATAAATTGCCCCGACCAGCGTAATCCGGGTCAGGATGTCGTTGATGAAGTCCGATGTGCGCTTGCCGGGCCGGATTCCGGGGATGAACGAGCCCGACTTTCGGAAATTGTCGGCGATATCGTCGGGCTTCATCACGATCGAAACATAGAAATACGCAAAAAAGACGATGCCCAGCATGTAGAGCAGCTCATACCAGGGATAGCCCGGCTGGATGTTCTGCAGGATCGGCTGGAAGAACCGACTGTTCTGCACCCACTCCATCTGCCCCATCATCAGCGGCACCGACAGGATCGAGCTGGCAAAGATCACGGGCATGACGCCGCCCGAGTTCACCTTCAGCGGTAGATGGCTGGACTGTCCGCCCATCATGCGCCGGCCGACAATACGCCGAGCGCTTTGGATCGGGATACGACGCTCCGACCGCTCGACAAACACGATGAACGCCACGACGGCGATCATCGCTACGAGCAGCAGCACAATGGCCAGAATCGTCAGCGATCCCCACGCGTTGGACTGAACCTTCTGTGCCAAATCGGCCACGCCGCGCGGAAGACCGGCCACAATGCCGGAGAAGATCAGCAGGCTCATGCCGTTGCCGATACCGCGGTCGGTAATCTGTTCGCCCAGCCACATGATGAAGGCTGTGCCTGCGGTCAGCGTCAGAACGGTCATGAGGTCGAAGCCGATGCCCGGATTGAGCACCAGACCCGGCGAACGCGACAGAATCGCGGCGATGCCAATCGACTGCAGCGCGCCCAGGATCACAGTCAGATATCGGGTCCACTGGGTGATCTTGCGCCGTCCCAGTTCGCCTTCCTTCTGGATACGCGCCAGGGGCTCATACACGACCGTCAGCAGCTGGAAGATGATCGACGCCGTGATGTACGGCATGATACCCAAAGCAAAGATAGTCATGCGGCGCAGCGTTCCGCCGGTGAACAGGTCCATCAGGCCGAGGGAAGTGCCGTTCTGGCCACCGAAGAGCAGTGCCAGCTGGGTGGTATTCACGCCAGGGGTGGGGATCCACGCGCCCAGACGGTAAACGGCAAGGATGCCAAGGGTGAACAGAACGCGCTTGCGCAGGTCCGGGATTCGGAAGATATTGAGGAACTTGTCCAAAATCTGCTGCATGTCAGAGTGTCCGCTTCAGGCGTTGCCGCCGCAATTTCTCTTGATGATGGCCCCATTGTAGGCGGGAACGGCCCGGTTTTGCCCGAAAATCCCAACAGCCGATTCTCAAGCCCCGAGCCGATGCCCCGCCGTGTTCCAGAACACAAGGGTCTACCTGGTTTTGGTGTACAGCACGTGCCGGATGCCCACCTTGTGACGTATCGCCTTTGTCGTCAGGGTTGGGGAAGCTCGAACTTAAGCCTTCTCTACGACTACCGCTCCGCCTTCTACCAAAGCTTTGCCCCCGGCCTTCTCGATCTTCTCGGCCGCCGACTTGGAGAACTTGTGGGCATGGATCGTCAGAGCCTTCTTGAGTTCGCCCGATCCCAGAATCTTGATGAGCGCCTTCTTGCTCGAGGCCAGACCCAGCTTTTTGTAGTCGTCCAAGCCGATTTCCTTCACGTCCAGCTCCGCCAGCCGTTCCAGATTGACGACCGTGTACTCGGTGCGGAAGATATTGGTGAAGCCGCGCTTGGGCAGGCGGCGGTGGAGCGGCATCTGGCCGCCTTCAAAACCACGCATCATGTGGGAGCCGGAGCGCGAACGCTGGCCCTTGTGCCCGCGGGTTGAAGTCTTGCCCATGCCGGATCCCATACCGCGACCGACACGCTTGCGCCCGGTGTTGGCTTTCTTGGGCGCGCGTAGATTGGATAGATTCTTTGCCATGATTTCCTCGCTAATAGCGCCGAGGACTGGCCGTCCAGGCCTTCCCCGACTCGCGTTTGCTAGAGAGTGAACCAGCGAAGGAGTGAGAGAGTGAAGGGTTCACTCCTCCACTTCTTCACTAGCTTTCCAGAATGCGGACAAGGTGCGGCACCGTCTTCACCATGCCGCGGACCGACTCGTTGTCTACCCGCTCGACGATCTGGTTCAGCCGGGTAAAGCCCAGGCCTTTGATCACCAGTTTGTGCTTGGTCGGCGTGGAGATCGCGGAGCGGTAGTAGTGAATGCGAATCTTTTTGGTCTCAGCCATGATCAGAGCTCCTCTACTTGCTTGCCGCGGAGGGTCGCGACGTCGGCCTTGTCCCTGAGCTGCACGAGCGCGTCAAATGTTGCTTTGATCACGTTGTGGGGATTCGCGGTACCGAGGCTCTTGGTGAGCACATTCTGCACGCCGGCCGAGGTCATCACCGCGCGCACCGCGCCGCCGGCAATCACGCCCGTACCTTCCGGCGCCGGCTTCAGCAGAACCTGGCCCGAGCCAAAGCGCCCCACCACCTGATGCGGAATGGAGGTTTGGGTCAGGTTCACCTTGACCAGGTTCTTCTTAGCCGACTCAATTCCCTTGCGAATCGCCTGAGGAACCTCTTTGGCCTTGCCCGAACCGTAGCCCACCACGCCCGAACCGGCGTCGCCCACCACCACCAGCGCGGCGAACGACATGTTTTTGCCGCCCTTGACCACCTTGGTCACGCGATTGATGGCCACCACCTGATCCTTCAGGTTGTATTGGTTGGCATCGAGTTTCTTTTTCAATGTCGTCATTGCTGTCCTATTTGTCCTTCCGGGCCGCATTGCAACCCTGGAAAAGCCTTGTCGCCAAAAAACTACTCCAAAACACGAAGAAGCGGAGCTTAAAACTCCAGACCGGCTTCGCGCGCCGCTTCGGCCAGTGCCTTGATGCGCCCGTGATACAGAAAGCCGCCGCGGTCGAATACGACCTTCTTGATGCCCTTGGCTGTTGCCTTCTCCGCGATCGCCTTGCCGATCTCCTTGGCAGCCGCCACATTGCCGCCGGTCTTCAACTTCAGCGCCAACGTGGAGGCCGACACCAGGGTTTCACCCTTCTGATCGTCGATCACCTGTGCATAAAGATGGTTCAGCGAACGATACACATTCAGCCGCGGCCGCTCGGTGGTACCCGAAAGCTTCTGGCGGATACGCGCATGAATGCGCTGCCGGATTGCATTTCTCTTGTTCTGCGTAATCATCGTCTTCTCTTCCTATCAGCGGAGCCGCCCTGCGGTTCCGTTCGGGTTTAGATCCTTCCTCTTCACTGCGTTCAGCGTCAGGATGATCGCGCGAGGCTCAGGCGCCTCGCAAACGCGATCATTTCGCTCCGGTCTTGCCGGCCTTCTTCTTCAGCTTCTCGTTGGAGTAGCGCACGCCCTTGTTCTTGTAGGGATCGGGCTTGCGCAACTCGCGCATATCGGCGGCCACCTGGCCGACTTTCTGCCGGTCCACACCGGAGATGGTCAGGTGCGTCTGCTTCGGGTCGATCGCCACTTCGATGCCCGTCGGCAGCGGAAACTCGATGGGATGCGAGTAGCCCAGCGTAAACACGACCGTGCCCTTGCCCTTCAGCTCGGCGCGGTAACCGATGCCGACGATGTCCAGTTCCTTCGTCCACCCCTTGGTCACGCCCTCGACCGCGTTAAAGACCAGCGCACGCGTCAACCCATGCACCGCGGCGTACTTGTCACTCTCGCGATTCAAGTGCAGCACACCATCTTTGGTCTCGAGCTTGATGCCATTGGCAACCAGCGCCGAGACTTTGCCCTTGGGGCCTTCGACCAAGACGGTGTTGCCCTCGACCTTGTACTTCACTCCACTGGGGAGCGTGATCGGCTTCTTTCCAATACGCGACATCGATTCAATCCTCTAACTGGCTTGCGAGTCCCGAACAAGATCCGTTCGTTCCACTGCAGCCGGCTCAGGCCGAAGCCAAGAGCCAAATTTCAAATCTCCGCGAAACCTCGCTCAGACACGCCGAAGGCAGTTGCCTGGACGGCAAGTTCTACCAGACTTCGCAGAGCACTTCGCCACCTACGCCTTCGCGGCGCGCCTGTCGGCCCGTCATCACACCTTTCGGTGTGGTCATGATCGAGATGCCCAGTCCGCCCTGAACGCGCTTGATCTCGTCGCGGCCGATATACACACGGCAGCCCGGACGCGAGACACGGGTCAGGTCGCGAATGGCTGCTTCCTGCCCGCCGTACTTCAGGTACACGCGGAGAATCGGCTTGCCATCCTCTTCCTGGGTCTTGTAGTTCGAGATGTAACCCTCTTCCTTGAGAATGCGGGCGATCTCTGTCTTCAGCTTCGAAGCCGGCACATCCAGCTTCTGATGACGCGCCCGGATCGCATTCCGGATCCGCGCCAAGAAATCTGCTACTGGGTCGGTCAGACTCATTCCTTCTCCTTCATTCCCCGTTCGCCCGCCGCGATTGCAGCGGGAACCAGCGGAAATGTCTACTACAGCACTTAGCTACTAGCCTCTAGCTTGTCTGGCTTAATCGAAGCTCATCGATTTTGCATGAGCTAGAAGCTAGCGGCTAGGAGCTAATAGCTGTTTTTCTACCAGCTCGACTTCACGACGCCGGGGATCTCGCCCTTCAGCGCCAGGCCACGGAAGCACAGACGGCAAATGCCGAACTTGCGCAGATACCCGCGCGGCCGTCCGCACAGCTTGCACCGGTTGTGCTTGCGGCTGCTGAACTTCGGCTTCCGCGCGTCTTTCACTCTCTTTGCAGTAGTTGCCATAAATCCTCAAATCCCTCTTACGCGCCCTGGCGGAACGGCATGCCGAACGCCTTGAGCAGCGCACGCGCGGAGTTGTCGTCCTTGGCCGTTGTCACAATCGTGATGTTCATGCCTTTCAGCTTCTCCACCTTGGAGTAGTCAATCTCCGGGAAGATCAGCTGATCGCGCAAGCCAAGCGTGTAGTTGCCGCGCCCATCAAAACTCTTCGTCGAAACACCGCGAAAATCGCGCACACGGGGCAGCGCTGTCGAAATCAGGCGATCCAGGAACTCATACGCCTTATCGTTCCGGAGCGTGACCATTGCCCCAATCGACATGCCGGCGCGCACCTTGAAGGCCGCGATCGACTTCTTCGCCTTGGTTGTCACCGGCTTCTGCCCGGTGACCTGCGCCAGATCGTTCACCAGCGGATCGAGCAGCTTGGTGTTCTGCGTCGCTTCGCCCAGCCCCATGTTCACCACGATCTTGTCGAGCCGCGGCACAGCCATCGAGTTCTCGATGCCTAGCTCTTTTTTCAGTGCCGACTTGATCTCTTTGTTGTACTTCTCTTTCAACCTTGCTGCCATTTCCTTCTGCTCTCCTTCTTCCGCTCTCGGAGTAGATCGTCATGACCCGTTTACCGTTTCGGAAGGACTGGTCGTCCAGACAACTGCGCTTCGCGCCTTTCTGAATCGGCCTTCAAATCTGTCCACTGACAACTGCCCTGCTACTTCTTGGTCGGCAACTCCGACCCGCACTTCTTGCAGACGCGCAGCCGGCTTGCACCCGCGGTCTTGAATCCAACCTTGGCTACGCCGCAGTTGGGGCAAACCAGCGCCACATTCGACACGTTGATCGGCGACTCATGCTCCGCAATGCCGCCCTTGGTGCGCTGCCTGCTGGTCTTGCTCGAAATCGTCTTCTTGACGACGCGCACATGCTCCACCAGCACCGTCCCCTTGTCGGGGAACACGCGCAGCACGCGCTGCGTCTTACCGCGATCGGCGCCCGTGAGCACCTTGACCGTATCGTTGCGATGAATACTCAAACTCGGCATATCTTCTCGAACTCCTACACCACTTCGGGTGCGAGCGAAACAATCTTCAAAAACTTCTTCTCGCGCAGTTCGCGAGCCACCGGGCCGAACACGCGCGTTCCTACCGGCTCATGCGCGTCGTCGATCACCACAGCCGCATTCTCATCGAACCGGATGTAGGTTCCGTCGCGGCGGCGGTGCTCCTTGCGCGTACGCACAATGACGGCCTTCACGACTTTGCCCTTCTTCACTGTCCCATCGGGCGAGGCTTCCTTCACTGCAGCGGTGATGACATCGCCGAGGCCGGCCTTCTTGCCCAGGCTGCCGCCGAGGGGAAGAATCATCTGCAGCTTGCGCGCGCCGGAGTTATCGGCCACCGCGAGCATGGTTCTCATTTGTACTGCCATGGATGTCTCTCCTTCCGGCCCGCGTTACTTCGCCGCTTCGACTACCTGTTCGACCGTCGCCGTGTCTTCGAGCTGGCTCAGAGTGGAGCGCCGCACGATCTCTTCCAGTGCCCACCGCTTCAGCTTGCTCGTCGGCCGCGTCTCGCGGATGCGCACTACGTCGCCCACGCGCGCCGAGTTCTGCTCGTCGTGCGCATAGAACTTCTTCGAGCTCTTGATGATCCTCTTGTACTTCGGATGAGCCTTGCGCATCTCGACCTCGACCACGATGGTCTTCTGCATCTTGGTCGAAACCACGTTGCCCACCTTCTCATTGCGCCGCGATGCCGCCGGCGCCTGTACCTTTTCTGCTGCCGTCGTCATTCACCGGCTCCCTTCTTTACTGCCTTCTTCGCGGTCTTCTTGGCGGGCGCAGCCACGACTTCGGTCTTCTTCGCGCCGCGAATGCTCAGCTGGCGCTCCCGCGCCACCGTCTTGATCTGGGCGATCTCTTTGCGCAGCTGCCGGAGCTTCTTCACTCCATCGTTCTGCCCCAGCGACACCTGAAAGCGCAGCCGAAACAATTGTTCGGCCGACGTCTTCTCCTGGTGCGCGAGCTCGTCATCGCTCAGATTGCGAATCTTCTCGAGTTCCATCGTTTCTCTCCGGCGCTCGTCCTGTCAGCGACAGTCGGCGCAAATCCGTCTCTTCTTACTCGGCTTCCGTCGCCGCAGCCGCCTTCTCCAGGCCGGGCCGCTGCACAAACTTGGTCTTCAATGGAAGCTTGTGCGAAGCCAGCCGCATCGCCTCCGCGGCAATCTGCGGCGTCACACCTTCCATCTCGAACAGGATCTTGCCCGGCCGCACCACCGCGACCCAGTGGTCGAGCGCGCCCTTGCCCGATCCCATACGGACTTCGGCCGGCTTCTTGGTGATCGGCTTGTCCGGAAACAGCCGCAGCCAGATCTTGCCGCCGCGCTTGATGAAACGCGTCATCGCAATACGGCTTGCCTCAATCTGCCGGTCCGTAATGTAGCCGCATTCCATGACCTTCAAGCCATATTCGCCGAACGACAGCGTCGAGCCGCGCCACGCCTTGCCGCGCCGCTTGCCCTTCTGCTGCTTGCGAAACTTCACCTTCTTTGGCATCAACATAACGAAACCCTCAAAAAACAGGGACCAGGGAATAGGGACTAGGGACTAAGTATTTGTCGCCTCGTCTACTTCCGCGGCTCCCAGCCACAATCTCAAACCCTACAAACCGCACCCGACCAAAGTGAATGGTTTCGGAACGTTAGTCCCTAGACCCTAGTCCCTCAGTCCCTGCCTTAGAACACTCCCGACCCAACCGCGGCCGGCTGCTGGCGGCGCTTCTGCTCGTAGATATCGCCGCGATAGATCCACGTCTTCACGCCAATCACGCCATACGTCGTCTGTGCCTCGGCAAAACCATAGTCGATGTCGGCGCGCAGCGTGTGCAGGGGCAAACGGCCCTGCAGATACCACTCGGAACGCGCGATTTCATTGCCGTTCAACCGACCCGAGACGCGCACCTTGATTCCTTTGCAACCGAAGCGCAGTGCAGAATCCACGCTCTTGCGCATCGCCCGGCGGAAGCTCACGCGCTTTTCCAGCTGCAGCGCGATATTCTCGGCCACCAGTTGCGCATCGAGCTCCGGCTTGTTCACCTCGATGATGTCGATGAACACTTCGCGGCTGGTGCGTTTGCCGAGCTCAGCCTTCAGCTTCTCGATCTCCGCGCCCTTGCGGCCGATTACGATCCCTGGCCGGGCGGTGCGGATAAGGAAACGCAGCTTGTTGCCGGGACGCTCGATCTCAACCGAGCTCACGCCCGCCGCCTTCAGCTTCTCGCGCAGCTCTTTCTTGAGCTTCACATCTTCGACCAGGAGCTTGTCGTAGTCGCGCTCCGAAAACCAACGTGAGCGCCACGGCTTGTTCACTCCCAACCGGAATCCATAAGGATGGACTTTCTGTCCCATACGTTTACCTCAATCCTCTTTTGCCTTCTTGGCGGGCTTCTTCTTCGGCGCAGCCGCAGGCTTTTTGGCTGCGGTCTTCTTCGGTGCAGCTTTGGCTTTCTTCGCCGCCGGCTTCTGTCCTTCGATCACTGCGGGCTCGTCGGCCTTGGTGACTAAATGCGATCCGCCATCGCGTTCCGCAACCGACACGATGATGTGTGCCAGGCGGCGCTGATAGCGATAGGCACGTCCCATCGGTGCAGGGCGAATGCGCTTCATGCGTGGTCCGTCGTTGGCCACAGCCTGCTTCACATACAGGTTGTCGACATCCAGATCCACGCCCTTTTCGCCGGCCACATACTTCGCGTTGTCGATTGCCGACGTCAGCAGCTTATGCACCACCGGTGCAATGCGCTTCTTGGTGAACGCCGCGGTCTCCAACGCTTCCTGCACGCTGCGGCCCTTGATCAATTCGAGCACCAGCCGCGCCTTCTGCGGCGACACGCGCTGAAACTTGGCTTCGGCTCGGTATTCCTTCGTCTCGATTGCCATTGGTCTCTTCCTCAATCTCCATACGCTGGAGTCAAATTCTCAGCGCAAATCTCTCTTACCGTGCCGGCGCCGGCTTGGCCGCAGTCTCTGCCGCCTTCGATCCGCCGGTGTGTCCCTTGAACGTACGCGTCGGCGCGAACTCGCCCAGCTTGTGGCCCACCATGTTTTCCGTCACGTACACCGGAACGAACTTCTTTCCGTTGTGCACCGCGATCGTGTGTCCCACAAACTCGGGAAAGATCGTCGAGCGCCGCGACCAGGTCTTCACAACCTTCTTATCGTTGGCCTTGTTCAGCACCTCGATCTTCACGCTGAGGTGTGTATCTACAAACGGGCCTTTCTTCGTCGAACGTGCCATAAAATCCTCTGCGCTCCTCTACTTCTGTCTGCGGCTAACGATGAACGCATCGGTCCGCTTGTTGTTGCGCGTCTTGTAGCCGCGCGTCGGCTGGCCCCATGGCGTCACCGGGTGACGTCCGCCTGAGGTTTTGCCTTCGCCGCCGCCATGCGGGTGATCGACAGGGTTCATGGTCACGCCGCGGTTGGTCGGGCGAATGCCCATCCACCGCTTGCGGCCTGCCTTGCCGATCGAAATATTCTCGTGATCGGTGTTGCCCACCTGGCCAATGGTCGCCATGCACTCCACCAGCACCTTACGGGTTTCGCCGGAAGGCAGCTTCAGCAGCGCATAGTCGCCTTCCTTGGCCACCAGCTGCGCCTGCGCGCCTGCCGACCGCGCCATCTGCGCGCCCTTGCCCGGCCGCAGCTCGATTGCGTGCACTGTGGTGCCGGCAGGGATGTTCTTCAACGGCAGCGCATTGCCAATCAGAATGTCGGCCTCGGCGCCCGAGCTCACGGTCGCGCCCACCTTCAGGCCAACCGGCGCGATGATGTAGCGCTTCTCACCGTCGGCGTAGTTTATCAGCGCAATGCGAGCCGATCGGTTGGGATCGTACTCGATGGTCGCGACCTTGCCCGGCACACCGAACTTCTCGCGCTTGAAATCGATGAGGCGGATCTTCTGCTTGTGTCCGCCGCCCTGGTGACGAATCGTAAGGTCACCCGAATTGCGGCGGCCGCCGGTCCGCTTGCGGGTGGTCAGCAGCGGCTTATGCGGCTTATCCGTCGTCAGGTCGTCGTTCACCAGCGTTGTCTGGAAACGCAACGTCGGTGTGATCGGTCTGTATGTCTTAATCGCCATCGTCTTTGTCCTTGAGAAACAGTCGCAACTTCCGATCTGTTTCTCGCTCTTCTCCGGGCCGTCTACAAAGGTCCCGATAATCTCTCGTCGTGAACTGATCCCTGAAACCTGATCCCTGCAGTTACAGGTTGCTCACATACTCCGGCATCTTTTCGCCGGCTTTCAGCCGGACATATGCCTTTTTCCAATCAGGCCGGAAGCCTGCATACTTGCCACGGCGGCGCTCTTTGCCCGCCACGTTGGCCGTGCGTACAGCCGCGACCTTCACCTTGAACAGCGCTTCCACAGCCTGCTTCACTTCAGTTTTCGAGGCGTCGGGAGCCACATCGAACACCAGCGTCCCTTCGGTCTCTTTCACGCCAAGCCCTTTTTCAGTGATCAGAGGACGGCGAAGTACGGAATAGAGTGTCGGCATTACGCGGCCTCCGTCTGCGCGTGCTTGCGCTTCGAAACTGACTTCAGGAGCGCCTCGGAAAGCTGCTCAATCGCGGCCTTCGAGAAGATCGCGCGCTCATAGCGGAGCAGATCGTAAGGATGCACTTCGTTGTTGAGCACCAGCTCCACGCCCTTCAGATTGCGCGCACCCAGTACCAGCGCCTGCGACAGCGTCTTGCCGTTCTCCACCAGGAGCGCCGTCCGCTTGGCATCGAGCTTGTCGAGCGCCGTGCGATAGAGCTTGGTCTTCGCATCCTTGATCTCAAGCGAATCGACGACCGTCAGCTTGCCGTCGGCCAGCTTCGAAGCCAGAGCCGAGCGTAGCGCGCCTAAAAGCTTCTTGCGCGGGAAGGCGTACTCATAGCTGCGGGGCTGCGGTCCATGCACCGTGCCTCCGTGACGCCACAGGGGCGAACGCACCGAGCCAACACGTGCACGGCCCGTGCCCTTCTGCTTCCAAAGCTTCTTGCCGGAACCGGCAACCAGCTTGCGGTTCTTGGTGGCGTGCGTCCCTTGCCGCAGCGAGGCGCGATAGTGTATCACCGCCTCCCACAGCAGGTCCTCGTTCACCTGGCCGAATACCGCATCGGCCAGCTCGATCGAGCCCACCTTCTTCCCGTCCAAATTGACTACATCCACTTTTGCCATCTTCTTCTTCTTTCGCCAACGACAAAATCCGTTGGCTCTGAATCTCTTGCGCTCGTCAGAGCGCGTCCGCCCCACCGCAGGTGGTGCCTACTTGCTCTTCTTCGCGGTTGCCTTCTTCGAAGCCTTGAGCGGGTCAACCGTAGTCGATCCGGCAAAGCCACGGCGCTCGCGCGGCGGAGCCTTTGCCTTCGAGATCAGCACATACCCATCGCGTGGTCCGGGGACAGCGCCTTCGACCATCAACAGGTTCTCGTCCAGATCGATGCCACGAATCCGCAAGTTGCGCACCGTCACCTGATCCACGCCGAAGTGGCCTGGCATGCGCTGCCCAGGAAAAACTCGCGACGGAAAACTTGAGGCACCGATCGAACCCTGCACCTGGAACATATGACCGTGCGACTTGGGTCCGCCGGCAAACTTGTGCCGCCGTACAACGCCCGCAAAACCGCGGCCCTTCGAGGTACCGATCACATCCACAAACTTCGCATCGGTAAAGATGTCCACCAGAACACGATCGCCCGCCTTGGTCGCCACTTCACCATCTGCGCCCGCTTCCAGATCGACTTCCTTGATTACCTTCACCGGAGGAGCCTCGGTCTTGGCGAAGTGACCCGCCTGTGGCTTGGTGATGTTCGAAGCTTTCACGAATTCGACCAGTCCGATTTGCGCCGCGTCGTAGCCATCCTTTGAAGCCGTCTTCAACTGCGTAATCACGCAAGGGCCAGCCTGCAGCACCGTAATCGGGTGCACATCGCCCTTCTCATCGAAGACCTGCGTCATGCCGATCTTTTTTCCCAGAATCCCTGTAACTGCCATCTCGTCCTCACCTCATCATGCGAGCTCAAATCTCTCGCACTGCCGGGGTCCTTCCGGACCTTTTTCGCCCTTCAAGTTGCCAACAAGCTAGAGCGCCGCAAGGCGCGTCTGCCGGAACGGCAAGTTCACTTCTCGAAGGCCTTGATCTCGACGTCCACACCCGCGGGCAGATCGAGCTTCATCAGCGCATCGACCGTTTGTTGTGTCGGCTCGAGGATGTCGATCAGACGCTTGTGCGTGCGGATCTCGAAAGCCTCGCGCGACTTCTTATCCACGTGCGGCGAACGCAGCACGCAGTACTTGTTCTTGATCGTCGGCAAGGGAATTGGACCTGCCACCGTTGCTCCGGTACGCTTGGCCGTCTCCACAATCTCGCCGGTCGAAGTATCGAGCACACGATAGTCGTATGCCTTCAACCGGATCCTTATTCTCTGTCCAACCATTGGCTCTTCTTTCCAGTGATCACCAATCAAAAATCAGTGATCAGGTTTCGCTTGCCGCGTCGTCTTTTCGCCCGACGCGGCAAGCGCCTACTTAATAATCTCGCTGATCGTTCCTGCTCCCACCGTGCGTCCGCCTTCGCGGATCGCAAAGCGCAAGCCCTTCTCCATGGCCACGGGCGTAATCAGTTCAATCGCCAGCTCCACGTTGTCCCCAGGCA
>Ga0181535_10005273_pt1 | contig 13928 bp, 7 predicted proteins | sample PEATcosm2014_Bin_44_FD_119774 | JGI IMG/M metagenome (GOLD analysis project Ga0181535, IMG submission 119774) | Peatland microbial communities from MTU Mesocosm Facility, Houghton, MI, USA - PEATcosm2014_Bin17_30_metaG | ecosystem: Environmental > Terrestrial > Soil > Wetlands > Peat | place...
GAGCAGGCTCATCTGGTCCTGCTGACGAAGGAGGGCGCGGACAAAGTGGCGGGCCGCGTCCGCCTCGACGGTCATATCCTTGTGCACGCTGCCGCTGGTGTCGATGGCCAGGGTCAGATTGAGGGGAAGCTCGGACTGGCGCTCGAAAACCGCGATCTGCTGCGGGCGGCCATCCTCGTTCACGGCGAAGTCATCGCGCGTCAAACCGCCCACGATGGCCCCGTTGCGGTCGGTCACGTTGACAAAGACGTTGACCAGCTTCACGTCGAGGTGAAGGGTGGTTTCCTGGGCTGCAAGCGCCATGGGCGCCAAGGCAAGGAGGGCGAAGAAGCCAGCTTGCCGGCGCAGGCTGGAGAATCGGGCGGCAGGAGGCGCGGAGCGAAGGGCGCGCGCGCTTCCAGGCCCTGGGACCGCACTTGGCTTACGAGCCATGCGCTGCCTCCGGGGCGTCGACAGCCAACCCGGCGGGAAACGGCTCGCCATCCGCCCATACTGTTCCATCTTCAAAGGTCTCCCGCTTCCAGATGGGAACGGTCTTCTTGAGCGTATCGATCAGCCAGCGGCAGGCCTCGAACGCCTGGCCGCGGTGCGCCGAGGCAACAACGATGAGCACGCTGGTTTCGCCGATTTCCAGGCGGCCCAAACGATGAACCAGCGTCACGTTACGGACATCGAAGCGAGCGCGGGCTTCGATCGCCAGCTCTTTCAACTGCTTTGCGGCCATCTCTTCGTAAGCTTCGTAGTCGAGATAGAGAGTGCGCCGGCCGCGGGAGTTGTTGCGCACGATGCCGTCGAAAACGACAACTGCGCCGTCCTCGCCCCGCTTGGCCTCGGCAACCAGATCGGCGGCAGCGATGGGTTGGCGGGTCAGGGCGGTCAAGCCAGCCGGGTCCGCATCGCCCTCAACCGAGAGACCCGCAGTGCGCTCAGAGCCTCCGGAAACTGGCGGCAAGAGTCCGACCTCATCGCCGTCGTGGAGAGCCTGGGACGGGGTGGCGTACTCGGCATTCACGCTGACCGCGATGCCGCGCAAGGGAGGCGCTGGCTCTCGCTCGCTCAACTGCTTGAGCAACTCAGCGACCGTTGCGCCCCGCGGCAACTCAACCGGCATGGCACTGGAGCCCAGCCAATCCTTCAACACGCCAAAGGGGAGAACTTGAATCTGCATCATTCCTAGAAGAATACCGCCTGGATGTTAGACGCGACACTGGGGAAAAGTCGGCGGACAACGCAGGAGGGTGGGGCCTATGATCGGGCGGCCATTGCGTGATGTTCAATTGGAAACAAAAAGGGCCGGCAGGTTCGCCGGCCCCTCGCACGCCATTGCCCTCGGAAATCAGGCAACAGCGCCAACGCTGATGTCAGCTTCAGCCGGAACCGTGTCCGGCCGGGCCTTGAGCAGCGGTAAAGCGACAGCCAGCACATCTTCAATGCGGCTGGCGTAGTGGATCTGGACGCCTGCGATCAGCTCCGGCGTCAGGTCTTCTTCCACGTCCTGGCGGTTCTCGGCGGGCAGGATGATGGTTTGCACCCCGGCGCGGCGCGCGGCCAGGAATTTCTCCTTGATGCCGCCCACCGGCAGCACGTTGCCGCTGAGGGTAATTTCGCCGGTCATGGCGGTCAGCGGGCGTACCGGCAAATCGGTCAACAAAGACACCAGCACCGTGGCCATGGTGACGCCGGCCGAAGGGCCGTCCTTGGGAATGGCGCCAGCCGGAACGTGAATGTGCAAGTCGAGATCCTTGGTAAAGTCCTCGGCCAGGCCCAGGCTGGCGGCGTTCGACCGCACCCAGGTGAGCGCGGCCTGCATGGACTCCTGCATCACCTCGCCGATCTGGCCGGTCATGGTAAAGCCGCCCTTGCCCTTCATCTTGTTGGCCTCGATGAAGAGGATGTCGCCGCCGGCCGGCGTCCAGGCCAGACCGACTGCCACGCCGGGGCGCTTGACCCGCTCCGACACCTCGGTTTCGACGCGCACCTGGATGCCGCCAAGAAACTCCTTGATTGTCTCGCGGGTCACCGTCAGCTTTTCCGTGTGGCCCTCGACGACGCGCCGCGCCTGCTTGCGACAGACGGTGCCCAGCGTTTGTTCGAGTTTGCGCACGCCCGCCTCGCGAGTATAGTGGCGCACCACGTAACGCACCGCATCCTCGGGAAACTCGATCTGCTCGGGCGTAATCCCGTTCTCCTTGATCTGGCGGGGAATCAGGTAGCGGAAGGCAATGTGCACCTTTTCCTCTTCGCTGTAGCCCTGCAACGGGATGATCTCCATGCGGTCGATCAGCGGCGCCGGCACCGTATCCAGCATGTTCGCCGTGCAGATGAACAGAACCTTGGACAGATCGAATGGCACGTCCAGATAGTTGTCCCGGAAGGTATTGTTCTGCTCCGGGTCCAGCGTTTCGAGCAGCGCCGAGGCTGGATCGCCGCGGAAATCGCGGCCCAGCTTGTCCACCTCGTCCAGCATGAGAACCGGGTCGTTCACTTCGGCGCGGCGGATGCTCTGAATGATCTGGCCGGGAAGCGCGCCGATATAGGTGCGGCGATGGCCGCGAATCTCAGCCTCGTCGTGCATGCCGCCGAGCGAAATGCGCTGGAATTTGCGTCCCAGGGCGCGGGCAATGGACCGGCCCAGGCTGGTTTTGCCCACTCCGGGGGGGCCGACAAAGCACAGGATGGGACCCTTCATATCCGGCTTGAGCTCGAGGACGCTCAGGTAGTCGAGGATGCGGTCCTTCACCTTCTTGAGCTCGTAGTGATCCTCATCGAGGATCTCCTTGGCTTTGGCGATGTCGATTTTGGAGCCTGAACTCTTGGCCCACGGCAGAAGGGCCAGCCACTCAATGTAGTTGCGGGTGAGCGAGTAATCGGCGGCCATGGGAGACATGCGCGACAGCCGCGACAGTTCCTTGAGGGCCTCCTTCTTCACGTCCTCCGGCATGCCGGCGGCATCGATCTTCTGGCGCAACTCGTCGGTTTCGCGCTGGCCCTCGTCCTGCTCGCCCAATTCCTTCTGGATGGCCTTGAGCTGCTCGCGCAGGTAGTAGTCGCGCTGCGACTGCTGCACCTGGTCCTGCACCTCGGTCTGGATCTTGGCGCGCAACTGCTGCACCTCGATCTCCTTGGCCAGATGCTGATTCAGCAGTTCAAGCCGGGTCCCGATGTTGGCCGTCTCAAGCAATTGCTGCTTGTCGTCGGTGGTGAGAAAGGGCAGGGACGAGGCCACAAAATCCACCAGGCGGCTGGGCTCCTCAATGTTCGCGGCGATGGTGCGGAGCTCGTCCGAGAGCGTCTGGGACTCGGAAACAACCTGCTGGAACTGCGAAATCACGTTGCGCACCAGGGCTTCGACACTGGCCGTGGGCGCGGGTTCCGCATCCTCCAGCGTCTCGACCTCGGCCACCATGAAGGGCTCGGTCTGAACGTAGCGGACCAGCCGCACGCGCTCAACGCCTTCAGTAAACACGAAGCGGCTCTGGTTGGGCATGCGCACGATCTTGTGCACGGTGGCGAGGGTTCCCACAACGTGCAGGTCGGCCGGCTTGGGTGAATCGAGGCGCGGGTCGAGTTGCGCCGTGACCACAATGGCCCGCTCCTCGCCCAGCGACTCGATCAACTGGATGGAGCTTTCCCGGCCGACGGTCAGGGGCAGAACGGCATGGGGAAACAGCACCGTGTCGCGAACCGGCAGAACTGGGATTCTGCGCACGGCGGACGGGCCTTTGGGGGAGGGACTTTGGAGAGACGGCGGGATGGGCGGCTGGCTTGACATTGAGTGTCCTCTTATCAACTTTTCTTCATTAGACCACGCAGAAACCGAAAAGATGCAGAAAAAAGTTTGGCTGCCCGCGATCTCATCTTGCCTTGATCTTCGGTCAGATTCCTCAAGTACGGTGAAGTCCTGTTGGCAGTTCCACTTCGCGATTCGTCAGGCGGCTTTTTCGTGCGCGAACCGCCTCCCTTGAGCCCGAGAGGAGCGACTTCAGAGGCACGTCCCTGCACTCTCCAGCCGGAGTCTTCGTGAAAACGGCAAAGCCAGCGAATCGGCGGCGGAAATTCTGGAGGTTCCCCCTTTTCCTTGGATGCACTGTAGCTCGAATGGACTATCGGCCAAAGCCGCAGGAAGGTGAGCGCGCATGCGCGTCTTGGGGGAGTTTGTAGCCGGAATCTGCACGCTCTTGGCCTGCATTTCTGACAGAGGGCACAATCGCCCCATAATTCATGATCGGGCGAGGTGTCTAAGGGCCGGGAGGCCCTCAGTACATCCGGTCAGGAGGCCGGCGGTACGTTTTTTGCCACCCGGTGGGACGCGCGGAGGGCCGGCGCCCTATTGAATCTCGGCAGAGCCTTCTTGGAGGGGTTCCGGGGAGCCGTCCTCTTCCTTGAGGGCGGACTCGATGTGCTCCCAAAGGTCGTCGGGCGGCTCCACGATGGGAAACAACTGGCGAGCGGCGGCGGCGATGATCTCCAGGTCGGAGAGCAGGGCGCGGCAAAGGGGGCAGGTCTGGAGATGCGGATGGCTGGCGGCATCCTCGCCGGAGCCGATAAGTTCCGGTAGTTGGTCCTGGAATTGCTGGCAGGTCATGTTGTTGGGATCTGGCTTCATTGCCGCGCCTCCTGACGGGGGAAAGCCCGCAGGGCATCGCGCAGCTTGAGCCGCGCCTTGTGCAGTTGGGACTTGCTGTTTCCGATCGAGCATTCGAGCATGGACGCTATCTCATTATGCTCATAACCTTCGATGTCATGGAGCACAAAAGTGAGGCGATATCCGGCGGGAAGGTCGGCGACTGCGCGTTCCAGGGCCAACCGGTCGATGGAGCCCGACAGAGTGAGATCGGGAGCGCCGAAGCTCCGGCCGGGTCCTCCTTCAGATGCAGGTTCCATGGCTTCATCCAGTGAGACAAGGGGCAGACCCTTTTTCCTGAGGTGCATCAACACGACGTTGATGGCCAGCCGGTGCAGCCAGGTGGAAAAGGCCGAATCGCCGCGAAAGGTGGCAATCTTGCGGTGCAGTTGAAGGAAAGCTTCTTGAGTGAGGTCCTCTGCCTCCGCGACATTGCCCACCATGCGCAGGCATAAAGAATAGATGCGCCTTTTGTGAAGAAAGTAGAGTTGAGCGAAAGCATGATGGTCTCCGGCCTGGGCATGAGCCAGGATCTCGGCTTCGCCTGCATTGGGCGTGGCCGGGGAGGCGCCGGGGACAGTGGGAGCGACGTGAGGCTCAGGCTTGACTCCCCCGGACGGTGCGGGGGCAGGCTGGCCGGGGAGGCGCGTGGGGAATCGAGATGTCGGCATAACCTTCCTTGGGGGATGGCTCCCCCGCCCGATCTTCTGCGCCGGGCTCCGTTCCTCGTTAGTATAAAGGTCAGTGGTTCAAAACATGGAGCTTCGGCAAAAATGGCCGGGGCGGCGTCCCTGATACAGTGTTGGGTACAATTCTGCTGCGCACGGGGCGTTTTGCGCTGTGTTGTTGGGAGATATGGTCTTGAGGGCAAAGCCGGCGGGGCAAGGCGGCAAACGGTGCGGGTACGGAGTTCTCCTGGCATGGCTTGTCGCTATCGGAGTCGGCGGAGTCAGCGGTTGGGGCCAGGATGGCCAAGCCGCCTCGGGCGGCTCGACTGCAAACGGCGAACAATCGGTGCTGGCGTCCTCGGAGGCAGGTGCCGATTCCCTTGCCCAATGGGCCGGTTTGCCGGTACGGCGCATTTCATTTGAGGGGGTCCCGGCCGAACGGCTTGCCCCGCTGCCCGGCCATCTGGCCCAGGCCGAGGGCGCTCCGCTCGACCGGGAAGATCTGAAAAAGAGCCTGCGTCAACTTTTTGCGACCGGACTGTTTGAGACCATCAAGGTGGAAGGCCAACGTGAAGGCGACGGAGTGGCCCTTGTTTTTCGCGGACAGGCACGGACCTTTATCGGCACCGTGAGCGTGGACGGCGCCAAGGGCGCGACGATCAATACGCAACTGGAGCGCGCCAGCCAACTGGCGGCGGGAACCCGGTTTACCCAAGCCAAGCTCAGCCAGGCGCTCGAACAGATGCGCCTGACCCTGGAGACAAACGGCTTTCACGAGCCGGAGATCACCTATGCAACGACGGCCCACCCGGAGGAACTGCTGGTCGACATCGCGTTCCATGTGGTCTCAGGACCGCAGGCGCGGGTGGGCACAGTAGAAGTAACCGGGGACGCGGGGATGAGCGCGGCCGATTTTCGGCGTCACGCGCACCTGAGAGAGGGTTCCAAGGTGAATCACGAGACCGCCAATCGGGCGTTGGCGGGCGTTCTGAAGGTCTACCAGGGCCAGCAGCGGCTGGAAGCCGAAATCAAGCTCGAGTCGCAGCAGTATGCTGCGCAAAGCCACCGGGCCAATTTCCGGTTTTCAGCCAATCGCGGGCCTGAAGTGAAGGTGCTGGTGGAGGGAGCCAGCATGAGTGCGGAGCGCGTGAAGCGGGCGATTCCCATCTTCGAGGAAGGCTCGGTGGACGAGGATCTGCTGAACGAGGGAAATCGGCGATTGCGCGACTACTACCAGCGGCTGGGCTATTTCGACGTGAAGGTGGATCACGAGCGCCAGACCACGGGCGCCGACCGGGTGGCGATTCTCTATAGCGTGCGGTTGGGGCCGCGGCGGCGCGTGCAGCAGGTTTCAGTAGAAGGCAACCACTACTTCAACTCGGCAACGCTCAAAGAGCTCCTGACCGTGCACGCCGCCGATTCGCTGGACCGGCACGGCGCCTATTCGCAGGCGCTGGTTGCCGCCGACGTGGGAGCCATGCAGGCGGTTTACCAGAACAATGGGTTTTCCACGGTCAAGATCACGCCTGAGACCAGCACTCCTGAAACGGTGAAGGCGGATGCGCAGCCGGCCGGCGATGCCCAAGCAGCGGCCACTTCGTCGCGAGGACGGAACACGGCTCCGCTCAAGGTGGTCTACCGCATCGACGAGGGTCCACAGTTGCGCGTGGGCACAGTCAGCCTGGAAGGAAACCAGCATGTGGATGCTGCCAAACTGACGCCGCAACTGAACACGGCGGCCGGCCAACTGCTTTCTCCGCAGAATCTGGCCGGGGACCGGGACACGCTGCTAACCGACTATTTGAGCAGGGGCTTTGACCAGGCGCGGGTGGAGGTAACGCGGAAGGTTGAGGCCAACGACCCGAGCAAGATGGATGTCGTCTTCCGCATCACCGAGGGACAGCAGATTTTTGTACGCAAGGTGCTGCTGACGGGTCTGCATTACACGCGGCCGGAGACGGTGGCCAAGGCCATCACGCTTCATCCCGGCGACCCGCTCAACGAGACCGCTCTCCAGGAGACGCAGCGGAATCTTTACGAATTCGCGCTCTTCAACGAGATCGACACGGCGGTTGAAAATTCCACCGGTGGCGAAGTATCGAAGACGGTTCTGCTGCAGGCGGTGGAAGCACGGCGCTGGACCCTGACTTACGGATTCGGATTCGAGGCTTCGACCGGGACGCCACAATACAACTGTGGCGGAATCGTCGCCAGCGGCGCAACTTGCAATCCTAACGGCAAGACGGGCGTGAGTCCCCGCGTGCTTGCGGACATTACCCGCAACAATCTCTTCGGCCGGGAGCTGTCGGCGTCGGTCCAGGGCACCTATGGCTTGCTTGAGCAGAAGGTCGACCTGCTCTTCCAGAACCCGCATTTCGAGGGCAACCGGAACTTCGGCCTGACGTTTTCCGGCGGCTATGCCAACAGCCTGGACGTGACCACCTACGTGGCTTCAAAGCTGGAAGGCGGGATGCGCCTGACTGAGCACTTCAACACACCAGGGTCCTTTCTTTCGAAAGCGAACACCTTCGTTTACGAGTTGAACTTCCGCCGCGTGAAGGTGGAGGCGAGCAGTTTACAGGTTGCGCCCGGCGAGATCGAGGAGCTGGCCACAGCGGTACGCGTGGCGGGTCCGGCGCTGACGTGGATTCGCGACACCCGCGATTCGCCGATGGATGCGCACCGGGGAACCTACTCGAGCTTTCAGGAGTTTCTTTCCGGCGGAGGGTTCGGCGCCCAAGCGGATTTCAACCGGCTGGACGTGTCGAATTCCAGCTATTACAGCTTCAACAAAGGCCGGTTCGTGCTAGCCCGCAACACGCGCTACGGCCAGGAACGGGCGTTTGGCTCGTCCGGAACCGAATTGATTCCCCTCCCGGAGCGGCTCTATGCGGGAGGCGCAACCTCACTGCGCGGATTCGGCGAAAATGCGGCGGGTCCGCGCGATCCTGAAACGGGCTACCCCATCGGCGGGGCGGGCGCGCTGATCAACAGCACGGAAATGCGACTGCCGCCGCCCATGCTTCCCTGGTTTGGCGACACTCTCAGCTTCGTGCTCTTCCATGACATGGGCAACATCTTCACGAACGCGGGCGATGCGTGGGCCAGCGCCCTCCGAGTTCGCCAACCCCTCCGCGACAACTGCAAGAATGTTGCCACCGTCGGGGACCCGGATAGTTACACTCCTGCTGGACCCACCACCTCTACCGGCCAGCAGGGGACATGCAGTTTCAACTACTTCTCGCACACACCGGGGCTGGGCTTGCGCTACCATACACCAGTTGGACCGATCCGGCTGGATTTCAGCTACAACCTGAATCCGCCCATCTACCCGGTGAATTACAACTACTCGCTCTCGCATCCGGGGTCTGAGCCGCACGTGGGCGAGGCTGGCCACTTCAACTTCTTCTTCAGCCTGGGACAGACCTTCTGATGTGCATCCAGCCACCAATCCGGTTCAAGCGCAGACCATGGTCTGCCAGCATGGGTACGATGGCGATGTGCGTGGCCGCCGCAGTTGGAACCTATGGAATGGGTCAAGGACCGGTCGAAACGCCGACCCAGGCCGTGGTGCTGGACCAGGTGGTAGCGGTGGTGAACAACCAGGCCATCCTGGCGAGTGACGTGGACGAGGAGATCCGGCTGGCGGTGCTGGACCCCGGGCGGGGCGGAATCGGTGCGCTGACCCGAAAGCGGGCCCTGCAGCAGTTGATCAGCCGGGCGTTGATCCAGCAGCAGATTCGCCAGGAAGACGTACAGGCAGCCGACCCCTCCCAGGAGGACATCGCCGCCCGGCTTGCCGAGATGCGCAAAGAACTGCCCGCCTGCGTTCGGCAAAACTGCGCTTCCGATGAGGGATGGAAAGCGTTTCTGGGTGCACACGGGCTGACGCCGGCGAGGGTGGACACCTATCTCCGCTACCGGATGCAGATTCTGCGCTTCATCGAGCAGCGCTTCCGCCAGGGGATTCGGATTTCGCCGCAGGAAATTGAGGCGTATTACCACGACACGCTGCTGCCCCAGTATGCGGCAGGCGAGATAACCCCGGCGCTGGACAAGGTGGCGCCGCGGATTGAGGAAATTCTGCTGCAGCAGCAGGTGAACGCTCTTTTCGACGACTGGCTCAGGAACCTGCGCAGACAGGGCGACGTGGAAGTTCTGGACCCGGCGCTGGAAACACCCCAGAACCAAGGCGGAACAGGGGAAGGAGGCGCATGAGCGAGCCTGAATCGACCCCTCCCGTCCCCGACGGAAATGCGAAGCCGACGGAGCCTGAATCGGCCCTGCCTGAGCCGGTTTCACCTGAATCGGACACTGCGGATGAGCCCGCTAGCCCTCGCCGCCGAAGCCGGCTGCGCCGCTTCTTCCTACGCCACCTTCCGCTGACGGTGGCCGGCGCGACGGTTGTGCTGGCGGTCTCGGCCGTGGGGCTCTATTTCTGGGCCAGCTCGGCTGGGTTTGAGAACGCGGTTCGCGAACGGCTGGTTACGGGCCTCGAAGACCTGACGGGCGGGCGCGTGGAGATTGCTTCGTTCCACTGGAGATTGCTCAGCCTGGAAGCCGAGGCGGACGGGGTTGTGCTGCACGGGCTCGAAGCCGCAGGGGAAGCTCCCTACGCCCGGATCGAACATCTGCGTGTGCGCTGGAGCGTGCTGGGAATCTGGAGCCCGCGCGTCCTGCTGCGCGACCTGGAAATCTCCCGGCCGCAACTGCACCTGATCGTTTACCCCGACGGGTCGACCAACCAGCCGCAACCGCGCAAACCCAGGAAACCGGGCAAGCCGGGGCTGGAGATCCTCTTCGACCTCGCGGCCGGGCACATTGCCATAGAACAGGGAATGGCAGACTACGAGGATCGCGCCGCAAGCTTCGACTTCCAGGACCGGTATATTCCGCTGGACCTGGCCGCCAACGACGTTTCATTGCGCATGGCCTATATGCCTGCGATGGCCGGCAACCCGGAGAGCTATCACATTGACGCGGGAGCCGGAAACCTGAGCCTCGGCCGGGGTGACGAGTCGCGCAAGGCGGCGCTGGCGGCGAAGGGCCACTTCGAGGCCACGCTGGACCTGGTGCGAGCCGCCGTCTACCTGCGTTCGCTGCGGCTGCAGGCCAACGCGCACACTTTGGAGGTTTCCGGCCTGCTCCAGGACTTTGCCCGACCCCGCTGGCAGGCCAGGGCCATCGGCGACCTGGACATGCGGCTGCTTGAGCCGGTCACCGGATACCCCTACGCGCCCGAGGGCATCGCTCATCTGGACCTGGCAGCGGCCGGGAACGCCCGGACCTTCCGCGGCGACGGTACGGTCCACGTGGACGGCGGCTCCTACATTGGAACCGGGGTGATTGCGACCGGCGTGCGATTGGACGCGCGGGTCCACGCGGACCCGGAGCAACTGTTGATTACATCGATTGTTGCCCGCCTGCGCCAGGGCGGACAAATTGAAGGCGAAGTAGCGCTGAGCCCCTGGCTGCCGCCGATTCCCGGAGCCGCGGTTCTGCAACCGGCGGGCCGGGCCAGCGTGCGCGCGACCGGTCCAAAAGCAAAGAACTCCGCTGCCGTCGTGCATCCGCCGCCGTCGATTATCCCGGTCATCGGCAAAGTAACGGCGCACTTCAGAAACGTTTCGCTGGACACGATTCTGGACATGGTGTGCGCGCCGCCGTTTCGGCGCCTGGGCCTGGACGCCCTGTTGAACGGCCCCGCGATCGCAAACTGGACCCATGGCGACGCCAATACACTGGCAGTCGACGCGACGCTCGCCATGAGCCCGTCCGGGCATGGATTGCCGGGCGAGGTCCCGTCGAGCGGCGTGGTGGACGGAACCTATACCCAGCGCGACGGCGCGGTTGCTTTGCGCAAACTGGAGCTGCACACACCCGCCAGCCTGTTGGAGGCGCACGGCGAGTTGGGCGCTTACCCGCTGGCCAGCCCCTCAGCTTTCTCGGTCGAGTTCCATTCGAAGAACCTGGGAGAGTTCGACACCGTTCTACGCGACCTGGGGTTGACCCGCAACGGAAGAACAGGAACCGCGGCCTTGCCGGTGGCTTTGACCGGGCAAATGGATTTTCTCCATGGGTCCTGGAACGGCTCCCTGACCAATCCGCGCCTTTCGGGGAATCTGAAGGCCACGCAACTGGCCGTCGAGTTGCCGGCAGCGGCAGCGGCAGGCGGGAAGCCAGGCCAACCGCAATCGGTTCGCCTGGATGCAGTGGAAGCCACGGGCAGCTTTTCGGCGGCCCGGATCGATGTTTCGCATGGGGTGGTGCGGCGCGGCAAGTCGGAGATCGACCTCAGCGGAACGCTGGACGCGATGCCTGCCGGAGCATCGACGCCGTCGTTCGACAACAATTCAGTGCTTCATATGCGCCTGCGCGCCGCCGAGGTTGGCGTGAACGATGTGCAGCCGTTCCTGAGCCGGCACCTGCCGGTTACGGGCACTCTCAATGCGCAGATTCAGGCCGACGGGGCCATCCGCACGCTGGGCGGCGCGGGATGGGTGGAGTTGGACGAGGGGAGCGTGTACGGAGAGCCGATTGCGCGCGTCCGGGCGCAGGGTAATATCGCCGGCCAGACCATCAAGCTCACTTCATTGACCATCAGTGAGGAGGCCGGCAAGGTGTCGGCTACCGGCAGTTACGATCTGAAGTCGCGCCGCTTCCAGGTGGATGCCAAGGGCACGGCAATCAACGTGGCCCGCATCGATTTGCTGCACCGCAAGGGTCTGGACGTGACCGGCAAGCTGGGGTTCTCTGTGGAGGGATCGGGGACGGTGGACGATCCTCGGCTCCAGGCGCACGCCACGCTGGCCGGGCTCCAGGTGAGCGGAGAACCGCTGGGCGGACTGGAACTGGTGGCGCACACCGCCAACCGCTCGGCGTTTTACGACGTTTCCACGCGGCTGGAGGGGGCCGAACTGACTGCCCATGGGCACACTGCGCTGAGCGGCGACTATCCCACCCAGGCCAAGATCGAGTTTTCGCGGTTCAACATTGCGGCGCTTTTCAAGATGGCCCATGTGCAGGGGCTCAGCGGAGAGTCCGCGCTGGCCGGAGCGGTGACCCTGGAAGGACCTTTGGCGCGGCCTGAAGACATGCGCGGCGAGGCGCACCTGCAGCAGTTGGCGGTAACCGTGGCCGGGGTTCACCTGAAGAGCGAGGGCGGCGTGCACGCGACCATTGCCAATGGCCGCGTCGCTCTGGACCCGCTGCACGTGACCGGGGAACAAACCGACCTGCATGCGCAGGGCAGCTTGGATCTGAAGGGCAAGCAGCAACTGGACTTTGCCGCCAGCGGATCGATCAATCTGAAGGTTACCGAAACGCTGGACCCGGACCTGACGGCCAGTGGGACGACGACCTTCCAGGTGGAGGCGCACGGGCCGCTGACGAACCCGGGATTGCGCGGCCGCATCGACTTTCAGAATGGGGCGCTGTCGCTGGAAGATCTGCCCAACGGGCTGAGCCAGTTGCGTGGAACGCTGGAGTTCAACCAGAACCGGCTGGAAGTGAAGAGCCTGACGGCCATGAGCGGCGGCGGCCTGCTGAGCGTATCCGGCTACCTGGCCTACCAGCACGGGATTTTTGCCGACCTGGCGGTCAGAGGCAATGGCATTCGCATTCGATACCCGTCTGGCGTGAGCTCCCTGGCCGACTCCTCGCTGCGACTGCAAGGGTCGCAGAACAACCTGCTGCTGAGCGGCGATGTGCTGATCACGCGCTTCACCGTAAGTCCCGACCTGGACATTGCGGCGCTGGCCGCGCAAACCAACAACGTGCAGCCGGTGGTGGCGCCCGACGCTCCATCCAACCACATCCGCATGGATGTCCACATCACCTCCTCACCGCAGTTGAGCTTCCAGAACGCCTACGCCAAGCTGGCCGGCAATGTGGATCTGCGCCTGCGCGGAACGGTGGCTTCGCCTTCGCTGCTGGGCCGGGTCTCCATCACCGAGGGCAGCGCCATGATCGCCGGAACCCGTTATGAGCTGCAGCGCGGCGACATCTTCTTTACCAACCCGGTGCGCATTCAGCCTTCGATCGACTTGAACGCCGCGGCGCACGTCGAGGACTACGACATTACCCTCGGGCTGCATGGAACTCCAGACAAACTGGCGGTCACCTATCGCAGCGATCCGCCGCTGCCAGAGGCTGACGTGGTGGCGCTGCTGGCCCTGGGCCGTACGCAGAGCCAGCAGCGCCTCTATACCCGGCAACAGGAGGCCGCAGGTGCCAACCCCACCACCGACGCCCTGCTCGGCGGCGCACTGAACGCGACGGTCAGCAGCCGCGTGCAACGGCTCTTCGGCGCGGGCAGCGTAAAGGTGGACCCCAACTACCTGGGCGCGCTGGGCAACTCAACTTCCCGCATTATTGTCGAGGAGCAGTTGGGTTCGAACGTCACTCTCACCTACGCGACCAATGTGAACACCACAGCCCAGCAACTGATCCAGGCTGAGGTGGCCATCAACCGGCACGTTTCCCTGCTGGTGGCCCGCGATGAGTCCGGCGTCTTTTCCATGGTTGTGAAGGCTACGCGCCGCTACCGGTGAAACCCCGTAACCTTTCTTTGCATCCTGTGTCTATACGTGCGCAGGGCAAGAGCCCCGGGCCGGCGGGGACATGACGGGGTTCGC
>Ga0181535_10005275_pt1 | contig 13924 bp, 10 predicted proteins | sample PEATcosm2014_Bin_44_FD_119774 | JGI IMG/M metagenome (GOLD analysis project Ga0181535, IMG submission 119774) | Peatland microbial communities from MTU Mesocosm Facility, Houghton, MI, USA - PEATcosm2014_Bin17_30_metaG | ecosystem: Environmental > Terrestrial > Soil > Wetlands > Peat | place...
CTGAAGGTGCCGTCTGCTGATGTAACGTTTGCCTGCTCCCCTCCGTCCGCGGCGGTTCCAATCTGTTCCACGGTGAACGTTCCGCCGATATTACCCTGAAGTCCTCCCAAGTTTGGGGAGGTCGCGGTGTTGATGACGAAATCATACGCGCTCGTGCTGGGAAACTCGAAGGTGCGATTGGTGCCGTTGAACTCGATCGACGAGCCTGGCTCGCTGGCAAAATCGCAACTGACGGTGTCCGCACGAGCGGGTCCCACCCCGGCGAGAAGCGCCAGAGAAAGGGTGGCGACCCGGCAGACGATCTTCCTTTTACAGGCAAACATTGCGCTACCTCCATTCGGTTGAAAACAGTTAAGTAATTCTCTCTTGCGTCCAAACCAAGCCGCCCTTGTGGCACGGCACTAGCGGTCGTCAGTCCTTCGCCCTACGCCGCCGCAGATAAAATGCCCCGCCGAGTCCCAGCCATGCCGAGCCCAAGAGTGTTAGCGTTCCGGGTTCTGGGGCTGTGGTGGCGATGGTCATGGGGTCGTAAGGTATCGAACCCGTGTCGGCTGTTATATTGAACAAGAGGTTCCCCGATAGGTCGTGGACCCACAATCCATCTCCATCAATATCGCCGTACGGCGGGGCATAGTAATCCTCGTAGTCGAGATTCACGACCCACCCAGCGTCGCTAAAGAGATGGAAATAGCCACCTTGGCCAGGGAGCAGGTAAAGAGACGAGGTATCGGCGTTCAGCAAGCTACATTGAACGTAAACAGAGCTCGAGGGAGTCAGAGTGAAGGATGGCTCGGAAGGGGGCGTGACCACGACATTGAAACCCGTGATGTCGCCGGCGGTGATCGGACCATCGTTGACGGAGGTAGTGATGGTGCCGCCGATCATGACACCATCCTGTCCGTAGTTCACTATGTTGTAAGTTGTGTCGGCCAAGCAGACGTTGGACACGGATGCCAGGAGGACGAACGCCTCCGCTATAAGCTGTCGTCTCATCGCTACCTCCTTCGACTGTTATCGCCCTCGAATCAAAAACGAAACCGCACGAACAATCTTGGACAACCGGCCCACAACAGGTGAGCCAAATCAAGAATGCACCCCTAGACATCCGGGTAGAGCCGAAACGTCGTTATATGGGGGCGCCGCTGCCTCAGCGTGGGGTGAGAATTCGCGGTACGGAAGCTGCCTCAATTTGGGACTGATCGCCAACCATTGCTCAGGGTGGCACAATAGTTTGAAGATAGACAGAATTGCGAAAAAGAGCAAGGAATTCGTATGTGTTTTTCCAAAATCAACTCTATAGGGGGAAAGACCCCCTCCAAAAATTACCCCAATGGGGTGGATCGTCCCGTTCGGCGTTGGCGGTCTCGCCGGACGTATCTTGTCGCAACTGAGACTGCAACTGACCGGCCGCCAGCTCCTTGCCGGCTATTTCTTAGGCAGCACGCAGGAAACGAAATACCCACCCGATCCCAGTCCCACCGTATCATCAAGGGGTTGGCACTGTGGCGCGGGTAGGCCAATTCCTGCGTGCTGCCTTACGCTGGAAGACCCAAACGTACTGCGACGAGCGGGGATGGGCCTGCGCGGCTTGCTCGCCCCAACAGTAATCGGTCTCCGTCGGCGAGACGATGTCGGCCAGGCCCATCGGACGATAGTATTTTTCCACGTAGCGGCCTGCCCACTCATAGACAAAGCGGCTGCAATCGGGATCGGCTAGCCACGACAGATCCATGCAGACGAAGACGATAAACTCCGGCTTCGCCGCCTCGATTTCCCGCCGCATCTCCTCCTGCAGTTGCCGCGCGAAGGGCTGCCGCTCGACGAGTGGGTAGGCGTAAATGTGGCCCGTGGCGGCCTTTCTCTTCGCGTAGAAGTAGATTTGCGGCTCGGAACCGATCACCGCCAGCCGCTGGTTCGGCGTGGTATGGCGGCGGAGGTAATCGGCGATCGCGACCGACTCGACGAAAGGATTCCTCGCGTAGATTACCTGGGCGGCTCTCGTCGGCGTACACAAGAGAAAGAACTCCCGCTGCCGCCAAAGGCCGAATGCGGCCGCCGCCAGAAGCATCGTGGCCGCCGGCCACAGCAGGATTCCGGGAGCCACGGCGGCGGCCTCGGCCGTTTTGGCTTTCCCGCCCCGACTGTTTTCGCCGCCGCGGCGAGCCGTGTTCCGAGGCTGTTGACCGGCACGCGCGACGCGCTGATCTCTGGGCGGCCAAGCGCGGGCCAAACAGAGCAGCCACGAGCCGCCCGCCCCGCAGAAGATGGCCACGGCCGGCAGCCACACGATGAAATAGTGATTGCGGAAGAAAAAGCCGGGACAGACGGCCAGGAAAGCGAAGGTGGCAAAACTTAAGAGGAACCAGCGTGCCCGCCTGGCCTCCTTGGCCCACACGACAACCGGAACTCCCACGAGCGCAACGATCCACAGCGGCCAGTTCGGCGCCGCCACGTAGGCGAGTTGTTGCCGGAAACAGGCCGCTCCGGCCGGCAGGGAAATCTCCGACACGTGATTCCGCGAATAGGTAAAAGTCCAAAACCAGAAGCGGTCGAACACCCCGGCCCACCATAACCAGAGGCAGATTGCCGCATAGGGCAGCACCATGCCCGCCGCAAAAACCGCCAAGCCTTCTGTTGCTTTTCGCCAAGCGAAGGGGCGGAGGCGGACGTAATGAACCAGCACCGTGAAGGCCCCGAAGGCGGACAGGAAAACGCCGTGCTGCTTCATCAACGGCGCCATGCCGAACAGCAGCCCGCTCAGGAAAAGCAGGAGCTTCTTTTCCGCACGCAAAGCGCGCCACAGCACCCAGGCACCCGCCACGCCGAACAGGGCGACGAAGTGCGTGGCATGGGCCGCCGTGCCAAACACCGAAGGGCTGACGGCAAACAGCGCATAGGCTGCCGCCGCGATGCCGCCGGCCAACGCGTCGAACATGTCGCGGGCGAGCAGGAAAACCAGGATGATCGTGGCCAGATTGACGACCATCAGCCCCAGGTGGATGCCCGAGGCGCTTTCCCCGAACACGGCCATCATGGCGGCGTAGGCCAGATAGATGCCCGGCAGTTTTTCGTGGTATGTGTCCTGGTAAGGGGGCGTTCCGTCGAGGATCAATTGTCCGATGTAGGCCATGCCGCCTTCATCTCGCTCCAGCGGCATCTCGCGGAGCCGGCAGCGCACGAAGGCGGAGAACAGCAGGGCGGCGGCCAGTATCACCAAGGCGACGCGACCACCAATTCGAGAAGGCGGTTCGCCCGGTTTCATTGCCCAACCCCGATTCGCGTCCGGCGTGTGATAAGAAGCGGTCGTGAAGAAATCAAACCGGCTTTGTTCGTGATCCGCGGGGCGTGTTCCCTTTTTCGCCAGGGCCGTCGCGCCGTCCGCACGGTTTCCCCCGATTATATTCGCTTTTCGCCCCTGAGCAAGTGCGGCGAACTAGCGAACCAGATCGCCACTAGCCATGCCGGACGCTACAATGGGTGCCGCGTGGGGCCAATCGCGGTCGCCGGCCTCGATACGCTCGAACGCCGGCAAAGCACGAGGAAAGACCATGCTCGCCCATGTATGTCCTTGGTGGTTGGGATACCTCATCGACAATCCCCTGCGGCGGCTGATCCACCATCCGGAACAGATCCTCGGGCCGTACGTCAGGCCGGGGATGACGATCGTGGATGTGGGCTGCGGCATGGGGTTGTTCTCGATTGCCGCGGCAAGGCTGGTTGGCGATCAGGGACGGGTGATTGCCGTCGATCTGCAACAGAAAATGCTCGACGCCATGAGGCGGCGGGCCGAAAAGGCGGGCGTGGCTCATCGCATCGAGGCCCACCGCTGTGAGGCCGATCATCTCAATGTCGAGACGGAGGCCGATTTTGCCCTGGCCTTTGCCATGGTTCACGAGGTGCCGGACACCAGGCGGCTCCTCGCGGAGATTCATGCTTGTCTGAAACCAGGCGGCCGTTTTTTCGTGGCCGAGCCCCGCCTGCACGTTGCATCCCGCACCTTCCAGAAGATGTTGGAGATCGCCGCTGAGACGGGCTTCCGGCCGTTGGAAGAGCCCCAAGTCGCACGGTGCCGTGCCGTCGTGTTGGCGACGGCCGATGCAAGAGGCCAGGGAGCCTAAGGGGCTCTAACAAAACGTACTCCTCACGCTCCGCGTGAGGCCTGTTCGAGCAAAACGCCCCTCTCGCGGAGCGAGAGGAGTACATTACGGCCTCGTTGTGTTAGAGGTCCTTAGGCAGCACGCAGGAATTGGTCTACCCGCGCCACGGTGCCGACCCCTTGATGATGCGGTGGGACTGGGATCGGGTGGGTATTTCGTTTCCTGCGTGCTGCCTTAGAGCCCGACAGAAACCCAATTTGCTTGCAAAGGAGAATCCCATGTGGGCCATCGAGCTTCCTTCCTGGTGGCACTTTGTCGTTCGGGCCATGGTGGTGTACGCCTTCCTGCTGGTGATCCTGCGGCTGACGGGCAAGCGTCAGGTCGGCCAATTGGCTCCCTTCGATCTGGTGTTGCTGCTGGTCCTGAGCAATGCCGTGCAGAATTCGATGAACGGCGGCGACAACAGCCTGACCGGCGGCCTGATCTCGGCCACCACGCTGGTCGGGCTGAATTGGCTGGTCGGCTGGCTGACTTTTCGCAGCAAACGGCTGGAAACACTAATCGAGGGCAAGCCGATCATCCTGGTCCATGACGGCAAGATCCATTACGACGCCCTGAAGAGAGTCCAGATGACGATCCACGAGTTGAAGGCGGCCTTGCGAGCCGAGGGATGTGCCGGCGAAGAAGAGGTGCGTTTCGCCGTCTTGGAGAACAACGGGCACGTCACCGTAATCCCGCTGGCGAGCCCTGCCAACGTCCGTCATGCTCCATGACCCGGGAACCCGCTGGGCACGGTGCTAACCGTAGGCGCGGAAGTCCCGTTTCAGGTCGGACACGACCTTCGGCGTCCAGGTGGCCAGGAACGCCACTCGCAGGTCTGCCACCGCCCGTTCTTCCGCCAGCAGCAGCCCTTCCAAGAAGGCCCGCTGCTCCGCATTCTCCGCCTTCGACCGCCAATCTCGAAACAGCATGCTGGCCGTGGCGTGGTCGTTGACGGTTCCCAGCAGGTCTTGGAAGAGCGTCACCTGGCGATAAAGTTTCTGACGGAAAGCGGCGTTGAAGGCCGCGGCAACGATCTCCATCGTGTACCGCAGCTTCTTCGTGCGGATACGAAGCGCATGGAGCGATTCGTCGGTGGTGAGGTCGGACTCGGCGGCTCTGAAGAACTTCTTGACGACCGGGGCGAGGTACTTGGGGGCCTGCCGCCCGAACTGCCGTTTTCCCTCGCCGTGGCGGTGGGCTTCGACTTCCCGGACGATACTGTCGAGCTTCGCCTCGCAGGCGTCGGCCGTGACTTCCCGATAAACGGCCGCTACCGGCCCCTGGACTTCGCGACGCCGGGCCCTGACTTGTTCCAGGATCGTGGTCGGGATATCGCCGCCGTGGGAGAAACGCTCCACCATCACGTCCCAGTTGCGCGCTTCGTCGGCGGCGCGACGAATTTGCCGCAGCCGATCCCGCAAAGCACCGCTTTCTTCCATCAGTCTCGCAAAGATTCTCACCGCTTCGTCGGCCCGTCGCACCGCGATGCGGAGCTGATGGATGTACTCCTCATCTTCCTCGCTTTTTTCCGCGGCCAGGGGAAGAAAATGGTGAACGGCCTTGAGGCGGGCATTGAGCACTTGGCCTGCCATCTCGCAGACAGGCTGATCGGGGGAGATCCCGCCGATCCATTTGCCGTCCGTCGCGGCGACAACTGGTTCCGGTTCGAGAACGTCTTGTTCGCTCATGGCTTCTTCCCTCGCTTGGTCTCGGCGAAAGCTGCGCCCCAACGAAGGGCCAATCGCTTCGATTGGCGCCACATAAGCGGTCATTATCGGGACTTCCGCCCGGCCTGCCTAGATCGCGGGCCATCAGGAAAGGCATGGAATTGGGATAGGGAATTCTCGCGGCCCAGCGTAGGACGAAATACGGGGCGAGGTGTCTCGCCAAAGCGAGGAAAGAAATTGACAAGCCCTTGATTTCGCCGCCGGCGACCGTCTTATGCCAGCCGAGCAAAACCGCTGTGCCGCACCGGCCCGCCGATGCGGGCGGCCCGTCGCCTTCGCGCACGGCTTGCCCCAACTCGGCAAACACCGCCTGGGCGGCTGCCAGGAAGCGATCCACATGGTGCGCCTACCGGGACACGGACGGGGAAACCCCGCCCCAGAACATGCCGAAGCCTACCCTACCGCGCCACCTCTTGACTCTACCCTACGCGGAGAAGGACATTTCGGCATACTTCTGCACGATGCGCTGCGCGATGCTGGAAGCACCTGGGAAGAGGGGCTGCTGGTCGTGGATGCCTTTGAACGTGGAGAGGATGTACTCCACGTCGTCGCGGGGGATGCCGTACAGGTGAAAGTAGGCGGCGTCGAGTTCGGCCATTAGTTCGGCCCGCTCGGCTTCATCCCACTTGTTGAGCCGGCCACCGTATCCAGCTTGGAAACTGCCGCCCGTGAAGTTGCAGGCGTCGGCCAGCGGCAGCATGTCTTCGGCCGTACAAGTGAGCTTGAGCACCCGCTGGCTAATCCACGACTCTAGCGTCGTGTGGTGGTCCCACGGACATGATTTGTCGTAAGCGTCGGGCGGAAGCGTCGGGACCTGTTCGACGATGAAGAAGTTCAAATGGATGTTGCTGATTTTTTGCCGCACCACGAAATCGTAAACAAAGCTGTTGAGGTTTCCCAACAGGCAACACTGAAGAACGGGCGAGGTGCCTGTCAAAACGATGGGGGCGGAGTTTACGACGCCAACAAGCGGCGTCATCGCCGCGATCATCGTTCGTTGGTTTGTTGGGCTCGTTACATCCTTGTAGCAAAGAAAATGCGACGCCTGTTCGTTGCATTGATTCAGAACGACGTCCTGCCCTACCCAAAATCGCGGCGTCGCCAAATGTTCGGGGTTTTGGTGGCTGACGGTGGACGTTTTCTCCGTTTGCCCTTGTCGTACCCAGTTGGACTGGTCGGTTACAACGTCCGCCGCACGATGGTCGTAGTCTTGGACCATCTTCGCTTCATAAAGTGGTAGGAAAACACGCTTGCCCTTGATCCATCGATTCCCTTTCAGCTTGAAACCGTCCTCCTTGAGCGTGTCGGCGTCACGGAACAACTCAGCATCGTTGGTTTGATGGAACATCGTCTTGAACTGGATGCCCCAGGGGTTGCCGGTCGGCCCCTCACGGTTCAGATCGACCAGTACGGGCACACGGCGGTAGACGGCTTTCGTGATCTCGGCGTCACGCCGCGAGCGGAAGATCGGGCACGTTCGCGTGTTGGGATTCAGCAGTCGGATGTCAGCCGCGCTGAGCGCAATGTGTCGAGCACGGTCTTCCAACTCTTCGACCCGGTGAGCAAAGAAGACGAAATCGGCGTGCGACGTTGCCGCTTGCTCGCCGCCGAAATTAAGGATAGAGAACTTGAAGGATGCATGAACCTCCGGAAAAAACGCCTTCTTGTTCTCGAAGTCAAACAACCGAATGAGCCGGTTCGATTCCGCGACTGCCGCGAAGAAATCCTTGGTGGTCATGTCGGACGCGATGCCCGACGGAACGAGCAATCCCACGCGGCCGTGCGGGGCGACCAGTCGATAAGCGAGCTCGGCGAACACCGCGTAGGTGTTGATGTCCCCCTTCCCCGTCAACGGGTATTGGTCGCTCGCTCGGCAGTACGTCAGTAGGGAGTCCGCCGCAGCCAAGGCCTGTTGGTAGCGTCCGTACAAAGCTGGATCGTCGGATTCGAGCTTGGCGACAAGCTGCCGCCGTCTGGCCGCGTTCGTGGCGGTGGCAATCTCCGGGGCCGGCAACGAAAAGAATTCTCGCTCCTGTAACTTGATCCGCTCCCAGGGCGGATTGCCGATTACGCAATCGAACCCGGCTTCTCGCTCGCCCTCACCCTGCCCTCTCGCGGAGGGAGAGGGGAAAACGTCGGGGAACCGCTCGCGCCAGTCGAAACCGGCTGGGTGGACTTCCGGGTCGTGAACCAACGAGTTGCCGTGGACGATGTTCTCCGAAAGCTTGGCGAGCAGTTGACCCCGACTGGCCGAGCGAATCCAGAGCGCCAGTTGGGTAATCTCGACCGCTTCGGGCGAAAGATCAACGCCGTACAGATTCTCTTGCAGAATAAACATCGGAACCTGCAGGGCGAGTTCCTTCGCGTCCGCGTCGCCACACTGGTCAAGGTGGCCGATAACCTCGTGGTAGCGCGCTTCCAGCACGTCATACGCCTGGAACAGAAATGCGCCGCTGCCGCAGGCCGGATCGACGATTTTGAGATTCCGCAAAATGGCGAGGCATCGCCGCCAGTACTCGGCGTCATTAGGGGCTATGCCCCGTCGCGCTTCCTTTTCGGAAATTCCAAACTCGACCGCCGCCGCCGCGAAGCGCTCAGCGATCAACTCCTCGACGGTGTACTGCACGATCCGACTGGTAAGCTCCGTCGGCGTAGTAGATGCCAAGCTGCTTGCGCTTGGCCGATTGCGGCATGGCGGCGTAGCGACTCGCCTTCTCGGCGTCGCCGAAGAGCCCCGAATCCTTGAGCTTTTCCAGTTCGGTGATCGACCGCTCGAACAGATGCCCCAGCACGTCGAGATTCACCTCGTCGGCGAAATCGTAGGTGCTGATCGTATTGAAGAAGGTCGTCCAAGGAGTGTCGGGCAGTTCGATTTCGTCGACTGCGTGTGGCGCGAACAGTCCGCCGTTGTACTTGGGAATGCCGTGGGTTTCGTTGCCGGCGTCGATGAAGCGAAACAGGTTCTTGAAATTCTGCCAGCGGGGATTGGTCACGGCGTGAAAGCCGGCCACGCTGTAAGCCTTGGGGATCGTCTTCTCGGGCAACAGTTGGCGATCTTCGCAAAAGGCGATAAACATGATGCGATCGAACAGCCGCTGGGCCATTTCGATCGCCTCGTCCAGCGGGCGCTTCTGTTTGAAGTGCAATTCGTCGATCAGCGCGTGGCGGTTGGACGAATAGGCATCGTAGAGTTGATCGCTGACCTTCCGTTGCTGTTCGGTTGATTTCTTCAGCAAGGCCACGGCGCGAGGGGGCCCGAGAAGCGACTCGTCGATCAAACCCTGGCGATGAAAGAGCACGTAGAACTGTTTGAACAAATCGAAGTCGCGCAGCGATTGCAACGTAAAATGTTCGTAAGCCCGTTTCGTCGACGAGCGCTCGTAGAGTCGGAAACTGACGATGTTGGAAACGACGCCCCAGCGGCACTCGGGCGGCGTGTTCACCAGGTAATCCCAACACTGGGCCACGGCGGTCCTGCCGTTGCTGCGATCGCGGTCAAGATGGACCTTCGGTCCCTTCAGTTCGATTACCGCCAGAGGCTTGTGGCCCTCCGTCTGTCGAAAGAACCCCAAGACCGCATCCGCCGTTTCATCGCCGATGCGATAATGCTGCTCCCGGTGCCAGACTTCTTGTCCCTCGCTAAATCCGGCGTAGCCAAGCGCATCGCCAAACACCTGAGCCAGAAAGTCGCCCTGCATCTGGGTTTCGCCGTGCTCCGCCAGGCGGCCGGAGGTCTCCAAATCGGCCCATTTCACGAGCACGGCGTGGGCGGCCCTCAACTCGTTTTCGTTGAGCCGCTTGTCTTCGGCCGCATCCTTCAGAAACCTCGCCAAGATGAGGCGGTCGGTCTTCGGCTGACGCAGCGCAACCACAGACTCGACTGGGAAGAGGGATTTATTGGCCATTTTCTCAAGGTCGTCCGAGCATTCGTCCTTATCGCATGCCCCGTAACGGCGGTTTGTCGATGTTTCGCGCGGCGCAAGCCTGCTAAATCATGCCTGACCCGCAACGCCGTGCTTGGTCCACATCTCAGCATCCGTGTCGCCCAGCAGACACGCTCGGCCAGCGCCAGCCAGCATAACGGTCGCATCGCCCCCCCGTCAACAGGCCCCCTCTCGCCACCAGCCGAAGAACAGGGGTACTCGCGTCTTACTGAGAACGCCTGACCCGTCGCGAGTCTTGAGTTCGCTCCAAGCCGTCACCGACAAAACCCAGCACTGGCGAGACGCCAGTGCCACGGCCGCGAAATTCCGTTGAAATCAGGCCAGCGGTTCTGCTATGCTCGCGGGTAAAGCGAGGCGGCCCGGCGTACGCTGCTGCGGGGCCGCTTTCGTTCCCGGCGACGGCCGGCCGGTGTTTGGCAATTCGCGTTCTGCGCCCCGGAGAGCCGAGTTTGCACCCCCGGCCTCCTCTTCACCTGTTACCGCGGCAAAACAACCCGCCTCGCGCCTGCGTGTGACCTCGAACGCGAGAATCCTGCGATCAGTCCTAGCGGCTCAGAGTGATAATGACGCCAGGCCGACCAACGGAAGGCCGGTAAACAGGAGTGTTTGGCTCCTGTCGTGCGACACTATTCACCTGAGCGGTAAAAAGGCCCGCGGGAATCGACCGCTTGTGGCACACCTTCGTCGGACGGTGGAAATCGTTTCGTTTTGGCAGTCCCTGGAACGTGCTGGGAACATGGCCAATTCCGCCTGTCAGGTTGTTCGCGGCGAGTGAAGAAAACAGCCCTTTGGCAAAGGTTGTCCCTTGCCGGGCTTGCACCAACAAAACCCCTTGGGGCCCGGAACGATCCACGAAGCAGACATCAGTGTAAGGCGGGAAAAGGGGAAACGGGAAAAAAGGGAAGGGATCTCAAACGGACAAGAGACGGGAAGCCGTCGGTTACTTCGTTGGGATGGCAGTTGCCCTGCCATCCCTGACTTCCTGTGTTTCCCGCAAGGGGCGGCAGTACAACTGCCGCCCCAACACAGCAACCGCCCCTCCTTCCAATCCCATCTCCATTCTCCCTTTTCCCACGCTTCCCCTTTCCCCTCCCTTACGCTCTCCGGACTTTTGCAGGCCGGAAAAAGTCGTGTGCCCCAACGACTTACGCCAGAAAGAGGCGGTTGTGCAAAGACCTTCCCCAGTGTGTCACCGGGGAATCGATCGGAAATCCCTGTAAAGAGGCTGTTTGCCCACCGCGTCGAAAATCAGCGCGCCTGGATAGCGGGCGCAAAAACGCAAAATTGCCACCTCGTCACGATCGGGCAAGGCCAAGGAACTCACGCACTACTCGTGTAGGCCATCCTTCACGCCAGCCGGGCAAAACTGCTGTGCCGCACCGGCCCGCCGATGCGGGCGGCCACGTCGCCTTCGCGCACGGCCTGCCCCAACTCGGCAAACACCGCCTGGGCGGCTGCCAGGAAACGGTCGACATGCTCGGGCGTATGGGCCAGACTAGGATAGAACCCGCCGCCGGCCAAGAATCCCTGCCGCAGCATGCGCACCGTCAGCAGCGTTTGCAGGGCCAACGACTCCGGATGCTCAAAGCCGAGATACGTCATGGCCGGATAGCCGGAGAGCTTTAGCGGCACGCCTTCGCGCGCGGCGATCTGCTGGAGCCCCTCGCGGAACCGGCTTCCGATCATGGCCACGTGGCCGGGCACGTCCACCCGCTGCATTTTCTTGAGCGTGGCCAAGGCCGCCGCCGGCCCCACGCCTTCGGTCCAATAGGTGCTCGAGATGAACGAATCCTGGGCGGCCTGCATCACCTCGCCGCGGCCGATGATGGCGGCCATCGGATGACCGTTGCCCATCGCCTTGGCGAATACGGCCAGATCGGGCTGGACACCGAAGCGCAAATGGGCGCCGCCGAGGATCAGCCGCCAGCCGATGCTGATCTCGTCGAACACGAGCACGGCGCCCGCCCGATCGCACAATTCCCGCACACCCTCCAGAAAACCCGGCGCCGGATCGGAGTGGCGCGTGGGCTCCATCACAACCGCCGCCAGGCGGCCGCCTTGTTGCTTGACGATCTCGGCCAGCGAATCGATCTGGTTGTAAGTGAACGGCAAGGCGGTGCCGGCCAACTGCGGCGGCACGCCGCGCGGCGACAGGCCCGGCAGCAGGTGTTTTTGTAACGGATCGGCGGACTGCCGGGCGTGATTGGCCGCCAGATACCAGTCGTGCCAGCCGTGATAGCCGCAGAAAGCGATCACTTCCCGCCCGCTGTGGGCCCGGGCGATGCGGACCGCGATGGCCATGGCCTCGCCGCCGGTGCGGCCGAAGCGCACTTTCTCCGCCCAGGGATGAATGCCCACGAGCAACTGGGCCAGCTCGACCTCATCGGGGCTGTTGAGCGTGCACATCGAACCGTTTTGGACGCGGTTCACCACGGCCTCGGTCACGTCGGGATCGGCGAAACCCAGCAGGCATGCGCCGATGCCCATGTACGACATGTCGACGTAGCGCCGGCCGTCCAGATCGACGACATCGCAGCCCCGCGCTTCGCGATAATAACCGGGCCACTGATCCGGGGCGAACATCTCCGGCCGCTTGCTCAGCAGTTGTGTCCCGCCGGGGATCAGCGACTTGGCCAGCCGATATAACTGTTGGCACCGGCCGTCACCCTCGCCTGCCGAGCTGGTATTCTCCATATTCATGCTATACCCCCGTCTCGATGGTCTGCCAGGTTCGCTGTTCGACCGACGCCAAGGCGGCCAGGTTCACCCGCAAGGTCTGAAGTCCTTCTTCCAAACTACAGAGCGGCGCTGCGCGGCCTTCAAAGGCGTCGAGGAAGGCGTTGGCCTGGTCCACAAACAGCGCATCGCGGGCGAGCGGCTCGTACGGCTCGTCGTGCCAGGGCTCGTCGGGCCGGATCATCCACCGCCAACGATACCGGTGGTTCTCGAAGCGGGCCGTGCCCTGCTCGCAGACCACGGTAATCGTCATCTCGTTGGGCGCCTGGTGCTGATTGATGCTGTAGCAGCCCAACACCGATCCGTGCCGTGCCAGGACGTTGACCGTATCTTCGACGGCGACGCCTTCGAGCACCTGGTGTTCGGCATCGACCGCCAACCGGTCGATCGGGCCAACGAGCCACTCGGCCGCATTGAAAACATGCGTCAGGGCGTCCTGGATGGCGCCGCCGCCGGTGGCGCGGTCGCGGTAGTAGATTTCCCGATATGCCGGCCGATAAGTGGGAAAATGTTGCCCGCCCACGGCGATCACCTGCAGCGGCCGGCCGAACCGTCCCGCGGCGATCGCCTCCTTCATCGCCCGCAAAATCGGATGGGCCCGATAGACATAGGCCACGGCGGCCACGAGATGCCGGTCGGCGAGCAACCGCCGCAGCGTGTCGATGCCTTTCAGCGTGGTGCTCAATGGCTTTTCCACCAGCAGATGGACGCCGGCTTCGGCCAGCCGCAGGGCCAGGGGCACGTGCAAGTGGGCCGGCGCGGCGATGATCGCTGCGTCATGCCGGTCGGCCAGTGCGGCCTCCAGGTCGGCATAGTTGCTTTCCACCTGGTATTCCCCAGCGACTTGCAGTCGCAGCGCGGCGTTGGGCTCGCAAATCGACGCCCTCACTCGTCCGGTGGCCTGGAAGCAGCGGAGGTGGCGGAGTCCGATCGATCCCACGCCGACGATGAGCAGATTTTTGCGTGACGGTTGGTCTTCCATGCCGGGATCCTACAAGACGCCGTTCCCAGGGTCAATAATAGGACCGGCACCCGCCGTTCCAATGGCTGTCAGTTCTCCGCGGTGCCAGGGGTAGCGGAGAGGAAGGCTGGACGAACGAGCGAAGTTGGCCTATTTTCGCGCCGCCTCAAGTTTCTTGGCCACGGCCATATCGGCGACGGCACGGAAAACGTTTCCCTGGGTCCGGTAGGCCACGCCCCGGCAGTAATAGGCGTCAACACTCTTCGGATCGAGTCGAATTACCTCCGTGAAATCGGGTAACAGTATAGCTTCCCAACCCCTATTGCGCCATCCCCGGTAGGAGGGTAGGATTCGTGCATCGATCGCTTTTGCCACGGAATGGCCGACGATGCACTTCGTTTTCTACCCGAAGCACGA
>Ga0181535_10005277_pt1 | contig 13919 bp, 12 predicted proteins | sample PEATcosm2014_Bin_44_FD_119774 | JGI IMG/M metagenome (GOLD analysis project Ga0181535, IMG submission 119774) | Peatland microbial communities from MTU Mesocosm Facility, Houghton, MI, USA - PEATcosm2014_Bin17_30_metaG | ecosystem: Environmental > Terrestrial > Soil > Wetlands > Peat | place...
AGGGTACGGGCTTTAGCCCGTACATAACCACTGCTTTATCAACGCCGGCTTTAGCCGCCGAGGGAATTATCAGCCATTTCTGTCGATAAACTGCCCTTTTTCCGCAGCCTCTTTAGCCCCTGCTACGCTCAATCGTGATCGCAACCCCCGAATAGCCCCTTTTTCCGCAGCCTCTTTAGCCCCTGCAAAATTTCGGCCCGGCCAACTACCATGGTTAGGCTTCTTCTCGATCATCGATTTTCGACTGCTCCGCACCTCACCCAAATGGTGAAATCATCAATCGCTGCAAGGAGTTTCACTTTGAAGAAGATAGCCAATTCAAGGCTGGATCGACTTCCGTTTTTAGGATTAGTGTAGTCGTTTCCTGAAAAGATTGTGAAGCGGCAGACCACCAACTCCAATCCGCGCAAACTGACCACTGTAAACTGCCACGCGGTTTGCAGATAATTGCACCACTTCCTGCATAATCAAGAAAAGCGGTCCAAAAGCCAAGCAGGTGCAGACCTCATGACCAGCCCCATCCAACCCGCTCCATCACAAGCCGTCCAACCCACGCCCCGCGGCCAGCCCGAAACCCAAGAAAACCAGAAGAAAACGGTAATATTTTCTTCATTCCTTCGCCCTTCAGCTAACCGAAATGTTAACATGCCTTCTATCAATCAGATAGCAAATGTAAAATCTTCTTTTCTTCGGTTTATCTTGGTTAGATATTCGCTTTTAACGGGGTCGTAAAAAGTTAACATCTTTATCATCAATAGTTTAAATAAGAAAAAATCGAAATAATGCGCATTTTAGATTCTCATTTTCTTCGCTTAACATCGTTAAGTAATTCATTTAATTGCCTTTGATCGATAAATATCCGTTCGCTATACCTTCGCTTTACGCGCAAATTCACCCCACTTCCGCCCCCGATCCCTGCCTCCCGTTCTCCAACTGCCCTGCCTGTCAATTACCAGGGCAGTCTCTCACCCAGATGGAAGTAGCCGCCGGTGGGCCCGTCGTCGGGCAGGGTGGCCAGAGCGACGCTGGTCTTGGCGCCTTCCGCCAATTCCATCGTGGCATTGGGGCCGCCCATCTCCGTTTTGACCCAGCCGGGATGTGCGGAGTTGACCTTGATCTTGGTGTTGCGCAGTTCCCAGGCCAGATGGATGGTGAAGGCGTTGAGCGCGGTCTTGGAGGCATCGTAGGCAAAGGACTTGGCGTCGTAGATAGGCGAAGCCGGGTCGGCATGAAGCGTCAGCGATGCGAGAACGCTGGAGAGGTTGACAATGCGGCCGGCAGCACTCTTTTTCAGCAGCGGCAGCAACGCCTGGGTAAGCGCCACCTGCGCAAAGAAGTTGGTCTCAAAGACCTTGTGCAGCAGGTCGAGAGAAACTTCAGAGACCGAGTGCTCTGGTCCAGCACCGGGGAAGGCTCCGGCGGCAATGCCCGCATTGTTGATCAGTATGTCGAGCCGCCCGTATTTGGAATTGAAGTAGTCGTAGGCAGTTTTATAGTCGGCGGGCTTGGTAATGTCGAAGTGCAGCACGTCGGCATCCACGCCCGCTGCGCGCAGCTTGGCCAGGGCTGCTTCGCCTTGCGAAAGATCGCGTGAGCCGATGACAACCTTTACGCCGGCATCCTTCAATCCAAGCGCAGTCTGAAAACCAATACCGCGATTTCCGCCAGTAATGAATGCTATTTTCTGAGACATGAGAAACTCTCTCCTGTGCTGTTTTGGATTCACAGGGCAAGGAAGAGGGTGCATGAAAAATCCGGCCCGCCGGCTTTGCTGAAGGCAGCGCCGGTGAGCCAGATTGTGAATCTACAAGCAGGTAGCTGCTATTCGCTCTTGGTGGTCTGCGTGGTCAGATAGCGCTCGTAGCCAAGCTCGGCGATCTGGTGCAACTGTGTCTCCAGCCAGTCGGCGTGCTCTTCCTCGTCTTTGAGCAGCTTGATGAAGAGATCACGCGAGCCGTTGTCGGCCTCGTCGGCGGCAATTTTGGCGGCCTGGTTGTACATGGAGACGGCGCCCACTTCGAGCTTCAAATCCGAGGCGATCATCTCCTTGACGCTCTTGCCGATCGAGAGCGCCAGCGGCTCCATGCTGGGCGAGCCGTCCAGAAAGAGAACGCGTTCGATCAGCGCTTCGGCGTGCTTCATCTCATCGATCGACTGTTTCTTGATGTACTTGGCGAGCCGGTCGTAGCCCCAGTTCTCGCACATCTCGGCGTGGATGAAGTACTGGTTGATGGCGGTGAGCTCCTCGCGGAGCGCGTGGTTCAATTGCTCGATGACCTTCGGATTACCCTTCATAGCGCCGATTCTACAAGATCCCGCTGCGGATTGGAATCAAAAATCCATTCTGCAAAGTCGTAAGCGCGGCGCTCAATGGCCTGTGTGCACTTCGGTATGCTTGGGGTCGTTGTGCTTCAGCAGGAAGGAAAGAAAGAACATAGCCGCCGCCCCCGCGCCCAAAACAACATAGCAGTCCAGGTAAGACAACGCAGCGGCTTGTCCCATCAAACCCTGATAGACCAACGCCAAACCCACGGCCTGCCCGCCGGAATTGCCCAGGCTATGCGCGCGGCTGGCCATGGCTTGCATTGCCGCCGTCAGCGCGGGACTGCCGGGGCTCAGTCGTTCGCTCAGCCTCGTCAGATGGAATTGTTGGCGGCGAGACAGGATTGTTGTCACCACCGACGCACCCACGCTGCTGCCGATATTACGCATGAAGTTGGTCAAACCAGAGACCGAATCGCTCTTCTCCTGCGGAACGCCAAAGTAGGAGGCGGTGATGGCCGGAACCAGAATGAAACCCAGCGGCGCGTACTGTAAAAGCATGATGACCGAGGCCGTGCCAAAGCTGATATTCAACGAGAGCAGCTTGGTGGAAATGTATAAGCCGGTGGTCGAAATAAACCAGCCAAAGGCGATCAAGTATTTTGCCGGAATCTTTGAGGTGAGCGCTCCGATAACGGGCATGGTGACCATGATCAGAGCCGCTCCGACAGAGACCACAAGCCCTGCCTGCTCGGCGGTATATCCAACCAGAATCTGCAAAAACTGCGGCATCAGAACGGTGGAGGCAAACATCACCGCACCGGCCAGAAACATCATCAAGCTGGTGCTGGAGAAGTTGAAGATGCGGAAGAGTTTTACATCGACAATGGGCTGCTTCTGTCGCCACTCCCAGACAACCAGAGCACTGAGGCAGATCAAGGAAGTTATGACCAGCGTTGTGATGAAGCGCGAACCGAACCAATCGTCTTCCTGGCCTTTATCCAGAAAAATCTGAAGCGCGGAAACGCCCAGCACCAGCAGCGAGAAGCCAACATAGTCGAAGCGCAACTCGCGCGGCTTGAAGCGCACCAGGAAGGGAGGGTCTTCGACCACTTTGTAAGTCAGAATCAAGGCTAGCAGCCCTACAGGAATGTTGATCAGAAAGATCCATCGCCAGGAGTAGTTATCGGTAATCCAGCCGCCCAGCGTGGGGCCCAGCGCCGGAGCTACCACCACCGTAATGCCATAAAGCGCAAAGGCGGCTCCGCGCAGCCGGGCTGGAAACGAATCCGCCATAATGGCCTGCGACATGGGCTGCAAGCCGCCGCCGCCCGCACCCTGAATAGCGCGGGCGAAGAGAAGAACACCCATGCTGGGAGCGATGCCGCAAAGAAAGGAACTCATGGTAAAAAGCGCAATACAGATCATGAAAAACCGCTTGCGGCCCAGGGTGCTTGAGATCCATCCTGTGATGGGCAAAACGATGGCGTTAGCCACCAGGTAGGTGGTCAGCACCCAGGTAGCTTGATCCTGGCTCGCGCCCAGATTGCCGGAGATGTGGGGAAGCGCAACGTTGGCGATGCTGGTGTCAAGCACCTCCATAAAGGAGGCTATGGCCACGACCACGGCCACGACCCAGGGATTGAAGGAAGGCTTCCAAGCTGCTTGCGGTCGTTCGTCGGCCAAGATCTTCCTCCGGGGCTCAATTAATTATAAAACGAAACGAATTGTTTCGTATATGATGGAACTGTTCTTGAATTTGGTGGGTGCTATGAGCGGAAAACTCGCTGGAACCCGGACCAAACGCGCTGCCGGAAGACCGCGCAGCGAAGCCTCGCGCGCCTCGATCCTGACTGTGGCTTTTGCGTTTCTGCGCAGCAAGCCAGTGCCCGCCATCTCCACCGTCCACATTGCGCGCAAGGCCGGCGTCAGCACTGCTACGGTTTACCGCTGGTGGCCAACCAAAGAAGCTTTGCTGCTGGATGCCTTTTTGAATGCCGTGAACCACGAACTTGTGCTCACCGATGAAGAATCCCCCATGATGCGGCTGCGCAAGTACTTTCTACAGATCGGCAGATTTTTCACCGGCGATAACGGCATTGTTGCCGCGCGTTTGCTTGCGGCCATTCAGGACGATCCAAAACTGCACACCCAGTTCATGGAGCGCATCTGCACGCCGCGCGAGATGGAGATTCGAGCCATTGTGCAAAAGGCGATCGAACTGCGCCAACTGCCCGCTGAAATGGAAGTGAGCCTCTTTCTGGATATGATTCTGGGACCGCTGCTGGCGCGGCTGCTCTTCCGCCATGAATTGATCGACGAGCCGTTTGTCGCCGCTGTTTTCGACCAGGCCGTAGCGGGCGCTGTCGCGGCTTCAGGCGCAACAATCGAGACCGAAAAATCGAGATTCAAAAAATAGTGAGTGTTTGCACTGCCATTTCGTCTGGTTCTCATTGAGAATGGAACTGTGAACCTGAAAACCTGCGTCCTCCTTCTTCTGCTTTTTTTTACGACTTGCCTGGCTTCTGCCCAGTCGCTCTCTCAATCGCTCACGGTGCATGCCCCCTTTGCGCCGGAGACCTACCAGCCGCTCGACGGACACCAGCGCTGGGAGCGCTGGATCAACGAAGACGGCCGCAGCGGTGCCCTTCACATCGAGTCCATCGGAACCGCCGCGTACCTGCAGACCTTCAATGTTCCCGCCGAATGGAACCGAAGCTGGGGCGGATTTGCCCGCCGTCTGGGCAGCAGTTACGGCAGCAATATAATCCAGAACACCATGCATGAGAGCTTTGCGGCCGCCGAGGGCACCGATCCGCGCTACTTTGCCTGCGCCTGCAAGGGCCTCTTCCGCCGCGGCGGCCATGTAATCAAGATGAGCTTTCTGACTTACAACCACAGCGGAAACCTGACGCTGGACCTGCCGCAGATCACCAGCATCTATGGCAGTTCGATGATTCAGGCTATGTGGTATCCCAGTCACTACACCGCGCTGGTGCAGGGTGTTCAAGCTGGGCATATCGAGGCTGGCTTTATCGGCACTGAACATCTGGTGCAGGAGTTTTCTCCTGAGCTGAAGCGCTTCTTTCATCTGCGCTGGTAAAAATCCAGGGATCAGGGATTAGGGATCCGGGAACAGAGATACACGGTACAATGCTCTCAACCAAGGAGGTTTTATGCGCAGGATTCTTCTCGCTGTTCTTGCTCTGGTCTTCTCCGCTTCAATAGCCGCTCCGCTGACGGCTCAGGGCGCGCCGCCGCAGGGCTCGGCCGATCAGCCATATACCGTCGAGTACTACTACAAGTGCCAGTGGGGCCATCAGGCGGAGTTTCTCCAGCTCTTCCTCAAGAACCACTACCCGCTGCTCAAGAAGATTCAATCCACGGGCCGCATTCTTTCTGTAAAAATCGAATCGCCGACGATCCATGTCTCAGAAGAACTGCGCTGGGATTATCGCGTCACCATTCGCTACAAGAACTCCACCCTGGCCACCACCGCCAACCCCGACGAAGAGGCCTTCATCAAGGAGCTATGGCCCGATCAGGCGACTTATCAGAAGGAAGAGCAGCGGCGCTTTGAGATTCTGCTCGGCCACATCGACCTGCCGATCACCGACATTACCCCTGCGCCATAAGCAGACCCTATACAGGGTCGGTCTGGCTAGCCTCTTGGCTATAACAGGCTGCGAAAAAACTCAATTGGATGAAGGGTACGGGCTTTAGCCCGTACATAACCACTGCTTTATCAACGCCGGCTTTAGCCGCCGAGGGAATTCTCAGCCATTTCTGTCGTTAAACTGGCCTTTTTCCGCAGCCTCTTTAGCCCCTGCGGGATGTTTTTTGGGCTTTCGATGGGCATTCTCCCTTTTTCCGCAGCATCGATAGCCACTCCGCGCTCACGAGACCGTTTCGGCGGACTCGACCGTCAGCGCCACGGCCGTGCAACTCCGGTTCATGTTGCAACAACCCTTCCCAAATGCCGAAAAATCCTAGATGATGGAGATGTAATCCATCGCGATCAGGTCAAGTGATTGGTTTTCGCGTTCGGCACTGGCCGCCGCAAGCAAGGGCCAGTAGCAGTCGCTCTTTATCAAGCTAGACAAGCTGGAGACCTTTCTTCATGTACAAGATTGTCGAAGCCCGCGGCGTCGGCCTCAATATCAAGCAATTTACGATTGAGGCGCCGCGCATTGCCCGCAAGCAGCAGCCGGGGCAATTCGTCATTCTGCGCCTTCGTGAAAAAGGCGAACGGATTCCGCTCACCATCAAATCCTCCGACCGCGCCGCAGGCACCGTCACCATCGTCGTACAGGGCATTGGCAAAACGACCCAGTTGTTGAATTGCCTTGAAGCCGGCGACTCGATCCTCGACATTGTCGGCCCGCTCGGCAAGCCATCGGAGATTGAGAACTTCGGGACAGTTGTGATTCTTGCCGGCAGCGTGGGCACGGCCATGGCGCTGCCCACGGCCAATGCGCTTAAAGCCGCCGGCAATCACGTCGTCTTCATTGAGGGCGCGCGCAATACGGAGATGGTCGTCTTTGAAGACGAGGTGCGCCAGGCCAGCAGCGAGACCTATATGATGACCGACGACGGCAGCTACGGCGAGCAGGGCCTAGTCACAAAGAAGCTCGATGAATTGATCGCCGCCGGACGCAAGATCGACTTTGTTCTTGCCGTGGGTCCGGTACCGATGATGCGCGCCGTTGCCCGCGTTACCGCGCCGCTGGGCATCAAAACCATGGTCAGCCTCAACTCCATCATGGTGGATGGCACCGGCATGTGCGGCGGCTGCCGGGTGCTGCTGGGCGAGACCAGCAAATTCGCTTGCGTCGACGGTCCGGAGTTCGACGCCTCGCTGGTCAACTTTGAGGTTTTGATGCAGCGCAACGCCATGTATAGAGAGAAGGAGTGCCAATCGCTCCAGCATTTTCAGGAGCACAAGCTAGAGGAAGTGGCCGAGTTGCGCGCCGAGCTTGCCGCGGGAGAGAAACATTATGTCTGAAGAATATCTTCTTCCGCGCCCCGCCAAGAATTACCTTCCTCTGAAGGATCGGATGAAGATTCCGCGCGCGCACATGCCGGAGCTCGACGCCCGCGTGCGCAGCGGCAACTTTGCGGAAGTGAATCTGGGCCTGGCAACAGGAGCGGCGCTCACCGAGGCCTCGCGCTGCGTCGAATGCGCCAAGCCGGGATGCGTCGTCGATTGCCCGGTGGGCGTGCAGATCAAATCGATCGTCGCCCTGATCCATGCCGGAGACTTTTTGGCGGCGGCGGCCAAGCTCCGCGAAGACAATGCGCTGCCCGCCATCACCGGCCGCGTCTGCCCGCAGGAGAATCAATGCGAGGGCGGCTGCGTGCTGGGCAAGAAGGGCGCGCCGGTCGCCATCGGCAACCTCGAGCGCTTTGTGGCCGACTTCGAGCGGAATAGTGGTCAGCTCGGCCTGCCCGCTAACGCGCCGGCCACGGGCAAGAGTGTAGCCATTGTCGGCAGCGGGCCGGCTGGTTTAAGCGCGGCTGGAGATTTGATTCAGAAGGGCCACCGCGTGCGCGTTTTTGAGGCACTGCATGAGATCGGCGGCGTTCTCGTCTACGGCATTCCGGAGTTCCGCCTGCCCAAATCCATTGTCCGGGGCGAGGTGGACAATCTCCGCCGCATGGGGGTCGAATTCGAGACCAATGTTGTTGTCGGCAAGAGCGTCACCATCAACGAACTGATGGATGAGGAGCACTATGACGCGGTTTTTGTCGCCACTGGCGCGGGTTTGCCGGTCTTTCTCGGCGTCGCCGGCGAGCACCTCAACGGCGTCTACTCCGCCAATGAATTTCTTACGCGCGTAAACCTGATGCGCGCCTATGACTCTGAGTTCGACCAGCCGGTATACGACTGCCGCGACCGCGACGTAATAGTGGTGGGTGGCGGCAACACGGCCATGGACGCCGTGCGCACAGCCAAGCGCCTGGGCGCGCGGACGGCAACACTGGTCTATCGCCGGTCTGAGGCGGAGATGCCGGCCCGCGCCGAAGAGGTCAAGCACGCTCGCGAGGAAGGCGTCGAGTTCCGCATGTTGACCGCGCCCATCGCCTTTCTCGGAGACTTGAAGGGATCGCTCACCAGCGCCCGTTGTGTGCAAATGGAACTGAGCGAGCCGGATGAAAGCGGTCGCCGCCGCCCGGTCGAGATTCCCGGCTCGGGCTTCAATCTGGCTGCCGATGTAGCAATCATCGGCGTCGGCACCACCGCCAATCCGCTGATTCAGAGCACCACTCCAGACCTCAAGACCAACCGCCGCAACTACATCGTCGCCGATGAAAAGTCCATGCGCACCAGCAAGCGCGGCGTCTTTGCCGGCGGCGACATCGTCACAGGCGGCGCAACCGTGATTCTGGCCATGGGCGCCGGGCGCAAAGCGGCCGCGTCGATCCATGAGTTCCTGACGAGCGGCGAGTGGTAGAAGCTGATCTCCCGCGCAGTCTTGAATGGCGTGGAATCTGGATATGCGGAGACCGCAACAAATGACGGCAATTCTTTCGCGAGAAGACGATGGCTTTGTTGCCTTGTGCCCCGATTTGGACATCGCAAGCCAGGGCGCCACGATTGAGGAGGCGCGCGCCAACCTTGTCGAAGCCTTGACGCTCTTTTTTGAGACCGCCTCTTCTTCAGAAATTGCGCAGCGGCTGCATAGCGAGGTCTTTGTTACCCAAGTCGAGGTGCCAGTTGGGTAGATTGCGGGTTCTCTGAGGCACCGATGCCTGATAGATTCTCGAAGGGTACGGATTTGTCGCCGTACGAAAGCGTGACAGTCACCGAATCATGCAGTTGCAAACGGAGTGGACAACCATCACCGTTCCCGTTCCGCTCCACAATCCACTCATGCGCGGTATTCTCCAGAGCATCATCCGCCAATCCGGCCTCGACAAGTCGCTATTTGAATGCTTGTAGACATAAGTAAAACATACAAAGATCTGAACCTGCCAACTCTTGCATACGCCACCCGGAATTGGAATATTCACGGCGTCCTGATTACGACCTCGTTCAAGGGTCTGATATGAAAATTCAATTTGTGGATCAACCCAGTCACCATGGCATTGGCGAGAGTTCCTGTAATCGTTGCTACACTCCTACAGCAGCCAGTTTAATACGGTAGAGTTGAGTGGTGAACGGACTTCTCGTTATCGATAAACCGGCCGTCATGACCAGCCACGATGTGGTATACCGGCTGCGCAAGATCACCGGCGAACAATCCATCGGCCATCTGGGCACACTCGACCCCATGGCCACCGGCGTCCTGCCTCTGCTGCTGGGCAAATTTACCCGCCTGGCGCAGTACTTCTCATCGGCGGAAAAGAGTTATAGCGGGACGATCCGCTTTGGCTTTGCGACGGACACTTACGACGCTGAAGGCCATCCTGCAGGGCCTGACTGCCAGCCGGCGCTGACGCTGGAGCGGGTGCGGGCCGTAGCGGCCCGCTTCCACGGCGAGATGCAGCAGATGCCGCCGGCCTACTCGGCAAAGAAAATCGGCGGCAAGCCCGCCTACAAGCTGGCCCGCGAGGGCAAACCAGTGGAACTCAAGGCCGCGCGGGTTCAAATTGCCTCTTTTGCGATTACCGCGCTGGATGGGGCAGAAGCCAGCTTCACAATGGCCATCAGCGCCGGTGGTTATGTACGCTCGGTGGCCCATGAATTGGGTCAGGATTTGGGCTGCGGAGCGCACCTGAGCAGTCTACGACGCACCCAGGCCGGTGTCTTTACGCTTGCCGGGGCGCATACGCTGGACGAATTGGCGGCATTCTCCGGGAACGTTGAAGCCTTGGAAGCGCTGTGCGTGCATCCGCGCAACCTGCTGCCGGAGATGCCCGCCGTAACAGGAGATGAGCAGAGTCTGGGACGCCTCCGTAACGGCGCGCAAGCCAACCTGCCGGAATTCTCGCAGGCGCCGCTGGTTAAGGTCTTCGCCGGGCAGCGTGAACTGGTAGGCATTGCCAAGCGCGTTGCCGGAACACTCTTTCAGCCGGTGGTGGTGTTGGGGTAAAACTGACGACTGACTACTGGCCCTTGCGCAACAGAGGCGCAAGCGCCGGCAGCAGCGTCCGGGCGATGATCTCGGACCCTTTCGCCGTGGGATGAATGCCGTCGGCCTGGATGGTGCCTGGAACGCCGGCCAGCTCTTCATAGAGCATCGGTACAAAGGCAACTCGGTGCTTCTGGGCAAGATCACTGAAAATCTTCTCAAATTGCCGGATGTAGTCAGGTCCATAGTTGGGCGGCAGAGTGATACCGGCAAGTAGAATTTTTACGTGCGCGCCCTCAAAGGCCGTCAGCATCTGGTCAAGATTGCGCCGGGTCTGCTCCGGAGGCAGGCCGCGGAGCCCGTCGTTGCCTCCGAACTCCACAATGACCACGGCCGGATGCAGGCGCAGTATCGAAGGCAGCCCGGCTACCGCGTCTTTGGTGGTAGCGCCGCTGGTGCCTTGATTTACGACCTCGTAGTGGTAGCCGCGCGCATCCAGGTCGCGCTGCAAGGCTTCGGGGTAAGCCTGCCTGGATTGCAGCCCGTAACCTGCTGTAATGCTGTCGCCATAACAGACAAGTAGAGGCCGGCCCACACCGGGCCTTTGCGCAAGCGTGGCCGGAGCAGCCAGAAGAACCAGCCAAAACGAAACAATCAGTCTGCGGGAAACGTACACAAGAGTAGTGTAGCGAATGGTGCCAGGCAAGGCTCGGGAATCTGGGAGGCGGTTGAAGTGATCGAAGTTCGGGATGCGAAGAAGTGGATTCAGAATGGCGCGCGGCGGGTGGAGATTCTCAAAGGGATTTCGCTGACGATTCCGGCCGGGCAATTTATCGCCATTCTGGGTGCCAGCGGCAGCGGCAAGAGTACTCTGCTGGGCCTGCTGGCCGGCCTCGACACGCCCAGTTCCGGGGAGATATTCCTCGACGGCATGCCGATCCACAACCTGGCCGAGGCGCAACTGGCCGCGGTGCGCGGTGCCAAGATCGGCTTCGTATTTCAGTCCTATCAACTGATTCAGACCCTTACAGCGCTGGAAAATGTTCTGCTTCCTTACGAGTTGAACGCGGAAGGCAGCGGACTGGATAAGGCGCGCCGCTTGCTGGACGAGGTTGGCCTTGCCGAGCGCATGGATCATTATCCGGTGCAACTGTCCGGCGGTGAGCAGCAGCGAGTGGCGCTGGCCCGCGCCTTTGTCGTCGAGCCGCCAATTGTGATGGCCGATGAGCCGACCGGAAATCTCGACTCCGCGAATGGCCGCCTGGTGCTGGATCTCTTGACTCAGCGTAACCGCAAAGCCGGGACGACATTGATTCTGGTAACGCACGACCCCGAGGTAGCCAGTAGTGCCGACCGCAAGATCGTTCTGCGGGATGGCCTGATTGTCGAAGACAGCTTGCCTTACACCCAGTTGCCGGCAATTGCGGCATTCCATCAGGAGCAGGCACAAAATGGCTAAGCGCGCGTTGAGTTGGAAACGGGCCGGGGCCATCGGCTGGCGGGATCTGCGCTCTGCTCCGGGCAAATTCGGCTTCGTGGTTCTCTCGGTTGCCATAGGCGTGGCGGCACTGGTCGGGGTGCGCGGCTTCAGCGACAGTTTCCGGCGCTCGCTCTCCACCGAGGCGCGTTCGTTGATGGCCGGCGACCTGAGTGCTCGCATCTTTCGCCAGTCTACCGCTGAGGAAAGAGCCAAGCTGGCCTCCATTCTGAATCAGGGTGGAACTCGGACGACCTGGGTGACGGAGACGGTCTCAATGGCCTCCGTTCCGCCTGACCCGCAGCCGCTGCTAGTCTCGCTCAAAGCCGTGGACCCGGCCGAGTACCCCTACTACGGCAAAGCCGATCTAGATCCGGCAATGACTCTGGACCAGGCCTTACAAGGCGATTCTGCCGTCGTTGCCGAAGAGTTTCTTTTCCGGTTGAATGCCCGCGTGGGCCAAACGCTGCGCCTCGGCGGAAGAGATTTCCGCATCAGCGCTGTGTTGCAACAGGAGCCAGATCGCTTAACGGCCAGCGCGGGACTCGGACCTCGGGTGATGATCTCGCAGGCGGCGCTGGCGCGAACGGGTCTGCTTGCGCCGGGCAGCAGGGCCAGCCAGCGGCTTCTGGTGAAGCTGCCTCTACAAGCAGATCTGGCCGGGCTGCGTAAACAAATCGAAACCGTACTGCCCGATGCACAGGTCATGGACTACCACGAGGGCAATCCAGGCCTGAACAAGGGGCTGGAGAATGCAACCGCGATTCTGAGCCTCATCTGCCTGGTAGCCATGGTGCTGGGCGCGATTGGCGTGGCCATGGCCATGCACGCGCATCTGGAGCAGCGCATGGATATGCTGGCGATTCTGAAGGCCTTAGGCGCAGGATCCCGCGATCTGCTGCGCATCTTCCTCTTGCAAACATTGGGGCTAGGCTTGGCCGGAGGAGTGCTGGGCGTGGCTGCGGGCGTGGGCGTGATGGCCGCGCTGCCGGCGGTATTCGGCAATCTGCTGCCAGTTCATGCGACGCTGGAATTTCCCTGGCGGTCGATTGCGGCTGGGCTCGGAACCGGCCTTTTGACGACGCTGCTCTTCTGCCTGCCGCCGCTCCTGGATGTGCGCGGAGTGAGGCCGGTGCTGGTGCTGCGCAGGCTGGTCGAGGCTGGGCCACCGGGCTTCAGTGGCTGGCTGGCCGCCTGGTGGGCGCGCCGGCTGCAATTGGGGTTGGCTGCGCTGGTGGTGGTGGCGCTGGGAGCAATCGCCTGGGCGCTTTCTGACTCGGCCAAAGTGGGCGGCTGGTTTGCACTGATCTTCACCATCGCTTTGGTCGTTTTGCTGCTGCTGGCATTTGTGACGCTGCGAATTCTGCGCTTTTTGCTTGATCGCGTTCGCTTGCGGCTGCCTTCTTTTCTGCGTCACGGCCTTGCGAATCTCTACCGGCCCGGCAACCAGTCGGCGGCGGTGATGGCCGCGCTGGGTACAGGCGTGATGCTTATTCTGGCGGTTTTCCTGATGCAGTCGGCCCTGCTGCGGGATTTGCGCGAAACAGCCTCGCCCACATTGCCCAATCTCTTTCTGATCGACGTAACCACTGACGAAGTTGCGGGCGTGAAAGAGTTTTTTACGCATCAGCCGGGCGTGAGCCAGAAGCTTGGTCAATCTCTGGACCTGATGCCGGTCGTGACCGGGCGATTTATCTCCCTCAACGGCAAGCCGGTGGAGCAGCTTAAAGGCGAGCATTTTCCTCGGCAATTGCTGGAAAACGCTCGCCTGACCTGGGCCGATGCGCCTCCCACTGGCGACAAAGTAACGCAAGGCAAATGGTGGACCGATGCGAGCGCTGCGGAACTTGCTGTCAGCGACAGTGTAGCCCAGCGGCTGCATCTGGCCGTGGGCTCAACAGCGGAATTGGAAGTGGGTGGCACTGAGCGCACCCTGAAGATTACCGCAATCTACCGCGCCGATGGCCAACACCTCGGAGGCCAGGTCTCGTTTGTTCTGCCTTCAGACCAGATCAAAAACGAGCCGGCCACATGGTATGGCGGCGCGCATATCGCTCCCAAGCAAGTGGCGGCAACCGAGCGGGCGCTTTTTGCGGCCTACCCGACGGTGACGGTGATCAATCTGGCCGATGTGCTGGAGCGGATTGAGAGCGTGGTGGATCAGA
>Ga0181535_10005279_pt1 | contig 13913 bp, 11 predicted proteins | sample PEATcosm2014_Bin_44_FD_119774 | JGI IMG/M metagenome (GOLD analysis project Ga0181535, IMG submission 119774) | Peatland microbial communities from MTU Mesocosm Facility, Houghton, MI, USA - PEATcosm2014_Bin17_30_metaG | ecosystem: Environmental > Terrestrial > Soil > Wetlands > Peat | place...
ATTATTTCGCGCGGAGTGAATTCACACAGGATGCCCACGATGGGCCGGCCCTGCGCCTTGGCCGCTGCCGCGTAATCATAACAATGATCCGTCATGCCGCCGAACCAAGCCAGCGCGCCTGGCGCGCCATCGGACGCAGTCCCCGCGCGTGTGATTGGAAGCGAAACCTTTGCTTTTTTCGTGATGAGTTCATCCTATCAAACGACGTCAGGGTAAACCAGCCAAATTCCATGGCGGCGGGCGGGAGGAGGATTTTGGCTTGCCGGGCCGGTTGGGAAAACTATTCTGGCCAGATGTCAATGCGTTCTGAAATTATTGCCCGACTTTTAAATCCTGGTGTCATTCCTGTGGTGCGCGCGCATCATACCGATGAGGTCATGCCTGCCTGCGAAGCGTTGCTGGCCGGCGGACTAAACGCCCTGGAAATCACCATGACGACGCCCAACGCGCTGGAGATGATCCGGGAGGTTTGCCGGCGATTCGGGTCGCGGGCGGTCATCGGCGTTGGCACGGTGCTGAACCCCGTGATATGTCTCGAAGCAATCAGGGCGGGGGCGGAATTTGTGGTGACGCCGATCATGATCCCGGAAATCGCGCGCGTTTGTCAGGGGGCGGAGCGGGTGTGCATTCTGGGAGCCTTCACGCCCACGGAAGCGCAGGCGGCTTACGAGGTTGGGGCGGACTTTGTCAAAATATTTCCCGCCGTAAGCCCGGCTTATGTGGGAGCGGTGCTGTCGCCCTTGCCGCATTTGAAAGTGGTTCCAACCAGCGGAGTGAATTTGAAGACGGGACCGGAGTTTTTTGCCATGGGATGTCCCATGGTCGGCGTCGGGTCGTCCTTGGTTTCATCCAAAATCCTGCGGGAAAAGAACTGGACGGAATTAACGCGGCTGGCGGGCGAATTTGCGGCCATGGCGCGGAAGGCGCCGCGCAAATGAGATGGGTTCTCCTCGTTTTTGCGCTCTGGCCGGCCTGGCGAGTTGCCGCGCAATCCAACGCGCCTTTTGACGGCCGGCCATGGAACGTTTCGACGGGGAATCTGTCTGTCTCTTACATTCAAGCATCCCCCGTGGGCGCGGCGCCGCGAGCGGGGGCGCGGGAAGCGCCGCCGTCGGCGGAAAGCCTGGCCCGCTTGAAGTCGCTTGGATTGACGGCATACGAGGATTACATCGGGTGGGGCGCGGTGGAAACGGCCCCGGGGCAATGGAACTGGGAGCAGCATGATGCGATGGAAAAGGCGTTGCACCGGGCGGGGCTGAAATATGTGGTTTATGATTGGGTGCAGTTTCCACCGCTGTGGTTGCGCGGGCAGCCGGAGGACCGGACCCTGATGCGTTGCCTGGAGCACAACCAGGAAACGTTTTACCTGTCAGCCTTCGATCCCCGCACCCTCAAGTGGTACGATCATTTTTACAAGAACCTGCGCGACCATTTTGGAGACCGGATTGATGATGTTTATGCCTGCGTCATGGGGCCTTATGGCGAAGGCAATTATCCCCTTGCCGTGCCGGACTGGGTGAACATGGGGCATTGTCACGAGGGTTATTGGTGCGGGGACAAATATGCCGTCGCCGCCTTGCAAAAGGCGATGCGACGAAAGTATTCAAGCGCGGCCGCGCTCAATCGCGCCTGGGGCGGCCAATATGATTCATTTGACAGCGTGCGTCCGCCGCCGGAGTTGTCCGGAGGAAAATTCACGCCTTCCCCGGCGGCCTTTTCCACCCCGCAGGACCGGCGGCGCTGGCTGGATTTCATCGGCTGGTATCACCAGGCCATCATTGATTTCGCGGAGCAATCCGTGCGCACGGTCTTGAAATATTTTCCGGCGCAAAAGGTGAGATTGAAGCCGGGCGGTTCCTGCGGCGGGGTGAACCCGATTGCCTGGGGGACGTATTGTCCGGGTTACGCCCGCATGGCCCGGCGTTATCCGATTGTCCTGCAACCGGCGGATTGCATGGGCGCGATTTTTGCCGATAAATGGGTTGGCACGGCTTACCAATTTTGCGGCGTAAAGGAGGGAACGGAACCGGCGGGAAATTTGGATGAGACAAGTTTTGTACAGCGCATGTTCTGCGACGCCTCCTGCGGGGCGGCGCAATTTTTCGGTTATCAATTCGAGTCGCACGCCGCGTCCATGCGGCAGTACGTCGGGCTTTTCACCGGCAAACCGGGCGAAACGCAAGTGGCGGTTTACGGTCCGACGACGCTCTACCGGTTGGGAGGCGACCTGTCGCTCACCATCGGCGCCGCCACCGCTTTGCGTGATGTCTGCGACTTCGATGTTTTGGACGAATTATTGATCGGGGATGGCGCGCTCAAGACGTCCCGCTATCAGGCGTTGATCCTTTTCCAAGGAAACATAATTGACCGTCCGATTCTGGATAAAATCGACCGTTTTCAGAAGGCGGGCGGACTAATTGTGACGGTGGGGAAACTGGGGACGCAGGATGTGGAGGGCCGCCCATGGATCGCGCCGAAGCCGGTGACGGAGCTTTCGGCGCGCGGTCAGGGCGGTTCGTGGCGCCTGGAGCTGGCGCAGATTTTAGCCGGTCTCAAGGGGGTGGACGGGCAGATTGACGGCTTGTGGACTTGCCGACGCGACCGGCAAGCGTTCATCTACAACTCCACCGGCAAACCTGCGCGGACAACGGTCGATGGACAGTCCGTCGAGGTGGCGGCGCACTCAATCTGGATCAAGCCGACTGAAAAGGCTAAAAACTGAAATAAAACAAAGGCTGAAACATGAAATTCTCATTGACTAGTAAAACGGTTTTGATCACGGGGGCATCGAGCGGTTTTGGCGCGGCCGCCGCCCGCGCTTTTGCCGCGCAACATTGCAAATTGCTTCTCGGCGCGCGCCGCCTCGACCGCCTTCAAACGGTTGCCGACGCCGCCCGCCAAGCCGGCGCGCCCGAAGCCCACTTTCATGTCCTGGATGTGAGCAAGACCGCCAGTGTGAACGAATTTGTAAAATGGGCCGAAACGAAAACCGGCGCCATTGACATTCTGATCAATAACGCCGGCGGCGCGCACGGCCTGGACCCCGTCGCCACCGGAAAGGATGAGGATTGGGAAACGATGTTCCAAACCAATGTTCTCGGCATTTTGCGCATGGTCCGCGCCGCGCTCCCGCTCATCCCCAAGGATGCCGGAAGCTCGATTTTGAATATCGGTTCCGTGGCAGGCCGGACGGCTTACGAAGGCGGCGCCGCCTATTGCGCGGCCAAGGCCGGCGAATTGAAAATCACCCAGTCCCTCCGCCTTGAATTAAACGGCACCGGCATCCGCATTAGCACCATCGACCCCGGTCTGGCCAAGACGGAATTCTCCAACGTCCGATTTAAAGGCGACGCGGCCCGGGCCGACAAAGTCTATCAGGGCATGATTCCTCTTTCAGCGGAGGACATCGCGGACACGCTGGTTTGGGTCGCGAGCCGCCCGCCGCATGTGAATATTGACGAGATCGTCATCAAGCCTGTCGATCAAGCGTCCGCGTTCAAAGTATTTCGTCGCCCCAGTCCTTAACTTTTTCAGCCTTTGCCAACAGTCCAACCCAAACGTTTTCGCTTCGAGTCGGCCCTGGTGGGGCAGGGGATGACGCGCATTGCCGGGGTCGATGAAGCGGGCCGGGGGCCGTTGGCGGGTCCTGTTTTTGCGGCGGCGGCAGTGCTGCCGTTGGATTGGATATTGGGCGGATTGCCCAAGCCGCTGAAAAAACTGAACGACTCCAAACAACTCAGCCCGGAATTGCGCGAAACCCTCTTTGCAGAACTGACCTCGCGCCCGGAAGTGAGTTACGCCGTGGCGCAGGTGTCGGAACAAGTGATTGACCAGATTAATATTTTGCAGGCGACACATCGAGCCATGAATCTGGCCCTGGCCGGGTTGAATCCGGCGCCGCAGCATGTACTGGTTGATGGGTTAAAAGTGAAGTCAATGACGTTGCCGCAGACGGCGATTGTGTCGGGAGACGCGTTAAGCTACACGATAGCGGCGGCCAGTATTCTGGCGAAAGTGAGCCGGGACCGGTTGATGGTGCAATTAGACGCCAAATATCCCGGCTATGGATTTGCGGCTCACAAGGGGTATGGCACACAGGAACACATGGCCGCGATTGCGGCGTTGGGGCCTTGCGCGATCCACCGGAAATCCTTCGCGCCTTTCCGTCCGGCGCAGAAGGAATTATTCTAGCGCGGAATCCGGCTTATTTGATCGTTTCAATCTGGATTTTGGCCGGGTCGGAGACGCCTAATTCCAGGAAGAATGATGCGTTTTTGAAAAGGTCCGGATTGTCATTGCCTTGCAGCAGGTCCCGGTCCTGCCGTTCCTGATCGAGTTCGCGGATGGCGGTTACGTCGAGAGCCACCGGGTCTTTGCTGAACCAAATCTGGTTTAGCTCGGTTGAATAATGCAGCAGGCTCATTTGTTCGCCCTGGTATTGGCCAATCAGCGCGTCGGTGATATTCAACACCACATGGTCGCTTAATGCCCGTTTGGCGTAAATTTCCGGCACGGCTGTGGCCAGTCTTTCCGCGCTGCCTTCGAAACGCAGTGTGTTATCAATGCTCCCCATGGACAGGCTGTAGAGGTTTCCGCATACGCCGGCCAGGTTGTGGTTCAGCAACGGCGAGACATTGATGATTTTTGTCACGGTCTTTGTCACCAGTTTGCTCAGGTAGGAGCGGCGTCCGGTGGTTTTGCCGTCCCGGTCAAATTCCAGATCGCCGGCGGACAGCGATCCCATGATCGCGCTGTCATAATAGACCGTGTCGTCGAACCCGGAGTCGGTGGCGCCAGCCAGCCGGACTTTATAATGTTGCGCCAGCGCGTCGAATCCCGCCAGGCGCAGGTCCAGCAACCGTCTATCCCAGATAATGATATGGGACGGGGGAAGGCCGGTTCGCAAAAGTCCCTTCACCACTGCGCCCACCACGGCGGGACGCGTTCCGCTGTTGGCGCCGGGACCGGAATAAACCTTGATGCCCACCACGTCCTTTGGAGAAACAAAGGTCCGCCACGCTTCTTTCAAGGCCGGTTTTCCGGTCAGTTTCAGTATCCCCTGATCGACCATGCCTTGCACAATCGCCTCCTGCGGCTCGAAAGCGACCATGGCACCGGGATTCCCGACGACGACAATCCTGGCCCGCGCCCCGGATTCGCCTGCCGCAGGGGTGTCCGCCGCGTGGGCACAGAATGAAAACATCACCGCCGGACACGCCCAAAAATAGACCAAAATCTTTCTCAATTGTATGTTGCCTTTTCTTGACTCCACCAGCATTGGATGCTACCAACCACATAGATGTTGACGATAAAAAAGCGAACTGGGGTCATTACATCCGTCGCTGTCATCATGGTGACATTTTTTACCGCTTGCGGTCCGGCCGGCCCGCGGGACCTTCGCAAGGGTGAGCGCCTGATTGACAGCGGACGCTGTGCCGACGCCATACCGGTTCTGAGCGAGGGCGTTGAGCTTTTACGCGGTTCTCCCCCAAAAGTGCAGGCCGTTGCCTGGAATCTCCTCGGTCTCGCTTACCATGGCGCGGGCCGGCCCGATGCCGCCCAGCGCGCGTATTGGCAGGCCCTGACCCTTGACCGCGGGCTTTGGGCGGCTGATTACAACCTGGGTTGCCTGTGTTTGGAGCGGACCAACTATGCCGGCGGCGTCGATTGTTTCACGGCTTATGCCACCGCCCATCCGAAGGACATCAATGGATTTGTGCTTTTAGGCCGGGCCAATTTATATCTGGCCATGGAACGCGCCGGTTCGGAAAGAAGCCGGCTGATGGATAATGCCAGGCGTGATTTCGAAAAGGCCGAACAATTGGGCGGCACGGCGGAATCCGCCAACGCGCTGGGATTAATCTCCCTGCAATCCCGCGCTTCCCGCGCGGAGGCGGTGAAAAATTCCGTCGGTTTTTTGAAACGCGCGCTGCAACGCGATGCCCATTATGCGCCGGCCATCCTCAACCTGGCCATCGTATTGCAACGTTATGCCGACGAACCCCGGGAGGCTTTGGATCGATACCACGAATACCTCGCGCTGCAACCGGCGCCGCCGCAGATTGCGGAAGTCGGGAAAGTGGCCCGCCAATTGGATCTGGATTTAAGGATCACCATCACGTCCCATCCGACCGAACATCCCTCTCTGCCGCCTCTGGTCATCACCAATACCAGCCCGCCCCGCCAGGTCCAACCGGCTCCGGAGAAGCCCGTTTCCAAGCCCGCTCCCGTCGTGGTCGTCGAAACGCGCAAAACGGAAACCCTGGCAGTTTCGACGTCGGCCCCGGTTCCGCCGCCAGCCCCGGCGTTCCGCAAACCTCCGGCTCCCGCAGTCGCGCCGCCTTCAAAGCCGTCCGTCAATCCGCCCTTGTCCAATCCGCCCGCGGCTACTATCAAACAAACAGTATCCGCTCCTGCCCAGGAGAATCCGACTCTGCCGGACAATCTGGTTGAACCCACCGGAACCCCGCTGCCGGAGCCCCAAAAAAACACCTTCACGCAGAAAATCAATCCGCTGAAATGGTTTGCCGGCAAGCCCAAAAAGGAAGAACCCGCGGAGTTGCAGCAACCGCCGCCTGTCGCCGAAAACTTGAACATTGAGCGTTATTCCTATCCGTTGCCGGTCACGCCCATTCCGGGCAACCGGAAACTGGCCGAACAATTGACCGATCAGGGCCATCACGCCGCCAGCCGGGCGGAAGCCATGCGGGATTATCAAAACGCAATCAAGGCCGACCCCACCTATTTTGACCCCGGGATGGCGCTGGGGCTGGCTGCCATTGACGCGAGGGAATATACGGCGGCGCTGGACGCCCTGAGTCAGGCGCTGGCCAACCAGGGAAATTCGGCCGACGCCCGTTACGCTTTTGCCTGGGTGTTGGGCAAGCAGGGATATTTTCAGGACGCCGCCAACGAGTTGAGCAAATTAATCCGCACGCATCCGCGTGAAATCAGGGCGTATTTGTTATTGGGAAATTACTACGCGGACAATCTTGGCCGGCCGAAACTGGCCCGCGATCAATATAACACGGCGCTCAGCCTGATTGATCCCCATTCCGAACAAGCCGGCGCCATTCGCAAATGGCTTGAGCAGCACCCGTGATGTTTCCGTGGTTTGCCGCAAAAAAGCCTCGTCAAGGGCAGGGGAAATGCTACCTTCACGCTTGATTTATGTTAACGGCAGCGCTTCCACCAACTCATTTCAACTACGTCGATGTGATAGTAGTTGTCTGGCTTCTGGTCGGGATCCTGCGCGGACGCCATCGCGGTCTGACCCAGGAGCTTTTACCCACCCTCCAATGGGTGGGCATGGTTATTTTGGCCGGCTTTTTTTACAGCCCGCTGGCCACCGTCATTTTTAACAACGCCAACGGCGCTTTCAATCATCTCTGGTCAAACATCTCGGCTTATCTCTCAGTCGCATTTGGCGTCCACCTCGTCATCCTGTGGTTCAAGCACGTCATCGGCGAAAAATTGACCGGCAGCGACCTTTTCGGACGCGCTGAATATTATCTGGGGATGCTGGCCGGGTTGATCCGGTTTGCCTGCATGCTCATATTCGTCTGCGCGCTCATGAATTCACGGGTTTACAGCGCGGCGGAGTTGGCGGAAACGGAGCAAATGCAGAAGAAGAATTTTGAGGACATTCGTTTTCCCACCTATGGCACGGTGCAACGGGCGGTGTTGGTGGAGTCGTTTACCGGACGATTGATTGAAGACAACCTGCACCCGATCCTTATTGCGTCCGTCACCGGGGGCACCCCCGCCAAAACCATCGCCCAAAAGCGCGAAGAAATCATCAACTCCATTCTGAGCGCCCCCAAAGACCCCGGCGCCCAGAAAAAATAACCCTTGCCGGCCATGGGTGGAATCTTTTCTCCCGCAACGCTCGAACAAGTTCGCGCCGCCAGTGACATCGTTGACGTCATCGGCGCCAGCATCCCGTTAAAACGGGCGGGGACGAATTTTATTGCCCTCTGCCCGTTTCATAAGGAGAAGACGCCCAGCTTCAACGTCAATCCGCACAAGCAAATATTCCACTGCTTCGGCTGTCACAAAGGGGGAGACGTTTTCACCTTCGTCAAGGAATACGAAAATATTGACTTCCCTGACGCTGTCCGCCGTCTGGCCGAACGGGCGCGCATTCCGCTGGAAATGGACCAGCAGTCCGGACATCCCGAAATAAGACATCTCAAGGATCAACTGCTCCAAATTCATGAGCAGATCGCCCAACGCTGGCAAACCGCCCTTGCCTCCGACCCCGCCGCTCAAGTGGCGCGCGACTATCTGGCCCGGCGCGGAGTGGGGCAGGAGGCAATCCAACTTTTCCGTCTCGGCTACGCTCCCGAAGCCTGGGATGACACCGTCAATTGGGCCAAGAGCAAACATTTTGAGACGCCGGTCATGGAACAATCCGGTTTGATCCTGCGCAAGGAGGGAACTGACCATTTTTACGACCGGTTCCGCGGACGTCTCATCTTCCCGATTTGCGATGAACAGGCCCGGGTCATCGGCTTTAGCGGACGCGTGCTGTCCGGCGACGAAAAAACCGCCAAATATGTCAATTCGCCGGAAAGCCCCATCTTCACCAAAGGCAAGGTCCTGTTCGGCCTGGACAAATCGAAGCGGGCGTTGCTGGACAAACAATCGGCCATCATATGCGAAGGGCAGCTTGACCTGATCGCGTGTTTCATGGCGGGTGTCACGAATGTGGTCGCCCCGCAAGGCACGGCCCTGACCGCCGATCACACGCGCATTCTCAAGCGTTATGTGGAGGAAGTCGTTCTCTGCTTTGACTCGGATAACGCGGGGCAAAACGCCGCCGTCCGTTCGCTCGACAGCCTGCTCGCCTCCGGTCTGGCCATCCGTGTCGCCGCGTTGCCCGCCCCGCACGATCCGGACAGCTACATCAAGGAATCAGGCGGCCCGGCCTTTGCCCGGTTGATGGAAAACGCGCGCGGCTTCTTCGATTTTTATCTCGACCGCCTCTGCACCCTGAATGACGCCGCGAGCGATCGCGGCCGCCAAGCCATCGTGCAGGCGATGGCGGAGGCGGTTAACAAGACAAACAACGATGTTTTACTTGACACATATGCGCAAAAAACCGCAGTGCGCCTGGGCGTTGCCGCCCAATCGGTGCGGGATGAATTCAAAAAAATCCCCGGCGCAGCCGTGATCGAAGAAGACGAAACGGCCCCCGCGCCCGCTTCGGAAATGCCCCGGCCGTCTCCGGTCGAAATGTGGCTGTTGCGATTTTTGCTGGAGAGCGACGATTACGTGCCTTGGGTGGCGGCCCGCTTGGAATTGGATTGGCTTATGCATCCCATGACGCGGGAAATTGTCTCGCAACGATTCGTGGCGGGCGCGAATAATTCGTGGCCGGGCGTTGCCGCGTGGCTCTCCCAGTTGGAGAACCCGGAATGGCGAAATCTGGTTACAGAAATTCTGGCCGAGAGCCACCCCGGTTTGGCCGAAAAGAATCTAAAAGGCCAGGCCACCCGCGACAGCATTCTGAAAATTTTGCGGGATAAATACATTGACCGCCAGATGGCGGCTTTGCAGCAGCGCCTGCTCAAACCTGAAACAAGCGAAGTCGAAAAACAGGCGGCGGCTATGCAGAAACAAAAGCTTCGCCTGCTGAAAAACCAGCCCCTCGCACCGAAAGAAATCGAAGGCGAGGCCTGACCTTCTCCCGTCAGAGCCTGTTTTATGCATTGCGGGATTGAATTAACCGGGCAGACGGGATACCAATTTCCCCATGTCGTTAAAGTTTTTTAACACTCTATCCCGCTCGGTGCAGGAATTTGTCCCCCGCGAAGCGGACGCAAAACGGGTCGGCCTTTATTGCTGCGGACCGACGGTTCATGATTTTGCCCACATCGGAAACTTCCGCACCTTCGTTTTTACCGACCTCGTCCGGCGCACCTTGGAATTCAAGGGCTATGCCGTCCGTCACGTCATGAACATCACGGACGTTGAGGACAAAATCATCCGCCGTGTGGCTGACTCTCATACGACCTTGCACGACTACACCGCGCGTTACGAAGCGGCCTTTTTTGAGGATTTTCAGGCCCTCGGCTGTCTGCGTCCGCACGAAACCCCTCACGCCACCGCGTTTATCCCGGATATTGTTGCGTTGATTGAGAAACTGGTCGCCCGCGGTATCGCCTATCGCACGCCGGACGGATCGGTCTATTTCAGCATCGAAAAATACCAGGGCTGCGGCTGCCGCTATGGGCAGTTGCTCAAATTGAACTTCGAGGAAATGCGGCCCGGCGAACGCGTGGCCAGCGACGAATACGCCAAGGAATCTGTGGCGGATTTCGCCTTGTGGAAGGCGCGGGTGCCGGAGGATGGCAACATTTTCTGGCCCAGCCCCTGGGGCGAAGGCCGTCCCGGCTGGCACATCGAGTGCAGCGCCATGAGTATGAAATTGCTCGGCTCCAGCTTCGACCTGCACATGGGCGGCGAAGACCTCATCTTTCCCCATCACGAGGATGAAATCGCCCAAAGCGAAGGCGCCGTCCCGCGGGAAGCCGGCCAGCCGTTTGTCAAATACTGGCTGCATGGCGCGCATCTTCTGGTGGAGGGGAAGAAAATGAGCAAATCGCTCGGCAACTTCTTCACCCTGCGCGATTTGTTTGCCAAAGGTTTCAACGGCCGCGAAATTCGTTACTTGCTGCTGACCGCCCACTATCGCGAATCCTTCAACTTTACCCTCGACGGCCTCAAAGCCGCCCGCGCCGCCCTGGGCCGTCTGGATGAATGTGTCAACAAGCTAACCAGCATTGCCGCCGGAACCACCGTCGTGGCCGATGAAAAATTGCCAGTCGAATTTGCCGCCGCCCTGGACGATGATTTCAACGTCTCTGCCGCCTGGGCCGCTGTTTTTGAATGGGTCCGCTACAACAACAAACTGGCCGCATCCGGCGAATTGTCCCCCATGCGGGCCGCGGCGAGTCTGGCCGCGTGGAAAAAAGTGGCAACCGTCCTGGGCCTGGCCCCGGTTGAGGCGGCTGGAGCGCCGCCGGCTTTGCTGGCTTTGTTGGAACAGCGCAACGCAGCGCGCAAGGTCAAGGACTTCAAACTTGCGGACGCATTGCGCGACCAACTTAAAAAAGAGGGCTGGATTATCGAGGACACCCCAAAAGGCGCCCGTTTGAAGCAGGCTTAAGACTCCGTAAAGGCGCCGGGCCGGGGAATTCTCCGCGCTTTCCTGTTTGAAGATGTTGCGGTAGTTTTCAGGCATGGCCAAAAGCATTTGCGTTTCATGCGGACAGCACATTGAACATCCGGCGGAATTGGCAGGGCAGCAGGTCGTCTGTCCGAATTGCAACGCGCCGACGCGGCTGGAGATGGTGGAGCCGGACACGATTCAGATTCCCAAATTCAAAAACCCCAAGGCAAGGGAGCCGGGCGGGTCGCCGGTGGAACCGGTCGCCAATCGGATTATTGACAATATAGAGAAGGTGATCGTCGGGAAACGGGCGGAGATTACCTTCACGCTCGCAGCCTATTTTGCCGAGGGGCACGTTTTGCTGGAAGATGTAACCGGAGTGGCGAAGACCATGCTGGCCCGGAGCATCGGCTGCTCGTTCAAGCGCATCCAATGCACGCCGGACCTTTTGCCGGGGGACATCACAGGCAGTTCCGTTTTTAATCCAAAGACCACCGAATTCGAGTTCCGCCCAGGGCCGCTTTTTGCCCAGATTGTGCTGGCGGATGAAATCAACCGGGCCACGCCGCGCGCGCAATCGGCCTTGCTGGAAGCGATGGCGGAACGGAAAGTCACGGCGGATGGTGTCAACTATGATTTAATGCCGCCGTTTTTTTTGATTGCGACGCAAAACCCGATAGATCACGAGGGGACATTTCCGCTGCCGGAAGCGCAATTGGACCGGTTTCTGGTGCGGTTGAGCCTGGGCTATCCGGCAACGGAGGCGGAGGTGTCAATGTTGCGCCGGTTGCGATTGCGGCATCCGATTGAGGCGCTCGAAACGGTTGTGACAGCGGAGGAAGTGATCGCATGCCAGAAGGCCGTGAGGCATGTGCATGTGGACGAAAAAATCAGCCGCTACATTGTGGAAATCATCCAGGCGACACGGACGCATACGGATGTTTCGCTGGGCGGCAGCCCCCGGGCATCGATGGCTTTGCTGCGATGCGCGCAGTCCTACGCGGCGATGAACGGTTTCGAGTTCGTCATGCCGGATGATGTGAAGGCCATTGCCCGGCAAGTTTTGGGGCATCGGTTGATCTTGCGGCCGGAAAACCGGTTGCGCAAAAAAAACGTGGCAGGGCTGCTGGACGAAATATTAAACAGCGTGCCGGTGCCGCAAATGCCGGCGACGGGACCGGCCAGATGAAATGGATTTTCGCCACAATCGGCCTGCTTGTATTGGGGTTGGTCCTCAAATTAAGCCTGCTGATATACGCGATGTATGTGCTGCTGGGCATCCTGTTGTTGAGCCGGTTCTTCACGCGGATTTGGACGGAGCAAATCGAGGCGCAGCGCTTTTGCCCGGAGGACGTGGTGGAAATGGGAACGAACGCGGAGTGCAAGGTGGCAGTGCGGAACGGGGGGCGGATGCCGGTGCCGTGGCTGATTTTGGAGGATTCGCTGCCACGCGATGCGTTGACACAAATGCCGCTGCGGCTCAAAGCGGAAGGAGCGAGGCTGGCCCTGGCGCGATTGGCTCCCGGCGAAACGAAAGTGCTGGGCTACCAGGTGAAATTTTTGATGCGGGGCTATTACCAGCTTGGGCCGCTTTTGGTTGAGACGGGGGACACGTTCGGATTGCACCGGCGTTTCAAAATCCTGACCGAGCCGCATTATGTGCTGGTGCTGCCCAAGGCGCTGCCGCTGGAAGGTTACAGTCTGGCCTCGCGCCGGCCCATCGGAGAAATGCGTTTGACACACCGGTTATTTGAGGACCCAACCCGTATGTCAAGCATCCGACCCTACCAGCAGGGCGATCCGCTTAACCGCATTCACTGGCGGGCCACGGCGCGCGCCGGACAATTGCAAACCAGGACTTACGAAAGCACCTGCGTGACCGGGGCGACCTTCCTCCTTGATTTCCATGCCGGCAGTTTCCAGGGCCAGGCGGCGGCGAGATCGGCGGAATTGGCCGTTGTGACCGTGGCCTCGCTGGCCAACGCGGTTTATTTGATGGGGCAGCAAATCGGGTTCATTAGCAACGGGCGCGATGCGGCGGACCGGATTCAAGCGGAAGGCTGGCGGGCGGAATTCCTGACCCGGGCCGACGCGCAACGCCGGGTAACGCGCGTCGGGGCCAACACACGGCTCCGGCCGGTGATGGTGGCGACCGGCAAAGGAGAAGACCGGTTCACGCAAATCCTGGCGGCGCTGGGACGGCTTGAGTCTGGCGACGGAATGGATTTCGCGGGAATGGTGTCGGAGGAAGTTTCCAAAATATCGCGCGATACGACGGTGGTGGCGGTTTTGGGAAAGGTGACACCAGGCATAGCGGTGGCGTTGGGTGATTTGGCGCGGCGCGGGTTTGCGGTCACGGCGGTGATGGTTTCATTCAACGCGAACGCGGTGCCGGACTGGGCGCGTCCGCCGGAGTGGGCGGAAATGTTGTTGGCGCAAGGAATCGATTTCAGGGTGATCAGCAGCGAGGAATCAATCATCAACCTGTGCGCGGAAGCGATTGTGAGGTGAAATGAGCAAACCGAAACCAACCGTCTCCGACTACATGGCACTGGCCCTGACCCCGGTGCTGATCATGGCGTTGACGGGAAGCCTCTGTTTTTTCCTGATTGAGGTGTTTTACCGGGGACGAATGATGGGAACCCTCTGCTGGGTCATGTTTTGGTTCATCATCGGAATTGTGCTGGTTTCGCGCATCGCCATTGAGAGCAGCCGGCAACACGCGGCGGTTTACGGG
>Ga0181535_10005281_pt1 | contig 13912 bp, 10 predicted proteins | sample PEATcosm2014_Bin_44_FD_119774 | JGI IMG/M metagenome (GOLD analysis project Ga0181535, IMG submission 119774) | Peatland microbial communities from MTU Mesocosm Facility, Houghton, MI, USA - PEATcosm2014_Bin17_30_metaG | ecosystem: Environmental > Terrestrial > Soil > Wetlands > Peat | place...
ATAAAGCACGGGGCCTTGGACTTCCTTCATCCAGTGAGGCGTATTTTTGGGGATGACGATCATGTCGCCTTTGCCCAGGTGGTGGGTTTCGCCGCCGGTAACGGAGGTGCCACGAATCTCATTGAGCCCGATCGTTTTTGGATCGACGACGGTCCCGCCGGTCACCATGGTCACCGCGCCCTCCAGGATATACATGACATCGGCATCGGTGACGTGCACTTCCACGATCCCCGGTTCGGTTCGCCGCGCGGTATTGATTTGAAAAGGATGCTCCGGGGAGAACTTATACAGCACTCCGCCCTTGGCGAAACTTTCCTCCACTGACTGCTTGCCGAAATAAACGACTCCACTATTGTTCATGGCCATGCCTTTCTGATTGTCGGCGGCCGGAGCCGCGGGTTTGGATTTCTCGGGCTGGTCCATTTGCGCGGAAGCGATTCCGGCGGCGGCCACCAGCAGTACGGCGCAAACACACTTCTTTACGAGTCTCATCATTATGCTCTCTCCGGTACGCGGCGTTCGTCCGCGCAGTATATTCAACCAAGTCCTATCTTTGCGATAAGCGACAAGCAGGGGCTATCGCCGATTCTGTTTGGCTTATTGCTTATTGCTTATTGCTTGTTGCTTGTTGCGGATAAAGACCGTGGCCTGCTCGTCGCTATAAACCACCTGGAACCTCGAATCATGCTCCAATTCACGGGCCAGCGGCAAATAGGGTTCGAGAATCACCAGATTAGCCCGTTCCAGAGTGGGATCCTGCTGCCAATCTGGGCCGGCCCCGGCCACCGACATATAATGGGCAAGAAATTCGTCGGGATAGAGATCGGCGCGGCCATCAATGGAGACCGGGTACTCAGGCAGGTTCCCGATCAGGAATCCGCCTTCATTAAAGGAGTTGTAAAGCGGTCCGGGCGGGTTCCGCTGGCGAACAAATCGCACCGCCCGCATCGGATACACGTTCTCGATCGCCTTCATGGCCGCGGCTCGGCTAAATCCAGAATCCAAGCCATGCAGCGTCAGTATGCCCGCAACGCCAAGCAAGATCACTGTCAGTTGAAGGGCCCCAATATGTTCGGCCGGGACCTCGCTTTTCTGCCCGCCGGTTTTCCTCTCCGCCATCCCCTCGTGTTCCGGGCACTCCTGCCGCCGCGTGCGCCATGAATCGGCGATCACCAGGGCGGCCGGAATCGCGATGAACCATGCGTCCCGAGCGGAGCGAAAGGCAATCAGCGAGCCGGAGACAAGCAGCAGCAACTTGAACCGATCCGCCGCGCGGCAGCGACCGAGAAAGAAGAAAGCGCCAACGGCGAGCAGCAGTTCCACATAGTGGGCGCTTTGGCGAAAGCTGTTGGCGTGCATCTCGGAGATATAAGTGAAGGCCGTCTTGGTCCCGGCATAAATCCAGACCACGCGGTACAGTCCGGCCATATAAGGGTTCGCCAGGGTCGCCACCAGCGACAATCCGAGCACGATCCACAAGCTAGTCAAACTGGCCGGCCGGAGTCTCCGAAGCCACCCGGGCAAATGGAAGCGCTGAACCCACGAATCCATAGTCTCCAGCACGACGAAGAGCCCCAGCGGAAACAGGCCGTATACGAACTGAATATGAAGATTCGCCCACAGCAAGAAGAGCGGCGGCAACCAATAGAGCAGCTGCCAACGGCCGGTCTGGCAGGCCTGGAACAGGATTCCGAGTTCCACCGTAAACAGCAGGATGGAAAACATCACGGGACGGCCAACCAGGTTTGGCCCGATCGCCATCAGGGTAGCGGCTGCCAGCAGCAGGGCGCCCCAAAAGGTCCCGCTCAGGTCGCGCAGAATACGAAAAAGCACGAGCGCCAGGATTACTTCCACCACCATGAAAAAGATAGGGAAACCAAGCAATCCAAAGTGAGCAAACACTTTGGCGAGCATGACTTCAAATCCCCAGCTGTAGGCCCTCCAAGGATGGGTTTCGCCGTATTGCGAGAACAGGCCTTGGTGGGGGAAATGATGGGAGGTAAGGATCCACTGGCCTACGCGCCAATGCCACCAAATATCGGCATCCAGTAGAGGATTATTAGTGGTAAATAGCCGCACCGGCGCCATGCAACCGTACAGGATAAGAGCCAGAGTGCGGAGCAGGCGCGACTTGGAGGCAGCAACAATGGAGGCCAGCATGAGCGATGATCCAGTGAATGAAGTCCGATTCTAGCAAATCGGCGGCGGAACCGGACTCGGCCAGGACCCGGACAGTTTGCAAGTCCCTGATTTCATACTTTATCTATAGGAAAAGCCCTAACTTGCCGATAGGCAGGGATAGGGCTATGAGACCGCGAGCACAACTATTCATCGTCGTGACGGCGATGCTCGGCGCAGGACTGCTGATCTCCTCCTTCCACAGCTGGCATGCGGTGGATTATTGGCGATTCAGCGCCTACTTGGTTTTCGCCATTCTGGCGTCGGGCTTGACCGTGGTGCTTCCCGGCCTCAATACCTCGCAATCGGGAAATTTCCTGTTTACGCTGCTGGCCATCCTGGAACTGTCCTTGCCGGAAACGATGATCATGGCGTGTGTGCCGACGCTGGTTCAGTGTTTCTGGAAGATGAACCGGCCGGCCAAGCCGATACGATTGTTGTTCAATGTGGTTTGCATGATGGCCCCGGCCACCTGGTTATCGTGGTGGACGTATCAACTTTCGGGACGTCTATTAGGCCACAGCGCGCCGCTGATGACGATGACCGCGGCCTGCGTATTTTTTCTGGCGAATACGCTGCCCATCGCCGGCATTATTTCTCTTACCGAAGACCGGCCTTTTGGCAGGACCTGGGTGGATGGCTACTACTGGTCGTTCCCCTATTATCTGGCCGGAGCTGGACTGGTCGTGGTCGTGCACTACGTCAACCGGTACATTGGCTGGCAGACCTCCCTGCTGGTGATGCCGGTGGTGTACTGGGTTTACCGCTCGTACCGCCTCTACTTAGGCCGGCTGGAGAACGAAAAGGACCACGTGGAGGACTTGGCCTCGCTGCATCTGCGCACCATTGAGGCGCTGGCGCTGGCGATTGAAGCCAAGGATCACACCACGCACGACCATCTGCAGCGGGTACGAGTGTACGCCACGGAAATCGCCAAGGAACTCGGTCTGCCGGAAGCGGAGACGGAAGCCCTGAAGGCCGCTGCGTTGCTGCATGACATCGGCAAACTGGCGGTGCCGGAGCACATCATCAGCAAACCCGGCCGGCTTACGCCGGAAGAATTCGACAAAATGAAGATCCACCCCATCGTGGGGGCGGAAATTTTGGCCCGCGTGAAGTTTCCCTATCCGGTAGTACCGATCGTGCGCGGGCATCACGAGAAATGGAACGGCTCGGGATATCCCGATGGCCTGGCCGGAGAAAACATTCCGATAGGCGCCCGAATTCTGGCGGTAGTCGATTGTTTGGATGCGCTCGCTTCCGACCGGCAATACCGGCGGGCATTGCCTCTGGACGAAGCGATGAAGTATGTGGCCGACCTCGCCGGGAAAGACTACGACCCCAGGATTATCGAAATTTTGCGACGCCGCTACGTCGAACTCGAACACATGGCTCGGACGCAGCAGCCCAGTCAACATTTCACCCTGGGTCCTACGGTAACTGCTGAGACCGCCACCGCTCCGTCCGCTGGATACGAACCTAAGGCCGAGATCCCACCGGCAGCGGAACCGGACTTCCTGTCCTCGATCGCGGCGGCGCGGCAGGAAGGACAGATGCTATTCGAGCTGACGCATGATCTGGGCGCCACGCTCAGTTTGGAAGACACGCTATCGGTAGTTTCGGCACGATTGCGCAAGTTGGTGCCGTATGACACGATTGCCGTCTGGGTTTGCGAGCAAGACGTGCTCAAACCAAGGCATGTGAGTGGCGACGATTTCCGCTTATTCTCCTCCCTGGAGATTCCGCTGGGCCAGGGTCTGTCCGGATGGGTCGCGCAGAACGCGAAACCGCTGTTGAACGCAAATCCATCCCTGGAATCCGCTCATCTATCCAATCCCATCAAATCCAGCAGTCTGCGCTCGGCCCTGGCGGTTCCGCTGGAGGGCTTGAACGGGACCATTGGCGCTATGACTTTGTATCGCACCGAAGCGAACGCCTTCGAACCGGACCATCTCCGCATCCTGCTCGCCATCAGCTCCAAAGTCGCGCTTTCGATTGAGAATGCGATGAAATTCCAACAGGTCCAGTGCACCGCGACTACCGATTACCTCACCGGACTACCCAATGCCCGTTCGCTATTTCTACATCTGGACCGGGAAATCGCGCGTTGCACGCGGACCGGAATCGGGCTGGCCGTCATGGTCTGCGATCTCGACAAATTTAAAGAGATCAACGATCTTCATGGCCACCTCGAAGGCAATAAGGCGCTCCGTCTGTTTGCCGCGGCGCTACAGGAGAACTGTCGCGAATACGACTATGTGGCTCGCATGGGCGGTGACGAATTTGTAGTTGTGGTTCCCGGTTTAAGCGCCGAAGTAGTTGCGGCCAAAGCCGAACGGATTAATGAGATGGCAAAGTTGGCGGGTCTTCAGATTTCGTCCGATAGCCGGCTGTCGGCAAGCATTGGAACGGCCTTCTTCCCGGAAGACGGAGCGAATGTCGAACAAATCTTAGCCGAAGCGGATCGGCGCATGTATATGTGCAAGCATTCCTACGGGGAGCATCATGGGGCCGAGGGGCCTATGGGACAAACCGGCCACGCCCGGCCGCAAGCGGACTTCGAATCGTAGGTTAGCCTTCCCAGCCGGCCGATCCATTGCGCATCAAGGCGGATTTAAGAAAACTCGCTAGCATCATGGCGAACAGTACCGCGAATTTCGTTATTTGTCTCATGGCTCGATTCCTAGGCTAAGTTAACTACACAGGGGTGAATTGCACGCTCCCCACCAAAGTCGCGGCCCGGCGAAACAGCTGATTCCTATAGGGATTCGAAGATGGGAACAACGCTCGGCCGGACAAGTTGTCGCAATACGCCGGACGAAATGGCGCAGACAGAGCAGAACACAGAATCGAGGAGTTAGGAGTTAGAATCGGGGCCGGACTTCTAACTCCTAACTCCTAACTCCTGAATTCTGTATTCTCGGTTCTAGCTCAGGATATAGAAGCCACTTTCAATGTGATCGCCCATGATGGCGGTCCAGATAACGCGCGCGGTCACGGTGCCGGTCAGAGGGGATTCGAGTTGTACTTGGGTGCCGGCTAACAGTTCGGGACAGTCATGAGAGGCGCGGAAGCCGTGATCGCTGGTGTCCAGCAATCGGCAGCGGACGGTTAACGACAGGGGCGCAGGGAGAGTGAGTACTCCATCCGCCTCGGACATCCTGCGTTGCTCGGATCTTCGGTCAGCTATGGATGACATGATGGAACGGCGGCTATGAGGCCGGACCGGCTTCCTCTCTATAAGTCTTCAATTTTCGCGACAGCGTGCGACGGGAAATACCCAAGGCGGCTGCGGCGCGTTCCTGATGGCCGCCCGTCTCACGCAAGACGCGCAGGATGGTTGCCTGCTCCATGCTTTCCAGGCTCCCCGTATCGGATTCGCGGGCCACCGTGGCGGTTGCACAAATGCCGCAGGCAGCCTCGCCCAGCGGCTCCGGAAAGCGTAAGTCCGCGGGTCCGATTTCCTTCGACTCCGCCAACAGAGAGCTTTGATACACCATGTTGCGCAGTTCTCGAATATTGCCCGGCCATGGATATTGCCGCATCAGGCTGTGGCAATCCCGCGAAAAATGGAAGGTCGGGTTGATCTTCGCCAGAAAAAACTCCGCCAGGGGAACGACCTCTTCCGGGCGCTCCCGTAAAGGAGGAACGGGAACGTGGAGTTGGCGCAGGCGATGATAAAGATCGCGGCGAAAGGCCCCCGCCTCGACGGCTTGCTCCATGTTTTGATTGGTGGCCGCCACGATGCGAACATCGACGGAGATTTTTCGCACCCCGCCGAGGCGGTAATAGGAAGCTCCGTCCAGCACACGCAGGAGCTTGATCTGCAGTTGCGGCGGGAGTTCCCCGACTTCATCGAGGAAGAGCGTTCCCTTGTCGGCGATCTCGAAGAGTCCGGGTTTGACGGCATTGGCGCCGCTGAACGCCCCTTTCTCGTAGCCAAACAACTCGCTTTCCACCAGATGTTCGGGCAGGGCGCCACAATTCACGTCCACCCAAGGCTTGCCACAACGCAAAGAATGGTGGTGAACGGCCCGCGCGACTAACTCTTTGCCCGTTCCACTCTCGCCGGTGATCAACACCGAGGCCGAGGTTTGGGCGACGCGCTGCACCAGCTCCAGAATCCGCCGCATCGCATCCCCGCAGATCAGGGCCTCGACTCCCAACAGCGTCGTTACTGAGGCAGTAGATGTCATAGCTCGTGCCGGCCCCGCACACACCGGGGTGTACCCGGATGATAAGCCAGGAATGCGGACGCTACAAGCCTTAGCGACTTACTTTGGTAATAAGGACTTCGTAGTAGAAATTGTCTTCGCCTTTCCGTTCCCCGATACTGTAGAGCTATGACGGTTTAGGGTCGTTGGTCTTTGGTCGTTGGTCGTCGGCCAGACCCGGTCTGGATCATACGTGGCAAGTGAAAGCTTGGTGCTGGTGCTGGCCAAGGACCAGCGACCAAAGACCAATGACCCAGACGGTTTAGCCTGGCGGGCCGCAAGCCGAGTGTCATATATGTCGCATGCGGGCGACGAGAATGAGCCATATTGTCGCAAACCGGCACAAACGGCGATCGGAAGAAACGCGCAATGATAAGCGATTTAGCCCTTTGAGGTTATCCACCGGATTGGCCAGAGGCATGCACATACTCTGGCCGGAGCGTTAGAAATGTCACTTCGGGCACGGGTGTTTATCACGGTTTTTATCCTCGCGGGAGCCGCGGTCCTGGGCTACGCCGGATGGGAATTCCACCCCCGCGACCTGATCAAGTTTGGTTTTTATCTTGGGATCGCCATTCTTGCGTCGGGCATGAAAGTACGCCTGCCTGGAATGCTGGGGACCTTGGCGGTCAACGACACCTTCCTGCTACTGTGCATCATTGAGCTTAGTTTTCCGGAAGCGGCCATCATTGCGTTGGCGGCGGCGATTGTGCAGTGTTACTGGAAGGCGCTGGCGCGTCCCAAGCCCATCCAAGTTGCCTTCAACGTAAGCGCGTTGATGTTTCCCACGTTGGCCGCCTACGCCGTTTACCATGGTGGCCCAGGTCACTCGCATGTGAGCCGGGCCCTTTTGTTGGTGGCCGCGGCGTCCATCTACTTCGTAGTGAATACCGTCCCCATCGCCATCGTCATCTCGCTGACCGAAGGCAAGAAGGTGCGGAAGCTCTGGGGCGAATGCTACTTCTGGTCATTCCCGTATTATCTGGCCGGCGCCGGCATCGCAGGTGGGATCAGCATGCTGAACCACGTGATTGGCTGGGAACCGGCGCTGCTGCTCTTGCCTCCGCTTTACATCGTGTACCGTTCTTATGCTTCGTATTTAGATAAATTGGAGCACGAAAAGCACCATGTGGAGGAGATTGCGGCCCTGCACCTGCGCACCATCGAAGCCCTGGCGCTCGCCATCGAGGCCAAAGACCATACGACCCATGATCACCTGCGCCGGGTACAGGTATACGCGGTAGAAATTGCCAAAGAACTGAACATCTCCGCCGAGGAACTGGAAGCGGTTCGGGCCGCGGCGCTGCTGCACGATATCGGCAAGCTGGCGGTACCCGAACACATCGTTTCCAAACCGGGACGGTATACGGCCGAAGAATTCGAGAAGATCAAAATCCATCCAACCATTGGCGCCGAAATCCTGGAGACCGCGAAATTCCCGTATCCCGTGTCGCCAATTGTTCGGGCTCATCACGAAAAATGGGACGGCTCGGGATACCCGAACGGGCTACGTGGAGAACAGATTCCCATCGGCGCCCGCATCCTGACGGCCGTGGACTGCCTCGACGCCCTCGCCTCCGACCGGCAGTACCGTGGCGCGTTGCCGCTGGATCAAGCCATGCAGCAGGTGGTGTTGGCGGCCGGAACCGACTTCGATCCGAAGGTAGTCGCCGTCCTCAAGCGCCGGTATAAAGACCTGGAGAAAATAGCGCGTTCCCAGACCTCCGAGGGCACGTCGCTGCTGACGGATTTGCACGTATCGATGCCGGCGGAGCCGGCACGCGGCTTCCAGGAAACGCCCGCCAATGCCCAGCCCGAGGATAATTTCCTCAACTCGATCGCGGCGGCCCGGCAGGAGGCGCAGAACTTATTCGAACTGAGCCATGAACTCGGAAACTCCCTCAGCCTGGATGCAACTTTGTCGGTGCTGGCCTTGCGCCTGCAGAAGCTGGTACCTTTCGATTCGATCGCCATCTACATGCGCAAGAACGATCACCTGGTACCCGTCCACGTCAGCGGCGCCAATTTCCGTCTCTTCTCCAAGCTCGAGATCCCCTGGGGCGAAGGGCTGTCGGGATGGGTGGCGGAGAACCGCAAGCCCATCATCAACGGCAATCCCTCGGTGGAACCCGGCTATCTGGCCGACCCGGGTAAGTTCAGCACGCTCCGTTCGGCTTTGGCGGTTCCACTCGACGGTCTGTCGGGGGTAATCGGCGTCCTGTCGCTGTACCGCGCGGAAGCTGACGCTTTCAATAAAGATCACCTCCGGGTGTTGTTGGCCATCAGTTCGAAAGTCGGGCTCTCCATTGAGAACGCGCTGAAATACGAACAGGCGGAAAGCTCCTCGATTACCGATTATCTGACCGGCCTGCCCAATGCCCGTTCGCTTTTCATGCACTTGGACCGCGAGATTTCCCGCTGCAAGCGCACCGGCGAGAAGTTGGCGGTCATGGTATGCGATATCGACGGATTCAAGCAGATCAACGACCGCTTTGGCCACCTGGAAGGCAATCGGGTTTTGAGCACGTTTGCCCATAGCCTGCGCTGGGTATGCCGGGACTACGACTACGTGGCGCGTATGGGGGGAGATGAATTTGTAGTAATCGCCCCGGGCCTGGATCGCGAAGCCGCGGAGGAAAAGGCAAGATTACTCAACGATCTGGTAACCGAGGCCGGGCGTGAGGTCTGCGGAGAACGTTGCCTCTCCCTTAGCGTGGGCACCGTCTTCTGCGGCGAAGACGGACTGGATGCCGAACAACTGCTGGCCGAAGCCGATCGCCGCATGTACAACGTCAAACGCAAGCAGCATGAAGGGATGCCGGTGATGGCAATTCCGCCTGTCGTGACGAATCCTATGATGATCAACTGACTCCAGATTTGTAATTTGGTAATTTGTAATTTGAAATTGAAAACCTCGGACATGCTGAAACTGATGGCACAATTACAAATTTGAAATGCTTTTGTGTCCTCCGCGGTCAACGATTGGAAGTTGTAATGGTTCGGAATGTTGTTCACCATGCGCTTATGATCGCGGCCACCGCTCTTCTGGGTGGGTTGCTGACGGCAACCATGGTGCGGTTCGCGCCGGGATTTTCCGCCGACGAACGGCAGTTGGATTCGCGGCTGAGCCCGGAAAGTATGCAGGTGCTGCGCGACGCGCGCGCCGCGGAACGCAACGTCCTCCCCTTCTATGCCGGATTTCTCTTCCGTGCCGCCCACGGCGATCTGGGAACCTCGCGCACGCTCAACCGTCCGGTGCGGGAGCTGCTGGCCGAGCGCTGGCCGGCCACTCTGCATTGCGCCGGAATCGGCCTGTTACTCGGCTGGGTGTTGGCTTTGACTCTGGCGGTAAGCGCCGCCATGCTGCGGCGTGGCGCCTATGACGTGTTCGCTACAGTTCTGGCGGGCGTGGTGCTGTGCATTCCCTCGGCGGTACTGGCGCTACTTTCCCTATTTGCCAACGGACCGGCGGCCCTGGTAGTGGCCTTGATCGTCTTCCCCCGGCTTTATCGCTACTGCCGCAATCTGTTGGGCCAGAGCTACACTCGGCCCCACTTGATCACCGCCTACGCCAAAGGGCTAAGTGGGCCGCGGATTTTCTGCGCTCACGTGCTGCCGCTGGCCGGCCCCCAGCTTTTGGCGCTGGCCGGAGTTTCCGTCAGTCTGGCTTTCGGCGCCGCGATTCCAGTCGAGGCCATCTGCGGCATTCCCGGCATTGGACAGCTGGCCTGGCAAGCGGCGCTGGGCCGCGATTTGCCTCTGCTGCTTACCCTCACCATACTGGTAACCCTGGTTACCTTGCTGGCCAACCTGACTTCCGATGTAGTGGCTCAAGCGCTGGCTCCGGGACAAGGGCAAGAATGAAAATCGCGCGCAGAATCGCATGGGTCTTGATCGCCGTCACGGTACTGATGTGCCTGGGCGCCGGATTCCTGGCCCCGGCCCACTACGCAACACAGTTCCGCGAAATCCCGAATGCCGCGCCTTCGCGCGCCCACTGGCTGGGTACCGATGCACTGGGCCGCGATCTTTTCTCCCGCACTTTGTACGGCACCCGGGTGTCGTTATTCATGGCCCCCGCCGCAGCCTTGCTCTCGACCTTATTGGCCGCCCTGATCGGGGGCGCGGCTGGATACCTGGGCGGATTCTGGGAACGCGTGGCCATGGCCGTTACCGACCTGATTTTGTCGCTGCCCTGGCTGTTTCTGTTGATTACGGTGCGCGCGCTGTTGCCGCTCGATGTAGCGCCCATGACGTCCATCGCCGTCACCTTTATCCTGCTCGGCTGTCTGGGTTGGGCCGCCAGCGCGCGGGTATTGTGCGCGGGTGCTCGCAGCTTGCGGCAGGCCGAGTTTGTCTTGCAGGCTCGGGTTTCCGGCATGCATGGCTTTCGCTTGTTTGCCGTCCACGTTCTGCCCAATTTGAAGCCCGTGCTGTATGCGCAATTCTGGATTTCCGTTCCCGTGTTTATTCTGAGTGAAGCGAATCTGGGAGTACTGGGCTTGGGCGTTGCCGAACCGATGCCCTCCTGGGGCGGCTTGCTGCGGGAATTGGAAAGCATGTGGTCGCCGATGGCGGAGGCCTGGAAACTGGCTCCTTTGCTGTTATTGGTGCTCGTTGTAGGCAGCTTGCAATTGCTGATTTCCCAAGAGGAAGTGGCGTGAAAAGACAAGGTTTCAAAAAGCAAGGTTTCAGAAGTTTCGGATGTTTCGGAGGTTTCGCAAGGCGAGCAGCTTTCGGAAGCTTCGGGAACCTCTGGGTTTTCGAAACCTTTGAAACCTCTGAAACCTCCGAAACCTTGTTTCATGAAACCTCCGAAACCTTTGAAACCTTGTCTCATGAAACCTCTTTTTTCATGCGGGCCCTATACTGTCTGCTCCTCACCTTATGCTTGGCGAATGCGAGCTTCGCGCAAGGGGGAGAGTTGCGGTTCTCGTTACATCATGAACCGAAGACCTTCAATCCCTTGCAGGCGGAAGAGGACTCGTCGGACACGATCGTTTATCTGACCGGCGGCGTGCTGATGCGGGTGAATCGTCAATCGCAGGCCCTGGAACCAGCGCTGGCAAGCTCCTGGAAGATCAGCGATGCCGGCCGAACGATCACCTTCGTCCTGCGCCCCAATGTGTACTTCTCCGATGGCACGCCCTTCACGGCGGAGGATGTGGCCTACACCGTGCGTCAGTTAATGGATCCTGCCTTGCACTCTCCCATCGCCGACCAGTTCCGCACCGGCAGCGGGGCCGTACAGACAAAAGTACTGGCGCCGAATCGCATCAGCGTTACCTTCCCGGCGCCGATTGTGGGACTCGACAAGCTATTTGATGAAGTGGCGATCATGTCCGCGCACTCTCCCCGAAAAGAGATGGCCGTATTGGGCCCGTTCTACGTAGCCGATCACAAGCCCGGGGCATACGTGCTGTTGCGGCGCAACCCGAATTATTGGAAGAAGGATACCGCGGGCCACGCATTGCCCTATCTCGAATCGATACGTTTGGACATACAGCCCAACCGCGACGCCGAGGCTTTGCGCCTGCGCCGCGGCGAGATTCACCTGATCAACGTTCTCGATAGTGAATACTACGACCGGCTGGCATCCATAGCGCCAGGCGCGCTGCACGATGCGGGCCCGGGCTTCGATACCGAGCAGATGTGGTTCAATCAGGTGCCCACCGCTTCGTTGCCAGCCTACAAACTGGCCTGGTTCCGCTCGACGGCGTTTCGCCGCGCCATCTCGGAGGCTATCAATCGCGCCGACATGTGCCGCGTGGTCTACAACCAGCACGCGCAACCGGCCATAGGTCCGGTTTCCCCGGCCAATCATTTCTGGTTCAACGCCAGCCTGCATGCGCACCCCTATGACACCCAATCCGCGCTGCGCCGCTTGCAGCAGGAGGGATTCCGCCAGCAGGGAGGCAAACTCGTGGATCGCGAGGGCCATGCGGTGGAGTTTTCCCTGCTCACCAATGCGGAGAAGAAATCCCGCGTGCAGATGGCGGCCATGATCCAGCAGGATCTGGGCAAGATCGGCGTTAAGATCAATTTAGTGACGCTGGACTTCCCTTCGCTGATCGAGCGGATTACTCAAAGCTTCAACTACGAGGCCGCGCTGCTGGGCCTGGTGAATGTCGATTTGGATCCGAACGCGCAGATGAACGTGTGGCTCAGTTCGGGAGAAAATCATCAGTGGAACCCCAAGCAAGCTACGCCGGCAACTGCCTGGGAGGCGGAAATCGATAAACTGATGCGAACCCAGGCCTCGACGCTCGATGCCAACAAACGGAAGGCGGCTTTCGATCGCGTGCAGCAGATTGCCTGGGAACAGGAGCCGTTCATTTATCTGGTTCATAAGAATGCTTTGTCGGCCATCTCCGAGTCGGTAGTGGGAGCGCAACCGGTGGTGCTGCGTCCGCAAACCTACTGGAACGTCGATGTGCTCCGGCTCAAGAGCGGCACGGGAGGTCATTGATGGCGTCCTCGTCTCCTTTGCTCTCACTGGCTCTGGCTGTGGACTACGCGGGCAACAAGCGCGTCTTGCAAAACGTTGCGCTGGACTTGGCGGCCGGCGAAGTCATGGGCCTGGTGGGACAAAGCGGCTCCGGCAAGAGCACCCTCGCCCTGGCGATCTTGCGGCTGTTGCACTTGAAGGGCGGCAAGGCGGAGGGAAAGATCGAATTCAATGGCCGCGACCTGATGCGGCTCAGCCCGGGCGAAATGCGCAGCTTGCGTGGCCGGGAAATTGGGCTCGTCCTGCAAAGCCCACTCTCCTCGTTAAACCCGGTGTTGCGCATCGGCACCCAGCTGACAGAAGCATGGAAAACCCACGCCAAGGGAGGCGGCGCCCGGTCAGCCATTGGCGCGGCCCTTACCGCCGTGACCTTGCCGGACGAAGACGAGTTTCTGAAACGATTTCCGGCACAATTAAGCGTAGGTCAAGCGCAGCGCGTCCTGATCGCTATGGCCATTTTGCACCGTCCACGGCTCCTGATCGCCGACGAGCCGACCAGCGCGCTGGACGTCATCACGCAAGCGGAAATCCTGGCGCTGTTTACCAAACTAAACCAGGAATTGGGCATGGCCATTCTGTTTATATCGCACGATCTGGCGTCAGTCGCCACAGTGTGCGACCGCATCGCCATCCTGCATGAGGGCGAAATCGTGGAGTGCGCGGCTACCCGAGAGATATTCTGCCGGCCCACACACGAATATACGCGGCGTTTGATTGCGGCGTTGCCGAGGATAGAAGTAATAAGTAGCAAGTAATAAGTAATAAGCCAGCAGCGGGCGTCCCCCGTCCCCCGTTCCCCGCCAGCAAATCGTTCCACGCAGGGAGGCAGTATTAAGTGGCAAGCCGAAAGTGAAATCTTGACATCTTCGAAACCTTGCCTCTTTCGGCCCGTAAATATCCCCCGGCAGAGCCGGGGGCTTTTTAGGCTGTGAGCCGCTCAAAGCGGCTGGGCGGGGTCGCTAACGCGGCCCCGACGGTTTGGGCCACCTGTCGGTGGCCACCACTAACGCCA
>Ga0181535_10005282_pt1 | contig 13909 bp, 10 predicted proteins | sample PEATcosm2014_Bin_44_FD_119774 | JGI IMG/M metagenome (GOLD analysis project Ga0181535, IMG submission 119774) | Peatland microbial communities from MTU Mesocosm Facility, Houghton, MI, USA - PEATcosm2014_Bin17_30_metaG | ecosystem: Environmental > Terrestrial > Soil > Wetlands > Peat | place...
GCCTCGCTGTCGCCTGCTTCGGGCTCCAGTTCCCGGCCTCGGTTTTTGTGGCTCTTGGCTGTCTTTGGAGGCATGAACAGTTCCACCCCGTTGGCGTGAGCTTGTTCGATGTCGACCGTGTGCCGCGCCAGCACGCGCGCCGAGCCGATGCCGCGCGTGCAGGCATAGAGCCACAAGGCCAGCAGCAACCTAGGATCGGTCGCGTCGCGGCCCGCCACGCCGCGGCGAGCCTGGATCGGCTCATAAAATGGCTTCAGATCCAACCGCTCAACCACCCCCTGCAGCATCCGAACCGGATGGGTCGCCGATACCAGGTCGTCCGGACAGGTTGCCATCATGGCCATCTGCAGTCGCTGCGGCTGCCGCAACCTAACCGACGCCAGTTCCACCCGCTCTCGATCCACCAACGACTCGCCATATATACTCATAACTATATTACATATCAACAAGATAGACTCTTATCATTTCAGCGATGGCGACGCTGAATAAAGTCACAGCCTCTCAGGATGACAACTGCGTTTTGCTGCTAATTTCTGAGACAGGACACTAGTAGGCTTGGAGTTGGTCCAGGGGCAGGCGGACGCGGAAGCATGTGGAGCCGGGTTCGGATTTAACGCTTAGATGGCCGCGATGCTTGCGGACGATGCGCATGGCGTTGTCGAGGCCGAGACCGAGTCCCTGGCCGGGGGCCTTGGTGGTAAAGAAAGGCTCGAAGATGCGCTCCTGCAGCTCGGGCGGAATGCCGGGGCCGGTGTCCCAGATTTCTACCAACAACATTTCCCCTTCGAGCCGGCAGGCGATGCGCAGACGGCCGCAGTTGCCGAGCGCGTCGAGGGCGTTTTCCATCAAGGCGGTCCAGACCTGGTTGAGTTCGCCGCCGTAGGCGTTGATGCGGGGCAGGCCGGGCTCGTAATCGCGTTCGATTTCGACATTTGTCACGTGCGACTGGAGCATTTGCACGGTGGCGTCGAGGCCGGCGGGCACATCCACTTCGAGGATGGGGGCGCGGTCCATGCCGGAGTAGGCCTTGACGGCGTCGATGAGGTCGAAGATGCGGGCGGTGGAGTGGGACAGCGTCTGGACCGAGCGCGAGGAGCGGAGATAGCGGGCAAAGAACTCGAGCGAGACGCAGGTTTCATTGACGCCGCCGAGCAGCGCGTGTAACCGGTCCAGATCGGCGACCGTAACCCCTTGTTCGACCAATTGAGGCACAATCTCCCAGGGGTCGGGGCAGCCCAGGCCGGTGAGCCAGGCACGGATCGATTCCTCGCTGGCGATGAAGGCGAGGGCGTTCGTTTCGTGAAGCTGGTCGGGGAGATGGGCGGTACGGCTGAGGATCTCCTCTTCCCAGGCTTGAATGCCGCGGATATTTTCTTCACTCAGGCAGAGGTTGACGAGCTTGAAGCGGTTCTGGCGGTTCGTGCTGAGGGATTCCGCCAGGCTGGTGGCAGCGCTTTGGGCGGCGGAGGCCGGGTTGTTGAACTCGTGGGCAAGGTTTCCGGCGAGCTTGCCGAGCGCGGTGAGTTTCTCGGCCTGCTGCTCGATGCGGGTTACCTCGCGTACGCGGTCGAGCAGTGTGGAGACCACGCGCTGGGTCATGGAGGGGATGGCCTGAAGCATCTCCGGGAAGATGGTTTTGGGGACGAGCAGCGCCCAGACCGGCGTGATAGCGAAGCCCTGGCCGCCGTAGGTTTTCATGCGTGAGAAGGGAAGCACGCCGGTCATTTGCCCAGCGCGGCCGATGAAGAGGGCCATGGGGCCGCCGTGCTGGCGGCGGACATGGATCTCGCCCTTGAGGATAAGGATCATGTTGGCGACTGGAGCGCCTTCTTCAAAGAGCACGTCGCCAGTGTTGGCGATGTACTCCTGACCGTGGCGGGCGAGCCAGAGGCGGTCTTCCAGAGGTAGACCATGGAGCGGGCCGATGCGGTTGACAGCTTCGGCGATCTCTTCGACCGGGGTGGGTGTGGCGGGCGCGGTGACGGCTGGGGAGAGCATCGGCGGACCTCCGGGCGAACAGATTCAGGATAGCCGATTTGGAGGGACGGGGGAGCGGGTGGAGGAGACGCGGTTGTTTGACTGCTACTTGGGTTGAATCAGGAGCGCGGGTTTGGCGAGGAGCGGTTCAGGCGCAAGAGTATGTTTGCTCAGCCTCTTCTTGAGCTGCATGGCGCCGGCAACGGCGAGTACGAGGATGGCAGGCTCGATGGGCTGACGGTAGTCCATCAGCGGGTGGGTTATGTAATACGTGAGCGGGAAGACGCAGATGAGCACCAAGTAAGGCAGAGCGGCTGCCCGGTTGACGCGCAAGAGGTGGCGCAGACCGAAGAGCATCAGCAGCGTCACGCAGCTCACCTGAAAGATGTTTGCCGGCTCGTACGGTTGTTCCCGGAGTTCCTTGGCGGAGAGACTCCAGTAGCCGGTCCAGTAGTAAAAGGCTCTGTGCATTGTTTTTTTGATGGGGAACATGGGGTGCTCGCGGATGTAGGCGATGGCGAGTTGGCGCTTCTCGGCGAGGAAGGCGGGCTCGCCCATGGCGAGCCATTTGCGCATCTCGTCGGGGTTGCTGGATGGATGAGCGAAGCTGGGATCGAGCGAGGCGTCGCCGGTGTTGTCGTCGTAGACCTCGAGCCAGAAGTTGTCGCGGACGGGGCACAGGATGCCGAGAGCGCGATAGTTGCGCACGGTCCATGGGGTGAGGACGGCAATCGCCGCGAGAGTGGTTAGAACGCCTTTCACGAACCAGCGATTGCCGGACTTATAGACCTGGTAGAGTGCGAGGGCCAGCAGAAACGGCAGCGTGGAAAGCACGGAGGGGTTTGACAGCGCGGTAACGCCATAGAGCGTGCCCCAGCCCAGCCATGCAAAGGGGCTCTTGAACCGATGGATTCGTTGCGCGATGCAGAAGCAGGTGGTGAAGAGGAGTCCGGTCAGAGAGTATTCCCAGACGCGGCCTGCGGAGAAATAGATGGCAAAGGGATAGAAGGCCCAGACGCATGCCACGATGATAGCGGCGCGTGCTCCCAGAGAGTATTTGGCGCTGAAGTAAACCGGGATGCAGGTGAGGGAGGAGAGCAGGCTATTGATGGAGAGAATGACGAATGCGGAAGTGAGCGAGTAGATGCCGAAGAGGCGGAAGACGAGGGAAAGGAGCGTGGGATAAAGCGGAGGCTGCATGGCCGTGGGGCCGCTCCAGGGAAAGTAGGGCGAACTGAATCCATGGCCGCTGGCAAGGGCGCGCGCAACCCAACCCATCTCCCAGCCGAACGCTTCGTAGAATTTGTCGGCGTCGGGCAAATCGCGATAGGTGAAGCAGACGACCACGAGGCGAATGGCGAAGGCGGCAAAAATGATGAAGGGAAGGAGCGAGCGCGCAGTTCGCTTCTGTGTCTCTAGGGCGGGTGGCGTAAGGATAGGAGCCATGATCTCCGTTTCGACGGGGACGAGGTGAAGCAAAGCCGAACCCGCTCTATTTATGTTAATAGACGCGAATCGTCGAGAGGCAATTACGCTCCAGAGAAAAACGAGGATAAGGCCCGTGCGGGGGCTGACTCAGGTTGCGGCATGGCAATTGCATGAACGGCAAATGGTTGCCGATTGTCCGTCTTTTGGCACCGCCCCTACGGGGCTCTTTGGCACATTACGGCCCCAAACCCCACGCTACCACCCCAAGAAACAAAGACCGTTTCTTGGGGACCCCGGTGAAGCTACGGTCGCTCAGAATGACAGTCATCTTATTTATCAAGTATTTACCATGTGCATTATATGTCGATACGGCCTAGTGGTGAGTCAGAAGTTCGTGTTATGAATCGGGGGAATTCAAAAGCGGATTCTTCGCTCACCACCCCCAAACTGAGGAACGTTTGGGGCCCCGTTCGCTCAGAATGACAGCCGCAATTATGGTATGAACTTCATGACAGCCGTGATTATGTTATGAACTTCCGACTCGGGATACTAGAATGCGTATGGTCGGTTTAGACTGGGCGGGTAGAGAGTTTGGCGCACATGCAAGTACTGGCGGGATGGCGATCGATGAAGAAGGCAGTTGCTGTTGCATTTTTGTTGTCCGCGGTTTTGGCGGCTGTTACGAGCCGGGCAGATGGTCAATGCGGGCAGCCCGCGCGATGCGCCGCAGTGTATGAGCTGCGGGGGGAGCGGCTGGCGGCTCGTTTTCAGGCCGGGGATGGCGGGCTGAAGGTTGTGGCCGTTGTGGACCGGAACAGCAAGGCAATGCTTAAACCGGGTGAGGCGTTCAGCCTTTTGCTGCGCGATGGGCGCGTGATTTCGGCATCGCAACTTAGTGTCTATGCACCGCCTGTGAAGGAAACAGTTGCGCCCGATGCGAAAGCGTCGCGCGCGGCCGAGCGCGTGGCGGGGCGAAGGCTATGCGCCGATCTGAGTACGACGAACAACCTGCTGACGGTGCACTGGTGCGCGGTGTTGCGTGGCGGCGCGAACTATCTGCGCCAGGAGGTTACGCTGAAGGCCGGGGCGCAGCAGGCGGATATTGCCGAGGTGCGCATGTTCGACTTCGATGCGCTAGGCGCGGAGGTTGTGGGGAAGGTTCCAGGATCGCCGATTGTGCAGGGGAATTTCTTTTTCGGGTTTGAGTCTCCGTTGTCGGCAAGCGCGGTGAATGAAGGGCGGGCGACGGCGATTCTGAAGCGCGTGCTGCCGCTGGAGGCGGGGAACTCGATTACGTATTCGTCGGTGATCGGAGTGGCGGCTCCGGGGCAGATGCGGCGAGATTTTCTTGCGTATATCGAGCAGGAGCGGGCGCATCCTTACCGGACTTTTTTGCATTACAACTCGTGGTACGACATTGGCTATGGGAACCGCTTCGATGAGGCCGCGGCGCTGAATCGCGTACATGCCTTCGGCGATGAATTGGTGACGAAGCGCGGCGTGACGCTGGACTCGTTTCTGTTTGACGACGGGTGGGACGATACGGAGACGTTGTGGCACTTCAACTCCGGACTGCCGCATGGATTCACGAAAGTTCACGAGGCGGCGGAGCGGTATGGGTTCCCGATCGGCGTGTGGCTCTCGCCGTGGGGTGGCTACTCGACGGCGAAGAAGCAGCGCATTGCGGCGGGCGAGAAGGCCGGCTACGAGACAGTGAAGGGCGGGTTTGCGCTGTCTGCGCCGAAGTACTACAAGCTGTTCGAGACGACGTGCCTGGAGATGATTTCGAAGTACGGCGTGAACCAGTTCAAGTTCGACGGGACGGGGAATGCGAGCACGGTGTTTCCCGGGAGCCTGTTCGATAGCGACTTTTCAGCGGCAATTCACTTGATCGAACGGTTGCGGCAGCAGGAGCCGAACATCTTTATCAATTTGACGACGGGTACGCTGCCTTCGCCGTTCTGGCTGCGGACTGCGGACTCGATCTGGCGGGATGGGGACGATCATAATTTCGATGGCGTGGGGAGCTGGCGGCAGAAGTGGATTACGTACCGCGATGAGCAGACCTATCGCAATATCGTGGTGGGCGGGCCGCTGTATCCGCTGAATTCGCTGATGCTGCACGGGATTATTTACGCGCAGAAAGCGCAGCATTTGGATAGCGATCCGAATAACGATTTCAAGGACGAGGTGCACAGCTACTTTGGTACGGGAACGCAGTTGCAGGAGATGTACGTCACGCCGGGGCTGTTGACGAAGGAAAACTGGGACGATCTTGCAGAAGCGGCGAGGTGGTCGCGCACGAATGCGCCGGTACTGAAGGACACGCATTGGATTGGTGGCGATCCGGGAAAACTCGAAGTGTATGGATGGGCTTCGTGGACGCCGGCGAAGGGAATTGTTGTGCTGCGGAATCCGTCGGACAAGGCGCAGGAGTTTTCTCTCGATGTGGGCAAGGCGTTCGAGTTGCCGGTTCATGCGGAGCGGAAGTACCTGGCGCATAGTCCCTGGGCTGCGGATAAGGAGAAGGCTGCGATCAAGCTGCGGGCGGGTGAGGAGCACAAGTTTGTTTTGAAGCCGTTCGAGGTGGTGGTGTTGGATTGCGAGCTGGGAATATAGAGGGCAGGGAACTGGGAGCAGAAACTGCTTGGTTGGGTGCCTCGCGGACCCCACCCTAGGCCTATGACAACATAAATTCGTACATTGAGTTTGTCCATTCCCAGGTCCCAGAATCGGGACCTGGGGCACCCAGCGTTGGTACAACTTCAAGCTGTCAGAGACCTAGTGTCTTGTCTCCGAAGTTGATTGAAAAACGACAGCAGATCCTTCGACTCACCACCCCCACGCTCCACCCCAAAGAGCAAAAGCGCTCTTTGGGGACCCCGGCAAGCGCTTGGGGCCCCGTTCGCTCAGGATGACAGCCTCTCGGGGGAACGCCGGATGACAACCTGTGTTTTGCTGCGAATCTCTGAGACAGGACACTAGCGACAAAAACAAGAACGTCGCGAGAATGGGGCACCCGGTGCTATTGCGTCATTTTGGTGCGGTTGCGTTGAGGATGGGGGCGGGTTTGCCTCCGATGGTTCTGCCGGGAGCGCCGTCAAGATCGAAGACGATGACATCGTTTGCGCCCTGCTTTAGCCATGGAGCGGGGAGATAGAGAGTCTTCTGCGGGCCGATGCTCCAGATGCGGCCGAGCGGGTGGCCGTTGATCCAGACAAAGCCTTTGGTGAAGTTGCTTGTGTCAAGGAATGTGTCGGCGATGCGGTCGACCTGCAATGTGCCGCGATAGAAGCAGGGGCCAGTGCAGGCGGAGGTGTGGAAGGCGAGCTTGTCTGGGGCGCTCATGGGGAGCGAATAGATTTGCCAGTTGGTAAGGGGCTTGCCGGCGAGCGTGACCTGGTTGGTGATGCCCTTGCGCTCGCCGCGGAGTACGGTGGTGAAGTTGACGCGGCCGGTGTTTTCAACCAGGATGTCGAGACGTGTATTGGGACTTTTGAGATCGACCACAAGGTGGCTCTGATCGAGACGGCGGTCCAGGGTTCCGAGGAGATTTCCGTTGGCGTAGATCTGTGCGTAGTCGTGCAGTTCGTCGAGGGCGAGTTCACCCTGCACGGGATTGGCAACGACGGTGCGATAGAGGATGTAGCCGTAGGCCTGGTTGAGGTCTTCCATGGAGAGCAAGTGGGCAGAGGCAAGCGGCTGCGGGAGTGTTTGCCAGAGTGAAGCTGCCTGATTTAGCTGGATCGCGGGAATTGCAACCGGCGGATCGACGGATGGCACGGGCGGCGGAGCAATGCCGGTGGCTTTGGCGATGACGTCGCGGAAGAGATAATACTTCGGCGTGGGGCGGCCGCTTTCGTCCAGCGGGGCGTCGTAGTCGTAGCTGGTGGTGTCGGGCTCGTAGTTTTTGCCGTTGCTGTTGGCGCCATTCATCCAGCCGAAACTGGTGCCGCCGTGAAACATGTAGATGCTGATGGAGAAGCCCTGGTCAAGAATCCAGGCGAGTTCGTCGGCTTGCTGTTTGGCATCGGTGGTGTGGTGCTTTTCTCCCCAGTGATCGAACCATCCGGCCCAGTATTCGCCGTTCATGAAGGGGCCGTTGGGGCGGAGCTTCTGGAGTTTGGCGAAATCGGTTTTTGCATCGCCGGGGCCGAAGTTGATGACGGCGGGCAACTCGGGGAGGGCGCCCTTGGGCAGTTGGTCAGCGCCGTCGGCGGTGTAGAGGGCGGACTTGGTGAAGCCGGCGTCGATGAGGTCGTGATGTATCTGCTCCATGTAGGCGTGGTCGTCGCCGAAGGAACCGTATTCGTTCTCAACCTGGACGGCGATGATGGGGCCACCGTTGGCGATTTGCAAGGGCGCGAGTTCTTTGCCGAGGCGCAGGAGCCAGCGGTGAACGGGCTCCATGAATTTTGGATCGGCGCTGCGGACGACGATGCCGTGCTGCTTGAGGAGCCAGGCGGGATAGCCGCCCCATTCCCACTCGGCGCAGACAAAGGGGCCAGGGCGGAGGATGACGTAGAGGCCTTCGCTCTGCGCCTCGCGGATGAACTCGGCGATGTCGTTTTGGCCGGTGAAGTCGTACTGGCCGGGGCGCGGTTCGTGTACGTTCCAGAAGACGTAGGTGGTGATGGCGTTGAGGCCCATTGCCTTGGCCATGCGCAGACGGGCGCGCCAGTACTGGCGGGGAATGCGCGGGTAATGCATTTCTCCGGAGATGATGCGGAAGGGCTGGCCGTCGAGCAGAAACTTGCCGTTGTCGACGCGGAAGGAATGGGCCACTTGAGCAGCGGGTGCGGCGGCGAACGTGATTTGGGAAGCGGCGAAGAGTGCGATGCAGGCGAAAGCGGTAAGCAGCTTGGATGGATTTCTCATGGGATGGAAGTGCCCGGTGGTCGCGGCAGTGGCTCCTTTCAAACGGGCGCAAGGCTGAGGCTGCGGACCTTGAGATGGACCGGACGACAGCGATGCGCGACGAACTGATGATACGTGATAAGGGCAGACGCGGCGTAGTAGACTTGGCGTTTGGATGGCTCTACTTTGTGTCCATGTTCCGGAAGCGGAACTGGGGACACCCGCATCTTTATAGATCAGGACGGGATAAGCGCCGGGCCGGGGAGATTGTCTGATGCAGATTGTATTTGCCTCTTCCGAGTGCGTGCCGTTTGCCAAGACCGGCGGTCTTGCGGATGTGGTGGGCGCGCTGGCGCCGGAGATGGCGAAGCTGGGGCACACGGTCAGCGTCTATTTGCCGCTCTATGCGCGGGTGCGGCCGCATATCAAGGGCGAACTGAAGTATGCGGTGCAGTCGATCACGATTCCATTTGAGTACTACAACCGGTTTGTTGGGATTGTGGACGGCGGCAAGCGCGACGGCGTGCAGTACTATTTTGTGGATTGCCCGGAGCTGTTCGACCGGCAGGAACTCTACGGGACGCGGAGCGGGGACTATCCGGACAATGCGGAACGCTTCGGGCTGTTTTGCCGGGCGGTGCTGGAGGCGACAAAACAACTGGGCGTGCCGGATGTGTTTCATGTGCACGACTGGCAGGCGGCGATGGTGCCGGTGTATCTGCGGACCGTGTATGCGAGCGACCCGGCGCTGCGCGGGACCGCGGTAGTGTTGACGATTCACAATGCAGGCTATCAGGGGAGTTTTCCACCAGTGACGACCGAGCGGCTGCTGTTGCCGTGGAACATCTTCACGATGGACAAGCTGGAGCAGTTTGACCGCTTCAATTTTCTGAAGGGCGGATTGGTCTACTCCGATCTGTTGACGACGGTGAGCCGCAAGTATGCCGAGGAGATACAGACGGCGGAGTTTGGCGAGGCGCTGGACACTGTATTGCGCGGACGAGCCGCGGACCTGCGCGGGATTTTGAACGGCGTCGATTATGAGAAGTGGGACCCGGCGACGGATGGGAATCTTGCAGCGCACTACTCGGCGGAGGATTTGACGGGAAAGGCAGCGTGCCGCGCGGATTTGCTGCACGCGTTCGGGTTGGATCAGGTTGAAGATGCGACACCGGTGATCGGGATTGTGTCGCGGTTTGCGACGCAGAAGGGATTCGACCTAGTGCAGCAGATTGCTGGGGAGTTGTCGGATCGCGAAGTGGCCGTGGTGGCGCTGGGCACGGGCGAGCCGGTGTACGAAAAGTTTTTCCGCGATTGGGCGTTCTGGCACAAGGCGAATGTGGGCGTGCAGATTCGCTACGACGACGCACTGGCGCACAAGATCGAGGCGGGCGCGGATATTTTTCTGATGCCGTCGAAGTATGAGCCGTGTGGGCTGAATCAGATTTACTCGCTGAAATATGGGACCGTTCCGGTGGTGCGCGCAACGGGCGGACTCGACGACACGATCGATGAGTGGAACGCGGACGCGGGCGCTGGGACTGGATTCAAGTTTTATGGGTACGACGCGCAAGGGTTGATGGCGGCGATCGATCGGGCTCTGGAGGCGTTCCGGAATAAATCAGCCTGGCAGCGGCTGATGCGGAATGGAATGGCGCGGAACTATAGCTGGCAGCAGCCGGCGCGGGAGTATGCGGCGGTGTACGAAGAGGCGGCGCGGCGGCGGTCTTAGGGGGGAAAGAGGCTTCGTTGCGCTGGATTGGCTCGATACCAAAAACGCGCGAAAAGTGGGTTTACAGGGCCGAAAAGGGCTGTTTTTTACCAAAAAGCCACCGAAATGTGCGGAATTTCGACGGGTGGTTTACTGCCTGGTTACTGGGGTGCGTCTGCATCCTGTTGATTATGGGTTAGTTAGAAATTCGGTGCCCTGTAATTGGTGCAATTGACAGGGAGGGGGGTGGGGGGCCGGCTGGTTTGAAGCCCGGATTGGGCTGTTTTGGGGCCCGTTTTCCCGCCGGGGCGCGGAGTGCGCCTCACGATCATTCTACGTCGGGGGAAGGTAATTTTCGGCAGGGAGATTGAGTCAAGAGAGGGCTTTTGGGCTGGGCTTATCTGGCCTTTTTCAGGGCGATCTCGATTGTTGCCAGGGGGAGCACGAGGGTCAAGGGGGCATCCAGAAGGGGCATCGCGCCATAGCTGGCGTACCATCTTGCGGCTCGTTCGTTTTTGGCGTCGATGAGGAGAACGACTCCGCCTACCTGGGCCGAGGCAAGCAGGCAACGGCGACCGGCCGCGAGCAAAAGCTGTCCGCCGAGTCCAACCCCCTGGAACTTGCGATCCACAGCCAGACGCGCCAGCCGGAAGCCGGGCACGTCATGGCGAGCCAACCCTCGCCGCGCGGTTTCCGGGGTTCGGGCGTATTCAAGCGAAGCTGGGCAAAGGCTGTAGAAACCGAGAATGGCCCCGGCGTCGCCGATGGCAAGAAATGTCTTTGCGCCGCCCAATTCGTGGCTTTTGCGGGCATAGCGGCAGAGGAAGTCGTTCAGGGCTTCTTCGCCGCAGTCGAATGCGTCCCTATCGTGCTTTTTGCCGATGGGCTCTTCATGCCACGCGGACAGGTTCATGGGCGAAGGGCTTTTGCGGCGGCCAGTAGTTTGCGGTTCGGCGCGGGCGGATTTTCGAGCAGGTCCAGAACGCGCAGACTGTCCCTGGCGGAGAGTTGGAGCTGATCGGCTTCCCTGATGACGGACTTGGCGGCGCGCAGTGCGTGACGGAGGACGAAATCCGTCAGGTCGGTGCGATCGAGGGCTACGGCGCGCAAGAGTAGAGCTTTTTCGCCGGGACGGATACGCAAGGACATGCGGCTATTGTCTTCAACGGCTGGTCTGGGCATGGGTCCCTCCTTATGTACGCATTCAAAGTGTACAGCGGAACGGAGTGAGGAGCAAGCGCGGACGCCCGGTGTGTGGGGTGAATGAGTTCGGGATGGTTTTCGTCTTTCTTAGGATTCTCCCTATCGCTCAATATAATTCTATGGTAGTTTATAAACTACAGGCGCGACGATTGATCGTTTTCAAGCAGACCGAGACTTTCAGGAAATGGCGTTTGAAGCTCAGAGACCAGCGGATACGGGCTCTGATTGCGTCTCGGCTGGATCGACTGGCATTTGGGCACGCCGGGGATGTAAAGCCGGTGGGACAAGGCATCAGCGAACTGCGCATCGATTTTGGGCCGGGCTACCGAATCTATTACATCAAACGCGGCGAGACGATCATCATTCTGTTGTGCGGTGGCGATAAGAGTACGCAGGCGAAGGACATCAAGACGGCGAAGCGGCTGGCAGAGGAATGGGGGAAAGACAATGGCGAACAAGATCAAGGTTGAGAGGCTGACGAATTACGATCCTGCGGAGGATCTGGGGTCGGACGAAGCGATTGCGACCTTCATGGCTGAGGCATTTCTCAGCAACGACGCGGGGTACATTTCTCACGCGCTGGGCGTGGTGGCGCGCGCCAAGGGAATGGCGCAGATTGCGAGCCAGACCGGGCTCTCGCGCGAGCAACTGTATCGGTCGTTCAGCGAGAAGGGGAATCCTACGCTGAAGACTACGCTGGCGGTCATGAAGGCGCTGGGGATTGAGTTGACGGCTAAGGTTGCTGCTGCGGCTTGAGGGGGATGCTCGGGACACTCGAGACCGGGGGGCACCCGGCATTTTAATCAGCTACAAAAGATTTGAACTTTGACTGAACGAAATTCACAAAGGCCGAGCACACAACAAGCATGAACTTGGCATCTTCAAATTCAACCTTGGGGGAATTTAATATTGCGTGACGGATGCCATCTTCATCGGAAGTATAACCATACAAGGAAGAAAGAGATTTGGTAAGCGCAGGATGGATGCCCGCATCTATTTCGAGCTTCTTGACAAGACTTCCTAACGTGCCCTTTTCGCCAAGCGCAATTTGAACGAGGCTTTCGACAGAAGAAATAGACTCTTTAATTGAATTGCGATAGTCTGGCTTTTTCCGGTCGGAGAGAAGTTCAAGTGCTCGCCCCAAGTGTGTTCGAACAGGACTTGCTCCACCATGAACTGCCTCTTCAATTTCGGCAATCTCCTCTTCAGCAGTTATTCGCACAATCTTCCCATCGACTAAACGGTAGGCCGACATTTCCGTTTGCAGGGCGATATTGCATGCACTTATGAAAGACTCTTCGTCTCTGAAGGGGTAATTTTCCGCTACAAACTCTACAAAGTCGTATACCTCAAACCAATTACATTTGAAGTAATGCGTCCGAAGGTTTTCGAAAATAAAAGATCGATTATCTTCAAGAGTGTCAAGGGGAAGCTTGAAGTATCTAAACCAAATGCGCTGGCAAAACGTTGCAAATTCGGGGTTCGATCGAAACACCGAGCCATAGGGTTCGGTGTGAACTTTATCCAATATATGGATATTAATGATGCTCCACAGTGAATTCCTTAGCGGCTCGTCGACAGAGTCGATCTGAACAACGGTCCTTACTTGACGATGACCATGTCGCTCAGAGAATCGCAATGCAATCTCCCTTACCCAAAACTCCCAATTGCCTCATCCTGCTCAACTACGAGCGATGGGTATCATTCTAATGCAGAAAGGACGCTCGCCTAGTTGTGCATGCCTTTCCATTCGGAGTAGGGGCCTTGGAAGTCTTCGATGCCGTCTTCTTTGAAGTTCCAGAGGCGGGTGGCTACTTCGTCGATTAGATCGTGATCGTGGGTGACTAAGAGGACTGTGCCTTCGTAGCGCTGGAGGGCGATGTTGAGGGCGTTGATGGCTTCTAGGTCCAAGTGATTCGTTGGCTCGTCGAAGATCAGGAAGTTTGGTTTTGTCAGGATTAATTTGCAGAAGGCTAGTCTTGCTTGCTCACCGCCGCTGAGGGCTTTGGTTTGCTTTTCGCCTTCTTCGCCGCTGAAGAGCATTTGGCCGAGGATGCCGCGGATTTCTTCGACATGGGCGGCGGGGTTCCAGCGATGGAGCCACTCGGCTACGGTGAGGCCGTGCTCGATGGTGGCGCCGACGTCTTGCGGGAAGTAGCCGACCTGGGCTTCGTGGCCCCAGGAGATGGCGCCGTTGTCGAGTTCGAATTCCTTGTCGGCGAGGCCGGGGTAGTTGGAGAGAAGGCTCTTTAAGAGCGTGGTTTTGCCGGCGCCGTTGCGGCCCATGAGACAGATTCTTTCGCCACGGATGAGGTTGGCGGTGAAGTTGTCGAGGACCTTGTGGTCGCCGTAAAACTTGGTGATGTTTTTGAATTCGAGAACGTGCTTGCCGCTGGGGCGCACCTGGTCGAAACGGATGTAGGGGCGGGCGATGTTGGAGCGGGCAAGGTCGTTGGTCTGAAGGCGCTCGACTTCTTTGCGGCGGCTGGTGACCTGCGAGGAACGGGTGCCGGCGGCGAAGCGGGCGATGAAGTCGTTGAGCTGCGAGATCTTCTTTTCGCGCTGGGCGTTTTGCGATTCGAGAGTGGAACGGATCTGGGTTTTGGCCATCACCATGTCGTCGTAGCCACCGGTGTAGACGATGATGGTTTCGTAGTCGATGTCGGCGGTGTGGGTGGTGACGGAGTTGAGGAAGTGACGATCGTGCGAGATGCAGATGAGGGTGCCCGAGTA
>Ga0181535_10005286_pt1 | contig 13905 bp, 12 predicted proteins | sample PEATcosm2014_Bin_44_FD_119774 | JGI IMG/M metagenome (GOLD analysis project Ga0181535, IMG submission 119774) | Peatland microbial communities from MTU Mesocosm Facility, Houghton, MI, USA - PEATcosm2014_Bin17_30_metaG | ecosystem: Environmental > Terrestrial > Soil > Wetlands > Peat | place...
CCATGCCGCACGCGACTGCACAGGACGTTGCGGGCGGTCCAGATTCCCATACTGTGCTGATTTGTACTAGGACCAAGGTTCCCTGTACAGAGGGTACAAATCGCCAAAGAAGCTTCTCCTTGTCAGCGGCTACAATGAGGGGCAGCAGCCTCGGATTGGACGATGAAACAGAGAGAGTCTGGGTTGGCCCTGACCCAAGTTTTTGTCTATTTGCAGCTCCTGGATCTCCTTACCACCCTGCTGGGCTTGCGCCTGGGAGCTGCCGAGGCCAGCCCCTTCGTCCGCATGTTGATGCACGCTGGCCCCGTAATCGGCATCGCGGCATCGAAGGTTCTGGCACTGGGCTTGGGCGCATACTGCGTGCACACGGGTAGGTTCGGGCTGATTCGGTTGGCCTCCTACTGGTATGGTGGCCTGGTGGCCTGGAACCTGATCCTGCTGCTGGCGATACCCGGCCACCTGGGCTCCTGATCTCGCACACTTATCCGCTGGCGGCGCTTCCATCGGCATGGCGACCCAGGCGGAGCGCTTCGCAAGAGCTGGACCGGCGCCGAAGCTTAAGGCGAAAGGCAAGCGCCGGATGGCGTCCCGGCGAAAATCGTAGACTGAGGAGAGGAGCGGGCGCATGCGCATGAATCAAACCAGGGAGCGGCTCTCCCGCGGGGAAACGGTCTTCGGGTGCGGGCTGCAGGTATACCGGTCGGCGGAAATCCCGCGCACCTTCGCCGCGGCAGGGTTCGACTACGTATTCATCGACATGGAGCACGGGGCCTTCGATCTGGAGACCGTGCAGGACATGATCCGCGCATCGCTCGATGCCGGCATCACGCCTATTGTGCGGGTGGCCGAGTTGCTTTACTCGCTGGTGGCACGCCTTCTGGACGCGGGCGCGGAGGGTATCATCCTGCCGCGCGTGGAAGACAAACATGTGCTGGCCGAGGCGCTGAGCTGGCTGCGATTTCCGCCGCGGGGCAAGCGCGGCTACGGCGTCAACCCCACCATGACCGGCTACGAAGCCCGCAGCTTCCCGGAGATCATGGAACACCAGAACCGCAACACGCTGGCGGTGGTGCAATTCGAAACCATAACGGCGATCGAGAACGCCGACGAACTGCTCTCCCTTCCCGGGCTGGACGTGATCATGGTGGGGCCGGCGGATCTTTCGATCGCGCTAGGCATTCCGGGGGAATTCGATCATCCGCTGTTGGTGTCGACGGTGGAAGGGCTAATCGAAAAGTGCAAGCGCCATGGCGTCGTCCCCGGCATTCAGACGCGCAGCGTGGCGATGGCCAAGGCCTGGGTCGAGCGGGGCATGCGGTTCGTGGGAGCGAGCGCCGAGCACGGTTTGCTGCTGGAGAAGGCCAGGGAATCTGTCGCCGCGCTGCGGGCGGCGCAATCGCGACAGCCGGCATAACAAGCCAGGCTATTCACTCGCTGAGGCACGACTGTCGCTCAGAGTCTGACAATCTAACGGAGGGGCACGACGGGCGGGATCAGTCTTTTTCTTTGGCGAGGAGTTCGGCGGCGGCGGCGAATTCGCCCATGGCGTAGAGGCGATTGGCTCGGGCACGCGGAGTGAGGCAGCGCTCGGTTTCCTGAACCGAGAGGTCAATCTGCGCGCCCACCGAAACGGGGGCCAGACCAGTGACTGCAGCGAAGCGTTGCAGCCCGTGACGATAGCGCATGCCGTCAAACAGCATGACGTAGGCCATCATGAATACGATCGATGCTAACGAGTAGTATGCTGCGACATTCATGTTCGACCTATGATGCTGGATTTGCAGGACAAATCAAAGGCCCACTCGTACCTAGTACAAAAGTCACATTTGTAGCAGTAACGTTAACTTTCTGAGTGATTCTTGCGGCATTCCCTGATGCCACAGATAGCGGAATTCCGAGTTTTGCCTGACCCGAGAGCCTTGTCGGCGGAAGCGGTTGCCCCGCTCGGAGTACGCGCAGCAATTCGGATGTAGAATCGCGCTTATGGAATCTCTCTCCGGGAAGCTGGCGGTGGTCACAGGCGGGACGCGTGGCATCGGCCGCGCCATCGCGCAGCGGCTGCTTGGCGAAGGCGCGGTGGTCGCGATTTGCGGCCGCAGCAACCGGTCGGTGGAGGCCGCGCTGGATGCGTTGCGGCCCATGGGTCGGGTGGTGGGCGCGGCGTGTGACGTGACGCAGGCCGACCAGGTGCGCGACTTCTTCTTAACGGTTGACCGGGAATTGGGCGGACTGGACATTCTGGTGAACAACGCCGGCCAGGGCGTGTTCGGGAAAGTCGCGGATCTGACGCCCGAACAATGGCGCAGCAATATCGATCTGAACCTGAACGGACCGTTCTATTGCTCGCGCGAGGCACTGGCGAGGTTCCGGAAGCGAGGCGGCGGATTTATCGTCAACATATCGAGCCTGGCGGGCAAGAACCCATTCAGCGGTGGCGCGGGTTATAACGCGAGCAAGTTCGGGCTCAACGGATTCACCGAAGCCATGATGCTCGATCACCGGCACGAGAACGTTCGGGTGGCGGCCATCATGCCGGGAAGCGTCGACACCGGATTTTCCGGCGGCCCATCGGACCGCAGCGGCGACACCAGCTGGATGATCGCGCCAGAGGATGTAGCCGAGGCGGTAACGATGGTGCTGCGGATGCCCGCGCGCACCATGGTCAGCCGCATTGAGATGCGGCCCGCGCGTCCCAGGAAGTAACCGGCGCTGCGGCAGGCGATCGATTTACTCGTAGCGCAAGGCCACGATCGGATCCACCCGAATGGCGCGGCGGGCCGGGACGGCGCAACCCAGAACACCGGATGCCAGGAGGACCAGCACGACGGCCAGGAACGTGGCCGGATCCGCTGGAGACACTCCGATCAACGCCATTCGGAGGACATGGGTTACGCCGAGTGCGGCTGGCAGTCCAAGAGCCATCCCGAGTGCGAGGGGCCGCATGCCCTGCGCGTAAACAAGCCGTAGAATATCGCGGTTGGTGCCGCCGATCGCCATGCGCAATCCGATCTCCTGCGTGCGCTGACTGATGGAATGCGCGATCACGGAGTATAAGCCGACGGAGGCGAGCAACAAAGCAATGCCGGCGAAAACCGAGAACATGCCACCGAGCAGGCTCACAGAGAGGCGATTCTCGGCCAGGCGCTCCTCGAGAGTGTGCACGTCGTAGACGGGCAGGTTTTCGTTGATCTGTTGCACCGTGCGGCGGAATGCTCCGGCGAGCGCGCCGGGCTGCGTTTGAGTCCGGGAGACAATGAACATTTCCCGCTGGGGCTCCTGCGCGTCAGGGAGGTAAATCAACGGATCGTGTTCGAGAGGGCGCCGGAAGTTCTGCAGAATGTCGGGCAGAACCCCGACCACGAGAAGCCACGGCTGAGCGGAGTGGTCCTTCACCAGGCGCAGGCGCTTGCCAAGCGCGTCCTCGCCGGGCCAGAACTTCGCGGCGAAGGTTTCGTTGACGATCACCACCGGGACTCCAGCCATGCCGTCGGAGCTAGTGAACGCCCGCCCGCGGCGCGGCTTCACCCCCATGACATGGAAATAACCGGGACTGGCGATGATGGCGCCAATCAGCGGCGCCCGGTCCGGTTCGTGTGTCGTACCTTCGAGTTCATAGGAGGCAGGCATCCACCCGCCAAACGGCAGGTGGGAGGCGAATGCCGCGGATTCGACGCCGGGCAGCGACTCGAGCCGCCCTTCGAGTGCGCGACGAAAGGCGACTTGATCCGCCGGTTCCGGATACTTGGCCTCGGGAAGGTTGACGCGCATCGTCAGTACGCCAGCCGTATCGACGCCGACCGGAGCCGCATAGAGGTTGACGGTGCTGCGTATCATCAATCCCGATCCAGCCAGCAGGACAACACACAAGGCCATTTCGAATACGACGAGCAGATTCGAAATCGAGATGACCCGCCTGCCGCCGGCCACTCCCTGGCCGCCGTCTTTCAGGGCAGAGTGGACATCGATGCGGGCACAACGGAGGGCTGGCGCAAGGCCAAACAGAATTCCGGTGCCGATGGAGATCAATGCGAGGTAGCCGAACGCGGCCCGATCCAGCGACAGGTTGAGCCAGATGGGCTTGACGGCCGTGCCAGTTCCGGCATCGAACCAGCGCAGCCCGCCCACCGCAACCAGCCAGCCAAGGAATCCACCAGAGACGGACAGGATCACGCTCTCGATGAGGAGCTGCCGCACGATGCGGCCTCTTCCTGCGCCAATCGCGATCCGAATGGAAATCTCGCGCGTGCGTCCCGCGCCGCGCGCCAGCAGCATGTTGGCGACATCCGCGCACGCAATCAACAGGACGAAGCCGACGGCAACCCACAGGGCGGCGAAGAGCGGCCTCATGTTGTAGGCGCCGGTGATCTCGGCGATCGACCGCGCATCGGCGGTCAGCCCCTTGTTGGTGGCCGGATACTGCGCGGCCAGACGGCTTGCCAGGGTGGCAAGCTCCATTCGCGCCGCCGCCCGGGTGACACCATCCGCCAGGCGGCCAAACACCATCAAATTGCGGCTGGCGCGCTGCTCCTCGGCGGCGCCAGGAATGAGCGGCGTCCACAAGTCGGTCTCTTCCGGAAACCGCTTGCCGGAGGGCATCACACCGACCACGACTGTCGGCACGTCGTTTACGTGAATGGTTTTTCCCAGGATGGAAGAATCGCCCCCGTAGCGATCCTGCCATACGTGATGTGTCAATACGGCGACCGGTGGTGCGCCCGGGCGTTCGTCGTCTGCGAGGAAAGCCCGGCCGAGCACAGGCTTCTGCTCCGAGACGGCGAAGCCATTGGCGGACATGCGCACGTTGTAGTATCGCTCAGGGAGGCCTCTGGTATCACTCAGGTTCACGGATGCGAACTGGTACGCGGCCAAGCCGGCGAGCGACTTTGTCTGAGATCGAAGATCTTGAAAGTCGGGGTACGAGGCGCCGAATTCCTGGCGGTGCGAGGCGTCCGTCACATTGACAATCACGATCCTGTCGATGTGGTCCAGCCCCAGGTTCCAGGAAAAGGCGCCGCTGGCGATCGTAAAAACCGCGGTATCGGCTCCAATGCCGAGCCCCAAGGCAATGCAAGCCGCCAGAGTGAAACCGGGAGTCCTGGCAAGCAAGCGAACTGCATAGCGAATATCCCGCCACCAGGTTTCGAGTCTGGTGAAGGTCCATAACTCGCGGCAGGCCTCTTGCAGTGCGCCGACATTGCCAAGGCTCCGCTGCGCGGCCGGGCGGCTGCCCGTTTCTTCCGCCTTCATTTCAAGGTGAAATCGCAGCTCGTCTTCGAGATCGCGATCCAGTTGACGGCGGCGCCAGAGCGCTCGAAGTTTCTTGGCGAATCGATTCATGCGGTCTCCATAATGCGGGCGATCGCCGCCGCCAGACGCTTCCAGTTGCCGGCTTCCGCGTGCAACTGCTTCCGCCCGCTGGCAGTGAGGCGGTAGTATTTCGCCCGCCGGTTATTGGCGGATTGACCCCACTCCGAATCAATCACGCCGTCCAACTCGAGGCGATGCAGCGCGGGGTACAGCGAACCTTCCTCAACACGCAGAACCTCGTCGGAGATTTGCTGGATCGATTGAGCGATCCCGTAGCCATGCATGGGACGCCTGGCGAGCGTTTTCAGAATCAGCATGTCGAGCGTGCCCTGCACCAGTTCGCCCTCGGATTTTCCCATAGATGCTTGATGGGAGTATGCCTGGGATCTAGCGTGCTGTCAAGGGTTAATCCCGCCCACCACCCGGGTTTGCTACAATCGGCTGCCAATGCAATTACCTGCTGAGAAGCAAGATTCGAAGTTAATGCGCGCCATGTTCGGCACCATCGCGCCGCGCTACGATTTCTTCACGCGCGTGTTTTCCTGGGGCATGGATCGCGGATGGAAGCGCGCGGGGCTGAAGCTGGCGCAGTTGCCGCCGCGCCCCCTGGTGCTCGATCTGGCTTCCGGGACGGGCGATTTTTCGCTGCTGGTGGCGGCGCAGTATCCGGGTGCACGGCCGATTGCGGTGGATCTGACGGAGGGCATGTTGCGGGTGGCGCGGCAGCGCGGAGTTGAGCGCGCGGTTTGCGGCGACGCGTGCCGGCTTCCCTTCGCCGACGCCGCCTTCGACTGCGTTTTCATCGGCTATGGCTTGCGCAATTTTCCGAGCCTGGCAACTGCCGTGCGCGAGATCGAGCGCATCACCAGGCCCGGCGGCGTGATGGTGAGCCTGGATTTTTTCCTTCCCGCCAACGTTGTGCTGCGCCGGCTGTTCCTGAGCCACCTTTATCTGCAGGGCTTTCTGTTTGGGCTTCTGATGCATGGGCGGCCGCGCGTCTACACGTATATTCCGGATTCACTGCGGTCGTTTGTTTCGATCGACGATTTTTCCCGACTGTTGGGGCGTAGCGGCTACAGCCGCGTCAATGCGCGCGGCTTTCTGCTGGGCGGCATCGGCCTGCACTGGGCGGCGAAGGCGGAGTAATCCACGGGCGGGCTAGCGGCGGTACAGCACCACCTCGCCGGCCTCTATCTCATCACGCAGCCCGATCGGGTCCAGAATCTTTGCCATCGCCTTCTGAAACGGCTGACCCTTAATCGACACATCGAACACGAACCTGCTGCAGTCTGTGTTCGTTTGCGTATACGGCTTCTTCCAGTTGTACCCTAGCCGGCCTGCGCCGCCCGGTCGTGCAGCGGTCACCTCGGTCGCCAGCGCCGCGTGCTGGGCGGTCCTGGCATCCTGCTAAGGCGTCCAGGGACCACCTCATCATGAAAAACGCAAACGTCCGCTTCACGGTGACCTCCCCAACGGCCATGCATCTGACCGATTCGCATTTTCGGACATTTGGCACCTAAAAACCAGGGGCAGGTGGATGGTTGCGGCGTCGAACGGCGACTACCATTCCACCGGCTTGCCGGGATCGAGCGGCCAAACGGCGATGCCGCTGCCGGTCAGCAGTTTCGCTAATTCGGCCGGCGTGCCAGTAAGCGGCGGGAAAGTGCCGAAGTGCATGGGGATCACTTTGGGGCACCGCAGCAGACGGCAAGCCATGGCGGCCTCGTGCGGGCTCATGGTGTACAGATCGCCGATCGGCAGAAACGCCAGCTCCGGATGGTACAACTGCTCGATAAGTTGCATGTCGCTGAACACGTTGGTATCGCCGGCGAAGTACAGGGCGCGGCCATCGGCGAATCGCAGCACGTAGCCAGCGGCTTCGCCGCCGTAGAGGATCTTGCCGTCGTCCACGATTCCGCAACTATGCACGGCGTGAGTCATGGTGAAAGTCACGCCGCTGGATTGCTGCGATCCACCCTTGTTCATGGCGCGCGTGTTCTTGACTCCTTTACTCTCCAGCCAGGCGCAGGTCTCGAAGATACCGACAACCTCGGGAGAGAATCGCTGAGCCAGCGGAACGGCGTCGTGGATATGGTCGAAGTGTCCGTGGGTGATGACGATGGTGTCCACGCGCTCCAGGCGGTGGCCTTTGGGATACGCGGGGTTGCCGTCAGTCCAGGGATCCATGAGGATTACCTGTCCTGACGGCAAGCGAAACTGGAACGTGCCATGCCCTAGCCAGACGATTTCCATACCAGGATTATGCCATGGTACCGTTTGGCCGGAAGCAGGCAGAACCAGCCGGAAACCCCGGCGTCAGTGTTTTTGCGCGGCCGCCCGGCGGCGAAATTCGTCGGGCGATACGTCCTCGATGTGTGTTGCCATGTACCAGTGATTGCCGCTGGGATCTTCGACGCTGGCGTTGCGGTCGCCATGGAACTGGTCGGCCGGCTCGCGCAGGCTCTTACCGCCTGCGCTCAGGGCGGTGCGGTATACGGAGTCCACGTCGGGGACATACAAATAGATGGTGCACGGCCGCGGCTTCACTTCGCCGCCCCCTTGCCCCATCATGACAATCGAATCGCCGATCCTGGCTTCGGCATGCTGAATGGAACCATCCGGTCCGCGGTGCGCCAGCAGCTCCTGGGCGCCGAAGGCACGCTTCACGAATTGCATCAAGTCGCTGGCGTTGGCCACTGTCAGATAAGGGGTCACGCTGTGATAGCCTTTCGGAATCGGATTCACCTTGGGTCTTGCAGAACTTCCGGTTGCCATAAACAACCCTCCTCGATGAACCCATTGTGGCGCGCTTGTACGTCGGGGGGTTATGCGCAATCGTACACTCCATGCGGATTCTCGGACTTGTGTTGTGCGTCACCTTCGGCACGGGAGTGCCGACGAGGGGCCGGACGCCCGATCAGCCGCTCGACGCGATGCATAGAACAGCTGCTCACGCGATTTCTTGCCAACCACACCCGACTTGCGATACACAAGATATGTGCTCCGCTTCGGGTTCGCTCTCTCGATTCTGGCTGCAACCGTCAGCCTGATTGCAGCCGATAAAAAACCGTCCGATCTTACGCTCCACGACGTCTCCGGGAAAAAGGTTCAGCTTCGCGACTATCGCGGCAAGATCGTCGTGCTGAACTTTTGGGCGACCTGGTGCGGCCCCTGCCGCCAGGAAATGCCGATGATCGTGGAAGCGGAGAAGACGTGGGCGGCGAAGGGAGTTACTTTCGTCGCCGTCTCGCTCGACGACAGCAAGACGCGGAAGAACGTTCCGGCATTCCTTGAGCAATACCACGTCGAGTTTCCGGTCTGGACCGGCGCTCATCCGATGAGCTCGACAAACTTAAAATGGGGCAGGGCGTTCCGGACACGGCGTTTCTGGACGAAGGGGGAGTTGTGGTAGCGCGCGTTCTGGGCGAAATCCACCGCGGCGAGATCGATGAGCGGCTCGCCTGGCTGACAGGCGATCGCAAGTCCCCGCCCCCGGCGGCACTAATTAACCACCTCTAGTTACTTTCCATTATTGTTTGCTATCCGGCAGGCCGTTACGATCCCGACATGGGGTTTTCACTGGGTAGTCTTCAACGTGCAATTCTCGCGGGCGGACTCATCATCACCGCCTCGCTACTTACAACTATGCCGGCACATGGGCAGGGCTGCATCGTGGCCCGGTCCAACGGCGAGCAAGGCGGGCCGGAAAGCGAAGGCGGTTATCTGCCGCCGGGAGAATGGAATTTCGACATCGGGTACCGTCATCAGTTTTCATTTATCCATTTTGTCGGGCCGACGGAGCAGAGTTACCGTGTCCAGGACGGCACCGAGGTGATGAACAAGATCAACCTGGAGAACTTCACGGCGACTTATCAACTCTCGTCGCGGTTCAGCCTGACGGCGGACCTTCCGTTGCTGACCGCAAGTCGCCGGTCGAATAATTCCCCGATCACTTATACGTCCGCCGGCATCGGGGACAGTTCGGTAGTGGCGAGCGGCTGGATCTGGAATCCGAAGAGGAACCACCGCGGCAACATTCAGTTAGGCCTTGGTATCCTGCTCCCCACGGGCAAGGACGACGTCGCGAACACGGTCGACGCGTTGAACGGGAAAGGCCCGACAACCACCATCGTGGACTATTCTATTCAGCCAGGACAGGGCGGCTGGGGCATTCCGCTGCAATGGTCGGCTTATCGGAACTGGCTGAGCAGCCAGTTCTACTTCAACGGCAGCTATACGGCGATGCTGGAAGACATCAACAATGTGCTAAGAAGCTCGACCGTGAATCCGGTGACCTTGACCCAATACAACGCGATCATGGATCAGTACCTGGTGGAGGGAGGCGTGGCTCACCCGATCTCGAAGATACGGGGCCTTACCGTCACATTCGGCCCGCGGCTGGAGGGAGTGCCGGCTCGCAATCTCTTTCCGACCGGCAATGACCTTGGATTCCGGCGACCCGGATTCGCGGTCTCGGCCGAACCGGGCCTCCAATACTCCCGGCAGGGGAATGTGTTCACCTTCACGATCGCCCGCGCGATCTATCGCGACCGCACGCGCAGCGTTCCAGACGATCTGACCGGCGGCCATGGCGATGCTGCTTTCGCAAACTGGGTGTGGCTGGCCAGCTATTCCTTCCGGGCGGGTGGCAAGCACAGCGAGGAGCCGGCATCCGCATCGACGCCTAATTCTCCGATGCCGGCGCATGCGGCTTCTGCCGCCGCCGTGACGCCGGCGAAAGCGCCCGCGGTTGCCTGTCAATAGGTCGTGACGCAGGCTGTTGTGCCTGCTGAGCCGAGAGTCGTCTCGGCTCTTTCTCTAAGGTCTGCACATCGTGTAGATCGCTGCGGAACCCTGCAAGCGCCGGACTTCCAGTAAGTGTCGTACCGGGATCTGCGGTCCCACGTAGCCAAGAAAAGCCGAGACGGCGCCGGCTGAACAGCCTGCGCCGCGGCGGCTCTGGGGGGCGGCTTACGCTAAGTCGAACTTCTCCTGGTGGAGTTGGGGATCGCTCTTGATAATTACGGTGCGGCCGAGCACTTCTTCCAGCTCCTGCAGGTAAGTGTTCTGGTTGCTCTTAAGAAGCTTCGCGACGTCCGGTGACACGCGCAGCATGACGTCCTTGCCTTCCAGAGTGGCGGCGATTTTCTGGGCCTCTCCCAGGATCTCGCCCACCACGGTCTGCGGGCTCTTCACGTAGCCGGCGCCTTCGCAATACGGGCACGGGGTGCAGAGGGTGCGCTCCAGGCTCTGTTTGACGCGCTTGCGGGTGATGGCCACCAGGCCAAAATCGTTGAACTGGAGAATCTTGTAGGGCGCGCGGTCAGCGCGCATGGCGTCTTCCAGCGTCTGCATCACTTTCTGGCGGTTCTTCCGCTCATCCATGTCGATGAAATCGACTACGATGATGCCGCCCAGATCGCGCAGGCGGATTTGCCGCACAATTTCGCGGATGGCGTCGGTGTTGGTCTTGACGATCGTGTCTTCCAGGCGGTTAGACTTACCGACGAACTTGCCGGTGTTGACATCGATCGCCACGAGCGCCTCGGTCTGGTTGATGACGATGTGACCGCCACTCTTGAGCCAGACTTTGGGACGCAGGGCCTTCTCGAGCTCCGCGGTGATCCCGAACTCGTCGAAAATGGGGTTAGAGCGGCTGTAGAGCTTGACGCGGCTGACCAGCGCCGGCTGGAAACGCTCTACGAAGCGCAACACGCTTTCGTATGCCTCTTCGTTATCCACCCAGATGCTCTTGAACTCGCCGGTGAGCTGGTCGCGCAGCACCCGTTCTACCACGTTGAGGTCGTGATGGATGAGCAGCGGCGCCGGCTTTCGTTCCGCCTTCTGCCGCATATCGAGCCACATGTTATAGAGAAAATGCATGTCGGCGCGCAGCTCTTCTTCGCTGCGCCCGTCGCCCGCAGTGCGGACGATGAAGCCCCCGGGGATGCCGGAGCGATTGGCTTGTAGCACGCGCTTGAGGCGCGACCGCTCCTCGTCACTGGGAATCTTGCGCGATACGCCGATGTGGTCGACGGTCGGCATGTAGACCAGGAAGCGGCCGGGGAGGGCGATGTGTGAAGTGATGCGGGCTCCCTTCTGTCCAAGCGGCTCCTTGGCGATCTGAACGATGATTTCCTGGCCCGCGCGGAGCAGGTCGGCGATGGATGCACTGGCGCCCTTTTCGGGCCGGCCTTCGCTCGCGCGCGGCGCGGCCACGGTGCGCTGCTCGGGACGAGCTTCCTGGGGGCGCGGGGCCTCGCCGGGCGCCGGGTTGCGGTCGCGGCCGCCACGGCGGCGCGTGCGGCGGGAAACGCGATGCTGGTAACGGGGACCCTGTTCCCGCTGGGTGGCGGTGAGGCTGCCGTTCGGGGGCGGAGGCTCCGTGCCTCCCTCAGAGACCTGATCTTCCGCCGCAGCCTGACTCTCCGCAATACCTTCCCCTTCGGGGGCATCTTCGCACTCGGCAAGGTCTTCACCTTCAGAAGCGGATTCCAGTTCGGCGCCGGCTTCCGTCGAATCCGGCACCGCGGCCGATTGCGGCGCTTCGGTAAGCTCGTCAGCAACTTCGGCAGCTTCGATCGGCGCCTCGGCCGGTTCGCTAATAACCACTTCGGCCTTGCTTGGCGCTGCCGCCGCGGATTTCTCGTCCACCGGCGCGGCAGGCGGGGGATCATCAACGGGCACAGCAGAGGCTACTGCGGCCGCAGCCGGTACTTCGGGTTCGAACTGGTGCTCCTCGCCGGCGGATTCTTCGGTGGTAGCCGGTTCAGAATCTTCGACCATCCGAGCCGGTCCGGTGTACTTGGCCAGTGATTCGCCGGGTAGAACCAGCATGTCTTCTCTGGCGGGTGCAACCGGTTGGGCCGGTTCCAGCGTTCGCGGTTCGGCCGGCGGGGCGGTCTCCGTGGCGTGATGGCCAGGGGAGTAGAACTTGGAGTCGGGCAGCCCGCGACCTCCCCGCTGCCCGCGACGGCGGCGCGAGCGGCGCCCGCCGCGGCGATCGCGATCGTCGCGACGCTGTTCCGGCTCAGACGCCGGAGCCTCGACTGGGGCGGAAGATGCGGAAGCTGCGGCGACGCCGGCCTCCGCCGCTGCGACCGGCGCTGGCGCGTCCGTGGCAGGCGCGGCGTCCGCTGGAGCGGGGGCCTCTGCTACCACGGCAAGCGGCGGTGTGCGGTCCATTTTGAAGACCTTGTCCTCGACGCTGGTAACGATCTTGTCGTACTCTTCGTTGTCCTCGAAGAAATCGGAGACGTACAGGAAGGCGTCGCGATCCAGGCCGATGTCGACAAATGCCGACTGCATGCCCGGGAGGACGCGCGTGACGCGGCCTTTATGGATACTGCCAGCCAGGGAGTATTCATTTTCCCGCTGGTGGTAGACTTCGAAAACCTGATCGTCCTCCAGAATCGCCACACGCGTTTCGTGGCGGTTGGAAGAGATCACTAACTCCTTGGACATCCGTTGCCTCCCCGGGAACGAGGAGAGTCTCGGAGGTAAGTGGGCACCCTGCGTGCGCGCCGGCCGGCCTGCACAGGCAGGCAGCTAACCAAACGCGAAAAGAAGCTCACGCTGGCCGGCGGTGGAGCTTTCACTCATACACCGGCGGCCGGGAACCGCTCCTCTGCCTGGGGGAGCGCTCAAAGCGCCACCACCCCGAGGGTCTCTTTCCTGGCTCCCGATAACCTTTCTGTTGCGGGCCCACCCTTGCAGGCGACCCGGCTAATTCACGAATCTTCTGAGGCGGACGTTATTCACCAGCCCCAAAGCCAAAAAGCTCGACCAGACACTGGAACCGCCAGCGCTCATGAACGGCAGTGGAATGCCGGTGACCGGCATCAGGCCCGCGACCATTCCGACGTTGACGACAACGTGGAAAAGCAACAGGCTCGCCACCCCCATGCAGATGTACATACCCACGGGATCGGGCGCCGTTTGCGCATTCTGGACGATGCGCATAATCATGACAAAGAACAGTGACAAAACAATCACTACACCGACAAATCCATGCTCTTCGGCAAAGGCCGAAAAGATGAAATCCTTCTGCGAAACCGGCAAAAAGCGAAGTTGGGTCTGCGTTCCTTTGGTAACTCCCTTGCCGAACATCCCTCCCGCCCCAACCGCGATCTGGGATTGAATCAACTGGTACCCGGTTCCCTGGGGGTCACGGTCCGGATCAAGAAAGCTGACCAGCCGCGCCCGTTGAAAATCCTTCAGAAAATACCAGCCCACGGGAAGCACCAACATCGTGACGACGGCGATGACAACTACATACTTCCGCCGCAGTCCGGCCAGAAATGCACCTACCATCAGGACGGCGATATACGTCAGCGAAGTCCCCAGGTCGGGCTGTTTCAGCACCAGCAATGTGGGAACCAGCACCAGCGACGAAAGTATCGTCATCTCCCGGATTTCCAGCGTTTCGGTCTTGACCTCCGCCAGATACCGGGCTACCAACAATATTATCATCAGCTTGACAAATTCCGATACCTGCAAATGTAAACCGCCGCCGAGCGGGATCCAGCGGCGCGAACCGAAAGCACTCTGCCCGAACAGGTAAGTGCCCGCGAGCGCCACCACCGAGATGATGTAATA
>Ga0181535_10005287_pt1 | contig 13902 bp, 13 predicted proteins | sample PEATcosm2014_Bin_44_FD_119774 | JGI IMG/M metagenome (GOLD analysis project Ga0181535, IMG submission 119774) | Peatland microbial communities from MTU Mesocosm Facility, Houghton, MI, USA - PEATcosm2014_Bin17_30_metaG | ecosystem: Environmental > Terrestrial > Soil > Wetlands > Peat | place...
ATGCGCAAGGATGATTCGGGTCACGGCGGACTCCAATATCTACATCTCCGCAGTGCATTTCGGCGGCCCCCCCCGATAGGCTTCTCGACCTCGCCCGTAACGGCATTATCGAACTCACCATATCCGATGACATCCTGGGGGAAGTGACGCACGTGCTGCGCGACAAGTTCGGCTGGTCGAAAGAGGCTCTGTCCATGGAGCAGGCGCGAATTGCCGACTTCACGGTAAGGGTGGCGCCAGCCCGGAAACTTGCCGCGGTGAGGGAAGATCCCGACGACAACCGCATCCTCGAGTGCGCCGTCGAGGGAAAGTCGGAATATCTCGTGACGCGAGACAAGCATCTGCTCAAGCTCAAGAGCTTCGAAAGCACGCAGATGATCAAAGTGGCGGATTTTCTGGATATCATGCGGGCAGCGGGCTCGCCTTAGAACTCACACCCATCCCAGGGGTGGCGTTCAAGCGAGGCCTCCAAGCGGGCCCGACGCGCGGCATCCTGCATGGTCGTGAACCCCGCCTCGAGTTCCCCAATACACACGACGCTCAGAAACAACGCGCCCAAGTCCTGAGCCGCCACCCAGTTCTGGACTTTGGGTTCCGGCCCCGGTCGCATCAACTCTGAAAGAATATTGGTGTCGAAAAGAGAACCGCCGGTCACGAGAGGTCCACCGGACGTGCGGCGGAGGGGTTGCGGCTGAACATCCGATCGATTTTTTCGTCGCTCAGCAAACTACAGATTTCGGCAAAGGCATCGATCAGCGCTTGCCCCACGGCTTACGCCGTGGGCTACCGTCTTTCGGCCCTCCGGGCCTGGGAGGGGAGCACATCAGCTCACGGCGCGGGTGGCTGAAGCCTTAGGTTAACGCCTATGGGCCGTTCGCCTGGGCTTTGTTAGTTCACTCGTGTCCAAAATAGGAGATGAGAGTCGGCGGGCGATCTGCGGCTTCGCCGCTTGCTATGCGGGCTGGCTTCGCCTGCCCGGAATGCTGTGGTAACGCCCAACCTCATCCTCACCGCGCCGGAGGCTGAGCCTCCGGCGCGGTGAGGATGAGAGAAATCGGACGATTTCAGCCCGGAAGGGCGAAGCCCTTCCGCAGAACGGCGCGGCGGAGCCGCAAGCCGCTCCCGTTTTGGACAGTAGTGTTGTTAGTTCGCCCGTTGGGGCTGAACGCGGCGGCCATACTGCAGCATTGGGCTTTTCTCGTGAGAAATCCCGGCTAGCGGGTCGATCGTCGGCAGGAGCACACCCAGAAATCGCCACCTCGAAGATTTTCCGCAGATGAGGATCCAACGGCAAGAAGCATTCAGAGCGGGTCGGTCTGTGCGCCAGGTCGGATAGTGGGCCAGGCTTTCGGTCAACACGCCGTCCAGAGCGTGTGCTGGCCCACCACGGGCTAGGCAACCTCACGGGCGCGTGCCAAAGGCACTTCCACGGCCAGGCCGTTTTACGACCAAGTGGATTGTTTAACTCGTAACCGCCGCCGTCTTTTAGCCCCAAAGGGGCGAAATAACGAAGCCCAGGCCAACGGCCTGGGTCAATGGCCCCCCCATCAACCCCGAGCCCTGAAGGGGCGACGTACCCAACCCCCAGGTAAGCCTTCACCACGGAGGCACAGAGGAAGACCGGCGGATGCTCCGCGCCACAGGCTGCCAGGGAGGACGGACTCCCCTCCTCCCCAGGAGGAGAAAAAAGAACGGTTTCTGACACGTTTCGCCCCACCCCTGCGCGCCACATCCTTGGGTAGGCCGTTTCCGGCAAGTAGAGCGGTCCTCGATCTGTGGCAGCCTGCCCGCACAACCCGCCTCAACTCTGACGGGTCTTGATGTCCCGGCTCTCAACTCGCGCCCTGCGGCCGTCGTGGATACGTCAGCGGCGAGACGGTTCCAGACTCAGAGCTCAGCCGCTAAATCACGATTTGCTCTCAACTCGCAGCGTCCTCCCTGTACATCCTGACAGACCAATCGATTAGACGCTATGCCCTCTTGGTAGCGACGCAAGCGTGCCCACTTTCCGGCGCGTTCCGGGCCACCGACATCATGTGTAGTGGGTCAGAGCCCTGGATAGGCGATTCGCGTCCGAGTCAAAGTAACAATCGCCTCGAAGCATGCCCACGATCGCCCAACGCGAAGAACACGCTCGGTAAATCAATCTGATGTAAACTGTCCTGATGTAAACTGTCCTGGCACAATAGCAAGGTTTGTGCTAGGACTGGTCAGCAGCTCGCAGCGGTTCGCGCTGGCAGCGGTCGACTTTGCGCGTGACCTAGCCGAGCGTCGGTATGCCCAAGCGTGAGAAAACAGTTACGAGCGTTCAGCCCCGGATCCTTGAAATTGACAATCATGCCAAGGTGTCCCAAGTCCTTAAGGGCATAGCCGGGAAAGCAGACCTCAGCTGGTACAGCGAAGAGGTAGCCAAGACGGCACGGCATTGGCTTCGCCTTGGAATGCATCATCTGGTGGTTTCCCGCCGTCTCATCTCCAAACCTCAAGACTGGAGATCGGCCGTATCGCGTTGTTACTACGCCGCATACAACGTCTCTAAATGCGTGCGGTACTGCATTAATGGTTGCGTAAGGTTCGACGGTGGTGATCATAAGTTAGTTGGGGACTTGCCCAACGACTTTCCTGACCGTGCATCATGGAGCGCGTTTCTTGCGGAATTACGCCAGGATCGCAACTTCGCCGACTATGAACCCTGGACAAGAACGAGATTTCGGCTATCGCACTCTCCCGGGGAATCCATTGGACGCGTCCAAGTATTTACTAAGGAATCAAAGGTCTGCCTCCGAAAGAAAGGATGGGCCTGAGTCATGAACGAGTTGGATAGCTCGGCGATGAAAGAGGAGATTCGAAACAAGTTCTGCAAGCTGACTGGGTTAAGCCACATTGACATAGAGGAAGAACCGATCGGCCTGGAAACCTTCCTGCGCTTCAAGGTGGGCCAGAACGCGCCGCTGCACAAACAGGCGCTCGCGATCATCAGCAGAGAGCTCAGCCCGGATGGGGAATTTCATGGACGCCTGACACTCGACATTGTAAGGGAGAAGTATACTCTGAAATCTAGAGAAACCGATCTTCTGAGGTCCCTCATTGCACGGTCGCTCACCGTGACGAGCGACCAGGCCTCGAAAGAATTCACCGTTGAGTTCGTACCCTTCAGAGGCGGCGAGGAGCAGACCATTACGCAGGCCGCTAACCATGTCATCCTCGGGCGGCGTGGCGTTGGAAAGTCGAGCCTGATCCTGCTAGGTGTTCGCACCCTCCAATCGTACGGGGATGTACCGGTCCGGATAGACCTCGAGCCATATCGGGGAAGGCGCGACCCAGCCTGCGTCGTGGAGGTTATTCGTGAGGTGTTCAGAATCGCCGCTGCGCGTTACTCGGCCCTCGGTAATCGCAGCGCTTCTGAAACTATAACACAGCTTGTAACAACACTATCTCGGGGTGGACTTGCAAACCTCTCTCAAGACAAAGTCGAGGGACTCCTCCCGGAAATACGCGGGATCGTGCGGGAACTTACCCAGAAAACCAAGAAGCAGCTTTACGTGTTCCTCGACGACGCACACAAAGTCTCAACCGAACTGCAACCCTTCCTCTTCGATGCGATGCATTCGGTACTGATAAGGAGCAGGAGCTTGGCTCAATGTAGCTGCGGTCAAACATTTGACGCGGCTTCGAGATTCTGGCCACAATATCGGCCTCCAGCCCCCTCATGATGCCCAGTTGATCGATTTGGACCTTACGCTGACAGACCCCAAGGCTGCCCGCGATCACTTGGTGGCCATATTGGATAAGTGTCTTTCAATGTGTGGGATTAATCGTCGCGGGAGCATCATCGCGGGTGCTGCGGTGGGGCGGCTTGTCTGGTGCTCTGCGGGGGTGCCAAGAGATTTTCTGTCTTTATTCCAAACGGCGATACAACATGCTCTGCAGAATCACAGAAGCCGCGTCGGAGTCCAGGAAGTAAATATCGCTGCTGGGGAATCTGGTCAGACGAGAATGCAGGACCTCGCGAATGATACCACAGAAAATGCCGAATCTCTTCGGGGCTTTCTCGACAGGTTGCAGCGTAAATGTCTAGATGACCTGGGGTCTAATTCTTTCCTCGCCAGACAGGCGCCAAGACACGCTGGGTACGCGTTCCTGCAAAAGCTTATGGACCTACGGTTGATACACCTTCTTCACCCGAGCATCACACCCGGTAAAGCGGGAGAGCGTTACGAGGCCTATCTGCTCGACTACTCATTCTACACTGGGGTGCGTCGGCGGCACGGGCTCAAAGAACTTAAAATCAGCTCAGATGCGCCACCCAGATATGCCGAACTCAGAAAACTGCCGAAGATCGACGTCGAGGCTTTGGTTACAGCGGCCTGAACCCAACACGAAACTTGGGCGGGCTGGCGAAAAGTGAAACACTGGATAGAGTCGGTTGGCCGCTGACCGTGCGCTGCCCGCTGAGTCGCTCCGCAGAAGGGGAACCCGAATCAGCCATCTGCAGCGCTATAATTCACCACGACGTGGCGTAGCCACTCTTCTTTCACCTACTTGCACCCGTAGAGTTAAGCACTTCGCTGTAACCCTCTGAAAGATGGCGTATTAAGCTCTCCTGCTATACTTCGACCGTTTGGTTTCGTGGCAAGTGATCATTCATTCGCCTCGATTTTGTTCGTCGCGGCGCCTCAGTCAGCGGAGTCAATCAGTGCTTAGCCCACGACTCCTTAATCTTCTCCTCTTCGGGCTTAAGAGCAGTTCGAAATTGCTCGGCATTGCGCTTTGCCTCCATCGCGAAACTCGCCAAGCGGGATGCCCTGACGACGCGAATGCAGGTCCCGAAAAGGTGCGGCAGATGCGCAAAGAACAGGAACTCCCCCAGGTCAACCTCCTGGAGGTCTAAATGGCCGTCTTCCCTTAACGAGCACTGAATTAATGGTGCATCAACGACGATTACGGGGAATGCCAACATAAGTGGGGCGACGTGGCGGCGGTCAGTCGGCCGGGCGAGGTGTTCGCACGCCTTCGCTGCACTTAGCGCGGCAGAGTACGCGGGGTCGGATTCTTTACTAAAGGCTTGCCGGAACGAGTAGCCGATCGCGCCCTCTTTTCGAAACCAAGGCAGCGTCTCAACGAACTCATGGATTCGACTAACGAACGCATGCTTTGCTTTTTTCGAGAGCACACCGAATGCGAAAATGCGATTGTAACCGGAAGCTGCGTCCTCCGATGTGAGAAGCACCCAGGGCTTTGGGCTTGACTTGCACTCGATAGCGAAGTAGATCTCGATGATTCCCAGGAAATCAGGATCTCGTAAACTAGTAAGCACGTCGATTTCTCGACCCTTACCCGTTTCGGCATCTATATATTGACTTGACGGGCGAACCTCAAAGCCTTCTTTTCGAAATGCGGCGGCAGTCTGCATCTCAAGCGGAAACCCACTGCCCTCTAGCCACTTCTTGACGCTGCTAATCACTGTAGGTTGTTGTTTCATGTTCTGTGTCCTCCGGAATTGGAATCCAGGCCAACTCTCCATCTTCCGGCGAAGCTTGAAATAATTCATCATCAGTGTAGGTTGAAATCCCCCTGGATTCAATGTGTTCCACGCTTCCTTGTACAGACTTGCACCGGTGGAGTTGGCGCTTCGATGTAACCACCTGAAAAGATTGTTGCCTGGGTTCTCCTGCTAGGCTTCGTCCGCTTGGTTTCGCAGCAAGCTTCCGGTCGTTCCGTCCGCCGCCCCCAGTCCCCGGCAGATTCATTGTGCGGCGTCGGACTCACCGGCCGCCCACTTGCCGATCCGTCGCCAAACCGATGATGTGGTCTGCTTATCAGCTCTGACGGTTAGGCCTGCGTGAACGGGAAACCGGAAAGTTGGGTTAGCGCTTATGGGCCTCCTGCCTGCCCACCACGGGGCCGAATCGGCCCTCTCCTGTGGGCACCCACGAGGGGCATAGGCGTTTACCTAAGGGCGGAGAGCCCGTAAGCCCGCGTAGCGGGCGGTATCGTGTAGCCCACGGCGCCAGCCGTGGGGTGCGAAGAGGAAAGAGAATCTGTGAGCCCCACAGGGGCGAAATAACGAAGCCCAGGCCAACGGCCTGGGTGAACGTGACCCAAACCGATACCTGAGCCCTGAAGGGGCGGAACAATCCTTTTCAGCCCCACACGCACCGCCCATCGTGGCGATTCCGTGCGCGTCCAGCGATTGCCGGGTCGGGGGGACAGCTATTTCGCCCTTTCAGGGCTGGGGTGTAAATCGGGGGCCACCTGAACCCAGGCCTTCAGCCTGGGCTTCGTTATTTCGCCCCTTTGGGTCTAAATCAGGGGCGGGGCAATCCGTTTCGATCCCACACGCACCGTTCGTCGTAGGCGATTCCGCGCGGGTCGATTGCGGCGCGGGGGGCAGGGATCTCGCCCTTTCAGGGCTCGGGGTGAAAATTGGGGGGCACCTAAACCCAGGCCGTTGGCCTGGGCTTCGTTATTTCGCCCCTTCGGGGCTAAATCAGGGGCGGAACAATCCTCTTCAATCCCACACGTAACGTTCATCGAAGGCGATTCCGTGCGCGCCCAGTAGCTTCCGGAATTCCTCTTGAAAGCTGGCCACGCGGTGGTGGGTTTCTTGTTGCGCGATGTAGTCCACAACTTCTCCCACATCCTTCGCGCTCACCGAAAACGCGCCGTAGCCGCTTTGCCAATAGAAATTCGCCAACCCGCGCCCTTGCGTCTTGACCCACTTCGAAGAACTGGTCTTCACTTCCTCGACGATTTTTGCCAGGGCGAGGTTCTTCGACAATCGAAACAGCGCATGAACGTGGTCGCTCATGCCTCCGACTTTCAGCGCCGTGGAGTCCTGGCTATTGAGAACCGCCGCCAGGTAGGCGTGGAGGTCTTCTCGCACGGGCGACAATAACAGCGGCTCGCGATGTTTGGTGCTGAAGATCAGGTGAACGTAGAGTTGCGACAGCGATTGCGGCATGGGGGATCACCTATCTCGCCCTTTCAGGGCTGGCGGTAAAGTTGGGGCATTATCTTAACCCAGGCCGTTGGCCTGGGCTTCGTCATTTCTCCCCTTTGGGGCTGAATCAACAGCTCCCTGAGGGCTCAGAATATTGCCAGGGTTCTTCCGGGCCAGCAAGCACCTGCACGTGTAGTCGCCTTGTGGGAAACTGGCCGCGGCCGGGTTAACGTGCCAGCCCAAATGCGTGTTTGCCGGTCACCTTGTGCAGGTGTGCAGGGCTGGCGATTCAATTCGGATTGAGCCACTTTTCAGAAATCTGTAGAGTCTGCTATAGAGTCATTACCGCGTCCCCGGCGATGAGGATCTCACGGCCTGGCTCCCGTCAGATTGATGATTTCGGCCCCTTTTTGTCCCGGCGCTGACACCTGTCAAACCAAGCGAGCGGTCCCGTGAGGCGGAATCGCTCGCTTGATTCCCGGTGTTGTTTGGTTTAAGGCTGGCGAAGGAAATTTGCCTCGAAGGCGCTCCAGGCACTTGGGCCAAGTTCGCCCAGACAGCCGAATGAGGGAAGCCCTCCGTCCTGACTGGTGACGCCAACAGCAAAATCAGGAGAGGCTTGCGCGGAGATGAATTCGCGGAAGCGCACGAATTCCGCTTCGAGCCACTTCGCGGCTTGCTCACCGAATCGCACGCCACGGGCTGACTGCTCCGCCCGCGTTGGAGTAAGGTGGCAGACCCAGCCCCTTCCGTAGGGATCGGAGGTCAATAACTCGGGTTTTTCGGCCAGTCGGTAGTTCACCGCGGTCACCCGCCCCGTGAGCGTTGAGGAAATGTTAACCGCGCGGCCGTTGTTTTCCAGGCGAGCAAGCGGTTCCCCCACGGTCACCACATCGCCGACCTTAGGCAGGACGATTCGGCCGACAGCGCCGACTGCGCGCGCGATCAAGGCGTCGACGCCAATCTGCAAACCGCCGATGGGATCTGCTTTTACCCAAGTGTGTTGGCTCGAGAGGTGAATGCCGTCCGGCACTTGGAACAGCGCGTCAAATCCGTAGTCCCCAACCACAGCTCGGGGGCTGGTGGAGGTGGACGGGTGGGCGACGCGCCACACTCGCCACTTTTCAATTCCCAAGTCGATCAGAATCAGGCCTACAAACATGAGTGCCACAAAAATTGCGACCATCGTTAGCCTCCAGACACAAATCTCGGTGCGCTTCCGCGCCACATCACCAGCGTGGCTTTAGCCGAGCAGCATTTCTTGCACGAACTTCTCCCACTGGAATTCGGGGACCAGGCTCAACACGTCCTCGATGGCTTGACCACCGTCTTGCAGACGAACTTCCGATCCGGGGCTGAGACGCGTGTGAAGGGCGCTGACGGATTCCTCCATCCAGCGCTGCGCCAACCGTCCGTGCAGCAGGTTCTTCATGTTGCCATCCACCGCCGGAGCTTGCACCGCTACCAGCCAGCCCACTCCGTAGGGATCTTGATGGGCGAGCGAAGGATCGCGGAGGACCTCGGGGTTGACCTCAACCACTTCGCCCTCGATGGGTGAGAGCATCTCAAAGCGATGGCTGCCGCGTCCGATCGCCCATCCGCGCTCGCCTTGCCGCAGCCAACGTCCTCGCGCCGGGAGCTCGATCTGATCGACTTGGCCCAATACCCGCGCGGCAAAATCGTCCAGGCCGATGCGCACCAGTTGGCGAGATTCTTTCATCGCCCAGGTGTGGCCGGGGTGGTAGGCAAGGTTCGCAGGCGCTTTGAACCCTCCCACCACGTTCATCGGGAAGGCCGCGGCCTCTGGGTGAACTTCCGGCGAGGCGCTCTTCGCTTCCATACGGTGTGCCTGCCGCCTCTGTAGGTAATAATCGTGCGCAACCAAAAGAATGAACGTTACTACGACCAGTGTCGGTACCATTTGCCTCTCCCCCGTGCTCAGCTACCTCGCTGCGAAGCCGCGCACTTGAATTCCGCCTTCGATAAAGGCAGGTCAGGGGCCAACCTCGACTCAAAGAGAAACCTCGACTGGATTCGTAAAGAACTAAGATTCTTACGGTTAAGGAGGATTGTGAGACTCAGTCGAGGTGGGACAACTTTACCGAATTCGCGGCCTTCGTTGTATTTTTCAATACCGTTCTTTGAAAGCCTAAGACGTTGTCCAACTGAATAGCTGTGTTATCTGCTGGATGGCGGGCTGTTGCACATCGCAATGGCACTCGTCCATTAATTCAACAGTCGATGGCCGTGCCGATTCGTCGTTCCGTCCTGATGCGCCACCCTCAGGCCCGACATTCCTGAGCCGCTGACGGAAACTATCTTTGCACATACCCAAGCCCGTTCCGGTCCTTGATAGGCCCCCGCGCCACTGCTATTCTCACTCGGTATGAACGTATTGCGCGGGCTTCCTTTCGCTAACGTCAATGTGGTCGCCGCATATTCAATCTTCATCGCCAGTTATTTGGTTTTTGCTCTCGGGAAGTTCCCCGGGCTCAAGATTGATCGGCCCGGCGCCGCGATTATTGGTGGGGTGGCGATGGTGGCCTTCAGAATCGTTCCCCCGGGCGAAGCTATACACTTCATTGACTTTCCCACGCTTGTCCTGCTCTTTTCGATGATGTTGATCGTGGGCAATCTGCATTTGGTAGGGTTCTTTGAGTGGAACGTGGAGTTTGTGCTGAGGCGGCTGAAACCTGCCTATTTATTGCCTGCTGTGGTATTTGCCTGCGGCGTGTTCTCGGCCTTCTTTGTAAACGACATCGTCTGTCTGGTGATGGTGCCCTTTGTGCTCGCCATCACCCGGCGAATGAGGCTAGCGCCTCTACCTTATCTATTGGCCGTGGCCACCGGGTCGAATGTCGGCAGCGTCGCGACGATTACGGGGAATCCGCAAAACATGTTGATTGGCTCGTTTTCGGGAATCAAGTACCTCGACTTCTTCTTCCATCTCGGCCCGGTCGCGCTGGGGGGATTGTTTCTGAACTGGGCGGTGCTGCACTGGATGTACATGCGACGCAAGACGCAAGTCGTGCCGATGGAAACCATCCACGTGGCTCCGCGTGACCTCTCTCGGATGACTAAGCCGGCCATCGTGGTCACGGTGGTGATTGCCGGATTCCTGCTGGGTGTGCCTCCCGCGATGATGGCCGCGTTGGGCGCCGCCTCCTTGCTTATTACCCGGACCACCGAGCCGCGAAAGCTTTACCAAGAGGTCGATTGGGGGCTGCTGGTGTTTTTCGTCGGCCTCTTCCTGATCGTGGGTGGAGCGGAAAACGCGGGTATCGTGGCCCGCCTGCTCACATTCGCCCGCCACTGGAATCTTCAGCGCCTCGGCGTGTTTTCCATCATCGTAGCGCTGTTCAGCAACATCGTGAGCAACGTGCCCGCCGTGATGTTGCTGAAGTCGCTGGTCCCCGGCTTCACCGATTCACACACGGCATGGCTGGCGCTCGCGACGGCCAGCACACTGGCTGGGAATCTCACCATCACCGGCTCCGTGGCCAATATCATTGTGGTGGAAACGGCCAAACCGGAAGTCAAAATTGGCTTCTGGGATTATTTCCGCGTCGGCTTCCCCATTACCGCCCTGACCCTTCTGTTCGGATTGCTCTGGTTGCACATCAGCCAAGCATAGATTCGGATCTCGCCCGCACTTTCCTCGCGAAGTGAGGGCTCGTCGGCCACGATTTCCTCCGATCGATGATTGCCAGTTTGTTTTTCCCTCCCAAGCCTGACCTGCGGGGTAACTACAACCTACCCGCGGACGTCTGTCATAAGGATGAAGGCGATTTCAAAATGGGGGGGATTCTATGAAGAAAAGATTGACCTATTCATTGGCTTTCGCGTTCGCTTGCGGACTCTTTCTGATGCTGGCGGGAAACGGCGTCGCCGCTGACGAGCCTGCGAACGTTGCCGGCAACTGGGAGATGTCATCCGAGGGACCTAACGGGACCATGACTCAGACCCTAGCGATCCAACAGGACGGCGGCACAATTAAGGGGACCCTGACGGGCCGCCGCGGCGCCGCGCCGCTGGAGGGGACCGTCACTGGAAGTCAAGTCAGCTTTACCGTTAAGCGGCAGACCCAAAACGGCGACACCATGGTCATCGAGTACACCGCGACGTTGGAGGGCGATTCGCTGAAGGGGAAGATGCACAGCGAGCGGTTCGGCGATCACGACTTTACGGCGAAACGCACGAAATAGTGACGCTAGAATTCGCCCACTGCCCAGCCGGGGGAAAAGCTCTTACGCCGCGGGCGCGGGTTCACCGGCCGGATGCAGCAAGGTACGGCGCCAACCGGCATCACTGCCCAATCACCTCGAGGCTCTCCGAATCCGCTTGAGTCCCACTCGCGGTTCCCTCCTGGATCAACTTCCTGCTGGCATCATTCCAGCGCAGGCGAGTGTTCTGGCTGTCACCCTTTTCATACGCATAAGTCTTCCCATCATCATCGTACAGCGTGAAAGCGGCATCGGCTCCAGGATAAACGCGTAGCTTGGCAATCTTCTGGGCCTCGACGGTGTTTTCGATTGCAGACCCCAACGGCAGGATTGACCCCGCGCGAACGAAGAGCGGAAGCGTTTCGATAGGAGCATCGACTTGAATCGACTGCCCGCCGTGGATGCGTTCGTTCGTCCAGAAGTTGTACCAGTCGGCGCCAGCGGGAAGGTAGACTTCGCGGCTGGTCGCGCCTTGCTCGGTTACTGGCGCAACCAAGAAAGCCGGGCCAAACATGTATTCGTCGCGAATATCAGCCACCTTCGGGTCGCTTGGAAAGTCCATAAAGAGCGCACGCATGTAGGGCGCGCCAGTCTGATACGTACTGTGCGCAAGCGAATAGATGTACGGCAGGAGCTGATACCGCAGTCTCAGATACCGTTCCAGAATCGGCTCCGCCTGTTTTCCATACGACCAGACCTCATTATAGAGGCGGCTGCCGTGGGCGCGGAAAATCGGGAGAAAAGCGGCATACTCGAACCAGCGCGTGTAGAGCTCAGGGTAGTCGTCGTATCCGCCCACGTTCTCGCGCGCGTCGGACGGATCGAGCAGCGGCGGACGTGCGGGATGATGCTCGCTCGGCAAGTATTGCCAGCCGCCGATGTCTTGGGTCCAATACGCGATACCCGAAGCGGTGAAGCCGAGGCCAGTGGGGATCTGGCGTTTGAGCGTATCCCATGTAGGAGAGATGTCGGACGACCAAAACATCGTGCCATTGCGTTGCGCGCCAAGATAGGCATCTCGAGACAGGACCAACGCGCGATTGTGGATATCCCGCAAAAACCCCGTATAGATCGAAGCAGTGTGAAACAGCGGGTAGACGTTGTAAAACTCGGTGCCGGGGCCGATGGAGAAGTAGCTGCCGTTGGGAGGCAGATCGGGCTCGGTTTCGTCGGCCCAGATCGCGTCGAACCCCTTGCTTATGATGTTGTTACGGATTGTCTCCCAGTACCACCGGGCGGCGTCGGGGTTGGTCGTATCGATATCTGATCCGGCGCGGTCGTACGGCAGGCCGTCGGTGGGGGTGGCGTCGGCGAGGTGTTCGAACCATCCGTTCTTCAGCAGTAAGTCATAGAATCGAGAGTCCTTCGTAAATCGCGGCCACACGCTGATCATGGTCTGGAAGCCCATTTTGTGCAGTTCGCGATTCATCGCGGCGGGGTCGGGCCACTTGTCGGGGGCAAAGTCCATTTCCCCCATTTTCGTGTAGTAGAACCAATCCACGACCAAAATGTCCGCGGGAAGATGCCGCTCGCGATATCCCCGGGCCACGCTCAGCACCTCGTCTTGCGAAGCGTAGCGCTGTTTGCACTGAATGTAGCCATACGCCGCTTTCGGCAGCAGCGGAGTAGCCCCAGTTAGTAGCTGATAGCCCGAGTAGATTTCGTCAAAGGTGCGGCCGGCAAGCAGGAAGAACGACACGCGGTCGCCCACCTCCGACGTCCAGCGCGTCTGCTCATTGAACCCCGGCTCGATGACCGTTTTGGAGGGGTTGTCCCAGATGATGCCGTAACCGTAATTGGTCACCATAAACGGTACGCACACGCTGGGGCCGCCCGTGGCCAGGTAGTTGTGCCAGCAATCCACGCGGTGTCCGCGATGGTCGAGGAAGCCTTCCTGGTTCTGGCCGAGGCCGTAATAATGCTCATCATCGGGAGAAGCGAAGCTGGCGCCGACTTGGTAGAACCGCGGGTCAGACGGGCGGCGCTCCTCCAGCAAACCGGCGTTACCGTCTTTGTGGTTGGGCACCGACATCCACCAGCCGGTCATGTGCAGCAGCGTCTTGCCCTCGGGTGTCCGGAACGATATATCCGCCCCAGGCGTGGAGCCGCTGAAAAACTTGCTTATATCGATTTGAGTTGCGACCGGTTTGCCGGGGCGGCCCCGAGCCATGCTGACGGTCAGGCGGGACGATTGGTAAACTTCGCCCTGCGCCGATTGTTGGCGCGACCATCCCTCCGCCGCGGGAGTGGCGACGAACCCATAACCGGGCTTGGCCAGGGCGCGGTCCTTGTTAAGGCTAAGCGTTACGCGAATGATGTTCGGCGCATAAGGTTCGAACACGATCGTACTCCCGCCGTGATCCAAAACGACGGGGGAGACCTGGGCGTTGGTGGCCACCACCGAGATCAGGATGAGCATTAGTAGTTGTGAGGCTCGGCGGGTAATTCCCGTTGGATAATCGTGGGTTCGTGAAAGCGGTGGGTTGGAGATCGTTGAATGAAGACTGCGAAGAGAATGAGGTTCGTGCACTCTGGCACCTCCGTGATGGGTATTGGCGCTTGTGTAGCGCGGGCGTCTCGCCCGCTGTCGCGGAAGCGTCCCGCTCCCGCAGGCGCGCGGGCAGGATGCCCACGCCCCAGAAGCTGTGAAATAATTGAAAAAACCGCGTTTTTCCGCGCGCAAGTCGTTGAAAGTACGCGGGCGAAAATCGAAAAGATCAATAAATTCACAGCTTC
>Ga0181535_10005289_pt1 | contig 13898 bp, 15 predicted proteins | sample PEATcosm2014_Bin_44_FD_119774 | JGI IMG/M metagenome (GOLD analysis project Ga0181535, IMG submission 119774) | Peatland microbial communities from MTU Mesocosm Facility, Houghton, MI, USA - PEATcosm2014_Bin17_30_metaG | ecosystem: Environmental > Terrestrial > Soil > Wetlands > Peat | place...
CTTTGAGCGACTTGGACCGGCGGCGCGAGATGGGTAGTTGATTGCGGATGTCGTGAGGTTGGCTGACTGCGTTGGCTCGCCCAATCCGACCGACCAACCGGGTACCTCGCAACGCCGGCTCCGAGTGATACCGACTAGGTACCTCGTGTGGGCCCAGAGCGCATATCCGCCGGCATTACCGGACAGTGTCAGCCGTCGTAACAGCTGTGGAGTGCGGACGACACCCCGTTGATCCGATGCGACTACGCTCGCGGAATGGCACCGGTGCTGCCGGCGACGCGCCGTCACCAGCACGTTTACGATGACAGCCAACGGTGGGAGCGATTCACTCCGCGGCCGGACGACATCTTCATCACGACTCCGCCGAAGTCGGGGACGACATGGATGCAGGGCATCGTGGCTTCGCTGTTGTGGCCCCACGGCGACGCGCCTGCTCCCGCCTTCGACCTGAGCCCCTGGCTCGACGCCCGGATAGTTCCGTTGGACGACATGATCGCGAGGGTCGACGCGATCCCACACCGACGGTTCATCAAGACGCACAGCCCAGCCGACTGCACGCCGATCTTCACTGAATGCCGCTACCTCGCCGTGTATCGAGACGGACGCGACGCCCTCGTCTCATTGGCAAACCACCGGCGCAAGATGCGGCCGGAAGTGATAGAGGCCCTCAACGCCATCGCAGCCCGGGACGGCGTCGCACCATGGCCACCGGTGTGGGATGGCGACATGGACCAACTGTTCGACGAATGGGTCGACTGGGGGACGCCCATGGAACACCTGGCCTCGTGGTGGCCGAATCGCCACGAGCCGTTCGTGCTGCTCGTCCACTACGCCGACCTCATCCGCGACCTCGGCGGCGAGATGCGACGCATCGCCGACTTTCTCGACGTCGACAGCCCCACTGCGCTCTGGAGCGAGGTCGTAGAGCGGTGCAGGTTTGACGCGATGAAGTCACAACATGAAGCATCGGGGTTCCTGAACCAAGCCTTTCCCGAAGGCGCGACCGCATTCTTCAACCTGGGGACGAACGGGAGGTGGCGCGCCCAGCTCAGTGAGGCGCAACTTCGTCGACACGAGCAACTCACCGCCGAGCGCCTTCCCGAAGATGCCGCCCTGTGGCTCGAGCATGGCTCCCTCGCCCTGGGGCAGCGCCCCTAACTGCTGCGACCGCGCCGCTGACGACTCGGAAACTGCCGATCCCGAGCACCAGGAGTTCAGTCCTCAACCCCGGGGAACCGGTCGGTATCGCTTGTCCCCACACTGTCTCAATATCCCGGGCGGGCTCCGCCTTGTGAGTAGGAACGATCCTCGCTGCCGGGAAAGGGCGCTACCTTGCGGCAGTTCGGAGCTCCCCGAGGGCGCGTCATCCGACGCCGCGTTATCGGCTACCCCAACGGAATGTCCGAAGAAGAAGCCTTGGCGGTCGTCACGCAGCGCAACTGGGTAATCGCCACGATGAGGCCTGACCTCATGGAGGACGCGAGTGCGAGAGAAGTTATGTAGCGGTACGAAAGTCGATGAAATACGACACGCCGAAGAACCTGAGGAACGCGCGCCAAGGCCAGGGCAGGTACTTGCGCTCGGTGTCACGGACGATCATTGGATCAGTGAGTTCGTAGATCCTGCGCCGGGTTGTCAGCCGCACGGCGCCGTGGTTGAGGGCGTTCTGCACCCAGTCGGCGTCACGCCCGTGGGTGAGGGGTACGCCGGCCCACATGGGTGAGACTGCCCAGCTGGGGGAGCCACCGGGCAGGTCGTCGCGTGATCTTGTTGGTGACCGTACGGTTGAAGCGGGCCAGCCGACGCCCGCGATGTGACATCTCCGCATCGGGCCCCGGTTCGGGGACGGAGTGAGGCGGAGCCCGATGCTCGCTCATGGGACGGCGGGGCTCATAGAGGCCCTGGGGACTAGAAGGGCGCTTCTGGGGGCGGCTCATGCACGGCGGACTCCCAGACCTTGCCGGACAGGCGCACGGCCACCACTCGGGAGACGGCGATGCCCACGGCCATGGAGGTGGCCCAGGTGAGGGCGGCGCCCCAGGTAACTCTGCGGTCCGCCGGTCCGCTAGGAGGGGGCTCGTGCCGCACCAGGCGCCAGGCCACGGTGAGTAAGCGCTGGGTCACGATGGCAGCCACGGCCACCGAGGCGGCGTTGACCGCCTTCCAGCCCAGGTTCTTCTGCTCCGGGCTGGCGTTGACGGGCTTATGAGGCCTCCAGGTGTGGTGGTAGCGAGCCTCCATATGTCTCCAATCATGGTCCCTGTACCACCGGGGTACAACTGGGCCCAGGGGTGACCCCTAACCGGGATTGGGCCACCATGCGAATCCACCCTTGGGGCAGTCCCAATCGTCGTTCCTCGACCCTGGAGGGTTAGATCGCCAAACGCTGTCTGGCAGGCGCCATCGCTCGACCTATGAGCTGATGCACACGTCGGTCTGTTGGATGGCTCGGGCAGCGATCGTCATGGCTCGTCGAGCAGTTAGGACGCTGGATCGTGGCGACGAAGCCTCGCCGAGGAACAGATTCAGCCTTGCGCTGGATCGCGGGTCAGACTGCATGTCTCATGAGCCGTCCGGACACCAAGTACGTCGCCGTCGGGGATGCTGACGTTGCCTACCAGGTCATCGGAGAGGGACCCTCCGACCTTCTCTTCTTCAACGGGCTTGGCAGCCACGTCGAGATGGCGTGGGAGAACCCCGACATTGCCGACTTCCTCAAACAGCTGGCGTCGCTGCGCCGCTTGATCTTTCTCGATCGCCGAGGCACAGGGGCATCTGACGGTGTGCCGCGTAGCGCCATCCCAACCTGGGAGGAGTGGACGGAAGATATCGAGAGCGTGCTCAACGAGGTCGGGTCCGAGCAGTCATCCATTCTCGCGACTGTCGATGGCGGCCCGATCGCGGTCCTTTACGCCGCCACACATCCCGAACGGGTCGATTCGCTAGTGCTTTGCAATACCACTGCCCGCTATCTGGTCGCTGACGACTATCCGATCGGTTTCACACCTGAGGCGCTCGATTTCGTCGTCGAATTCATCCGAACCCACTGGGGTACGCCGGAGTTCCTCTCGGTTGCTGGTGCAGCCGGTGCGGAAGACGCCGCTCGTCGCGATGCCCTGGCTCCGCTCTTCCGGGCGTCGGTCACCCCGAGAACCGCGGCGGCACAGTACGACTACCTGCTTCGGAACCTCGATGTTCGACGGGTGCTCCCGCTCATCCGAGCGCCCACGCTTGTCCTGAGCGCCGACAATCCAAGCTTTTTGCCCATCGCCATGGGGCGTTACGTCTCAGAACACATTGAGGGATCCAAGTTCGTCGCGCTGCCGGGCCAGGACATGTTGATCTTCGGCCAACGGAACGTCGTGTTCGACGAAGTGGCCGAATTCTTGACGGGTGCGAGACCGACACCCGATATCGACCGGGTGCTGGTCTCTGTTCTCTTCACCGACATCGTCGGATCAACCGAACATGCAGCCTCGCTGGGTGATCAACGGTGGCGATCCCTGTTGGATCGCCATGATCAAATCGTCCGCGAACAATTGCGGATCTTCCGAGGTCGGGAGCTCAACACGACTGGAGACGGCTTCGTCGCTTCATTCGACGGTCCGGCTCGAGCCATCCGTTGCGGCCAAGCGATCATCGATGCCACCCGAGCTCACGGTATCGAGCTACGCGTGGGTCTCCACACCGGTGAGTGCGAGGTGAGAGGCAACGATCTCGGCGGCCTCGCCGTGCACATCGCCGCTCGACTCGGTTCGCTGGCGGTGCCGGGCGAAGTGCTCGTCTCGAGCACCGTGAAGGATCTCGTGGTTGGCTCGGGCATTGAGTTTCAGGATCGCGGCGAACACGAGCTGAAAGGTGTCCCCGGGAGTTGGCGACTGTTCCGCGCCGACAACTGACTTGATCGCTCTCGCAAGTGACGAAAAATGGAGCCGGGGGGTGCGGGTCGATCCCGACCCTTTGGAAGTTGTTCAGCCCCGATCTGAGGTGCCCCCGTTCCGCCGGCGGCCCTGGGATGACCGTCTTAGCGGCTGCACCCCAGCTGATTTGGCGTGACGGAGCGGCGATGGATCGTTCGGTTGTGCGTTGCAAGGGCTGCCCATTAACGCGCCAGGGGCTACCGTCCATTCATGGCAACCCATGACGTCACCGTCGACCTCCCCACTCGATTCGTGCTCCGTTCGGACGTGACCTTCGTCGTATGGAGTGACGACCTCAAGCTCGGCGAGCTCCAGGTAAGCAAAGGCTCGATCGACTGGCTGCCTGGCAACGGCCGGACCCGCTACCGGATGCGCTGGGAGAAGTTCAACGAGCTCATGAAGAGAGAGGGGCGAGCGAGGCCGCGTTAGGGCATCCCTGTACCGCCGGCCTGGTGCTACACCGGTTCGATGGACCCGTGATCGATCTCTACGGACGTCGTTTCGCGCCCCCGTTGCGGCGGTGCGATATGGAGCAGGCAGGCGGAAGTGGTCGGCCACAACCCCTTCCAACCCGCGATTCGCCGTCTCCGATGGGTCCCAGTGGCTTGAGTCGCCCACATGAATCCAAGCTGGCCTTCGGCTGGTACGGCGCCCCGGCGCCAACGCCTGAGCGGGATGATCGTGTTGTGACGGTGTTGTTGGAGTGCTCCGAGACGCCGGGTCTAGGGTGGAGTTTGACGGGTATGTGAGGCGTCGCTGCGGTCGAGAGGGGGCCGGTATGTCGGAACCTCGGCGTGGAGTGGGCCGTTCTCGGCGCACTTTAGGGCCCGTTACCGCCGCTCTTGTCGTAAGCAGTGGGCTCGTTGTGCTCGGTGCAGTGGGTGCCGCTGGATCTTCGGACCCAAGCGTGGAGACCGCGTGCAGTGGAAGCCTGAGCGGCTCCGCCTTCACCCTCACCGCCGACTGCGACACGACGGTACCGCTCACGATTCCAGACGGGGTCACCCTCAATGGCGCGGGATTCACGATCACCGCCCACGACGTCACCCCTGCATCTTTCGACGGCTCAGTGTTGTCGAACGCTGGTACGTCGATGAACGTCGAGGACCTGACGATCATGGGCACCGGGTTCACAATGCCCCCGGGGGTTTGTTCGAGGACGACGTTGAACGGCATTTTCTTCAACGGTGCGGGCGGCTCGGTGACCAACGTAACTGTCACGGGGATAACGGAGAACAGCAATTGTCAAGTTGGACGGGCGATCGTGGCCACCGGAACTGCGGGTCAAACCCTCACGATCACTGGCACCACCGTCAGCGACTACAACAAGAACGGGATCCAGGCGTCGGGGATGACCATGAACGTCTCGGGTAGTACGATTGGACCACCCGCGTCCCTGGCCCCGAGGACCACCGGCCAGAACGGACTGGTGTACCTAGACGGTGCCACGGGCACGACGTCGGGCAGCGCCATCTACGGCAACGGCTACGGCGGTGTCGCGAGCGCAAACGTGGCTGCGCTCCTGTACGGGGCGACAAACGTCACCTTGACGGGCGACACGATCGCGGGCGACGGAACCGACATCGGCGTGGCCGTGGCCTCCAACAGCACCGGGGCGATCGTCGACCGAAATCAGATCGGCCGGACCGCCCCCGACCTGCCCGACACCTACGGCATCGGAGTGGAGTTGGACCCCGGGTCGACGGCGACGGTGAGCTGCAACACCTTCAGCGGCTGGAAGACCGACTTGTCAGGAGTGCCGCCGCAACCACCCTGCATCACGACCACTGAGTTGCCACCCGCCGAACTGAACACTCCCTATGAGGCCACCTTGGAGGCGGTCGGAGGCACACCGCCCTATACCTGGTCGATCGGGTCTGGTTCGCTGCCGCCTGGCCTGTCGCTCTCTTCGGACGGGACGATCACCGGCACTCCGACGGCGACGGGAACGTTCACTTTCTCGCTCGAGGTTGTCGACTCATTGGGTGCCTCGGCACAGCTGACGCAGACACTCGAAGTGACGGTCGAAACCAACGTACCGGGCTACTGGCTCGGTGCCGCCGACGGGGGTGTTTTTACATTCGGCTCCGCCACGTTCCATGGATCGGCGGTGGGTCTCCACCCTGTTGCTCCCGTCGTTGGGATGGCCGCAAGCCCGACGGGTGGTTACTGGCTCGTGGCGTCCGACGGTGGGGTGTTCTCCTTGGGCGCGCCATTCTTCGGGTCCCTGGCCGGTCAGGCGCTGGCCGCGCCCATCGTGGGCATGTCCCCTACGCCCGAAGGTGATGGGTACTACCTGGTGGGAGCCGACGGCAGTGTGTTCGCATTCGGGGCCGCCGTATTCCGCGGTTCGATGCAGGGCGTTCCCCTCAACGCACCGGTGGTCGGCATCGCCGTCACCGCGGACAACCAGGGCTACTACCTGGTGGCGGCCGACGGCGGCGTGTTCACCTTCGGCGACGCCCGCTTCCAAGGATCGATGGGGGCGCAGAGGATCAACCAGTCCGTTGTTGGCATGTCCGTCGACGCCTCCACCTCGGGCTATTGGCTCGTTGCCCGCGACGGCGGGGTGTTCGCCTTCGACTCCCCATTCTTCGGGTCCACTGGGGGACTACGCCTCAATGCGCCCGTCGTCGGCCTGTCATCGAACGAGAGCGACTCGGGTTACTACCTCGTTGCTTCCGACGGAGGCGTCTTCTCTTACGGATCCGCGCCGTTCCTGGGCTCGATGGGAGGGAAGCACCTCAATGCGGCTGTCGTCGGCTCGGCAGCCATCGGCTAGAAGAACGTCTGCTGTCCGACACACCGCGCCCGCGCATTAGAGGTGGCTGTGACTCTCCTGCGCCACCTATGGGACGGATGCAACCCGCAACCTAAACACAACATCTTGTGAGTCGCGCAGTGAAAGGGACAGCGGGACCCACGAGATCGAGGGCGTCTCGATCCCAAATATCCATTTTTTGAATGCGCCACCGACCTACGAGCTTCTTGGACCCACCACTTCGGCGGCCAGCCATCACGAGTCCTCGTGGCGTGTTCGCTCCCGCAACCAGTTCGCAAACCACACTTCGTCGACGTCGTGCGCCGCCACTGCGAGTACCGCCCCCTCCGCCTCATCGACGTCCGGCGGATCGGGATCCCATACGACACCGTTGAGGTCGAGGAAAAGCAGCAGGCATGCCCAGCTCGCCCTCTTGTTGCCGTCGGGCAGCGGATGGTTCCATGCAATATGACACGCGAGCACGGCCGCCTTGTCGATCAGGTCTGGGTAGAAGTCCTGGCCGCCGAAGCTCGCTTGGGGAGCGTGGAGCGCGGAATCCGCAAGATTGATGCTTCGGGGAGTTTCGAGGACCTCGGCGTCAGTCCCGGTGACTTGTTCGGCCAACCAGAAGAATTCCGGCAGTGAAATGAATCGCGTCGTCACCGAGCGAGACGGTCGAGCAGCTCCTTGTCTCGCTTCAAAAGCCGATCGGCCCGTGAGGTGAAGTCCTTGTCGGCACGCACTCGAGCGATCTCCGCCGAGAGCGACTCGACGATGAGCGCATTCACACTGGTGCCCTTGACGCGAGCGACTGCCTCGGCCTCTTCGGCCAGTTCCTCGGGGAGCCGCACGGTGGTCTGTTTTGCCATGACATCATGATATCAGGATGCGCCTTGAAGAGAGCTCCCGGCCTGCGCGCTACGTGCGCGAACGAACCGAAAACAGGGGATAACAGCGCGTACTAGCGGAACCCTCAAATGCCCTCTGAGCTGGGATTTCCCTGGTATCCCCAGGTGATGGAAACCATCCAGGACGGATTCACACGGCTGAGGTCGTGGGTTCGAGTCCCGCAGCGCCCACCGTGTGATGTCGCGCGACATCGAGGACTTGGCTTCAAGGGGTGGTCGAGGACGGCGTGATCGAGGACATACCAGACCGGAATCTGAGAGCTAATCACAACGAGATCTTCCCACTAGAGGCGGAAGTGCCGGAATGAGATGAGCAGCAGGTTCTCCGGCTCGTGCCGAACTGCCCGCCGTTCCGGCTACTGGGGCAGTCCCAGAAGTTGTGTCTCCGCCCTCGGCGCTATCGGGCGCCCATCACATCTTGCATCTGCGCCGTGTCTACGAACTGCTGGAAGCTCGTGATTTTGCCGTCACGAACCTTGAACACGTGGCACATCTGCGCGTCCAAACTCTTGCCGGTACCCTTGAAGGTTCCCGAGTAGCGCCCTTCGACGACGACCGTGTCGCCTGCATCGTAAAAGTCCTTGGGATGAACGACGAAGGTGCCGTCAAAGTCTGCTCCGATCTTCACGAACAGGTTCTGCACGATGGCATCTGGTCCCCTCCAAGCCTTGCCGCTCGGCTGGTATGGATTCCCCTCTGCCTCGCTCCACTCGATGTCGGCGTCCATCATGCCCACGAGAGTGGGAATATCACCTCGTCCGAAGCAGTCGTACGCATCTCGAATCACCTGGACGTTGCTCATGGCTCGGCCTCCTCTGGCTGTTCGTTCGGGAACCCTAGAGGGGTTCTTCAGGCCTTGCAATCGGGGTTTGATGCGTCCTCGAAATGCCGAAGGGTGGGTGGCACCCCGTCCCGGCAGCGGACCGGGGCACCCTTTCGGAGCTGGCCGTCTGATTTCCATGAAGTGATCTTCCACCGATTACGCAGCAGCTCGATGGAGGACATGATCTTGAGCAGGATCGCCGGATTTCCAGAAGGGAGACGTGATGGAGATCATCAACTTGGGGGCGACGGATGGGCTGCCCCCGGTGAACTGGGGAAACGTCCTCGAAAAGCTCGATGCCGGATCGCCGCCGGCTCCAGACGCCCACAACGCTCGCACGACGTGGCTTTCGACGGTGAACGGGGACGGGAGTCCCCATGTGACTGCGGTCGGTGCGCTCTGGCTCGACGGAAGCTTCTGGTTCCAGACCGGATCGGGTACTCGGAAGGGCCGCAACGTCGCCCGCGACCCGCGCTGCTCGATCGCAGTGTCGATCCTCGATGCAGACGTCGTCGCCGAAGGTGAAGCAGAGCGAGAGACCGACCCGGCCACACTGACGCGCCTTGCCAAGGCCTGGGCGGACCAGGGGTGGCCGGCCGAACTCGATGAGACCCGGACAGGAATCACCGCCCCGTTTAACGCGCCGTCGCAGGGACCACCCCCGTGGAACGTTTATCGCATCAAGCCAAATTCGGTGACCGTGACACTGGGCACCGAGCCGGGTGGGCTGACTCGCTTCAGGTTCTAACCTCAGCCCAGCGAGATGCTTTCTGGGCCTCGCCAATCGGTGAGTCTCGCGATTCGGCACTCCCATTGCTCTCCGGATCTTCGGCCCAGACCAGAGCGCTCCAGACAGCGTCCCGCTCCCGGCGGTCGGGGTCACCCTGGCTGCATAGATCCGCGTCTTCGGCCTGTAGCCGGTTCCAGGCGATTCGTTTAGGTCCTTCAGGTCTTTCGACCCTATCGAGACCTGAAACGTGAGTTGAAGATCGGCTCTAACCAGCGCCAAGGGGACTTATGACTCGGAGGTGGGAGCCATGCAGACAACGCGCAGATTCGCTGGCTCGAAAGAAATGAACAGAACCAAGAAGCTGGCGGGATCGCTGGTGGCCGTCCTCGCCGTCCTTGCCGTGGGGATCGCACCCGCCGCTCAGGCGGCGAGTACGCCGACCAGCGTCTCGGTGTACCCGCCCGAGGCACACCCCTACGGTCACACCTACACCCAATGGGCCGTCTTGTACCTCAAGCGGTGGCTGACCTCACCCGCAAACCGAGTCGCCGAGAATGACACCACAGGTCACCTCTGTGCCGACCGCCAGTCCGGACCGGTCTGGTTCCTGGCCTCCGACGTCGGCGGCACCGATGTCCGGAGCTGCACAGTGCCCGCTGGCAAGGCCCTCCTCGTCCCAGTGGCGTATGGGGAATGCTCGACCCTGGAAGGGAACGGCACGACCTTCGCAGCACTGAACAAGTGTGACCAAGGCTACGTCGCCGCGCTCAGAGCAGTCAACATCACGGTGGACGGAGTGCCGATGACGGGCCTGCTCACGAGCTATATGTTCGCGAACCTCCTGTTCACTTTCACGTACACACCCCGCAGGAATCTGTTTGGAGCGGACGTGTCTGGGACCAGTAAGTCAGCGGGCAACATGAGCTTCGTGATCCTGAAGCCCTTGGCCGCGGGACGGCACACGGTAGACATGAGCTTCGAGTCCTACCTGACACCTATGAACGGAGAGGTCGTGTACCACCTCAAGGTTCGTGGCTGAGCAGGACCGACCTGTGACATAGGGCCACTCGGTCAGTGGCAACACCATCGGCGCTTATCTCATTGCAGCGCTTCAGACCGATTCGACCGGTAGCAGCTGAATCTTTCATCGCTCCGCTTCTTACTTTCAGGCCGATGGTCCCAGAGCCGGCGGGCACCCAAGGGAACTCCTGCGGCATCCTGTGCGGGTGGCCCCTGATGGACATTTTCGGATACGGGACGAAGCAGTTGGAGCTGGGGAGATCTGCCGCAGGATCTTGACGGCTCTCCCGCCGTGGTTCGGCATTCCAGCCTCGGTTGAGGACTACATAGCCGCCGCGGACCGGTCACCCACCATCATTGCGTCCTTGGGAGATGAGGACGTGGGGTTTCTCACGCTAGTGAGACATAGCCGCTACGCCGCCGAGGTCTACGTGATGGCCGTGCTGCCGGAGCTTCATCGCCAAGGCATCGGCCGGGCGTTGCTCGGACACGCCGAAGAAACGTTGGCCGCGGACGGTGTGGAGTTTCTCCAGGTGAAGACGCTTGCCCCGAGTAAGCACGATGATGGATACGACAAGACCCGTGCCTTTTATCTCGGTTACGGCTTCCGGCCACTAGAAGAGTTCCGAGACATGTGGGACGCTGACAATCCGGCTCTCCAGATGATCAAGGTCGTTCCGAGGCAGGGTCTGGTTCAATGACTCAGTCCCGGAGTACGGGGTCAGTCCGAACTCGGGTGTCATCGGGGCAAGCCGGGTAGCCGCGAACGGCGGCGGAGCGGCGGCCTGCGGTGACATGCCGCTGTGGTGGGCAACAGGAGTGCCCAGCGGTGGCGTGCATCATTTGGTCCGGCAGGAGTCGTTCCAGGACTGCTGGCCATCAGCCTCGTAGAGCGCGATGGCGAGGTCGTCCTGTTCGGCCGGAGTTGCCTCGTTCGGGGGGACGTTGATGAGCTGCGGCATGCCGGCCAGCTCGGCCGCTTCGTTCCACGTCGCCTGGCTGAATTGGAAACCGCCCATGTACGTGCCCCCCGGCGAGACGGCACCGTAATTGCCGCCTGACTCCGCCTGCAAGACGCATTGGAGGAAGGGGGGCAGCGACGGGTCGCCCGACGATGTGCTCGCGGCGCTCCCCTGTGCCGCCGTCGAGGTGGCTGAAGGCGCAGGTTGAGTGGTGCTCGTTGGGGTTCGGCTCGCCGCCGGTGACGTGGGCGAAGCAGCCGCGGGCTGTGCCGCTCGGACCGCGGCGGCGGCGACCGCGGCCTGTGCCGCCTGTTGTTGGGCCACGGCAACGGCGAGCTGGCCCGTGATCTCGGACTGTTTGGACGCGAGCTGGATCTCGGTCTGGCGCGCGGCGTTGGCCACCGTTGCCTCCTGGTTGGTGGTCGCTTGGTCCCGTGCCTCTTCTTGCTCGAGCGTGGCGCGTTCGGCACGCAACCCGTTCTCATCGATATGAAGGGCGTCGATGGTAAGGGCGATATCACCACTTGCTACTTCTTCGTACTCCTCTCTCGTGGGTGCTTCCTTTGCGTTCTCGAATAGGCCCACGGTCCCGTTGACCTCCGGATCCAAGTTTACGTAGGCCGACACCGCTTCGGACTGAAGTCGCTTGCGATCGCCCCTCACCCGACTGGTGTCGGCTTGGATCTGGTCCTCACGGGATCCGATCTCCGCCTCGTCGCGTTCGATCTTGGCGATATCGACGTCGTACTGCTGTTGGTAAGTGCCGATCTGGAGCTGCTCCAGCACGAGATCCTGGGCGATCTGGGTCGCCTGCGCTTTGAGATTGGATACTTGATCGGCCTCGACGGGTGCCGGAGGCACGACCACCGTTGCGGTGATCGCGGTCACGAGTAACAGGCCCACCATCCCCGCCCCAACACCGGCGAGCGTCTGCACTCGGCATCGGAGACCCGGCTTCATGGTCGGGCACGCCCGCATTTTGCGAGCTTACGGCAGTGACGCACCATTCGCATGGGTTGACCACCCGTCTCACGCTGCTGATGCCGCGCTTCTCCACGCCCTTAAGTGCGGTACTGCCCCACTGTCCCGGCAACACGGGGTGACCGTCGGTCCGTCAGGTATCAGCCGTCGAGCGGCCTACCGCGGATAGACGGTCTGCTCCACGAGGACGATCACGCGCTCCAACTCAGCCTTTTCATCATCGGGCAGCAGGCGGCTCGCCCTCAGGTCGTAGAGGGCTTCCAGGACACGTGCCCAGTCATCGGTGAACCCCGGGGGGTCAACCAAGATGTAGGCGGGTAGCAGGATCGAAAGGGCTTCGAGGTCCCGCCGGTGGCACCATCTCTCGATGAGCTTTTGGAGGGGCTCGTCGGCAGGAGGTCCCACTCATCCCCAATCAGAACCATTGCACAAGAATGCCCCGAAGTAGCCCTCCATTGCACCACTCTGTGATGCCGGACACCACGGTCGGACTAGTGCCGTAGTCCCGGCGTACTGGGCTAGGTGCCCGTATCCGGTGCGATGATCGGTCTCGAGGAGACCCCTGAGGTACCACAAGAGGTCGCCCGCCTACGTCACCAGTTTGCCGACCGCATCGTGGCACTGCACGAGACGGCGTGGGATGAAGCGTCCTGGTGTTCGGGCTGGCAATTGCGACGTGCTCGCCCACCTTGTAAGGAATGCTGAGTCCACCCCGTGGTCGTTGATGAGTGACCTGCTTCGAGGTGGATTCCGACCCGACCACTCGGTGGATAAAGCGGCCAAGCGACTCCGCGGGGTGCAGGTCCCGGAGCTGGCTGATCGGCTCCGTAGAGCGGCTGACGAGCGCCTCCGTTCTGGCGGCTCCTCGAAAACCATTCGGCATGGGCGACGTGGTCGTGCACAGTGCAGACGCATTTCGACCAATTGGCGAGGACGTCGACGTTCCCCCCGACGTTGCGGCGTCCGTCTTGGATGCTTATTGGGACCGAGCGAGGATGGTCGTCCGTGCAGCACCCCACCGTGGGCACCGCTCGGTGGCGACGGACCTTGACTGGTCCAGGGGAAGTGGAACGGAGATAAGAGGGAGGACCATTGACCCCCTTCTCTTTGTCGCCAACAGGCGCCAAGTTCTCCCGCGTCTAGAAGGACCAGGGCTCGGCGCCTCACGTTGAGAGAGACCCAGACCCGGCGATCTGGGCTACCCCGTCGTCGTGGCGTTGGCGCCGACTCGGTGCGTCCGGCAATGGCCGGAACCACCGGTGGGTGCCCGGAGCGACGCACACAAGTGAGTGTTGACGACCGAGCGCTTGTGTCGCCGATTCAGCGCCGGCGATGGGAGTGGATGAGGGGAGCGCCAAAGGGCAGAAACGCAACGATGGCGGCGGCCAGCGCGAGATAGGCGCCCCACGACCAGCTGAATCCGTCCGGCTTGAGCAGGAAGCCCAGCACCACGAGAGCAACATTGACTCCGGTCATGAGGACGAGGAGCTGATCCTTGGACATTCGGCCCATCACCGCGAGGTCGCCGACGTCGAACGCGATAATCAGGACATAGAGCACCAACACAACCGAGTTCAGCACAGCGATAAAGAGCCATCCGTGGACGCTGAGTCCATCGACGGAGAAGGGGCCGATGTTGTACCAGGGCAGCCAGAAAGCCACGAGGAGGGTCAAGGTGGCGGGTCCGGCGAGGCGATCCTTCGCGTTCAGGGCGTTGAGGTGTTGGCGCGCCTTCCGGGCTCGCTTGGGCGCCGGTCGCGCAATCAGCTGCGGCCTGATGGCGGCGCCGCACC
>Ga0181535_10005291_pt1 | contig 13896 bp, 16 predicted proteins | sample PEATcosm2014_Bin_44_FD_119774 | JGI IMG/M metagenome (GOLD analysis project Ga0181535, IMG submission 119774) | Peatland microbial communities from MTU Mesocosm Facility, Houghton, MI, USA - PEATcosm2014_Bin17_30_metaG | ecosystem: Environmental > Terrestrial > Soil > Wetlands > Peat | place...
CTGCTGGTCGTACTTCAACTGCAGGCTCACCGGGTCGCCGCACTTATTGCAGAAGTCGGGCGTGTTCTTGTTATACGTGCCGCACTTCTGGCAGAGCACTTCGCCGGGATGGAATGGATCCGTGATGACCATCGACCCGCAATGAACGCAGGCGGTGCGCAGGTGATGCAGACCTTTCAGGTGGCCGCACTTGCACTCCCAGTTGCCAATCGAGAAATCGACAAAGTCCAATTGCGAGATGCCGCGGAAGTCGGTGATCGGGAAGACCGATACAAAGACCGACTGCAAGCCCGCGTCGTCGCGCTCGTTAGGCAGCTTGTCCATCTGCAGGAAACGCTCATAGGAGCGCCGCTGCACTTCGATCAAGTTGGGAATCTGAGTTGCGGTGGGAATCTTTGAAAAATCGAGCCTGCTGCGGATCGCGCGCTTCTCGTTGGGCATGTTCACTCCTGACCCTGGTCGCTCCGGCCGCCCAAGCTAAAAACCTGGCTGCGGACCGGGCCAGCGCCCGAGTCTTTTCGGCGCCGGCTGATTACGGTAAGTAACTCAAAAAACTGGACTGGCGCACTGCTTGTCTCCAGTCCCAATCCCTAAAACCCCTTGGCAAGGCCTCGCGTCAATCCTGGAGACAGGCCGCACGAACAAACCGGGAATTCTCCCAGGGCCATGCATCTCCCGTGATAGTTCAGTCAAAAACGCGTATTAGGCATTGCCTCACGTCCGGTAGTTGCGCTAGACTTCGCACAATTGAGGAAGCAACCGCGAAGGTTGAACCCGTTTACAATTCTCTGGTGCGTTTACAACTCTGGTGCATCTTGACAGATTTTTCTCCAGGGGTTCACTCTGCGAAAGCCGGGAGACACGAAAAGCCCGCGAGGACACGATTCCTCCCGAGCGCGGCCCCCGGCCAGTGCCCCCATCCGAATTCTCTTGTGTTGCTCGCCGATCCCAAAGCTCGCTTCTGCCGCTCGCTCGCCAGCCACTCGCCAACCGTCAACGGAAACCCAGCCTGCCGCTCAGGTAAACTGTTGACCCCAAGGCACTTAACAAAAACGCCGATTCCGCTACCGAGGGGCCTGGCAATGCCCTGACCAGCGGAGGCTTTCGTGCCCATCTACAAACCTGAAGTCGCGCCAGCCAAAAACCAGGCTCATTCCCTAGAAATAACGGAGTGAGCCGAAAAGACGCGCACCGACTATCATAGCGCGCCCCGGCCAGCCTTGCAAGCCGCCCGGCCTTACGGCCGGGCCACCTGGCAAGAAACTACTTGATTTCGATGGTTGCGATGCCTTCGAACTTCTTGCGGATCGTCTCGGCCTCGTCCTTGGTCGCATTTTCCTTGATCGCCTTGGGGGCGCCATCGACCAGGTCCTTGGCTTCCTTCAAGCCCAGCGAAGTAACTTCGCGAACAGCCTTGATGGTGTTGATCTTGTTTGCGCCGAAGTCCTTCAGGATCACCTGGAACTCGGTCTTCTCTTCAACCGCCGGAGCCGCCGCGCCAGCCGCCGCCACTGCTACTGGGGCCGCCGCCGCCGCCGAAACGCCAAGCCGCTCTTCCAGCTTCTTTACCAGAGCCGCTGCTTCCAACAGGCTCAAAGCTACAATCTGCTCTTCCAACTGCGCTAGATCCGCCATTTTTTTCTCCATTCAAAAACCGTTTTGAAATTGTTGTTACCGGCCGCAAACCCAAGCTGAAAGTTTCCGATGCGCCAGACCCGCGCACTTTCCGCCTGTTTTTCCGGCCAAATCTCTTAAAAGCAGCTATTAGCTGCTAGCTCTTAGCTTCCAGCTTTTCCTTAGACGGCTCGACAGCTTCAACTTCGATAAAAAGCTAAGAGCCAAAGGCTAAGAGCTAGAAGCTGGCGGCCCTACGCCGCAAACTTTTCTTTTTCCACGCCTTGACCCAGAACGACTGCCAGGTCACGGCCCGTGGCATTGATCACAGTCGCCAACCGCTGCGCGGGAGCGTTGATCAGGAAGAGCAGCTTGGCAAAGAGTTCTTCCTTGCCCGGCATGGTTGCCAGCGCCTTAACCTCTTCCACTGTCAGCAGCTTGCCGTCCACGATGCCCAGCTTGAACTGGAACTCCGCGTTCTCGCCCGCCCACTTGGCGAATACTTTAGCCAGAGCTACCGGATCGCCCGAGGTGAACGCAACCGAGTTCACGCCCTTGAGCCCCTTCAGCGCGCCCTCGACCTGCGTACCCTTGCTGGATACGGCCGCCAACTTGTTCTTCACCACGCGGTATTTGCCGCCCGCCTCGCGAATCACCTTGCGCAGCGCATAATCCTTGGCCACGGTCAGCTTGCTAAAAGTGCCAATAATTGCCGTCGTCGAGGTCTCCAGTTCCTTGGTTAGCAACTGGACCTTCTCCGTCTTCTTCGCCCTTGAAATCGCCATTGTTCTGCTCCATACAGAGATCAGGGTTCAGAGATCAGAGATCGGCAGCAAAAGTATCCGATCCTTGTCCGCTGTTTCCTGCTCTCTCTCCTCGCCCCTATGGGGCGTTCTGTCGCGAATCGTGTTGCCAATCTCTTTGGGTCCGGCAAATTCGCCGAGCAGATCAAAGCATCAACCGATCTCTGATCTCTGACCCCTGATCTTTGCTTTTAGTGCTTGCCGGCCGCGTCCGCAACCGCCGAATCCAGCGGCACTCCGGGGCCCATCGTCGAGCTCAGCGTCACGCTCTTGATGTACTTGCCCTTGGCGGCCGAAGGCTTGCTGCGCACAATCGCGCCGATCACTGTCGTCGCGTTATCGACCAGCTTTTGCGGGTCGAAGCTCAGTTTGCCCACCGGTACATGCACCAGGCTGGTCTTGTCGGCGCGGAACTCCACCTTGCCGGCCTTGATCTCTTTCACGGCTGCGGCCACATCCATGGTGACAGTTCCCGTCTTGGGGTTCGGCATCAGGCCCTTGGGGCCCAGAATCTTGCCCAACCGTCCGACCACCTTCATCATGTCCGGCGTGGCGATCAGCGCGTCGAAGTCGGTCCAGCTTTCCTTTTGGATCTTCTCGACCATCTCTTCGCCGCCCACAAAATCAGCGCCGGCTTCGGTGGCTTCCTTCTGACGGTCACCCGTGGCGATTACGGCCACAGTCTTGGTTTTGCCCAGCCCATGCGGAAGAACCACGGTTCCGCGCACCATCTGGTCAGCGTGACGCGTGTCTACGCCCAAGCGCATGGTTAAGTCGACGGTCTCGTCGAATTTGGCGTACTTCACCTGCTTCAGCAGGGTAACCGCCTCAGGCAGTGCGTACGCGGGTTTGGATACAGCCGCGCGCGCCTTTACAATGTTTTTGCTATCTTTTCCCATTCTTCCCTCGTCTCCCACCGTCTCTGCCAGCCCCGCTTTGCGGAGTGCCTGCGGCTCGCCGCCGAGGCAACGCTTTTTCGTTGCCGGTGCGAACACTTGAACAGACCCAGAAACCGTGGTGCAATTGACAGTCCAGAGATCTCCCCCGGACATATATTTGAATAATATCCAAATGGCCCGCGAATTGCAAACCCGACTCGCTGGATAGACGAGCTATCTGATCACTCCGTGGCATATTTGCTCAATGCGCTCTACTTTAATGCTGAGACTCTTCCGTTTTCGTGGCCTGGGAAGGATTGCTCTCTTCCTGCCTGCTGACCTCGAGCACAGTAATCGACATCTCCCGATTGCCGGGGACAAGTTCCAATCCCAGCTTATCTCTGAGGGCGGCGTTTAGCTTGTCGATGTCATTCCCGGTAATTGTGAATCGCGCATCGAATGTGCCGTCAATGCCGGTCTCATTGACAACCGGATTCTCCAGCCCTGTTGCCAGGGCATAGGCAAGGTCGTCCATTGTCCCGTTCATCAGAATGTAAATCCCGTGCCAGAAGCCTCGCTTCACCTTATGTGTCGAGGCGGATGGACTGAGCAGCTTCTTGCTCGCGTCGGTCGCCCGGAGAATATACGCGGTTTTGGTTATGGTCTTCGGTTGAATCTGCAAATGCAATGCGGCAAGAACAGCTTGCTGGATAGCGGAATCCCGCACGGATTTAGGCACATCTACAAAATTCACGCGCAGATCGTATAGCCCCTCCGGCGGCGAATCCCTCAGAACATATCGATTCTCGAATGCGTCGAATGTGTCCAGGAAGAGCCCTTCCGCACCTTCTCCAAGCGAATCCGTGCCGGTCGGGGGATGATTTACGTTCGACCTTTTTTCATCGGGCGAGGCCTTGCTGAGAGAGACAGAAAACAACGGTTGCGATGCGGCATCCACAGCAGATGTGGCGTTCGACGTGATGGTCTCCGACACAGGCTTGAACGCGACGCTCTTTCCTTCAGCCACTGCCTGTAGATCGGCGGCGCTTACTGAATCGATCTCTGTCGCCGCGACAATCTTTCCGTTTCCATCGATGATGATGCTCGTCGGCCTTGAGGTGATTCCATACCAGGCAACAACGCCGCCGGACGTATCGACGCCAACCCATCCGGAGGTCTTCTTCTTGGTCAGAAACGTCTGCACGGCCTTAGGGTCTTCGTCGTCGATGGAGATGAACTGAAACTTCGTCGGGTCGAGCGACTCTACAAGCTGATTGAGATGCGGAAGGCTCGCCACGCATGGGGAGCACCATGTAGCCCAGAACTCCAACACAACGACCTTGCCCTTCAGGCTTGCCCAATCTGCTCGGGCGCCAGAGGGTGCTTGCAGCAGTTGCAGAGAATCCAAAGGCGGAGCTGGCGTGCCTTTTTCGGGATGCGCCCACATTGAGACAGTTCCCATCAGGGCCGCAAAAACCAAAAACGTGCTCGCTCTCAAGGCCGCACAAAGATGCATTCGTCTAGAAGCTAGCTTCACTCTTTTCCCCGATGAAGAAGTTGCACCAATCATACGCTCGAAGAATAAAGCTGATCGGCATCGATTCGCACTTTTTCACGTGTCTAGATCGAAAGGATAGGCACCTGAGGCAAGCGATAATTACAGCAGCCAATAGAATCGAGGCCCACACCTATGTCCGCCCCGCTCCATATCATCGACCTGATCCGCAAGAAGCGCGATGGCGGCTCGCTCGACCCGCGCGAGATTGCTTTCCTTGCCGCAGGAGCCGCAGACGGTTCCATCCCGCCCGAGCAACTCTCAGCCTGGTTGATGGCGGCTTTTCTGCGTGGCCTCACGCTCGACGAAACTCGCGCGCTGACACTGGCCATGCGCGACTCCGGCGAGAAGTTCTCGCCCGCCCGCCTCGGCAAAGTCGCCGTCGACAAACACTCCACCGGCGGCGTCGGCGACAAGACCAGCTTCCTGGTCGCCCCGATCGCCGCAGCTTGCGGGCTGGTTGTGCCTATGATCAGCGGACGCGCTCTGGGCCATACTGGCGGCACGCTGGACAAGCTCGAAGCCATTCCCGGTTACCGCACTGCCCTCTCACTCGCCGAATTTGAGACAGTCCTGGCCAACTGTGGCGCATCTATTGTTAGCCAGACCCCGTCGTTGGTTCCCGCTGACCGCGCACTATATGCTCTTCGCGACCGCACCGGTACGGTCGAAAGCCCCGGCCTGATCTGCGCGTCGATATTGAGCAAGAAGCTGGCGGCGGGGCTCGATGCTCTGGTCCTCGACGTGAAGACCGGCTCAGGCGCGTTTCTCCGCGATCGCAAAGACGCTGAGTACCTGGCCGCGTTGATGGTAGCTACCGCCGAGGCCGCCGGAACCCGCACCGTCGCTCTGCTCACTGACATGTCGCAGCCGCTGGGCCGTTGCGCGGGCAATTGGATCGAGCTGGTGGAGGCGGTCGAGCTGCTGCGTGGGGACCGGCATCCGGAGAGCGAGGATCTTCGAGAACTCTCGCTCATTTTGGCCGGCTGGATGATCCATCTCGGCGGACAAGCAGCGACGCCTGAGATGGGGTACGCCCATGCCGAAGCGTCACTCGCCGATGGCCTCGGGCTGCGGGTTTTCTACTCGATGGTCGAGGCTCAGGGTGGCGATGTCTCTGCTTTCGACGATCCGGTCAAGTTCCACAAGCCTGGGGCAACGAAAGTGCTCGATGCCTGGCAGAGTGGCTTTGTCTCCGAGATGGACACGACTGCCCTCGGCTGGGCCGTGCAACGCTTGGGCGCGGGACGTGAAAAGGCCGGCGAGCCGGTCGATCCCCATGCCGGAATAGAGTTCCATGCCCGTCGCGGTGCGCACGTCGAGAAGGGCCAGCCGCTGGCCACGCTCTACGCCACCAGCGCGGTTCTTCTGGCCGAGCCGGTCGCTCTGCTCAAAGAAGCTATCCACTTCTCCGAGACGCCACCCCAGCCCGTTCAATTGATCAGCCGCATCTTCACCCGCGAATCTGCTGAAGCTCACCTTAATGGGCAGGAAAGGTGATCTCTTTAATCAGCGGCGGCGATTGATCGAAGTCACTGTAGCGAACCCACCGGGGCCGGACAACGAAATAAGCGATTCCAGGCCAGTTCATGCGCGACGGCCCGTCGAGCCAGACCGCAAAGTATGCCTCTTGGCAGCGCTTCAACTCCGCTCCTGTCGGTTCCTCGGCGGTCCCCTCGAATTGAACTGTCTGCTCCCCGCCCCATCCAACAACGAACGAACAAGCGGGCCGTGCAACCAGATTCGGATACTTTCTTGAAGATTTAACGGTGTCGAAGATAATCTCCAGCTCCGGCGTCGTCGCAATGCCCACAAGAGCGGATTGAGGGGTGCCGTTGCTCGACGTACTCGATATGACTCCATATCGAAACTGCGCCATAAACGCGTGGATCGCTGCTTTGTCCATGTTGGCCTCCGGAGTCTCGCCCTCGATGAAGAGATGCGCGAATACAGTACCACACTTGCGGTTCCTGCAGATCCGCCCAAGCAATAGCGGACTCTGTTAGATGAAATGCTATAAGGTTAACGAAAGCCTTACACAAGCATTTCTCCCCCGAAGGAGCGCCGACTTTGGATCGATTCACCGGAGTGCTGGGAATTCTGGCCGTGCTTCTTGCGGCCTGGCTGGGTTCGACAGACCGCAAACACATCCGTTGGCGCACGGTCGGCTGGGGGTTGGGCCTGCAACTCGTATTCGCCTTCTTCGTGCTGCGCTTCACCTATGGACAGCAGGCTCTGTTGTGGGCCGGCGGCCTGGTCAAAACCATGCTGGCCTCGACCTATGCAGGGACCAAGGTTCTCTTTGGCCCGCTGGGTGTTCCTACTGGCTCGATGGGCTCCATCTTTGCCTTCCAGGTGTTGCCTACGATCATCTTCATCTCGGCGTTTTTCGCCGTGCTCTATCACATTGGCGTGATGCAGATCGTCATTCGCGGGCTGGCATGGGTCATGCTTAAAACGATGCGCATCTCCGGGGCCGAAAGCATGAACGTGGCGGCGTCGATTTTCATGGGCCAGACTGAAGCTCCATTGACGATTCGACCGTTCCTGTCCGGCGCCACCAGAAGTGAACTCATGACCATCATGACCAGCGGCATGGCCCATGTCTCTGGCGGCATCATGGCGATGTACATCGCGCAAGGCGTGGCTCCAGAACACTTACTGGCCGCCGTCATCATGACTTCGCCGGGCACGATTCTGATTGCCAAGATGCTGGTGCCCGAGACCGGCATGCCCGCCACCGAAGGCCGCGTCGTGATGCCCAAAGACGAGCTGCACAAAGAAGAGAACCTCATCGGAGCCATCGCCCGCGGCACCATCGATGGCGGCAAGCTGGCCTTCAACGTAGCCATTATGCTTATCAGCTTTCTCGCGCTCGTTGCGCTGCTCGACGGCGTGCTTGGGTGGACGCACTCGCTGGCCTACATGCATTGGGTTCCCGGTTCGCTGGGTCAGATCCTCGGCTTCGTCTTTGCGCCGGTGGCATGGCTGATTGGCGTCCCTTGGCGCGATTGCGCAGCAATCGGCAACTTGCTCGGCACGCGTATGGCTCTCAATGAAGTCATCGCCTATATCTCGCTCGGCGCGCAAAAAACTGTGCTGCTGCCGCGCTCCTTCACCATCGCGACCTTTGCGCTCTGCGGTTTTGCCAACCTAAGTTCTATTGGAATTCAGATCGGCGGCATCGGCGCATTGATTCCCGAGCGGCGCAATGAGTTAGCCAGGTTAGGCCTGCGCGCGATGTTAGCGGGAACGATGGCTAACTTGATCTCGGCGTCAATTGCTGGAATGTTCCTAGGATAGATGCATCGTATCGAATTAATTAGCTGCAAAATTTTGAAAATAAATAGGAGGGGGGGTGGGGGTCAAAGCCGAGGTTAAAGGTAATAGGCATTGATATTGGTAGAGGCTTGCGGCTCGGGCCATAGTTCATTCTTTGATTGTGCGCCGGTGAGAGGGAATTGTCGGCAAAATGCGGAGGGGGAAAGTTCGTAGTTTCCCAGGTCCCAAAATCGGGACCTGGGGCACCCGGGGTCAAGCTGCTCGCAACCGCCTCACCCGGTAGTAAAGAATCAGCATCGTCACGCTCCCGCATGTGAGCAAACTCGCCGCCATACCTAGAATTAGCGAGAGATCGTGCTGGTAGATCCCATGCACGATGCCAACCACTTGCAGCACGCTGAAGCCGCCGAAGGTGATCAGCGAGATGCCTTCATCGCTCTTCTTGCGCCAGACGGCCAGCACCTGCGGCACGAAGAGCAACGCATTGCACCCCAGACCCAGCCCAAAGATTACGGCGACAATTTCTTTCATGCTGCGCTCCTCCCATCAGGAGATCCCGGCGCTTCGCGCGCATCGCCAAATCTCTGCATTCCGCGCGCCTTCGCCTTGAGCGCCTCTTCGTCGCGATTCCTGGCAGGCGCATTCGTCTCCAGTGAATTGAGCAGGCGCGCCGAGGCTGAGGCAATCTCATCGACCGCCGCAAGGAACGCCGCTTCATTGGCCTTCGAGGGCTTGTTGAATCCGCTGACCTTGCGCACGAACTGGAGCGACGCCGCTCGAATCTCCTCGTCTGTTACAGGAGGATCGAAGTTAAAAAGCATCTTGATATTCCGGCACATCTTGCGAGCACCTCCTGCAATGGAAACTGGCCAACTCAATTGTGACCTGTTCAGTATTCTAAGGAACATCTGCGCGAGTTCTTTGCGAACCAGCATTCCCTCAGGGGCTAAAGCCCGGCATTGTTTTGTTGCGTTTGCGGCACGACTAAAGTCGTGCCCTGTTACAAAGCAGGTATTGATTGAGTTTTTCCGCAGCCTGTAAAGCCCCCGTTGTTTTTTGCAGCCTTTGCGGCACCCTTCGACTTCGCTCAGGGCAGGCTTAAAAGCCGTGCCCTTTCAAAACCAAGCCTCATTCTTGAGCTTGTAATTCCGTACTTTTCCAAAGCATAGCTTTTAGTAAAGATTTACTAACAAATGAGATCTCCTGCTTGACACTTCGCAAGTTGCGAAGTAGTCTAGCTGTGTGCATATCGTTACGATCAAGCGCCTCCAGACAGCGTGTGAAAAGTATCGGGAGGCAGCTCAGGAGATCGGTGCATGGGCGAGGATCGTGAAAGCTGCTCGATGGCGGAACTTTCACGAGCTGCGAGTAAATTTTCCTGACGCCGACGATGTCGATGGCTTTGTCATTTTCAATATTCGGCAGAATCGCTACCGGCTGGTTGTCGCCGTCCATTATGCCAAGGTGATTGACGGACGGTTGAGCCTAGGGCATATCTATATCGGGTCGTTCATGACGCACAAAGAGTACGACCGATGGTGCGCCGCGACCGCGAAGAAGAGGGCGGAATGGCTACAGTTCTAGCAAATCCGGCAAAGATGATCGAGCGCGGTGCGCCGCATCTGATTCGCAGCGAGGAGCAGCTTGCGGCTTATACCAAGGCTCTCTACCGGCTGACCTTGGAGGCGCGGCCAACAACGGCTCAGGTGGAAGCCATTGAGTTGCTTACCCTGCTGGTCGAGCGCTACGAGGAGGAACACTTCGCGATCCCAAATGCGTCTCCGGCCGATGTACTTCGTTTTCTGCTCGACCAGCACGGCCTGAGACAGCGTGATTTGGCCGCGGAATTGGGCGGCGAGAGCGTTGTCTCAGAGGTTCTCTCAGGAAAGCGCAAGCTGAACGCTGCCCACATTGAACAGCTCAGCAAGAGATTTCACGTCTCGCCTGCCGTATTTTTTCCCAACGCATAGCATCTGTGCCTGTAGAATTCGGAAGCACACCGGCAGGCACAAAAAAGATGGACTATTTCAATCAGGTCACTGAAGCAGCAGCGTTTTTGCGGGCCATGCTGGGTCCGTTCAGCTCTCACGCTGGCGTCGTCCTCGGCTCTGGAATGGGTGCCGTAGCCGACTCGCTTACCGAGCGGATCGTTGTTCCTTACGCCGAGATTCCGCACTTTCCGCGCTCCACGGTCGAGGGCCACACGGGGCGGATTGTGGCTGGTTTGCTTGGTGGTACTGCCGTCGCAGTGATGCAGGGGCGAGTGCATTTTTATGAGGGCTACACGCCTGCGCAGGTCACCTTTCCGATACGCGTGCTGGGCGCGCTCGGGATTCGTGCCGTGGTGTTGACGAACGCCGCCGGGGGCATTGCCGAGGGTTACCGCCAAGGCCAGCTTGTGGCGATTGCCGACCACATCAACCTCATGGGTTGGAACCCGCTCGTGGGGCCGAATGAGCCACGCTTCGCTTTCAGAGCCGGCGCGGGAGTACCATTCCCTGCTCCTGGACTTCGCTTTACCGACATGACCGAGGCCTACTCGAAACGGCTGCGCGCTCTCGCGAAGGAGGCTGCGACCGAGGAGGGCTTCAGCCTTGCTGAGGGAGTTTATCTGGCGGTCTCTGGACCGAGCTTCGAGACGCCGGCCGAGATTCGCGCATTCCGCACGATGGGTGCAACGCTGGTGGGCATGTCCACTGTGCCGGAGACGATTGTGGCTCGCCATATGGGCATTGAGGTGCTGGGTCTGAGTTGCGTCACCAACCTTGCCGCGGGGTTGGGCTCGACTCCGCTGAGCCACGAAGAGGTTTTTGAGACCGGCCGGCAGGTGGAGCAGCGGTTGGCCAGTCTGCTCGCGCGGCTTACACCGAGGATCGCGGCGCTGGTCGAAACAGTGGAACACGAGAAGATAAAATCTGCAAGTTGATGGAAGGTTGCGGGTTGCAAGGAATTTTCGGAGCGAAAGGCCCACGGTTCTTAACGGCCGCTTTGGATTGTTTACTAAAGTTTCATGCGTGCGTTATCCGCTGAAAGCAATTCGCGGATACCATGGAAGTGTGGCCACAAAACTGATGAAGTCTATGCAGCGAAAGGCTGACCTCTGGATGCGGCAGGGCATTTCGCCGCAGCGGTTGGCGATTACGCTTGCGCTCGGTTTTGCGATCGGCTGCATTCCGGTCGTGGGCATTCCCACGTTTGTTTGCGCGGGCCTTGCGCTGTTGCTCGGACTCAATCTGCCCGCTATCCAAGCAGCCAATTATGCGGCCATGCCGTTGCAGTTGCTGCTGATCGTTCCCTTTGTGCGTCTCGGCGGGCGGATCTATGCCTTCGGGCCAAAGCAGCCGTTCGACGCCCGCGCACTGCTCCACACTTCGCTGACGGCGACGGCTTCGCAGATGGGCGGGCTGGCCGGGCGGGCTTTGCTGGGCTGGCTCTTGATCGCCATTCCGGCTGTAGCACTGATAACGGTATTGCTGATTCCATTGCTGCGTCGCGTACCGGCCGTGGCCGCTGCCGAGACCACTCACTAAACTCATTTCGCAGCGTAGGGATCGGGCACTGGTTTCGCGCTCTCAAGCCAGGCAGTGTAGATCATGTCGCGCAACATGCTGGCTCCGGCAGCCAGCCGTTCGGCGGTAAATTCACGCGATTCGGCTGTTCCTGCGCCCACGAACGCTCCCACTTTATCCAGTTGATAGACTTTTTCCACGTAAGTCTTTGTGTGGCGGAGATAAGCTACGTAGGCATTGAAAATATCTCCGTCGACGGCCTTTGGCGCTGTCATTTTGGCCCGCACCTCGGGCTCGTGCATGTTGGCGTCGACAAACGGCCCCTCAAACTGCCAGTGGATCTTGTGCTCGGTCGTGTAGCCGTTCGGATTGGGCCCAACCCAGCCGTTGTATTGGATGGTCGTGTGCAACGGCTGCGAGCCGTCGCCGACGTAGTGTCCCAGCCAGCCCGCATAGAAGAGGATCGCCTGCTCGACGGGGCGCGTGTCTTGCTTGGCGGCGCTCAGGTTGCGGTACTCGCGCATCGCAGCCTTGAGCCGTTCCCAGACCTCGGTCGCCTCCCAAGGTTGAAGGCCGATCTTCTCTGGTCGCTGACCTGAGGCAAAGACGCTTGCCTCGAAGTCCAGGCGGCGGTGCGGCAGTGGTCCCAGCGCATCGGCCGGTTCCAAGTCAATGAAGTGCTCGGGAGCCTGGGCGGCGCTCAGTTCCGGCTCGGCGGGCGAGCGCCAGCGGTCCGGCTCGGGGCCCAGGTACTCAATCTCAGCCACGGCATCAGGGGAACGCAGAAAGGCGGGCACTTCGGCGGGCAGAGTGCTGGCCGCAAGCCGGTTGATCATGCGATGACCGCTATTGCCCCAGGCGCGAGCCGAGGGTGGCTGAGCCAGCATACAAACCAGTCCGGCAACGGCCAGAGTCGATGAGAGCAGACGAGAAGACGCAGAAAGAAACGGCATGAGGCCAGTATAGGTCTGGCCGGGCGGGTGGACTTTGAAAATCCTGCGCGCCTACATCAAGAATGCCTCCAGCGCCGCGTCAAACTTCTCCGGCCGGTCGTACATGATGAAGTGCCGCGAGTCGTCGATCCGTATCAATGCCACCTTGGGCATTGACTTATAGGCGGCCTTTACGGCGGCCTCATAGGTAGCCGCGTCAGGTTGCTGCGCAGCCGGATCGTTGGCATAGAGCACCATGGCCGGCACCTTGATCGAGGCTACATCCGGGCGCAGGTCGGTCTCAAGATCCTCTTCCATCGCCTCCACGGCCACCGAGCGATCGCTTGCAGCAAAACTGGCTGCAACCACACTTTGTCCCTCGGTGTTTGTCACCATGCGGGCGGCCATCATCGGCTGCATTTCCGCGTACTGCGCCGCGGGCATGGCTAGCATCTGTTGCTTGATCGCCTCCACTTGCGGCATCATGCTCTCGGCCGTCGCCGCCGGATCCATCAACACGGCGGCAAAGGGCAGCGCGTCCACGATTACGATCTTCTTCACGTCATCCGGGTGCCTGGCGGCTAGCATCAGAGTTATCAGCCCGCCCATCGAGTGGCCGACCACTACCGGGTGCATTTTGTTGGCCACAATGTACGCGTGCAACTCCTCGACGATCGGAACCAGTATCGGTCCATTCGCATTGAGCCCTGCAGGCGCGCCACCGAAGCCATTCACCTGCACCAGATGCAGCCGGTAATTCGGAGCCAGCCGCTTCGCCTCACCATCCCACACGGCGCGCGAGCTCGACATGCCCGGAATCATCAGCACATCGGGCTTGCCCACCGTCCCTTGGTCCACAACGGTGAAGCGCCCGGGTGCAAAAATGACTGTCGGAGGAGGCGGAGCAGCAGAGGACGGCGCTACGAGCATGGCGATCCCGGCAAGAACAAGTGCAGCGGAAACGATAGTGCGAAGTGCTCTCATGAACGAAACCCTTTCGATTCTCAAAGAATCGGGACTTGATCCTATGTTAAGCCGGTCTGCCATCGAAGACATGACCGACCATTGGACTAAGCTCCGCTCTCTTCGCTGAAGATAGCCTCGATGGTGGTTTCAAAGAGTCGTGCCAGTTTGAAGGCCAAGGGAAGACTAGGATCGAACTTGCCGGTCTCGATGGCATTGACCGACTGACGCGAGACCTCAAGCCGCTCGGCCAGATCGGCCTGTGACCACTCTCGTTCAGCACGCAGCACACGTAGGCGATTTTTCATCGGTACCTCAGCATGACCAATAGTCTTGAGACGCCCATGAAAACCGTGAACA
>Ga0181535_10005294_pt1 | contig 13894 bp, 14 predicted proteins | sample PEATcosm2014_Bin_44_FD_119774 | JGI IMG/M metagenome (GOLD analysis project Ga0181535, IMG submission 119774) | Peatland microbial communities from MTU Mesocosm Facility, Houghton, MI, USA - PEATcosm2014_Bin17_30_metaG | ecosystem: Environmental > Terrestrial > Soil > Wetlands > Peat | place...
CCCACCCCCATCAAGAACCTGCGCCCGGCCCGCGAAACCTGCGAGGAATGCCATTGGCCGCAATCCTTTGTGGGCAACCTCGACCGCACGTTCAATTATTTCCAGAGCGATGCTTCCAATTCCCCCTACGCCATCCGCCTCCTCCTGAAAATCGGCGGCAGCGATGCCCGCCAGGGCCCCATCGGCGGCATTCACTGGCATAATCTCCCGGGCAATAAGGTCGAATATGTGGCCACGGACCCGGGGCGGCAGAAGATACCCTGGGTGCGTGTGACCGATGCCCAGGGCAAGGTAACGGTTTTCAAAACCAAGAATTTCACCAACGACATCTCCAAGCTGGAGCTGCGGACCATGGATTGCATGGACTGCCATACCCGGCCTTCCCACCGCTATCTTTCCCCCGAACGCGCCATCAATCAGGCCATGGCTCTCAACAAAATTGATCCCGCCATCCCCTGGATCAAGACCAACGCCATGTATATCCTCACCCGGCCCTACCGAAACGACACCGAGGCGCACGATGGCATCGCGGCGGCCCTGGCGGCCAAATATCCCAACGACGCGCGCGTCCAAGACGCCACCGCCACGCTGCAGGCAATCTACGCGGATAACTTTTTCCCCGAAATGCGCGCCAGTTGGGCCAGTTATCCGGATAATGTCGGCCATATGATCTGGCCCGGTTGTTTCCGCTGCCACGATGGCCAGCATAAGACGGAGGATCGCAAGCAGACGATCAAGGCCAATGACTGCAATACCTGCCATACCATCCTCGCCCAGGGCGCCGGCACCGATTTGAACAAACTGGCCCCCGCCGGCCAGAAATTCAATCATCCGGGCGGCGACCTGGACGACAATCCCACGTGCGTGGACTGCCACAACGGTGGCCCGTAGACGAGGTGGAAGGTGGAAAAAAGAAAGCTACCTTGGACTCGCAGAAGGAGTCCTGACGGGGCGGCGCCGCGGGCGCCGCAAAACCTGGCCGGGCGCAGCGCTTAGCGCGCCACCAAAGCCGACTCGTGCCGCTGCACGGCGGTGTAGAGCGCGTCCTTGAGCTTGGCTCGCTTGAACTTCAATTGCTCCAGCTCCTGGTCGGTGGCGAATTCAAGGTCCTCTTCGATGCGACAAATATCGTCATCGAGAACGTGATATTCCTCGAACATCTGGCGAAACTTTCCGTCCGCCAATTTCAGCGTGCGGATCGTTTCCCGATGGGCAGGGAATTCAGTTACGAAGGGATGGTGTATATCCATTGGAATTCCTCGTTAGGAAGGTTAACGGTGGCGGCAGTAGGTTTGGTATCAACATGCCTTGTACCTAATAAAGCCCAGGTCGATTGATTTAGCTAGAGAAATTTTCGAAAAAGTTGCAGAAATTTTTCAATGCACCCCCAGCCCCCCCCTTTTCAGCCAAACCCCCACATTACCCATTGTCCATCTAAGGTTTAGATAACAGACCAAGTGCGGCCGCCGGCCCCATCAAGGCTCCCGGCGCGCCTTTCATTGATCCATCAGACCTCGGCCCTCACCAAGGTCAGACCGTCATGATTTCTTTTTCCTTGCCGGCCACCAAGCCGTCAATTTTGCCAATATAATCGTCCGTAAGCTTCTGCAGATCCTTTTCCGCCTGCTTGGTATCATCCTCGGTCACGCCGCTGTCGTGGCCGTGTTTCTTCAGCAATTCCATGGCATCGCGGCGGACCCGGCGCACCGACACCCGGCCATCCTCCGCCAGTTTCTTGATGTGCTTGGCCAACTCCTGCCGACGTTCGGTACTGAGTTCCGGAAAAGCCAGCCGTATGAGTTTGCCCTGGACCGTCGGCGATAGCCCGATATTCGCCTTCTGGATGGCCTTCTCGATGGGCTGCAGCGAGGCCACGTCCCACGGCTGAATGACCAGCATGCGCGGTTCCGGGGTGTTGATGTTCGCCAATTCACGAATGCGCATTTGGGAACCATAAACCTCCACCATGATGTTTTCCACCAGACCGGTCGCGGCCCGGCCGGTGCGCACACCGGCGAACTCGTTGACGACCGCCTGCTCGGTCTTGATCATTTTTTCCTCAGCTTCAAGAAGAATGTCGTCGAGTGTCATAGTGCAGCCATTATAACAACGTAGCTGGATGGGGTCGACCGAAAACTCCCGCCGAGGCAAAATAACGGTTGGGCGGCTCGATGATTGGCGGGAGCTTCGCAAGGCGGCCTGCCGTTTTGGCAGCGGCCTGGACCGGCGGTGGGTACTTTCGGATGATGTCGCCGCGGTCCAAGCGGGACCTGGGCGGCCTTAGCGCGACGGCGCGTTCGTCACCGGGGGCACGAAAAGAATAACGGTTTCATCCGGCTTGGCATAGCCAAGTTTTTCGCGCGCCAACCGCTCCATTGTCTTGGGATCCGACCGCAAGGAGTCGAATTCGGCCTGGAGACGTTTGGAGATCTCGCGCTGCTGTTGCAATTCGGTTTCCAGCGTGTCAATGTGCCGCCGGAACTGCTCGTTTTGCTGGATGAGCGGAACATATTCCTTCACGATGAGCAGCAAAACAGCGATCGCCGTGAGGGCGACGATGACCTGCGTGAGCTTGCTCCAAATGCCGAGATCTACATTCACCCCGCGAGTTTAACGCCGCCGGTCGGCGAAGCGAAAGCGGATTTTATTGTCAGCCCGGGAAAAACCGTTACTTTCTTGCTTGGAATGATAAAGGTCTTTTTTCTTGTATTCGAGCCGGGAGCGACCTGGGATAAAATTGCACAGGCCCGGCGGGGTTATGCTTTTATCACGATTGTCCATTTGTTGCCGCTGATTCTACTGGGCACCGCGTTGGAAGCATGGGGTTTGCACCACCACGGCAAATGGCAGCCACGCTTCCAGTTTTACAAGCCCTTCTCCCTCCAGGAAATCATCACGTTTGAGACCATCCAGTTGCTATTGCTGGTCGGGGCGGTGCTCGTGACCGCCCTGTTGATCCACCGAATCTGCCAGACGTTCCAAGAACGACTGACCTTTCTGCAAGCCTTTACCGTGGCCGCCTACGGTTTCAGTCCCTTCTTCCTCATGCATTTTTTGGATGCCTCGGCGGCGGTCCACCCGGCCGTTCCGTGGTTGCTCGGCGTGGCCGGCGTCATCTGGATACTGTATCAGGGCATACCGCGCGTGATGCAGACCGACCCCACGCACGCCTTTGGCGTTTACGTCTCCACCGTTTTTGTGGTCATTCTGGCCACGTTCCTGGCACGCGTGGTCACGGCCATGTATTTGCTCGGCTACATGGACCTCCAGCATTCCTGGCTCTCGCACCGGATTGAGAGCTTCATGCATTAAGGCCCCATGGCACCATGAACTCGCGCTTGGAAAATGACCTGCTGGCTGCCCTCAGACAGTTGGCCGATACGGTGGCGGCCATGCCCAAGGCGCACCCCAAGCCGAACTTGCTGCCGATCTTCGCCCGGCTCGACGAATTGACCCGTCAGCTTCCGCCCGCTACCGACCCGACGCTGGCGCATTATCTGCACAAGAAAAGCTATGACAAGGCGCGCCTGTTCTTGCAAGGGCGTGATGCCGAAAACCAAGTGGGGAATTGCCGGCACGTTTGAACCCGCCCGGGGTCCCGAGTCCGATCGATTCCCCGAACCGTCGGCCGATTGCCCCGTAGGAAATTCGGTGCCTATTAAGCGCGAAAACGTTCCCGGACCGTCGATCACAGCCTGCCAATGAGACGATGAACCTCGACGACACCATCGCCGCCATCGCCACCCCGCTCGGGGAGGGTGGTCTTGCCGTCGTCCGGCTCTCCGGCGCCGGGGCCTTCGTCATCGCGGACCAATGCTTCCAACCGGCCGGCAGCCGCTCAGCCAAACCCTCCGCGGCGGCCAGCCATACCCTCCAATTCGGCAGAATTGTCCGGGGCAATGAGAGGGTCGATGAAGTCCTGCTGGCCGTTCTGCGCGCCCCGCGCACTTTCACCCGCGAAGACACGGTGGAAATCTCCTGTCACGGCGGACTACTGCCCGCCAAGCTGGTGCTCGACGCGTTGCTGGCCGCGGGCGCCCGGCTCGCCGAGCCGGGTGAATTCACGAAACGGGCCTTTCTCAACGGCCGGCTGGACCTGGCCCAGGCCGAGGCCGTGGCCGACCTGATCCATTCCCGCACGGAACTGGCCCTGGCCGCCGCCAACGAACAACTGGCCGGCAAACTCTCCCAACGCATCAACCGGTTGCGCGATGACCTGATGCATCTGCTCGCGCACGTGGAGGCGCACATCGATTTCCCGGATGAGGATATCGCGCCCGATACCCGCGCGCAGTTGCTCCAACGCCTCGCCGCCGGCATCGCCTTCATGGACGAGCTGCTGGCCACGGCAAAAGAGGGGCAACTCCTCCGCCGCGGCATCCGCGCGGCCATTATCGGCCGGCCGAACGCCGGCAAATCAAGCCTGCTCAACCAGTTGCTCGGCCGCGACCGCGCCATTGTTTCCCCCATCCCCGGCACCACGCGCGATACCATCGAGGAGATCGCCAATATCCGCGGCTTGCCCGTGATTTTCATCGACACCGCCGGCTTGCGTGAGTCCCGCGATGAGCTCGAACTTGAAGGCATCCGCCGCAGCCGGGAATCTCTCGCCCAGGCAGAGCTGATTCTTCACGTCCTCGACGCCAGCCAGCCCCGCACCGAAACCGACGACCAATATCTGGCCGAATTCTCCACCAAGAAGCGCATCCTGGTCAGGAACAAGGTCGATTTGCCGGTAAAGCTGGAGCTGCCGCCAAAAGAGCTTTCCGCTGGCACGTCCACGGCCGGCAGCGTGCCGGTCGTGGACGTTTGCTGTCTGACCGGCGCCGGCCTGGAGGCCTTGAAAGACGCCATCAAACAACTGGTCTGGTCCGGCGAAATTCACGCCGAAATGTTGGAGGTGGCCATCAATTCCCGCCATCAGGACGCCTTGAACCGCGCCCGCGCCGCGGCCCGCCGGGCCACCGACGCGCTGGCGGCCAACGCCACCCTCGAACTCGCGGCCATGGACCTCCGCATTGCCGCCAATGCCGTCGGTGAAATCGTCGGCAAAACCACCACCGAAGACTTGCTCGATACCATCTTCAGCACGTTCTGCATTGGCAAATGAGGACGGCGCGCACCGGCTGGGCCAGCGAGCCGCGTCCTACTCTTTCAAAAAATCCACCTTGGCGCTCAGTTGCGGGGTGAGAAATTTATCGGGCTTCACGATCTGCACCTTGATCTGGAGCGTGCCCTTGGCGCGCTCGGCTTCCGGCGCAATTTCCGCCACGTAACCCGCATAGGTCTGGTTCGGATACGCCTCCGGACTCACGCGGCATTTCTGGTTGAGGGAGATTTTGGAAAGGTCCGCTTCGTTGACGTCTATCTCCACCTGCAAATCATTCAGGTCGGCCACCGCCAGCAAAGCCGTGCTGGGTCCGCGCCCGCCGCCAAAGCTTTGCGGCATCACCAGTTCATCCGGGTTCACCAGCTTCTCGAGCACCACGCCATCGATCGGCGAGCGGATCACGCACCAATCCACAAAGGTCTTGGCCAGATCGTAATTGCCCTGGGCCGATTGCAACGCCGCCCGGTCCGCCTCCAGCGTCAGGCGCGCGTTGTCCTCGGTTTGCTTGGACTCCACGGCCGTGATCATGAGATTGGTAATGCGCTCGTAACTCAGCCGGTCCCGTTCCACGGTCGCCCGGGCGTTGTTCAGTTCCCCCTCGGCCTGCAACCAGCGGGCCCGATATTCCGCGTCGTCCAGTTGCACCACCACCTGTCCGTTGGTGACCGGATCGCCTTTTTTCACGCCGATCCACTTCACCACTCCCAGGAAGCGCGGGCTGATTTCAATCCGTTCCCGGTTCACAATATATCCGCTGACGGTCAGCACGCTGTCCGGCGCCGGTCCCGCGGCGCTTGGCGCGGTCCCACCGCCGCCCGAATCCGCTTTGGTCCCGCTGCCACTCGCTCTATTGGTGGCGGTCGAAGCCAGGGCCGCAGCGGTGTTGTCCGTCAGTTCCCGCTTGTCCCGCGCCCACGGTTTAATGAGGGCCACCGTGCCCAGCAGAATGAGCACCACCACCAGCACGATGCTCCAGAAAGCACCCTGCGGCCGGTGCTTGGCGGCCGGACTCAGTTGCAGGGCTTTTAGCTTCTCGGTGTTCATCGTAGATCAAGTATCGGATTGTCACACGGATTTCAAGGCAGTGATTACCGGCAAACGCGCCGCCCGGATGGCCGGCAGCAGGCTGCCCAGCACCCCCACCCCCAGCGCGAAGATCACTCCCTTGGCCGCCAGCCACGGCGTGATGCGAAATTCAAACACCGTCTCACCAAAGGAATTGAAACTCATGGTGCCCGTGGAAACGCCGTGCATCGGCAGCGCCAGCAGGCACCCCAGCACGCCGCCGATGCCCGCCAGCAGCGCCCCTTCCACCACGAAACCCGCCAGAATCGTCCGCCGCCGGAACCCCAACACCCGCAACGTGCCGATTTCCCGCGTGCGCGCCCCCACGCTGGCGTACATGGTGTTCATGGCGGCAAAGATGGCGCCAATGGACATCGCCGTGGCCAGAAAATTGCCCAAAATCCGGATCGGAATCGCGGTCACGGTCTGGTCGGCGTAGTATTTCGTCTCCGGCTCCGCCAACAGCGGCAGACGCTGGTCGGATTCGATTCGCTGAATCAACTCCTGCCCCGCCGCCGGACTGGCGGCCCGCACCAGCAAACTCGAGTATTCCTGCCGATCGAACAGCGACCGCGCTTCATCCGCATCCATCCAGACCTCGGAATCAAACGCGCTGTTGGCCCCGTCAAACTCGCCGGTGACCGTCAGCGCATGGCCGCCGGTGCGGAAGGTGTCGCCGACGTTGAAATGCTGGAAACGCCGTGCGAGTTTCCGGCTCACGGTCACTTCGCGTTTTCCAGCGGTAAACCAGCGTCCGGCGGTCAACTTCACCTGTGGCCGCAGCGCCGCCCCCAGTGGCGAAACGCCCCGCACCGTTACGTTCGCCTCGCCCTGCCCGCCAATTCGCGGCTGGCTGATCAGCGCAATCAGGTCCGCCGAGATCAGCGGCTGGCCGGCGTCATCCCGCGCAATCTGCGGCCAGTAACGGACAATTTCGAACTGCGGCCGCGCCACCATGCTCGTGGATTCCGCCGTGGATCCCTTCCGGACAATCATGATGTTGCGCGGATCGCCCGTGTTGGCCGCGGACTTTTCCAACCCCACCGCCAGTGATTGCACCAGCACAAACACCGCCACCACCAGCGCAATGCCGAGGACCGTCGCCAGCGTCGCCCGCCAGCGCACCACCACGTTCCGATAGTTGTAGGTCAGCGGCAAGGCCATGGTTAAAGCATGCTTTGATTTCGGCTCAGTCCAGGGTTTTCAGGCCGTTGACCACGCTCATGCGCGCCACGGACAGCGCCGGCACCAGGGCGGCCACAATGCCCAGGAGCGCCGCCACCAGCGCCGCCACGCCCATGATGCGCGGCGTCACTTCCAGCGAAACGAAAATATTATGGGTCAACTTGCCGGGATCGCCAAAGGTATAGAGCACATACGCGCCGCCAATGCCCAGCAGCGCGCCCGCCCCCGCCAGCCCAAAACTCTCCGCCAGGATGAACGTGAACAGCTCCCGCCGCCGAAACCCCAGCGCCTTCAGAATGGCCAGTTCCCGGAACCGCTCGCGCACCGCCATACTCATGGTGCTCGCACTCACCAGCACCAGCGTGAACACCACCACCGTGCTGATCGACGCAATGAGCTTCTTGATATTCCCCAGCATCGAGATGAAACCGAGCTGGAAGTTGCGCTCGCTCTCGGCGCGCACTTCGGCCGAGGTGTTCTCAAAGGCCGCATTGATGGCCTTGATCACCGGCACCATGTCGTCCGCACTCCGCACCTTGAGCCACCACATGCCCACGTAACCCGGGGTGCCGATGGCTTCATCCAGGTAATCCTGCCGGAACAGCATATTGCGGTCATCCGGCGTGCCGGCGTAGATGCCGGCGATCTGAAACGTGAGCGACCCCGGATAAATCGTGCTGTCCAGTGTGATCCGGTCCCCCACCTTCAGATGATATTTCTCCGCCGTAATGCGCCCCAACACGCAGGCATCCTTCCGGGCCGCAAACGCCGCGTACCCGGCCTCATCCATCTTGGCCTCACCGAAGACCGACTTCAACTTCGTGGCGTCCATGGCGAACTGCGCAAAACTCATCCCCTCCTCGTTCTTGTATCGTCCCCCAAACCAGGTGAAGGGTGACACCGCCACCACGCCGGGCAGCTTCTCAATCACCGCGCGCTGACGGGCCGGCAGCGGGTTGGTCAGCGAGATTTTGTTCCGCACGGCCACGCGCAGTTCCGCCCCGGCGCTCGGCGCCGGCAGGGTCAATTCCCGCAACGCCACCTGCAAGGTCACCAGCAAAAACAAACTCACGGCCACGCTCGAGATGGACAGGGCGGCCCGCCGCTTGTTGCGCAACGCGTTCTTGAGAATGAACGTCGGAATGGTCATGCGCTCAAGTCGGCCTGGTGGCCGGGTGGATGAGTCGGCTGTTCATGGGGACAGTTCCCCCTTCTCCAGGTGGATCTGCCGGGTGCCAAACGCGGCGGCTTTGGGGTCGTGCGTCACCATGATGATCGTCTTGCCCGCGTCCTGCCTCAACGACTGTAATACGCCCAGCACTTCGTGCGCGCTGTGCGAATCCAGATTGCCCGTCGGCTCGTCCGCCACAATCAACGTCGGATCCGTGACCAGCGCCCGGGCGATGGCCACGCGTTGCTCCTGGCCGCCGGATAGTTGCCGGGGCAGATGCTTCGCCCGATCAGCCAAGCCCACCAGTTCCAACGCGGTGGCCACCTGCCGGCGCCGCTCCGCCCGACCCAGCCGGGTGAGCAGCAGCGGCAATTCCACGTTCTCCGCCGCCGTCAGCACGGGAATCAAATTGAATGTTTGGAAGATGAAACCCACGTTGTGATTGCGCCAGTCGGCCAGTTCCGATTCGTTTAACCGGGTCACCTCCACGCCTTGCACCAGGCATTCGCCGCTCGTCGGCCGATCCACTCCCGCAATGATGTGCAGCAGCGTGGATTTCCCCGAGCCGGAAGGCCCCATGAGCGACAAAAATTCCTCCGCCCCAATGTCCAAGGTAATGTGGTCAAGCGCCGTCACGTCGATTTCGCCCTGGGCGTAAATCTTCGTCAGGTCGCGGATTTGTACAATGGGAACGGCCACCGCCTCCAGTTAAAACCGCCGGCCGTGAGTTGACAAACTTATTCATCCCGCAAACCGGCCTTGTTCTCGCCTCAAGACTTGTTAAAGTGTCTGTCCGTTGGTCACGTCCCCAAACGGCCGATCCGTTCACCGCCCGTCCCAGCCGGCCGTGGCGCACCAGCGGGCTCGCGTGATACCATGCTGAATCCAGTTGCCAACGAAATCCGCCCCCAACCGCGGCCCTTGAATTATTGGCGGCTCTATCTCTTGAATGCCCTCCTGGTGAGTGTCGGCCTGCTCGTCATCCTCGCCTCCCCCTATGGCACCGGCGAATTTTTCGGCGTGGCCTGCCTCATGGCCCTGTTGCCATTCATCCCCGTCATGGTCCTCGTCGGCGGCGCGGGCAGCACCATCTTCGTCCTCACCAAGGTCATGATCGAGAAGCGGTCGTGGCGGACATCGACGGCGCTGGTTCTGCTGGTGGGGCCAGGCTTGGCCTTGTTTTTGGCGCTCGTCTTGGTGACCGTCGGCCAGCCGCCCAGCCGCCGGCTGGCGTACATCTGCCACGGCAGCCCGCCGGCCTCGGCCAGCCGGGTCCAAGTCACCGGCTATGCCACCTATCTCAGCGAACAATGGCTGGCCGTGTTCACCGTGGACGCCAAGGGATTTCAAGCCCTGGTCACCCAGACCGAACTCGCGCCGGTGGACGGGTTTGAATTCAAGCGGCGGCTCGAACAATCCGCCCTCAAATCGACCCGGTTGTATCAAAGTTCGCCGTTCCCCGGCGACCTGCCCTGTTTCAAGCGGGTTTTCAAGCCGGGTGAGGAACACGAACGCGGCAGCCTCTATGCCTTGTTCGACCCCGCCACCTCCAGGGCCATGGTTTTCCGGGAATACCGCGATTGATCCTCAAATTTGCCGGCTTCCGGACTCCGAGCCATTCAGCGCCCGGGTTCCGCAAATTTCTGAAAGATCTTCGTGAACGCCCACGGCTGCTGTTCGATGCCGCTGCTGGTATCGCCGTGCCGCCCGCTCCGCTCCGCTGAATCGCGGTTGCTATCCCAAAACGACACGCTGCCAACCCACGGCTGCGCGAACGCCCAGACTTCCAGCGCCGCGGCATCGTCCAGCGAGAACACCTCGGACTTGACGTCGTTTTGACCGAGGTCGGGCGTGAGCCCGATCAGGATGGCGGGATCAATCCGCGCGCATTGCTCATGCGCCTTCAGCGCGCTGGCAATGGCCACGTCGCTCATCCTTTTGCCGCGCGAGAAATCGCTGCCAAAGTCCATGACCATGACATTCGCCGTATGGGTCTTCACGCCTCTGACCCACGCGTCGGCGAGCAGTTTCTGCGAAGCGGGCGAAATCCCGTTCGGGTCCACCGGCAGCGTAAACGACACTCGCAACCCGGGCTGCCGCCGTTGCAGCCGGGCGATCGCGGCGTTCCGCCGCTCGCTTGCTTCGGGATGTTTAGCCAACGCGTCCCCCTCAATATCAAAATCCAGCCAGGTGAACCGGTACTGGTCAATGACCGACTGGTATTTCGCCGTCAACACCTCCACGTTGGTCTCCACCAGCGCGATTTCGTTCCCGTCCGCGCCGCCAAACGAGATGATCACATCCCCGCCACGCGCCCGGATGGCGGCGATTTGGTCCGCATAAAAATCACGTTTCATCGGGATCTGTCCAAACCAGGCCGGGTTGTTCGACGGGTCCGCAATGATGAAGGCGAGCGTGTAAAACTTCTGGCCGCAGGCGCGGTCGCAATCGGTCAGCTTGAAATGGTCGCCCGTGCCGGCGTACATGTAAGGGGCAAAGACTCGCGCCGGCCAGGCCGCCTGCGCCGCCAGGCTCAGACCAGCCCCCAGTGCCACCAGCCACCATTTTAATCGGTCCGCATTGATCATTGCCTGCGATTTCATTGGGTTTCCTCGGTTTTCCACCCCGGTCGCCAACACCGGAGCCAATCCACAATTGGTCGTGGTCGTTTCTTCTCAGAGGTAATTGCCATGGAAGTATAGCCGCCGCTGCCGCTCGTTCCAAGCATGCTTGAGCGTTGCTTGAGCGTTGGAGGTTGAATGTTGTGCGTTGAATGTTCTTCCTGAAATTCGTGTCTCTTCCCCTTTCCTCTCCGTGACAATCCGGTAACAACCCCCTTCTGCCATTGACGATTTCTTGTGATTCTGATAGTTTTCGGCCAGTTGCGCCATGAAAACCGCGCTAAGCCAGCATGTTCTCGTGTTGAACCGGCTCTGGCAGGCAGTTAACGTCTGCACCGCCAGAAGGGCTCTTACTCTCCTCTTCCAAGGCCACGCCCAGGTAGTGGTGGACAATCCAGACGGTTCGTTTCGCACCTTTAATTTCCAGGAATGGCAGGATGTCTCCGCCCACGCCCCCGGCGAGGAATCCATTCACGCCATCTCGTTTCGCATCCGGGTGCCCAAGATCATTTTGCTGTTCGTCTACGACCGCATGCCCAAGAAAGAGGTCAAGTTCACGCGGCACAATATTTTTGAGCGCGACAAGAACACCTGTCAATATTGCGGCAAGGTCTTTGACCGCAGCGAACTGAACCTCGACCACGTGGTGCCCCGCGATCGCGGCGGCCCCACCACTTGGGAAAACATCGTTTGCTCGTGCATTGCTTGCAACACCCGCAAGTCCAATCACACCCCGCCCGAGGCCGGCATGGTGCTCATCCGCAAGCCCAAGCGACCCAAGTGGCGTCCGTTCGTGCAGGTCAATTTCACCCTTGGTCGCCAGGACAGTTGGCGTCATTTCGTGGATCTGGCCTACTGGAATGTTGAACTGGGTGAAGACGTGGAGTCGTAGCCGGCTCCGGCGAACCGTTTTGCGTGCAACAGCCCGATTGACATTGGCGTGGAACGCGCTAGCATTTTGGTCCGGTTGGCGTGCTCGTCTATTGGTTAGGACACGGCCCTCTCAAGGCTGAAAGACGGGTTCGATTCCCGTGCGCGCTACCATCTTCCATATTTTCACCAATAGAATCTAGGCTGGGCGTCGTTCATCCCCGGCTCGCTTCCGGCCAGCGGCCAAGGCTGGCGCAGATGGGGGACAAATGATTAACCGCCGAACTCCGACCGTTGGCGGCAAGTTTATGCCGGCTGTTTCCGGCCGAGCCACTCATACGCACTTGACGCGTCCTTGAAAATTTGAATTTCAAGTGCCGGGTTTTCATCCAAAGCCTGAAACATCCGGGCGATACCATATTGCTCCGGTTTCGGCGCCACGATAGCTGCTTTCACATGGTTTTTCATGGGCTCTCTTTCGCGGATGGCCGCCATACTTCTCACCAACTCGGAGTTCACCAGCCCCCAGGTCGCGTCGGAAATATCTAAGATTCGGTTTGGGCTGGCTTCCAATCTAGAGTCGGCTTCCCGCGCCAATTGATCCAACCGCAAGAGGTCTTCAGCCGTGACAGCTTCATGCAGTTTCGTCTCCATCAGGCCTTCGCGAAGGTTAAAAATCAAGGGCATGGTGATGATACTCGTTTTTTAGAATGACCTGGTGACATGGCGTGGCAATCAGCCAAGCGAGGGGATTTTTTCCACGGCGGCGCGGCGGGGGTTACGGGCGTGCTTCCGCAAGCTGTTGCCGGGCGCGTTGCGCGTGCCGGAGGTCGCGCACGGTTCTCTTGTCCGCCCAGCCCTTTTTCCATGGCTTGCACAAGCCGCACGCGGACGCCTTGCGCGCTTTGATTCGCCGTTGGGTAAGATTGGTTTTCATTCGGTGTGTTTTAAGCCATCGCGGGTTCCAATGAGGCCAGCGGTTTCACGTCGCGTTCAATGACGCTCGTTTTTTCCAGCCGGGCCAACCGCAAATCATAATCGGCCTGCAAGCCCGTCCACATTTCCGCGCTGGTGCCAAAATACCGCGCCAGCCGCAAGCCGGTGTCCGCCGTGATGCCGCGCTTTTCCAAGACGATTTCATTGATCCGGCGCGGCGGGACGTGCAAGGCCCGCGCCAGCGCGTTCTGTGACAGGCCACGGGGCAGCATGAGTTCTTCGCGGAGAATTTCCCCCGGATGTATCGGCGGCAGCTTGTTCGTTTTCACTTGGCGAAATGGGCGTCGGCGAAATCGAGGAAATTGTCCCAGTCCGACGGCAGCACGTCATGTTTGCCAGTGTGACAATTGAAGCCGACGTCGTGTTGCAAAGCGTGATCGAGCGGCGGAAAATCGGCCTCCCGAATGCCGGTTTTGCCGAACAGTTCATACACCGGGGTGACCGCGCGGGCAGCGAGGAATTCGCCGTGCGGATCGCCCCAGCCGTCTTCGCTGCCGGTATTCAGAAACAAAGGACGCGGCGCGATCAGCGCGAGGAGGCAGTGTGAGTCCACGGGCAGGTTCGTCCAGTGGCCGACGTATTTTTGGAAATTGCCGCACATCCAATAGGGAAAACGCCGGGCCACGTCATCCACCGTTTCGCCGAAGTCGCGGCGGGAGAGTGAGGCACCCATTTCGCCAGAGCAGTTGGCGATCACAGCCGCAAACCGCGGGTCCTGCGCCCCCGTCCAGAGCGCGGTCTTGCCGAGCCGGGAATGGCCAAAGAGAATCACCCGTCGGGCGTCCACATCCGGATCGGTGGCCAGATAATCCAGCGCGCGGCTGGCGCCCCAGGCCCAGGCGCCGATGGACCCCCAGCCGTCGGCCGCCGGCACCG
>Ga0181535_10005300_pt1 | contig 13882 bp, 10 predicted proteins | sample PEATcosm2014_Bin_44_FD_119774 | JGI IMG/M metagenome (GOLD analysis project Ga0181535, IMG submission 119774) | Peatland microbial communities from MTU Mesocosm Facility, Houghton, MI, USA - PEATcosm2014_Bin17_30_metaG | ecosystem: Environmental > Terrestrial > Soil > Wetlands > Peat | place...
ATATTGAAGGGATCCAACAAAAGCAGAACTGGCCGCGCTCGATTTTCGCCTCAACCGGCAAGAACAAGAAGGAGCGCATTGCCCGCGCGCTGCGAAAGCTGAATGGCTCCATGTCAATGTGGATGTCCGTCCAATCGATGGACCCGGATGTACTCAAGGAGATTCAGCGCGACAACATCAGCACTTCCCAGATGATGGCCCTGGCAAGCGTCTATCAGGAGTTGCGCCTGCCCACATTTTCCGAACTCATTTTAGGCCTGCCGGGTGATTCGTACGAGCGGCACGTCAACTCGCTCTCGGCGGTTGTGGAGGCGGGAATCGACGTCGTCGAGACGTATTCTTGCATGTTGCTGAATGGCACGGAGCTGAATACGGCCGCCAGCCGGGCAAAACATAAGATCGGCGCGCATTTCCGCATCTTGCCCCGCGACTTCGCCAAACTCGGCAACGGGCGCGTGGCCGTCGAGATTGAAGAGGTCATCAGTTCCACCAGCACGATGTCATTTGAGGACTATAAAGAGGCCCGGAAACTCCATATGATGGTCGCGGCTGTCTACAACGGCGGCGGCTTCAGCGCGTTGCTGAGGTTACTGCGGCAAAGGAAAGTCTCCATCATCGGATTGCTGCAAAAAATGATCGCGGATATCAGGTCTGCGCCAGCTTCCGTGCAGGCGGTTTTCGACTCGTTTGTCCGGCTGACAAAAGAAGAACTTTGGAACTCTGAAGACGAGCTCCGGGCCTTTGTGCGCGCGGACAACAATTACGAGAAACTGCTCAAAGGGGAGATCGGCATCAACCTTATTCAAACCCACACGGCCATGAGCCTGGCGGTGATGGATGATTGGGTCAAATATGTCTTCGACACCGCCAACAGCATTCTCGGCGAGGACATCCATAATGACGTCGAGAGCGCGGCCATCGTCGCCGACGTCCGGGCCTTCTGCGCCGGACGCGTACACAATATTTGGGGCCCCGACCGCAACGAGGATAATCCCTGCGCCCTCCTGAGCTACGATATTGAAAGCTGGATGCGCAGCCCGCTTTCCACGCCTCTCTCGCTGTACAAGTTCAGCGAGCCCGTCACCTATCAGTTTGGCTTTCCCGTCGCCAAGCAGGAGGAGATGGCCGCGCAAATTAAGCGTTATGGCACTACGACCACAGGGATCGGCCGCATCATGGCGCAAATGGGCCGCGACCGAATCTGGCGCGAACCCGTGGTTGTGGAATCACCCAACCCTGCTCAACCGCCCCAATACGCAGAGATCGATTATTGTGAACAGACGTAAGATCTGTGTGGTGACAACCAGCCGGTCCGACTTCGGCCTCCTTCACGGACTGTTGCAATCCATACAGGCGGACCGCGCGCTGCGGCTCCAGGTGATTGCGTCGGGGACGCATTTGTCCCCGGAATTCGGACTTACCGCGCGTGAGATCGAGGCCGCGGGCGTTAAGACCGACCGGAAAATCGACCTGCAGCTTACCGGCGCGTCCGGCTTGGCCAACGCCAAATCCATTGGCCGCGGACTTCCACTCATTGCCGACGCACTGACGGAACTGCAACCCGATCTCGTCGTCCTCCTGGGGGACCGCTTCGAAATTTTCGCGCCCGCCATCGCCGCCCTCATGCTGCGGATTCCGATCGCGCATATTCACGGAGGCGAACGCAGCGAGGGCGCGATCGACGAATCGGTGCGCCATTCCATCACCAAGATGGCTTCGCTGCATTTCCCCGCGACCGAATCGTACCGCCGGCGCATCATCCAAATGGGCGAATCCCCGGAGCGTGTGTTCAACTTTGGCGCCCCGGGGTTGGACCAGATTTACGGGACGCCATTGATGACGCGCGCCGAACTCGAAGGAGAAATTGGACTGTCGCTCCGGGAGCCGGTTGCGCTGGTCACCTATCATCCTGCCACCCAGGATCCGGGCAGCGTCGAATCTCAGGTGCGCAATCTCGTAGGTGCCATCAAGGCGAGCAAGGTGAACGCGGTCTTCACTATGGCCAATGCCGACGCCGAGGGCGCCCGCATCAATGAGAGACTGCGCGCCCTGTGTGGGCAAACCCCCGAAAGATACAAGTGGATCCCGCATCTGGGCCACCGCCGCTACCTGAGCTGCCTGGCGCACGTTGCAGTTATGGTGGGAAACTCCTCCAGCGGCTTGACCGAGGCGCCATCGTTTCGGCTCCCCGTCGTGAATATCGGTGATCGACAGCGCGGCCGGATTCGGGCGAAAAACGTAATCGACGTTCCCTGCTCACGCGAAGCAATTCTACGCGGAATCAAGCGGGCAATCTCCCCGCGTTTTCGCGCCTCATTGCGCGGCATGCGCAATCCTTATGACCGCTTTCACGATGGGCGCACCAGTGAGCGAATCAAGGATGTCCTTAAGAACGTTCGTCTTTCTGCCGATTTGTTAAAGAAAAGCTTTCACGACATATCGTTTCACTGAGATCTGCGCCAGGCTTCGACTCGTCACCTCACCAAGGATCAATTCTTAGCAAACCCCATGGACGACCACGTTAAGCCGTTTCTCGTTCCCCGGACACATACCATCCGTCAAGCGATGGAGCAGTTAGAAAAGACGGAAGAGAAAATTGTCTTTGTCGTCGACGAGCAGTCACGGCTGATCGGCGCGCTGACGGACGGCGACATCCGCCGTTGGATCCTGTCCGACGGAGACCTGAAGGCGCAGGTATTTCACGTCTGTAACCGCAAACCTTATGTAGCGGAAGAGGGCTTCAAGACTGCGCAAGTCCGCGCCGACATGCTGAACGGCAATCTGAGCTGCGTTCCCGTCGTCAATCCGGCCCGGGAAATAGTGCGGCTGTTGTTCTGGAAGGAGCTATTTCAAGGCGAGGTCGCGATCAAGCCCAAAGGCCGCCTGAGTTTGCCGGTAGTGATCATGGCCGGCGGTCAAGGGACAAGGCTCGCGCCTTTCACCAACGTTCTCCCCAAGCCCCTGATCCCGGTAGGCGACAAGACGATCATCGAAATCATCATCGATCAATTTCTGCCCTACGGTCTCGACCGGTTCCACCTTTCGGTCAATTACAAGTCGAAGATCCTGAAATCGTTTTTTGAGGAGTTGGCCCCAAACTACTCCGTGGTCTATCTGGAGGAGAACGAGCCGCGCGGTACGGCCGGGGGCCTCCGAGCGCTTTATTCGCCTACACCGGAACATCTGATCGTTACCAACTGCGACATCGTGATCCAAGCGGACTTCGCCGAGCTGGTCTCATTTCATTCGGACAACAACTACGATCTCACCTTGGTCGCATCCCTCAAGGACTATCACATTCCGTACGGAGTGTGCGAACTGGAAAAGGGCGGCAGCCTTGCTCGCATCAAGGAAAAGCCCCAATACAGCTTTCTTGTGAACACCGGCATGTATGTCGTGCGCCGCGACCGCCTGGCGTTGATTCCGGAAGAATCGCGGTGCGACATGACCGATTTCATCGAGCTGATCAAGGCAGCCGGCGGGCGCGTCGGCGTCTTCCCCATCGGTGAGAAGGCGTGGATCGACACGGGTGAATGGACGGAATACCGCAAGGCGATCGATCTCCTCGGCAGGCTCGGCGGCCGCGCGCCAATTGAATGACGAAGGCGGCACAACACATCTCATGCTGAACGGAAAACGAGTCATCGCGGTGGTCCCCGCTCGCGGCGGAAGCAAATCGGTGCCGGGAAAAAACATCCGGTCGCTCGGAGGCAAACCGCTGCTTGCATGGTCGATTGACGTCGCGCGGCAGATGAGCGAGATCGACCGCATCATCGTTTCGACCGACGACGAGCAGATTGCCTCCGTCGGCCGGGCCCATGGCGCCGAAATTTACGCGCGCCCGCCGCATCTTGCGACCGACGAATCCTTGGTGATCGACGCCCTCAAGGATCTTATCCAGACTCTCCGAGCGGAAGGGGAAACAGCCGAGTGGATCGTTCTGCTTGAAGCAACGTGCCCTCTGCGCACGGTGGAGGATGTTCGCGCATGCCTGACGCTCGTCGGCGAAGGCGGCTATGATTCGGCCGCCACCTTTAAGGACGCCGAATTGAATCCGCACCGGGCCTGGCGGATCGTCGACGGCAGCCCGGAAGTGTTCATTCCCGGCGCGATTCCCTGGCTGCCCCGGCAGAAGCAGCCCAAGGCTTTCCAGTTGAACGGCGCGGTTTATGTGTTCCGCGCGAGTTTGCTGGCTCAGGAAGGTCAGTCCGTATTAGTAGGAAAGGTCGGCGCGGTGATGATGCCACGAGACCGATCCCAAGATATCGATGAAGGCATCGACTTCACCATCGTTGAGGCAATTCTGTTAAAATCCCGACCATGAATAAATCACTACAACAGTTATTATCCTTACAAGGCAAAACAGCGGTCGTTACCGGCGGCGCCGGCTATTTGGGCACCGCCATGTGTGAAACCCTCGCCGAACTGGGCGCCAACCTCGTCATCGCCAGCCGCGACCGGGCGAAATGCGAGAAGAAATGTGAGGAAATCGTCGGGCAGACCGGCGGATCAATCAAGGCAGTTCCGTTGGAACTCGATCTGTTAAAGAAGAATTCTGCGACAGAGTTTATTGCGCGGGTCCATGAGCACGTGAACGCGATCGACATCCTTGTGAATAATGCGTGGTCCGGCAAGAAAAACTCTTGGGAGTCCATCACCGACGAGGACTGGAATTACGACATCGACATGAGTCTGAACTCCGTCTTTCGCCTGACCAAAGCGGCTTTCGAGGATCTTAAAGCCACCCGGGGTGTGATCCTCAATGTCGCCTCGATGTACGGCCACATCGGACCCGACTACCGGATTTACGATGGCAAAGAGTTTGCGAATCCGCCGAGTTATGGTGCGGCCAAAGCCGGGGTCATTCAATTCACCAAGTACCTCGCGAGCTTTCTCTCGCCCCATGGCATTCGCGTCAACGCCCTCAGCCCCGGCGCATTTCCGCATCCGCCCACCCAGCAACATGAAGGCTTCATGCAGCGCCTGGGGTCCAAAAACCCGATGAACCGCATCGGCCAGCCCGAGGAGCTTAAGGGCGCCGTTGCGTTGCTTTGCTCGAATGCCGGAAGCTACATCACCGGGCAGAACATCTGCGTCGATGGCGGTTGGGCAATATGGTAAAGTCCATCGGGATCATGGGATTGAGCGAGGGGAACGGCCACCCGTTCTCCTACAGCTCAATTATCAACGGCTACTCGCCGGAGGGGCTGGCGGACTCCGGATGGCCGGGCATCTACGAATACGTCCGGCGCCGTCACGCGTCGGAATTCGGGCTGGCGGGCTGGAAAATAACTCATGCGTGGACTCAGTATCCCGAATCCACCAAGAAGCTGTGTGCCGCCGCCCGCATTCCCAATGCCGTTGACGACTATCGCGAGTTCCTAGGCAAGGTGGATGCCGTCATCGTCGCTCGCGATGACTACGAAGCCCATTTTCAGATGGCCATGCCCTTCCTTGAGGCCGGTTTGCCGGTGTTCGTCGATAAGCCGCTCAGCCTGGAAATCTCGGAATTGCAGGCCTTCAAACCGTATCTTGAGAAGGCCCAATTGATGTCCTGCGCCGGCATGCGCTATTCCCGCGAACTGGACGAGCCGCGGGCGGATTTGGCTACCTACGGCCAGTTGAAGTTGATCCGGGGCGCCATCGTCTTGTCGTGGGAAAAATACGGCGTCCATCTGCTTGAGGCGGTCATGGCCATCACGTCGGCGCATCCGGTCTCAGTACGCATGTCGTCTGCCGAACATGCCTCAGCGCTGATCCGGTTTGATGATGGCGTTTTGTTGCAGCTCGATGCTCTGGGCGAGTGCCCACGCACGTTTCACCTCGAGTTCTTTGGCACGAAGCGCACCGGAGCATTTGACATTTTCGACAATTTTTCGATGTTCCGCCGCATGCTGTGGGAGTTTACCGAATCCATTCGCACGGGCCAGCCAGCCATCCTGCCTGCCCGCACCCTCGAAATCATGCGCGTGCTCATCGCCGGCCGATTGGCGCGCAAAGAAGATAGGGAAGTCTTCCTCAATGAAATCTCACTATAAGAGCCTCTTTGAATTAACTGGAAAAACCGCAATTGTCACTGGCGCCGTAGGTATCCTCGGCCAGGGGTTCTGCCGCGGACTCGCGGAGTTCGGAGCGCAGGTGGTGGTCGTGGATCTGGACGCCGACCGCTGTACCGCGTTCGCCGCGGATCTGGAGCGCGATTACGGCACTCCTGCCCTCGGGGTCGCCTGCGATGTGTCCGATCCGGCCTCGGTCGCGAACATGGTCGACGAAGTGGTGAAGCGCTTTGGCGGCATCAATGTCCTTCACAACAACGCCGCTTCCAAATCGAAGGACCTCGACGCATTCTTTGCCAGCACGGAAAAGTATTCACTGCACGAATGGCGGCGAATCATGTCCGTCAATGTCGACGGCATGTTCCTTGTCGCCCAGGCAGTGGGCGGCCAAATGCAAAAGCAAGGAACGGGCGGCAGCATCATCCAGACGGCTTCCATTTACGGCATCGTGTCGTCGGATAAACGCATCTACGAAGGATCCTTCTACCTCGGCCGCCAGATCAGCAACCCGGCGGTGTATTCGACATCCAAAGCCGCCGTGGTCGGGTTGACGCGTTATCTTGCGGCGAATTGGGCGGATGCGCGGATTCGAGTGAACGCCTTGGTGCCCGCCGGCGTCGAGAGCGGCCAAAACGATACGTTCAAAGCGCGCTACTCTGCCCGAGTCCCCCTGGGGCGGATGGCCCACCCGGATGAAATGGTCGGCGCGCTGGTTTATCTCGCCTCGGACGCCTCAAGCTACGTGACGGGCCATTGTCTGGTGGTTGACGGTGGCCTGAGCGCGTGGTAGGCGCGGCGCGAAATCTCGCTGCTCAGCGCTGAAGATGATTAAACCTGCGCATCCGTGCGGAGGATACCCCGAGTAAGAGCAGAAATGCCCGAGGTTTTCGGATGCCCAATCAGGAAATCAATCCATCGGCAAATCACGGGCCCTCGCTCAAGCCACTTCCCTCTCCCGGTCTTTGGGATGGGCGACTTGCCCCTTTCCTTGAAAAGCACTTTCGCATCCTGGTCCTATGCTTCATCGGGGTCGCTTGCGCGCGCGTCATTTCTACTTACACGGCGCTGAGCCTGACGGTGGACGAGCCGGAACACCTCGCCAGCGGCCTGGAGTATGTCGCGAAGCACGTTTACCGGCTCCAGACGCAGCACGCGCCCCTGGCGCGGGCGTTCCAGGCCTTGGGGCCGTATCTCGCCGGCGCCAGGCCCACGGGCTTGACCGTACCGGCAGCGGAGAGCTACAACATTCTTGCCCAATCGGGAAATGTAGATCGCATCGTATTTTTGATGCGGTTGGGCACGCTTCCATTCTTTTTGCTGGCCTGCTTTGTGGTCTGTGGTTGGGCGTGGCACACATTTGGCAAACCGATTGCCGTTGTGGCGACTGGCCTTTTTACCCTGCTCCCTGTCGTTCTCGCCGATGCGGGGCTCGGAACCCCCGACATGGCATTGACGGCCACCGTGGCAGCGGCTTTCTTCGCGGCGATCCTCTGGGCCGAGCGACCTACAGTGTGGAAGTCAGTTTTGCTCGGGGTGTTCACGGCGCTCGCCTGCTTATCGAGGTTCACCGCGCTGGGTTACCTGCCCGTCGCGGCATGCATCGGACTGGCGGTCCATTTCGGCGCGTGCTGGCCCGGCTGGCGGAAGTTGATGGGTCGTGCAAAGGAATATGCTGCCCCCTTTGCCTTGGCCCTCGGCACCGCCGCACTCGTGATCTGGGCTGGCTACTGGTTCTCGGTGGGCAACGTAGGGTCTGAGTTCCCTGGAGGGCACCTCGGCAGGAACTTTACCGTACCGGCTCCAGAATTTTTCGACGGCATCCGAAAAGCGCTGCATCATAACCGCGGGGGACACGCGGCATTCCTCCTTGGGGAATTTCGGATGACCGGCTGGTGGTATTACTATCCGGTGGCACTGGCGGTGAAGACCCCAATTGCCTTTCTGATCTTGCTCGCCCTGGGAACGTGGGTGTGTCTGAGAGAACGAAAACGCCCATCGTGGTTGCTCCCACTGGCTTTCAGTCTTGGCATCCTCATGCCGGCAATGAGGAGCCGGATCGATATTGGCATTCGCCACGTCGAACCTCTCTATGTTGGCTTCTCGATCATCGCGGCATTAGGGCTGAAGCAACTGCTTGAATTGGGCCGCAGCCGTGTTATCGCTGCTTCGGTCGCCGGCGTTCTGGTGGTCTGGATGGTGATATCCGGGGCCGCCCAGCATCCTGACTACCTCGCGTATTTCAATGCGTTCGCCGGTAAAACCCCCGAAAACATTCTGGTAGATTCCAATTATGACTGGGATCAGGACACGAAGCTTCTCGCCAAACGGTTGCATGAACTGGGCGTGACGGAATTCTCCCTGACCTTATGGCAAGGCATCAAGTTCAGCGATTATCGGGAAGCTTGGTACGGCTTACCCAAGATCAAGAGAGACTTTGACTTCTGTGCTCCCTCACCCGGTTGGACGGTGGTGAGCCCGACGTTCGACAGGGCAGTGAAATTCGATCTTTACGGCCCGGACCTTCCTCCGCCTCCTTGTGTGATGAAGCCGTGGTACGACCAAATCACACCCAGTGAACGCGTAGGCCCGCTGCTCCTCTATTATGTTCCGGCTCCGCCTAGAACCATTTCTCACTATTGAGCTGCCTTGGATAAACCTTGCGAGGGGCGACTGCGGGAGCTGGATGGTTGGCGCGCCGTGAGTGTGCTGCTTGTCATCCTGCACCATCTGGGCGTCCAGCATCATCGATTCGTGTCGCACTTTCCCCTCCTGGCCATTCGGCTCAACTCCTGCGGCCCCTTAGGGGTGAAGGTGTTTTTCGTGATCAGCGGTTTTGTGATTTGCCGGCTGCTGATTTCGGAGGAGGCGCGTTACGGCGCAGTTTCCCTGAGAGCGTTTTATTACCGCAGAATCTTTCGTATCCTGCCGCCATTCTATGTTTATCTGGGGACCTTGTCTCTGCTGCTCAGCCTTGGGCTGATCCATGAGTCCCGCAAAGCAATTCTGGACGCGGCTTTGTTCCTATGCGACTTGCGTGTGATGCCGCGGAGCTGGTTTGTAGGTCATGCTTGGAGCTTAGCCGTGGAAGAGCAATTTTACCTGATCTTTCCCGGTGCGTGGGTTTTGACTCCAAAGCGATGGAGGAGCAAGGTATTTCTTGGCGTCTTCTTCTTGTGTGCAGCGTGGAATTTATCGATGGTCTGTATAGGCTGGGACCCGTTCGTATATAGCATCACGCGAACGGGGTTTGCCTGTATCGCGTGCGGGGTGGTAATGACAATCGAGGAGAAACGTGCGCGCTCAATGGCAAATAGGGTTCCCGCGTTCATCGTCGCAATAGTTGCAATAACGCTGCTGCTCCATCCCATAGGGCCAGAAAGTTGGCATGCGGCGCTGTATGAGGGCCTCCTCGTACCACCGGCAATCGGGCTGGTGTTGTTGTATAGCCTGGGCCGCGGAGCATGGCTTCGAGATTTTCTGTGTAGCCGGCCCATGCAGGCAATCGGCCTGACGTCTTACGGGATTTACTTATGGCAGCAGTTTTTTACCGCTCCGGCGCGGGAGAACTTCCCCGGCGGCGGTAGGTTCGTTCCCCTGCTTCTGCCGCTGTTGTGCGTGATTGTGCCCCTGTCATATTTTTTGATAGAAAAGCCAGCGATGCGTTTTGGAAAGGGCCTCTCGCAGCGAGCGAGAGCAGGTTCGATTGACGCTACGGCGGCCGCTTGAGGAATACCTTTCGCGCGGTAGGGAGCCATGCGGATAACTTTCGGTCTGCGATTTGGAGGTAGGACTTGAACCGTAAGTCGGCAACCAATTTCAGGCTCAAGGACTTCCTTCGCTCCGAGCACTGGATGTTGCCCACCCTGGCGCTCGTATTCCTCCCCTGGATCGCGGCAGTTCTTCTGACCGGGGGGGGCTGGGCTGCTCTCAACTTTCTCGGGTACGCGATTGCGGTCATTGCGGCCGGGTACAGTATCGTCAGCATGGCGCTGCCCTCGCCGGCCCGAACTCATATCATCCTTCTCGCTCCGGCGGCCGGCATTTTCGCGATCTCTGCGCTCACCGCATTCTGGCTAAGGCTGGGGCTTCCACTTGTTTGGGCCCCGGCTCTTTGGTTCGGACTGATCGCCGTCGGTGCGCTGGCACTCTGGCGCGATCGCGCCCTCCTGGTGAAATCCGCCATTGCTTACGGCGGTGCACTGGTTGCCCTTTCCGCGTTGATCTGCGCGGTGTACTTCCTTCCAGGCGCCCGGAACGACGCCGTCTTGCGTCGCGATGGGAGCTTCAATTGGATGTACGGGGACACGCAATACTTCTACTCGATGGCCGCGAGTTTCAAAAGCGGCGGCAGCCCGCCGAAAGCACCGGGAATGTCGACCTCGGAACTGCACTACCATTTTGGACCCTACGCGCCGGCCGCGGCCATTTCCCGCCTCGACGGACTCGGCCTTGGCGACGCCTATGCCCGGGTGACGCGCGGGGCATCGCTGTGGGCGCTGGTGCTCTCGTGCTTCGGACTGGGCACGCTCCTTTCGCTCAAGGCCACTGGCGCGAAATTCGGCGGGATCATGTCCGTTGCCGGACTTTTTTTCTACGGTTCGCTGCTGTCCTTATTCAACGACGAGCATAACGGCGCCAGCTACGTGACGGGCGCCATCCTCTTCAAGATACCCAGGATCGAGGTGCTGGCCCAGGGGGGGCCTTTCAGCCATCTGGTCCTTGGGCATTCGGTGCTTCACGGCCTGGGCGCCATTACGGCGATCATGGGCTTATGTCTGGTTCACAGGGGGCTAGAAGCGGCCCCGCCCTGGCGCGTGCTCATTTTGCTGGCAATGCCTGCCCTCGCTGTCCCCGTGAACTCGGTGGCAGCGTTATACTGCATCGGCATAGCCGGCATTCTCCTGTTTTGGGGGCGTCTCGGCGCGCTGCGCTCGTGGCTGTCGATCGCGCTCATGCTCTGCCTCTTCCTCGGCGCTTGGAGGATCATGGATTATGGTCATTCCGCGGAGGCAGGAGTGACGACTCTCAATACTCAGAACCCGGGATGGTATTGGTGGACGATTGTCGTCTGGTTTATGGTTGGTTTGGGGTTCCGCATTTTGGGCTTTCGCTGGATCTCACGACCCTTGCACGATCCGCTTGCCGCTCTGGTTTTGGCAAGTGTCGTGGGCCTGATGTCGTTTAGCCTGCTGATCCAATTCGGGGGTAACGAGCGTTACGGCATATATTATCTGCAAAGCGTGTTCAGCATATTTGCCTTCTCGCGCCTGACGCCGGGATTTTGGCGCGGCGTCGAGCGCTCCCGATGGGCACTGGAGTGGTTCAAGGTAGCGAAAAAGGGCATGATCATCCTTCTCGCCTGCGTCGTTTTGCTGCGCCTCATCATCTACGCGATTCATAGCCAAAATTGGATAGCATCCGTTCGCCTCCAGATTCTGCCCTGTTGCCTATTGATCTTGCTCCTGGCTGGCGCGTCGGCTTTGATGAAGCGCAGCCGTCGCTTTTCCACGGTAGGATCCGCAATTCTCATGGGCGTATTGGCGATGGGCTTTCTTGCTTGGATTACACCGTGGCTGAACTTTGGGCTGGGACGGATGAAGATGCAGGTAACCCTTACCCCCGGCGAAGTTCGGGGCCTCAAGTGTCTCGGCGAGCTCGCCGCGCCAGGTGAACGATTCGCGACGAACAAACATGACGTGGATAGATTTCCGGTCAAACTCGGGCGATCCTACGCCTACGCTGCACTGTCCGAGCGGCCCGTGCTTCTCGAGGGCTACTCGGACCATGTCGACACGACGCAACCTTGGTTTCGGACCCTGCTCCGCGGCAACGACTTACTCTTCCGTACCACTGACGCAACAACCGTCCGCGAGATCGCAAATACCTGGCAAGTCCGTTGGCTTGTCGCCCGTCCTGGCACCGACATTTCCCTGCCTCGCCCCTTGCCATCATGGCTGGTGGAGGAACCAAATTGCGGCGACCTTAAGATTTACCGGATCAATTAATCCGCCGCGTTTTCCATGAATCGACACGTCACCATCGTGATGTATCACTATGTGCGCGACCTGAAACGGTCCCGCTTCCCCGCGATCAAAGGGCTGTCCGTCGAGCGCTTCTGCTATCAACTCGACTACATCGAAGCCCACTACACACCCATCACGGTCGCGGAACTTCTGGGAGCTTTGGGGCCTGAAGGTCAAGACCTGCCGCCGAACGCGATCTTGTTGACCTTCGACGACGGCTACAGCGACCACTTTGCCAACGTGTTCCCCCGCCTGGATGAGCGAGGAATCCAGGGCTGCTTCTTTCCCCCGGCGCAGGCCATCCTTGAGCACAAAGTCCTGGACGTCAATAAAATTCAGTTTGTCCTCGCGACCGTGCCCGCTGCCGGGATTCTGCTCAACCAGGTTTTCACCTCCTTGACGGAGTTTCGTGCGGAATATGCCCTTAAAACCAGGGAAGGCTATCTCGCGTCAATTTCCGGGGAGCATCGGTACGACACCCGCGAGGTGACAGTGTTCAAGCGCTTGCTCCAGCGCGAGTTGCCCGAGCCGGTGCGGGTGGAAATTGTGCGGCGTTTGTTCGCCCAGCACGTGACCGACGACGAGGAGGCTTTCGCCTGCGAATTACACATGTCCGTGGACCAGATCGCCTGCCTGCGGCGCCATGGAATGCACATCGGGTCTCATGGATATACTCATGCCTGGTTGAACCATGTTTCTCCAGAAACACAGGAGGTCGAAATCGATCGTTCTCTTGATTTCCTCCAGATGCTCGGCGTGGACAGGAATGAGTGGACGATGTGTTATCCCTATGGGGGCTTCAACGACTCGCTCCTGCAAATCCTGCGGGACCGCAAATGCCGGATGGGATTTAGCGTCGAAGCCCGCGTCGCCGATTTGGACACCGATGATCGCCTGACCCTGCCGCGTCTCGACACCAACGACTTGCCCAGTGCGCCCACCGCATGAAGACCATGATGCAAATCCTGCGGGACCTCGCGCCGCTCAACCGGGCGGTCTGTTCGCGCGGATACGATCGGGCCGTCGATTATCTATGCGACGTACTTCCCTTCCGTGTGATCTCCGTGCCGAGTTCGCGCGATCACAACGGATGGGTGATTCCTCCTTCCTGGGATGTGGAAGAGGCCAGGATCATCAAAGACGGCCGCACGGTTTATGACGGCGCCGCCCACCCGCTCGGGGTGATCGGGCTCTCGAAGAGCTTTTCGGGAACGGTAAGCCTGGAAGAACTCCGGCGTCACCTCCATTACGACCACCGCGACGATCGCTCGATTCCCTTCCATTACCGGCAGCAATTCCGAAGCTGGAGCCGGGATTGGGGATTCTGCCTGCCGAAGCGAGTCTTCGACCGACTCGCACCCGGCGACTATGAAGTCGTGATCCGCACCGCGGAAGCTCCCGGCGCGGTGAAAATTCTCGAATACAAGCACCAGGGTTCGCTCGACTTCACCATCGTTCTCGGCGGTAACCTGGATCATGCCGGTGCGGCCAACGATGGCGTGGCCGGCTGCGTAGTGGGCCTCGAGGTCCTGCGCCGCCTGCAAGGCCGAAAGACCAAGTTCACGTACTCGCTCGTCCTGTCGCCGGGTATCATCGGGTCAGAGCTTTATCTCGCCGGGTTGAGCGAGGCCGAGCGCAGCCGCATACTGGAAGGCGTCTTCCTGGAGATGCTGGGATCCGCCACGCCCCTTGCGGTTCAGGAGTCCCGGCGGAGCATGGTCAGCACCTCGCACACACTGAAGGCAAGCGTCGACCAACTGGGCCTGCCCTACCGCACCGGTCCCTTCGAAAGCATCATCGTCA
>Ga0181535_10005301_pt1 | contig 13880 bp, 18 predicted proteins | sample PEATcosm2014_Bin_44_FD_119774 | JGI IMG/M metagenome (GOLD analysis project Ga0181535, IMG submission 119774) | Peatland microbial communities from MTU Mesocosm Facility, Houghton, MI, USA - PEATcosm2014_Bin17_30_metaG | ecosystem: Environmental > Terrestrial > Soil > Wetlands > Peat | place...
CAGGACGGTTTCCATAACCCATATCCTCTGGAGCTGTGCTCCATCTCATTTCAAGCTGGCTACGCATTGTGATCATGATTAATTCCTATCGTTTTTGTGGGGTGTGTGAACCGGATAAGCATGCGTCTTTGTCTAGATATGTTCTGTAGCATAGGTTACAACACGGAAAGCAATGCATCAATGAAACTCCTTCTTTGTGACATGGGCATTTGCACAATCCTCCTACTGCCTTAGTTATCATTCTAGCTCCTTAACAGTGTTCTCTTGCAAAGCTGCCTGGGGTGCAACGTAAAGTGTAATTCCTCGGTCTTTCCCGCACACGATTGAATGCTGCAGAATGCCAACGCCCGTAGGAATATCGAAGGAAAGGTGTGCCGCGTCACGGTATGGATTGCGTGAGTCGCTAGAGGGTGGAATGATTTGGCCAGTCTTCAAGTCTACCGCACAGCAATAATACCTAGATCCTTCGTCCCAATAATCTTGCATATGGTAACTCTTGCGCTCTACAACCTTGAACAGCCGCCCTTGGTAATCTGGGTAAGCCATCTTTGCAAGGGCCTTAACAATTTGTCGATGCTCTTTGTCGTTGAGGTTTGTCATAGATTGGTTATATATCGGGTTTGGTGGGTTGTCAACTATTATTTAGTAACCGTTGTTTTTAAGCAGTGCAATAAGTTTGTCAAGCTCCTCGGTAGTATTAGCAGTGATGGTAAGCTTAAATTGGCCGTATCCTTGATCAATGCTGCAATTCTTAGGAAGTCCGGCAAGTTCGCGAGCCTTAATTTCTTCATTTAGTTTGCGGCGATTGGCTTCAATATGGTTTACAGAGATTCTAGTTGCGCGATAATCCTTGAGATATGCCTCAATCCTATCACAGATGTCCTTTACGTTGTGTCCGCCCTTGGGCTCAGGAAGGTTAACACGCCTGGTTGTAAATTGAGAAAAATGACCTGGACTTCTAACACAAACTGAAACGTTTAGCTTGCCGGTGTATGTTGGGTCCCCATAATAATGGGTTTTGTTTCGCTGCTTCGCCACAGAAAATTCAGTATTAATAAATTCACCTTCTGTCGAATCGCCGTGTATATATCCGTTGGGTTGGAAGTAGATTTCTCCACGGGAGTGCATTTCTGCAACAACCGCGTTAATTAGGTTTTCTTTCTTGGCTTCAATTTGAGCTTTGGTTTCTTGCTGATTGATGTTGTTCATGTGTTGTCTCCTTGCTGGTGTAGGAAGACTTTATCATAACTTCTAAACTTGTCAACTATTATTTTAGTTTTGGCAGTAGGGGTAAGAAAGTTGGGTACATAAAGAAGTTGTAGAGCCTGTGCAATCCATGTCAAAGCACGCCTGGTAGCTTGTTGGGGTAAGGGTAACCAAAATAGAAGACGTTGGCTCAGCGGTTAAAACAAAGGTACTGTTTTGACTTCCTGCTTCAATCATAACGGTAACTTGGTTGTTTGATTCAGGAAATTGCTCCCAGATTCCAGTGCTGTCCAAGGGCAAATCGGTTAGGGCCAATATTCCTGAAACCGAGATTTTGTTAATAGTACCCTCGGAAGCATTCATAAATTGGAGGTTGAAGGTTTTGCCGTTCCAGGTGTCATCTTCAGACATAGACATGCAGGAAACGCAGCCCAGCAGTCCAATAACGATTAGCCATTTTATGAGGTCGTCATAGCCTTTCATTATTTTACCCCTACCAGATTCTTAAGCTCCTTCTTGATGCGTCTAGCTGTCTCTCCGCGCCAGCTATTTGCGTTGCTCAGGAAGTACAGGATGATGCTTTCTGCTGAGTCTAGGCCATAATTGTCGGTAACATTGGTTAGACACTGCATTGCTTCCAAATATGGCACTGCCCCAAAATATACGTTCTGCCAGTTCTTTACGATTTCTGCGGCAATTTCATAAATCTTTCTAGTTTGCTTATTTTGCGTCATGTTGTCTCCTTTGGGGGGTTCTGCATGGTGTGGAACTTGAGGGGTTATGGAACAGGCTAAATAATTCCTTCGCGCTCCGTAATCAACCCCTCCCTAAAGGGAGGGGCTTTCCAAAAATGAAGTTGAAGAGCTTGAGAAGGCCTCTATCTATGCTTTTAAGGTCTTGGATATCTTTTTCGTCACAGATGGCCTTGATGCTATATGGATTGTTTTTGCTCATGTTACGTTGCAATCTCTCCATTCGGGCTCTTAGAGCCTTTTTGGTCTTTTTGTATATGTCTTTGTTCTTCATGGTTTTATTAATACCACCACTACCATTCCTTGTCAACAACAATCTTTATTTTGTGCTTAACGTCACGATAGACCTGTCTGGCCTCCAGAATTTGGCGGACTTGAGCGAGATAGAGAGGATTGGGAATAAGGCGGCAGCGGATTTAGCCCTTTTGACGCAAGCAAAAGTCCAAGAACTGGCGGGGGAGCGATTGCATTCCAGGTTAGAAATGTTTCGGAAGGGGTTGAGTTTAAAGCAAGAGGATTCTGGCGTTTGGATTGTTCACCTTGACGATCAAGTGGTTTGGATAAACGATGGGATGCCCGCGAGGTCGATGCTCCCTGATTTACTAAACTCACCTCATGCCAAAACTGCAGTTGACGGATCGCGTTATATGGTCGTTCCTTTTAAAATGACTGCTGGCAAATCAGGTCCTACCCAAGTTATTCCAGCGCAAACGGATTTGGTGGAGTCTGTTAAAAAGCAACTGAAGGAAGCTAATATCCCATGGGCGCGGATTGAAAAGGACGCCAGTGGGATGCCTTTATTAGGAAAGCTTCATTCGCTTAAACTTAGCACTCCTCTAAAGAATGCAGAACCTAGACCAGGCCATGGACGCGATTCGCAAGGTTATGGCCCTGTGGGTTATCCTAGAATCGGTATGACAGGGACTCCTTTTTTGGCCGGTGCGTCAATTTTCCAAAGTCTGAACGCACAAGGCAAAACCGAGCGGGGGGTTATTACATTTCGTGTTGCGTCAAGCAAACAAAGTAGCCCTTTGTGGGATAATCCGGGCGTTGCACCTACACACATTCTAGAAGACGCTTATGAGTGGGCGGTAAGAGAGGTAGACCAGCACGTTATGCCTGAAATTATGAGACAGATTGAGTTGCTAGGCAAATAGCAATCTTAGGTGTATGTGCGAGCTTTCTGTTCAAGAACAACACGTTGAGTTAAAGATAGAGCCAACGGCTAAATGGTTGGCTAATTTTTATAGATATTTTCCTGTCATATCGTTATGTGTAAGTAAAAAGTGTGCAGGGTGCAAAAAAGAGAAATTGGCGGCGATAAGGCTTAAGAAGGGTGCGGAATAATTATGGAACGCCCTAATTTTAAAGACAGTAAAGGGATGTTGATTGAAGGGATTTTCGCCAGTTCTCTTATAGACAGCTCCTCAGAAATAGTAGACATAAAGGGTATGGATATTTCTTCTATGGAGGAAGGCAAGGCTCCTTGTAATTGGGAGCATGCTTCTGCTACTGATGGATTAGGTAAAGAGATTTGCGGTCGGGTAGTGTTTGTCCATAAGTTGTATAGCGAAAGTGATTGTGAGACGGATTCTGAGAGATATTTTTTCAAGCAGAATCGTTCTAAGCCGATGCTCTATGGTATAGTGCGTTTATTTGATGCGGCTGGAAGTCCAGAAGCAAAGTCGTTGGCCGCACAACTACGAGATTATGAGCAACACGGTGAAGAGTGTATGATAGGTTTTTCAATCGAAGGAAGCACCGTGTCAAAGGAGGGGTTCCATGTGAAGGAGTCCATCGCTCGTCGCATAGCTTTAACTCTAACGCCTTGCAACAAAGGGGCTATAGCTAGGGTACTTAAAGATGAGAACCCCCCAGAAGGTTACAAGAAGATCGATCGTACAGATTTAGCTAAAAACGAAGTCTTAGAAGACCCCCACTACCGCAAAATTGGTGGAGCAGTTCAATTACAATATAATCCTATTGTCGGTTCCAGTAGGGAAAACACAATCCTCAACCCCGAAACCCGCCTAATCAAAAACATAACAAAACTGAGGCTTCTGAAAACTCTGACAGCAGGTACCACAGACGCAGCTCCAGGAACGTTAACAGGTGGCGCAGCGCTTCAAAGAGAGGAATTGTCAGGAGTAATCAAAAACAATGTATTAGCTGCTGTAAGGGATTTTGGCGATGAGCCATTTGAAAGAAAGAAATTCAAAGAACACCTAAAGAAATATCTAGCTAAAGCTCAACTACCTCCTCTTAGTGAATCCTACTTAGACCATTTTGCCGATGTTACAGAAAGTGCGAAGCTAAAGAAATCAATTGACGATTGTGTTTCCCTCCAAAAGAAAGAAGGCGCCCAAGCAGTACTAGCTTCGCCAAATGAGAGTGTGATTGAAGACGACCGTACAAATATACCCGAAATTCCAACCAACCTTACATTCAGGGGTAAAAAGCTTAAAAAGAACCCAAGCGTAAAAGGAATATCTCTAGACACTAAAAGAGGTATTTTGACAACTCCGTATGGTTCACTTAAATTACACAACCCTGCAACAGAATCTCCTGAAATAGCGCAACACTTCCAAGATTGTCTGAGTTCCCCACACACCCATAAAATAATGTCACAGGCGCTTAAAGGCTGGCACCAGGTACACCAATTAAACAAAGCTGGGGAGCTGCCTGCAGAAGTCCCCATGACCGCTACTATTCTGTCTACTTGTAGTGGGAATAGGCCTGTACCATTAACTGAATTGCAAACGGTCAGAATTGTTGACGCAATGAAGAATTCTGGTATAGACATTAGAAAGCCGGGATTCGAAAACATTCTGCCCCATTTGAAGCAACTAGACAAACCAGACGTGCTGCCCGAAACTGGTAGAGAAGCAATCGCCAAAGACCCCGCTTATTACATTGGAAACAAAATTGGTGTAGAGAAAGACTTGTTTGGTGGGAAAGCAGGTAAACCAAACGAAAGTGGCAGATTCCCTGGTGAGCTAAGAACCATTACTCCACTTATAGACGATACTGTCAAAAACCTAGCTGATTATTACAAGGCTCACAAGGGGTTGGTTGATTTAGTCAATAAGCACAAGACCAGTATGGCTTCTGCAATTAGGGAGTTGATGGGGCAGAAGCAAGCTCGCACTAATTGGAATAACCGTCGCAGAAATCTGATAGCACAAGGCAAACCAGACCCAGGAGAATACAAAGGCCTCAATATACCTGGAATCAAATTGAAGACTGGGCTGTATGCTTATGGAATGCTTGGAGGGAGCGATAGTGTCGTGCCTGACACACACTTTATAAGACATATGTTTGGGCTAGACACTCATAAAGACGCCAAAACATTAGAGTATTTGAAACACGCTCTTTGGAACCCTACTAATTACCCCATTATTGAAAAATACAATCAATGGTACAGAGACAATCACCCTGCTTTCAAATGGATGGTTCAACACCCTGAATTCAGTAAAATGTTTGAAAAGCCCGAAGATGCCACATTCCCTGCTTTCTGGGCTAACTGGATGAACATTCCTACTTACGAAAGCAAATTGGGTACGTCTAATGCTAAACAGGCGTATAATGCTGGCTCGACTCACGCACCATATTGGGCTGCGATTGAGCCACATGTAAATCAGGCTTTAGCTAAATTGGGTAAGTCAGAGGATTTTGATACAATGATGCCTTTGAGGGCTGCTCTTATTATGCAGCATTATGTAAGGGATTATGGGGAAATTCCGGCTCAGATGTTGTATTACCGGCATTTAGTGCCTAAGTTGCTGGAATGTGCCAAAAATAGACAAGATGCGGCAAATGCCAATATGTTTTTGAAGAAGACGTTACAATTAGAAGAACAGTTAATTGAGTTGAGGAAAGACATTAGGCATGTGGTAGAAGGTGGGCACAGTGTTGAAATGCCTGAAGTGTACAAAGTATTGACGACTGAAAACGGGAAGGAATATCCTGCTGGCCGGTTTATGATTTCTCGTGGCAAGCTGCATCATTTGGAAGATAATTTGGGATTGTTGGGTTCAATGCTTCCAGAAGGCCCAGTGAATGCCCAGACCGTTTCCAGAATACACGGGCTACAGTTTTCACCACACTTCGACGTACAAGAACACCCCATGACCGTGGAGCACCTGGAAGCCACAGACCCTACTAAGACTCCTAAATTGAGTGTAGTGAAGTTGCCAGAACCAAAGCGTCCTGGAGTGTTTAGTTATTTTAGGCCCGGTATGTCAAAGCCTCACTTAGTTGAGTTTACCCCAGACGGTGCTGCTTTAGATGGGAAGGCCTTAACGCATGACGAATTGACTTTGATGCTCAACAATGCTCGTAAGGGAATAGCGAAGATTACTTGGGGTGGCGACAGTGATTTGCAAAAGCGGGAAGCCACAGAAGACTTGATGGACGCTGATGAAGCCCTGCAGCACATTAGAGCCGCTGTACAGGCGGGCCACCTACATCCCAGCGTGGAACGCGCCATGACAAAACATATTTATCAAGACCCCATGACCGGAATGGGCAACAAGTACGCGGCTGCTCGGTTTAGAGAAAAGAACAAGCCTGGTGTTTACGCATCATTGGATTTAAATGACTTCAAAAATATCAATGATACTTACGGCCATGACGCTGGGGACGATGCCATTAGAGCTATGGGGGGTGCTTTAAAAGGGGCTGCCCAAAAAGCCAATAATATCAAGTTGTTCCGTGCTGGAGGAGACGAGGTTTTTGCCCATGCCGCTACCCATGAAGACATGTCTAAATTCTTACACCACGCAAGAGAGCACGTTAATGCCTTACCGCCAATTGCAGGAGTACATAAGCAGAGTTTTTCTGTAGGCCTTGGACATAATTTCGCAAAAGCCGACGAAGCCCTGGGAATTGCAAAACAAGGCAAGTTGGACCCTATCACAAAACAACGACTATATGCTCCTGGACAGGTCCCCAATCTAGGTCACTCATTATACCCTGGAACGGAAGGTCCTATTATGGGAGAAGAAGTTAAGCCACCGAAGTTTGCTGTAGGCTAGTTAGGTGTGACCCCGACCTGATTTGAACAGGTGACCTACGGTTTAGGAAACCGCCGCTCTATCCAACTGAGCTACGAGGTCTTATATTTGCGCGCCTATCGTTATTAGAAGAATTTATTCCAATTGCTAAGCGCGCAATTTTGCGGACCCGCCTGGGATTGAACCAGGATCAAAGGGGTTATGAATCTCCTGCTCTACTTTGAGCTACGGGTCCTATAAGCTCCTGGGGCAGGTTCCGCCCCTGCATAGTCTCGCTTAACAGGCGAGTGTTTTGCTAGTCAACCACCCAGGAATATTTGTGATAAGCGTAGGAGTTGCACCTAGCCCAAGATATCTATCCGTGGATCGGTCAGGACACTTCTCTTGGGGTTTCCGATATAATCTAGGGTGATCAAACCCGTCGTCATTATATCTAAAGCAGAGACCTATTCTGCCAGCACTTACCGTATTTTGTTTTGTCAATCTGGTAGGATTCGAACCCACAAGCCTCCTACGTACCATCGCAGGTGTTCTACCTAATTTGAACTATCAGACTGTGGGTCTACTTTGAGTCTAGAGCTTGCGTCCTAGTTGGTATCTCGTTTCGACTTGAACAATACTCTACCACAACCCCAAAACTTGTCAACTTTTATTTTTGGTGCAGTTTTTGCATACCCTAGATTTACCAAAGAACATCAAAAACAAAGGCAGTACTACCTTGCATTCCTTGCACTCCCGTAGGCCGCCTAGCTCGTTACAGTCTTTGCATTGGGCGTTATTATTTAAGGGGCGATGCTTCAAACAGCATATACATACCGTGTCATAACGTTTTGCGTAATAATCTTCAGAACGGCAGTCTTTACATTTTGACGTAACGGATTTCTTCCTGCTCTCAGTCATGAATTCGTGAAATTGACTACGAGGCAGCTCTTTAAGGCAACTAGAACACGTATAGGTTTCTGAAAACATGTCAATAAGATTGTTACTGTTTGGAAGTTTTTTGTATCGCATTAATAGCAATCATTAAGTAGGTAACGAATTCCTTGTTACACATTTTCCGCCCCAAAGGGCACTACATTAGGAGATTTCAATGACACAATACAGTACCACTAAGGCAATTGCTACTGCACGAGAACTAATCGACCTCTTCACCAAAGAGCTAACCACAATGACTAACGTTGTGGAGTCTTATGATAGTTCTGGGAACCCTGTTATCACTGCTTACAATACAAATAGCGCTGGCAACAAGGTAGTTGTGATTCAGGTTCAGCCAATTGCTTGGACCGCAGTGGATATTCTAGGCCTTGCTTCTAATGTTTATTGCCCACATCAGATTAACATTTGCACCGAAGCTACCTCAAGCTCTTCAAGCGGCATTGTAGGCTTCCTAACTCCAGTTGAGCTTCTACCTATTCTTTCGGAAATTGCAAAGCGCGGAATGCTAGTTAACTGGTATCAGTCACATCAAGGCACTGTTCCTGCTCTAGCTCAAATTACTGCTGCAAACCTAGTTGCTTCGTTTGGTGATCTCTACTGGTCTGCTCAGAAGGCTCAATAACCTAAAGGGTTGTTCTAATTACAAAAGGTCTCAAAATGATGAAAATAGATCCAAAAGATTTGAACAGACTACTAGAACAGGTATCGGACGATGTAGCCGCTGTTCTAGCCAAGGCAGAAGAAGCCGAAATCAAGACTCTTGCCAAGGCATCCCCTGGCGAAGAAGCCCCTGGTGAGGAAACCCCCCCTGGGTCAAGTGCAAGTGCTGAAGCGTCTCCAGAAGCTAGTCCCGAGGGTTCTCCTTCAGAAGGTCCCGAAGGCAGTGCTGGTGATCAAAGTGCAGCTCCTGCTCCTGACGCTAGTCCTGATGGTGCTGCACCGGCCGAGGAAGGCTCAGAGCCCAATCCGGCCACTGACGAAGCTGGTCCTGAAGCACTAGTTGCTGAATATTCCAAACTACCAATTGAAGAGCTAAAGATTCACGTCATGGCAGCTCATGCGGCTCTAATGCAAGCAATTGGTGGCGGCGAAGGTGCTAGCCCAGATGGCGCAGCTCCCGATGCTGGCGCTGGCGCTCCTCCTGAGGCCGCTTCTGGTACCGCTCCAGAAGGTACTGCCCCAGCTGGAACAGAACCCCCAATGGGCAAGAAAGAAATTAAGGCCTCTCCTGGAAATGGTGGAGGCCCCAAGGTGTTTAAGTCGGAAATCGAAACCCGCCTAGAATCACTCGAAAAGTCCCTAAAGGAAAAGAATGACACTATCAAGGAACTAGAAGACAAGATGGGCCAGGCCGTTCAGGGTCTTACCAAGCTAGTCTCTCGGTCCAATAATGTAGCTCTTCGTAAGTCAATCACTGGCATCTCTTTTGATAACAAGCCAGGGACCGACATTAAGACCGAAGTAGTCCTTTCAAAGTCAGAAGCAATCCAGAAGTGTAATGAACTTACAGCTTCTAAAGAACTCAAGAAATCAGACCGCGACCGTATCAACAGTTTCGTACTTGGCACAGCGCCACTATCAACCATTAGCGACCTTTTGAAGTAACAGATTTACATAGGAGAAAAAGAAAATGTCACAAGCACTCAATCAACTCACAGACCTAGTCAAGGCCCTAGAAGCCGGAAACTACGACGCTGCACCAAGCACTCTAGTCCAGGGCGCGGCACTGCAGATCGAAGACCTAACCTCAGTAATGAACAATGTCACCTATGACTCAACCCACCTTAAGCTCCAAAAGATGCTTAAGACTGAGTCGTGCAAGTCTACTCTAGCCCAGTTTGATCGTCAGCTCAGCTACGGTCAGTTTGGTGGAGCTGCACAGTTTGAAGGTAACATTGGACAGGAAGACACTTCGGACTTCGTTCGTATTACTGTGCCAATGGCCTTCTATTCCAAGACACGGCGCGTGACCATTGCTTCTACCATGGTTGCTACTGTCGACGGCAAGAAATCCGACGAACGGGCTGCCGCTGATGCCGCAATTGAAATGGCCGGTGAAATTGAATTCGATAGCTTTAGAGGTCTAGAGGACTTCTCTAACGCTGGAGTTTTTGATGGTAACCCACTTGTGATTCCTACCGTCATTCCCAATATCCACGGTCTGGGCCTCCAGATTCGTCAGTCGGATTATCAAGCTAACAGCCGCGACCTCATGTTCTCTGAATTCGGTTCAGACGATACTGTGGTTCTGTCTGCTGGTGGTTCAGTCCTAACTCAGGGTACTGTTGAAGACGCCTCACTCCGTTCAGCTCTAGGTTTCGGTAATGCCGATAAGCTAGTTGTTGACCCAGTGGCCCTAAGCGCCTACAACAAACTCACTTTCGGTAAGGAACGCATTATCCTCGGTGGTAGTCCTCAGGATGCTACTGGTGGAGACCTTCGTAAGCAGTGGGTCAGTGGTGGTACCTTAAGTGTTGAAGCTTCTCAGTTCCTCCGTGGTAAGGCAAAGCCTGCTCGTCCCCGTGGTAATGGTCCGGCTGCCCCGGTACTCGCTTCTGCGGCAGACAATAGCTCTGCTGGAGTAAGCGGTCTATCTGGTACTTACACTTATTATGTAACTGCTGCCAATGAAGTTGGGGAATCTCCTGCTTCTAACGCAATTACTACTGCTTCAATCACTCTAAACGACGGCGTTACAGTAACTATTACTAACCCGACTACAATAACTGGTCAGGCTCCTGTTCGTTACTTTAATGTGTATCGTTCCAATGCTGGCGGTACTGCTGCTACGGCCGGTTTTATCGGCCGCGTTATACTCACTCCTGGTACTAACACGGTATTCACCGACCTAGGCAATAAGGTACCTCGGTTCGTCAATGGATACCTGCTTCAGAATGATGCCTCAGTAATCAAAGAACTTGCTCCATACAGCCGTCTCAAGCTGGCTGTCACTGAGCTAAGCTCGCCGGAGGCCCATTTCCGCTTCCTATCACTAGCTGTTGTGAAGCCACGACAGTTCGTTATCTTGGACAATGTGAAGGGATCTCTCTAAGCGTCAATTTAGACTAAAAGGGAAAATACAATGCCTGATTTTATTTGTTCAAAAGGCGATAACTTTCGAGTTATCCAAGAAGACCGAAGCTATAAGGGCCAGTTCCTAGAAGCCCTCAAAGTAGACGGTGGCACCGGAACAGTTACTATTTGCGGTCAGGTTGTTACAGGTAATGCTGTAGTTGCCAACCCAAATGTAACTACAATCACAGCAAGCGGTTTGACAATCCCGACCGCACTAAGCCTTGCCTCTGTCGCAACCACAGGTAACGTTGGTGTTGGTGGGAACCTGACCGTAACTGGCACTACTACACTAGCCGGTAAGACTCCAATGACCGGCAAGGTATACTCAATCGTTCAAGACGGCCGTAATGGTGCTGGTGCTCTGACACTCACTGGCGCAAAGGTAGGGGACACCGTGGTAGCAATTGCAAACTTGACAACTCCTGGAGATTTGCAGTCCAGCTTTGAAACTACAGTTTCAGTAGCTGGCCAGATCCAACAGAGTTCAGCAAGCAACCTAAGTGCGGTTGAAATCCTGTTCGTATTGCACACACCCTAATAATTATTAACCCTTAACTTAAGGCTCTGGTCGAAAGATTCAGAGCCTTTTCTTTTACTTAGCTTCAATCTTTACACAACGGGTTAGGATAGTCTGCTTAACTCCCTTGTACTCCTTGTGATTTTCTTGAACAAAAACACGAATTTGCTTTACATTTTGCCAGAGTGTGCTATAATTAGTTTTATGAGTTCAAAACACATCTTCATTTGTTCAGAGTTTCAAGGCCTAGAATCAAATCTTGCCTTAGCGCGCAAATATTGTAAATACGTCATAGACCAGGGCAACAATGTTTTCTGTGCCCACCTGCTATTTCCGCAATTCCTAGACGAAGCAAATCCTAATGACAGGGAGAAGGGAATAGCTCTAGGAGAGGAGTGGATGTACAGGTGTGAAGAAACGTGGGTGTTTACCAAGAATGGGGTGTTGTCAAAAGGTATGACGCAAGAAATAAAACATTGCCGCGAATACTGTACAACCGACATCTTTTTCTTTGACGCAACAGACCCAGACAACATCATAGAACTAAAACACGTTTCTATATCCCGTACACAGCCTTGGGTCGACCTTCCTACACAAGCCCAGCTCCTAGCCCCTAAACCCTTTGCTAAAAAGGCCCATACAAAGCTAGACGACGTTGCAGAGGCCCTTAAAAACGGTGCCAAGTATGAAGACCTGGAGGACCAAATCAATTCGTTCCTAGGGCCAGTGGATAAGGTAGAACAAGACCCAGAAGCAGACAAGCAATGGGAGATGGAATACAGAAGGGGCAGGGAATGACGTTATACAAATACGTAATGTACTGCGAAATGTGCCATAACTACAAGCCCTTCTACAAAGAGAAGATGCCGTTTTGCGCTAAGTGTTATGCGGATTTAATGGAAGGCTGGCCTGAGGGTTAGGAATCACAGGTGTAGGCTCTTAAACACAGCCCTCTAAGATTAATGGCTGGCTTTTCTAGAACGGTTAGGGCTTCTTCAACTTGGCAATCTGCTCCAACGTTGCTCTTCATTTAGGCCACCTTCAAATAACGTGCTTCGCTTTCGTTTACGGCTACCAAATTGTTGACGCGCTTTGCGTACTTCTTAGACCTACTTCCAAAGGTTTCCAATAGCTTCATTTCGCCAGCATTTAACGCAGCTGGCTTAGAGCTACACGGGCCGGCCCACAGCTCAAAGTTGTTGTCTTCATCCTTGCAGACACAATAGAACTTTAGTTTAACGCTTTTAGTCATGGGGCTCCTTTATTTGTAAGAAAGTGGGCGGAAGGCTCGTCTAACTTCGTGTGTAAATTCTTCTAATTCCGTAATAACATGTCCTACGTGGAAAGCGCAAACACTTACCCAGTAATAATTTCCCGATTCGGCTAGGTCTGTTACTTGGTACTCGTCTCCTAGCTGTACTACGTCATTTTTCTTTAGGTAGGTGTAGTCCATTATTTGATTACCAGGACGGGTTGATCAGGATAGTAAAGGTCTTCAGGCTTAGTTTTCATTATACAGAGTTCCCAAACGTTACTTAATTCAAGATTTTCCCAATCCATTACTCTTATTTCCATGTTGTCGTCCAGGCCTTCTAATGTTGCCTTTAGCTCTTTAATGGTCATGGTGCTCCTTTGGTGCTTACCGGGCGGCGAATTAGGTATGCTCTTTCTATAAACTCAATTGCCTTTTTGTTTATTGTGTTTTTGTCTTCTTTGGTGACTTTGAGCCACTCGTTTGCCTCAAGGTAGTACATTTCGTCACCCACCTTAATTGTTTCGTTATCTTTTAGAAGTCTGTACGTCGTTCCCATGTTTAAGACCTTACCCCCTTCTAAGTACCTTGTCAACAACAATCTTATTAATAATGCACCCCCATCAACATTTTCTTCCCCAACAGGAATTTACAGCTTCTACCATTGCGTTAGTTTCTGGTACCTCCTACAACCTTACCCTAACCCCTCTATATAACAGCTCTACTACCAGACTCTGGACCGACCAATGGGGCTACCTACAAAGCCCACATGCCCTAAATTCTACCAGAGTCAGAATCACGGGTATAAACAGTAACGTTGTAACCGTAAATTCTATGCCAGCTCCTGAAGAAAACCCAGAACATGACGCAAACTTTACGGTAGACTTGACTCAGTTTGTTAATGGGGTTATTTACTTTTCCAGGAACAAACCTTATCCTAACCAAGGGAATTATTGGGGGTTTTAGGGCTAGTGTTTGGTTTGACCCCGAAAGCGTTATCGGCGTTTTTACCATAGTGTAGTTCCAGGGCGTCATTTTGCTGGTGTCTTATCAAGAATTCTTCAAAACTAACCTTACATTCTGGGGTACAAAATTCTGAAGAGCCATGTGCATCTGTTCCTTGAATC
>Ga0181535_10005302_pt1 | contig 13880 bp, 12 predicted proteins | sample PEATcosm2014_Bin_44_FD_119774 | JGI IMG/M metagenome (GOLD analysis project Ga0181535, IMG submission 119774) | Peatland microbial communities from MTU Mesocosm Facility, Houghton, MI, USA - PEATcosm2014_Bin17_30_metaG | ecosystem: Environmental > Terrestrial > Soil > Wetlands > Peat | place...
CGCCTCTACCAGGCCAACGAGGCGGAGACCTGGGAGCACATGGCGCTGACGCGCGCGCGCGTCGTCGGCGGCGACAAGCGGCTCGGCGAAGAGATCGCCGCGACGATCGCCGCGGTGCTCACCAGACCGCGCGACAGGACGAAGCTCGTCGAGGACGTGAAAGCGATGCGTGAGCTGATCGCGCGCGAGAAGGGCGACCAGGACCCGTGGGACCTCAAGCTCGTCTCCGGCGGCCTGATCGACATCGAATTCGTCGCCCAGTATCTGACTCTCGCCGAGGCGGGCCACGTTCCGGCGCTGCTCGACGTCTCGACCCGCGCGACCCTCGCCGCGGCGGCGGAAGCGGGCGTGATCGCGCGCGACGACGCTGACGCTCTGATCGCCGCCCACCGGCTCTACACCGACGCGACCCAGGTGATGCGCGTCGCCGTCGCCGGGCGGTTCGATCCGGCGACCGCGGCCAGCGGCGTCAAGCGTCGCATCGCCGCCGCGGCGGCGCTGCCCGATTTCGACTCCTTGCAGGGCGCGGTCGGCGAAGCGCGCGAAGCCGTCCGCCGCGCCTACGCGCACGCGCTCGGCCGCCGTTCCGGCTGAGCGAACGCGGCAAAGCCGCGCAGTCGCCGCGATCGCGTGTGGACAGGGCCGGCGCGCGAGTGCGACAATCGCGGACGCGGGACCGGAACGCGCGCATAGAGCGGGGGGAAAAGCGATGTTGCGCTCGCAGATCAACGCCGCCATCGAACGTGCGAAGTCGATTCTGCGCGTCAACGGCTTCCATCTGCCGCCGTTCGCCTTCTGGACGCCGGAGGAATGGCGGCGCAAAGGCGAGGAATGCGACGAGATCCGCGCCTGCAAGCTCGGCTGGGACGTCACCGACTTCGCCTCCGGCGATTTCGCCCGCGTCGGCCTCACCGCGTTCACCCTTCGCAACGGCGGCGCTGCGGCGCCTTATCGCCGCACCGTCTATTGCGAAAAAGCGATGGTCGTCGGCGAGGGCCAGCGCACGCCGATGCATTGTCATGCGATCAAGCAGGAAGACATCGTCTGCCGCGCCGGCGGCGCCCTGATCTGCCAAGTCTACAACCGCCGCGCCGACGGCCGCCTCGACGACAGCGAAGTCGACATATCGCTCGACGGGGTCGCGCGCCGCGTGCCGGCAGGGCATCGCTTCGTCGTCCGCCCCGGCGAATCGATCCGGCTGACGCCGTTCCTCTATCACGAGTTCTACGCCGAACCGGGCGCGGGAGCAGCGATCATCGGCGAGGTCTCGTCGGTCAACGACGACTCGTCCGACAATCTCTTTCTCGACGCGCCGGCGCGTTTTCCCGCGATCGTCGAGGACGAGCCGCCGACGCATCTGCTCTGCAACGAATATTGAGAGGTCCCGGCGCCGACGCGCCTGAGGGTCAATGACACAGCGGAACATCATCGCGTTCGACGCCGGCGGAACGGCGGTCAAGGCGGCGCTCTACGACGAACGCGGCGCTGAGTTGGCCGTCGCCGGCGCGACGATGACGCCGCTGCATCCTGCGCCCGGTTGCCTCGAGCGCGATCCCGCTGCGATGTGGGCGGCGATCTGCGGCGTCTCGCGCAAGGTGCTGGACAAAGCGGAGGCCGCGCCGTCGTCGATTGTCGCGGTCGGCCTGACCGGCTACGGCAACGGGATCTATCTTCTCGATCGCCACGGCGAGCCGGTGCGCAACGGCGTGCTTTCGCCCGATCTGCGCGCCGAGGCGATCGTCGCGCGGTGGCGGGCGTCGGGATTCGAGGACGCGATCATTCCGATCACCTACCAGCGGCTGTGGCCGGGCAAGCCGGCGCCGCTGCTCGCCTGGCTCGAGGCGCACGAGCCCGAGTCGCTCGCGCGCGCCGACCACGCGCTGTTCTGCAAGGACTATCTACGCTTTCGCCTGACCGGCGCGGTGGGCCTCGAAATCAGCGACCTCTCGTCCGGCGGCCTTGCCGACCAGGGCGCGCGGCGCTTCGCCCCGAAGATCCTCGACCATTTCGGCCTCGGCCGCTACGCGCGGCTCTATGGCGAAGGTCTCGAGCCGCTGACCGTGTTCGGCGCGGTCACCAAGGAGGCCGCCGCTGCGACCGGGCTGATCGCCGGCACGCCGGTCTCGACCGGCTACGCCGACGGCCCGGCGATGGCGCTCGGCCTGGGCGCGATCGACGAAAGCCTGATCAGCGTCATCGCCGGCACCTGGGGCTTGAATCAGTTGGCGAGCCGGGTTCCGGTCAAGGACGGCTCGATCAACGCGCTGATACTCGGACCGCGGCCGGGCGAATATGTCCTCAACGACGCCGCTCCGACTTCGGCGAGCACGTTCGAATGGTTCGTCGATTCCGTCGTCGGCGCGGCCGACCGCCGCCTTCGCGACCATACCGCGCTGTTCGCGTTCTGCAACGAGCAGGCGGCGCACGTCGGCGTCGACCCATCCGCGCCGTTTTTCCTGCCGTACGTGAACGGTCGAATCGACCAGCCCAACGCGCGCGGCGCCTTCGTCGGACTCGCCTCGTGGCATGGCCTACCGGAGATGATCCGCGCCGTGTTCGAAGGCGTCGCCTTCGAGCATCGCCGCCACATCGACCACGTGCTCGCAGGCCGGGCGCGGCCGCGCGCGGCGCGGTTCGCCGGCGGCGCGGCGCGGAGCCGGCCGTGGCTCGACATCTTCGCCGCTGCGCTCGGCATGCCGCTCGAACTCGCCGCCGCCAGCGAACTCGGCGCACTCGGCGCCGCGATCGGCGCCGCCGTCGGCGTCGGCCTGCATCCCGACCTCGAGACGGCGGTGGCGGCGATGACGCGCGTGCGCGGTCGGATCGAGCCGGATCGCGCCCTTGTCGACACGCTGGCGCGGCGACGCGTGGTCTACGGCGAAATGGTGCAGGCGCTGAAGCCGACGTGGGCGAAGCTGTGAGCTGAGCGGTGGGCGCTAAGACTCGCGCGGCCAGCGCGCGGCGTCAGGCGCTCGCGCTTGCGCGCTGCAACGACTTCAGGAAAATTGGCGGGAGTGAGGGGATTCAAACCTCCGACCGCCGCGTCCTGAACGACCGTGAAGCGGCGCCGGGGTCCCGACGCCGATCGGCGGGAAAAGCGATTGAAATAATTGACTCCGCCGCGGTCAACTCGGGAGGCGGATTCACGGGTTGGGGCCTCAAACGGCAAAGCGGATTTGATTGGTCGCGCGCCGACGCCGCCGCCCGAGCGCCAGCCGAAAATCTTCGTAAGAGGCCCATAGTGGTTCACAAATGTTGCACGCGAGTGTAATTCATGCAACACGCAGGTTGTATCAAAGATACAACAAACAGGAGAGAACATGGCTAAAGCTGTCGCACGATCGAAGAAGGCGCCTGCTCGGCGCCCTTGGACGAAAGAGGATGTCCGCCTTCTTAAAGGCATGGCTCGCAAGGAACCCGCCGCAAAGATTGCGAAAGCCCTCAAGCGAACGGAGGCTGCAACGCGTCAAAAGGCGACCAACCTCGGCGTATCTGTCAGCATGACTCGCAAGAAGCGAGCGCCGGCGAAAAAGCGCTGAGAGTCATTCTGCACAGGACCCCGGCGGGCGGCGCCGAGCAGGCTAGTTCTGCAGAACGACGACCGGCGCGCCTACGGGGACTCGATTATAGAGATCGATGATGTCTTGATTGACGAGGCGGATGCACCCGCTTGAGACGGCCGTCCCAATCGTCTCTGGTTCATTCGTTCCGTGCAGTCTGAAGTACGTGTCCGCGCCGTCGCGGTAGAGGTAGAGGGCGCGAGCGCCCAAGGGATTGTCTATGCCCCCGGGCATGCCTCCGACGTAGGCCGCATATCGCGGCATGGCGCGAATCATGGTCGCCGTCGGCGTCCAACTCGGCCATTCCGCCTTGCGCCCGATGATCGCGGAGCCGTGGAAATTCAACGCCTCCTCCCGTCCGACGCCGACGGCGTAGCGAAGCGCGCGTCCACCGGCTTGAACCAGATACAATCTGCGCTCAGCAACATTTACGACAACTGTTCCCGGTCGATAGGGCCCCGAAAATGCGACTTCCTGCCGGAGCAATTCGGGATTGCGCGCGCTCACGTCAACGCCGGGGACAGGAAATGGCTCGCTAGTCAGAGCGGCATAGTTGGCGCCGGCGCCCAGTGGGCCGACTCCGGACGTGTTGCAGCCTGCTGGAAGGGCGAGGACCCCAGCGAGGAAGACGCGACGGGTCAGTGTCGAACTGATCACTTTTCGAACATCGTACGGCATCTTGTCGGTCGCTTCCGTCGTGTCGCGAATTCAGGGAATCAACAACGACTAATGACCCACTTCAGGGTCGAGCCGCAAGAGCTGGCGCTCGGCGCTCCCAGCCGCGGCGGGACTCCACTCGCCGCCAAGCAATGCGAACGCGCTCGCGCAGACGTCAATATGGCCAATGACGGAAAGAAGCGGACCGTATCGAGCGAAGCTCCCGATTTCGCAATTTCCGCGAGGCGCTCTTCGAGAACTCGATTGCTCGAGGCGGCCGGCATGCCCCGGCTACAAAATTGCGTTTGGCTTCGATCGCGCTCCTCAGGAGCGCGTCGCCATCGCCCACAAGCCCAAAGAAGATGACTTCGTCGTCGGCGAGCGCTTCGCGCCGCCGCGGTTGCGCGCCACACGAGCGTCATCGGCGGCCAGAAGGCGGAAGACGGCGACGAGCAGGTTCGCGAGCCGCGGCTTGATGACATCCCGCAGGCTCGGAGGGGGGCGCCTGATTGATCCCTTGATCTATTGGTCGGAGTGAGAGGATTCGAACCTCCGCCCCCTCGTCCCGAACGACACGTGTTGAGGCGATTTTCGTTGTTTTTCATGAGATTAGCGACCACCTGAAACCACCTGAATCAACCTAAAACAAGGGGTTTCATTCCGTATCATTCCGCGACTGCTTGTTGGAGGCATGGGCTTGCTGGGAAAACGGGGTGGGATGCTCCCTGCCTGAAGACAAGCAGGAGAGCGGCATTCTCGCCGCCTACCCAATTTGGCTGCCGGACAAGTAGACGCTGAATCCAAACGCTCTCATCGCCTCATTCTTGTTCAACATCCTTCGGTTCTTCGGGCGCCATGGCATCGCGCGGTCGAACGCATCACGACCGACTACGGATCGGCCTTCGAATCACAGTGCTACACTCGCTAAGGCGCTCCGCCGGCTTGTTGTCAGCGACAAGCGCATGCGCGGCGTACCGCGCCCAACACTGACGGCAAGGTCAAGCGTTTCGTCCGAACTTCGCTGTGCGAGCGGGCCTATCCCAAGTCTTACGAAACTTCGGACCAGCGCCGGAGTGAACCCGTCGCCTTCGTCCGTTGCAATTGACAAAGGCCGCCAACCTGTCCGGTGCGCGCCGACTGGGGAGCCCGGCGCGACCGATTGCAGGCTTACGTACGCTCCGCCGAAGCGGCCCAAAGATTGACGCCACTGTCGACCGCGTAGAGGTCGATTTCGGCGAGTTCTTCCGTAGTGAAATTGGTGTTCTTCAAGGTCCCGACGGCCTCGACGACCTGTGCGGGCCGGCTCGCACCAATTAGCGCGGATGTGACTCGTTTGCCACGCAATACCCAAGCTAGCGCCATCTGCGCCAGTGACTGGCCGCGACGCTGGGCGATGACGTCAAGCTGGCGCACCCGCTCGATGTTCGCTTTGCTGAGCATGCTGACGTCGAGCGATTTTCCAGCCGCAGCGCGACTGTCTTCGGGGACGCCTTCCAGATATTTGTTCGTCAGCAGACCCTGTGCGAGCGGCGTAAAGGCGATGCTGCCGATGCCTTCACTGTCGAGGGTGTCGAGCAGGCCGTCCGCCTCGACCCAGCGATTGATCATCGAATAGCTCGGCTGGTGAATGATGCAAGGCGTGCCAAGCCGTCGAAGGATCGCCGCTGCTTCGTGGGTTCGCTTCGAATTGTAGGAGGAAACTCCGACATACAAGGCCTTGCCCTGCCGAACGGCGCTGTCGAGTGCGCCCATCGTCTCTTCGAGCGGAGTGTCCGGGTCGAAGCGGTGGGAATAGAAGATGTCCACGTAGTCGAGGCCCATGCGCCTTAGGCTCTGGTCCAGACTTGCCAACATGTACTTACGACCACCCCACTCGCCGTACGGGCCAGGCCACATGCTGTAGCCAGCCTTGGTCGAGATCACCAGTTCGTCTCGGAGATCTCGAAAGTCCGTGCGTAGCAGTTCGCCGAAAGCCGTTTCTGCGCTGCCGGCGGGCGGCCCATAATTGTTGGCGAGATCAAAATGGGTGACGCCCAGATCGAACGCCTGGCGGCAGATCGCTCGACCTCTATCGGCTGCCATATCGAATCCAAAATTATGCCACAGGCCTAGCGAAATGGCGGGAAGTTTCAGGCCGCTCCGACCGCAGCGGTTGTAGGTCATCGCGTCATAGCGAGGCGCGGCGGGTTGGTAAGCCATTTGGTCTCCTAGTTGTCTGACGCGCGATTTTGCAGCGCGAGGCGATTGAACGTGCGGCAAGGCGCGCGAGGTGAGAGTCGGCATGCGCAGGACTGCTCGTGTGAACACCTAGGCGCTCACCTGGCCGCTTCAATCTACGTAAGCGTCAGCACGCGCATCGCGGTAATTCCAATATTTTGATCTGTCGCGTCTTGTAAACGGAATGGCCCCACGATCCGCGGTTCGCCCTCATTAGCGGATCACCCTTGCGCCCTTGCCCTTCATGATCGCTTCGACTTCCTTGACGTTGACCATCGAGGTGTCGCCCGGCGTGGTCATCGCCAGCGCGCCGTGCGCCGCGCCGTATTCGACCGCCGCCTGCGGCCCCTTGCCTTCGAGGAAGCCGTAGGCGAGCCCGGAAGCGAAGCCGTCGCCGCCGCCGACCCGGTCGTAGATCTCGAGGTTCTCGCGCAACGGCGCCTCGTAGAACTGCCCGCCGGCGTAGATGACCGCGCCCCAGTCGTTGAACGACGCGGTCTTGGCGTTGCGCAGCGTCGTCGCCGCCACCTTGAAGTTGGGGAACGCCTTGACCGCTTGTGCGATCATCGCCTTGAAGTTGGCCGGGTCGATCTTGGAGATGTGCTCGTCGAGCCCCTCGACCGCGAAACCGAGGCAGGCGGTGAAGTCCTCCTCGTTGCCGATCATCACGTCGACATGCGGCGCGATCGTCCGGTTGACCCGCTGCGCGCCGTCCTTGCCGCCCTGGCTCTTCCACAGCGAAGCGCGATAGTTGAGGTCGTAGGAGACGATCGTCCCGTGCCTGTGGGCCGCCTCGACCGCCTCGATCACCGCTTCGGCGGTGTTGCTCGCCAGCGCGGCGAAGATGCCGCCGGTGTGGAACCACCGCACCCCCTCTTCGCCGAACAGCTTCTCCCAGTTCACTTCGCCGGGGCGGATCTGCGAGGCGGCCGAATGGCCGCGGTCCGAGCAGCCGAGCGCGGCGCGCACGCCAAAACCCTTCTCGGTGAAGTTGAGGCCGACGCGGGTGTTGCGGCCGAGCCCGTCGAACGCGCGCCAGATGACATGCGACACGTCGACGCCGCCCTGCATCATCAGATCCTCGACCAGCCAGCCGAGATCGTTGACCGGCAGCGCGGTGACCGCCGCAGCGCGCTTGCCCCAGCACTTGCGCATCGCCCGGGCGACGTTGTATTCGCCGCCGCCTTCCCACACCTGGAACGAGCGGGCGTTGCGCACGCGGCCGAAGCCGGGGTCGAAGCGCAGCATCACCTCGCCGAACGCGGCGCAGTCCCACTTCGTCTCGGCGGCCGGACGGATCTTGAGGATTTCCTCGGTCACGGCTCACTTCCCCCGGATCTTGCGGATCAGCGCGATCGTCTCGCTGACCTTCTTCTCGAGGCCGGAATAGTCCTTGGCGGCGAGCAGGTCCTTGGTGATCAGCTTCGAGCCGATGCCGACGCAGGCGACGCCCGCCTTGAACCACTTCGTCAGCGATTCCTCGGTCGCGTCGACGCCGCCGGTCGGCATGATCCGCGTCCACGGGCAGGGCCCGAGCATCGCCTTGACGAAGTCCGGCCCGCCGACCGAGCCGCCGGGGAAGACCTTGACGATCTCGCAGCCGAGCTCTTCGGCGTAGCCGATCTCCGTCGCCGAGCCGCAGCCCGGGCTGTAGGGGATCTTGCGGCGGTTGCACAGCTTGGCGACGTCGGGATTGGTCAGCGGGCCGACGACGAACTTGGCGCCGTTGGCGATGTAAACGCCGGCGGTCGGCGCGTCGACCACCGAGCCGACCCCCATGATCACGCTCGGGTCGGCCTTGGCGAAGTGGCGCGCTGCCTCGAAGAACACGTGCGCGGCGAACTCGCCGCGATTGGTGAACTCGACGCATTTCGCGCCGCCGTCGGCGCAGGCCTGGATGACCTTCGTGCACACCTCGACGTCAGGATGATAGAAAACCGGGATAACCCCCTGGTCCATCATCGCGGCCAATACGGTCATGCGATCGACGGGCATGGATTGATTCTCCTTTATCATCGGCAAGGCCCGCCGAGTTCGGTCAGACCTTAAGCAGGCGTCACGTATTGCAATGCGGATTGTCATGACCCGGTACGCCTACAAGCGATAGGCGGCTTTCGCCAACCCGTAGGCGAGCGCGCGTGCGAGCTCCCACCCCTCCGTCTCGTCAATTTGATGCGCAGCGATGAGTTCAGCCAGGAACGCGCAGTCGGCCCGTCGCGCGACATCATGCCGAGCGGGAATCGAACAGAACGCCCGCGTATCGTCATTGAAGCCAACGGTGTTGTAGAAGCCCGCAGTTTCCGTCGTCAGTTGACGATAGCGGCGCATCCCGTCGACAGAATCGAGGAACCACCAAGGCGCTCCCAGTCGCAACGCAGGATAGTGGCCCGCAAGAGGCGCAAGTTCGCGCGAATAAGTCGATTCGTCTAGCGTGAATACGATGATCGTTAGCGCCTTCTCGTTGCCGAATCGATCCAGCAGTGGCTTCAGCGCGCGCACATATTCGATTTGGGTTGGAATATCAGCGCCCATATCGCGGCCAAATCGCCGGGCTACGAGCGGATTGTGGTTTCGGAACGAGCCGGCGTGAATTTGCATGACCAAGCCGTCGTCAAGACTCATCGCCGCCATTTCCGTCAGCATTTGCGCGCGGAACAGTTCGCGGTCCTCTTCGCACGGGTTCGGCGCGATCACGCGCGCGAACAGCGCTTGCGCCGCCGCCGTCGAGAGATCGGCGGTCGCCGCGCTGGGATGGCCGTGATCGCTGGCGGTCGCGCCATGGGCCTTGAAGAACGCCCTGCGCTTGCGATGCGCGGCCAGATATCCGCTCCATGACGCGGCGTCTTCGCCGGACAATTCGGCCAGGGCCGCGAGATTATCGCGAAATCCAGGAAAGCCCGGGTCTACCACTGCGTCAGGCCGGTATGTCGGGATGACGCGCCCCGGCCAACCCGACGCCGCGATCCTCTCGTGCCAGCGCAGATCGTCCAACGCCCCGTCGGTCGTCGCGATCGCCTCGATATTGAACCTTTCGAACATCGCCCGCGGGCGAAATTCCGGCCGCTGCAAGGACTCCGCAATGACGTCGTAGTGATGATCGGCGTTGTCCGGCGAGAGCCGTTCGGTCAGGCCGAAAAGCGTCTCAAAGGAATAGTCGAGCCACAGACGGGTCGGCGTCCCGGCAAAGGCGCGATAATGTTCGGCGAGACGACGCCAGACCTGTCGCGGATCGACCTCGGAAGCGGCGCCGTCGATCCCCCTGACGCCGACATCCTCCAGCGGCACGCCCTGGCTGTAGAGCATGCGAAAGACGTAGTGATCGGTCGTCACGAAGAGCTGCGCCGGATCCGGGAAGACATGGTTCTCGGCGAACCACCGCGGATCGGTATGTCCGTGCGGCGAGACGATCGGCAGGCCCTGCACGCCGGCATAAAGCCTGCGCGCAATCGCGCGGGTTGCGGGGTCGGTCGGCAACAGTCGGTCTTCGTGAAGCATTGCGGGCCCGTTCAAATTCGGCAATCTCGGCGCGCCTACAAGCGCGCGGCGACCTCGGTCTGCAACTGTCGCTCGACCGCGCGCATGATTCCGCGCAATTCCGCCAGACCCTTCATGCGACCGGCGTAGGAATAGCCGGGATTGGACGCTCTGCCGATGTCGTCGGCGAGAAGATGCCCGTGGTCCGGGCGCATCGGAATCTCGGGTCGGCGTCCCGCCGCTTTGGCCGCCCGTTCCTCGCGCAGCAGCGTCTCGACTATGCCGACCATGTCGGCGCTCCCGTCGAGATGTTCGGCCTCGTGAAAGCAGCGATCGCCTTCAATCGCCACGTTGCGGAGGTGGGCGAAATGAATGCGCGGCGCGAATTCCCGCGCCATCGCGCTCAAGTCGCTATCCGCCCGCGCACCAAACGAGCCGGCGCAGAAGGTCAGGCCGTTGGCCTGGCTTTCGACGCTTGACAACAGGTTTCGCACGTTCTGAGCCGTCGAAACTACGCGCGGCAGGCCGAACAGGGGAAAGGGCGGATCATCGGGATGGACGGCGAGGCGCATGCCGAACGCCTCGGCCACTGGAACCGTCTCTCTGAGGAACGCCGCGAGATTGGCGCTCATGTCGCGGTCGGCGACGCCGGCGAAGCTCTCTATGAGAGCGCCGATGGAAGCGCGCGTCTGCGCCGCGGCGCCGCCAGGAAGCCCGGCGATGATGTTGCGCTCGAGGCGCGCGACCGCCTCCGGCGCCATGTCGGCGACGCGGGACTGCGCCGCGGCGACGAGGGCGGGATCGTAGGAGTCGGCGCCGTTGGCCCGGCGCAGGACGAAAACGTCGTAGCCGATGAAATCCACGATATCGAATCGGAGCGCGAAGCCCGTCGTGGGCAGGCGAAAGGCGAGATCCGTGCGCGTCCAATCCACCACGGGCATGAAATTGTAGCAGACGACTTTCACGCCGGACCGGCCGAGATTGGCGAGGCTGTCCTTCCAGGCGTCGATCGACGGGCGCGACGCTGCGCCGCCGCGTTTGATCGCATCGTCGACCGGAATCGACTCGCATACGCTCCAGCGCAGACCCGCGTTCTCGATCTGCCGCTTGCGCTTGGCGATCTCTTCCAGCCGCCAGACCTGTCCGCTGGGAATATGATGCAGGGCGGTCACGACTCCCGTCGCTCCGGCCTGCTTGACGCGGTCGAGCGAAATTGGGTCGTCAGGTCCGAACCACCGCCAGGTTTGCTCCATCGTCGGCTCCTAGAACTCCAAGTGGCGCGCGAACACGCGATTTGCGATGGCGCCGCGAACCCCGAGACGACGGATATCGTCAAGGGACTCGCAAAGTCCGCCGACGAATGCGTCGTCGGCGCGCAGAGCGTCGTCAAAGACGGACCCGAGAGACAGAAACTCCCGGACGGTCTGTTCGGCCGAGGCGACAGCCTGATCGGGCCTGCCGGACCAAGCCTCGAACAGGGGATCGTTGAGCGGCGCCGCCGCGCCCGCCTCGTCAAACCCGGCGCACGATCGAATCCAGGCGGCGATCGCGAACGTCATGGCGGGGCACGCCGCACCCTTGGCGCGACCTTCGCGCAACGGCGCCAGGATGCGTTGCGGGATCTTCTGCGAGGCGTCGGAAGCAATCTGCGCCAGACGGTGGCGCAGCGCCGAATTGTCGAAGCGCGCCGCCAGCCGCCTGACGTAATCCTCCCCGTCGACGCCGGCGGGCAGGGTGGGAATCGTCTCGCGCCAAAAGGCTTGCACGAAGCCGCGGATGTGGGGATCCGACATCGCGCCGGTGACGGTGTCGCATCCGGCAATCCGTCCGATCGCCGCGATGGCGCTGTGGGCGCCGTTCAGCAGTCTGAGCTTCATGTCTTCGAACGGCGCGACGTCAGAAACGAATTCGGCGCCGCTTCGCTCCCAGCGCGGTCGTCCCAGCGGAAATCGATCTTCGATCACCCATTGAAAGAACGGTTCGGCGACGACCGGCCAAGCGTCTTCGGCGCCGAGCGCGCGAGAGATCGACCGGCGGTCGGTTTCCGTCGTGGCGGGCGCGATTCGGTCGACCATTGTCGAGGGACAACTGACCGCTTCGGCGACATAGCGCCCCATCGAGGCGTCCCGGGCGCTGGCGAAGGCGCTCAGCGAACGGTGCAGCATTCGGCCGTTGCTGGGGAGATTGTCGCAGGACAGAACCGCAAAAGGGGCGAGCTTCGCTTCGCGGCGACGCCGCAACGCCTCGGTCAAAAGGCCCAGCGCCGACCGTGGCGCTGCGGCGCAGGAGAGATCGTGAACGATATCGACGTGATCCCAAATCACCTCACCCGTTGCGAGATTGGTCATGTAGCCCTTCTCGGTGACGGTCACCGAAACGATGCGGGTGCTCGGCGCGGCCAGATGCGCCATCAGGACCTCGGGCTCTTGCGCCGCCACGATGATCCGCTGAAGCGCGCCAACCACGCGAAGCGCCTCTCCTTCGCTGTCGCGCAGCGCGAGCGCATAGAGATAGTCCTGCGGCGCCAGCGCATCGCGCATGCCCGAGTTGCGAAGCGACGCGCCAACGATCCCCCAGCCGACTTCGCCGTGATTGAGGCAATCGTCGGTCAGCGCCGCTTGATGGGCGCGATGAAATCCGCCGACGCCAAGATGAACGATGCCTGGGATCATTCTGTTCCGGTCGTAACGGGGAACCGCCACGTTCGGCGCAAGACGCGAGAGCGCGCGTCGCGAGAGAGGCGGAATCTTCATGAATGGCGATCTTTGGAGATCGCGCGCGCCAGCGTCCTCGGCGTAGGGCGACCGCTCGCGCTCATCCCCGACGGACCTCAAATCGCGGCCCGATTTTCGGGCAGGCCAGGCGCCTCGCATTCGAAGGAGAAGAGACTTCCTGCTAATCGCTCTCCCTTGTGTTGGCGCATACTCGCGGTGGTCACATAAAGCGTACGAAGATCGGGGCCGCCGAACGTGCACGTGGTCACGTCCGTGCAGGGCATCTCAATGACCCGGTCGACCTTTCCATCCGGAGCGACGCGCACGATGCAGCCGCCGCCAAAACGGCAGTTCCAAAGATATCCCAGGGAGTCGACGGCGGAGCCGTCAGGACCACCCCGAGGAAATCCTGAAAAGAAAGTACGGGCTTCGCCAATCAAGCTGGTCTCAGGATCGAACTCGAACGCATTGATCTCGTTCGCCTGACTGTCGCCGAAATAGAACTTGCGGCCGTTCGGGCTCCAGCAAACCGTATTCGAGGTGCCGACGTTGCTCCGATGGATGGAGTGCGCGCCGCCCTTGGCGATCCGGAATAGCTTTCCATGGCCCGGAAGCGCCCAGTGTCCCTCGACCTCAAGATCGAGATCGCCGTCTGGCTTGAGGTTGTTCTGCATCGATCCGACCCAAAAGTTACCTTGTGGATCCGGACGGCCGTCGTTCAATCGCGCGATTGGGTAATCCGCGAGATGGAATCCAACATCCTCACGCATATCGGACGCGGGAGTCCAACGGATGAGCCGGCTGGCAAGCGCGAGAATCAACTGACCAGGCGTCAGAGTCAGGGCCACAGCCACCACCGGCTCATCGAAGATCCACGACGTCACCGAAGCTGATGCTTCGTCAAAACGGTGGACGAGGAAACGATTGATGTCGCACCAGTAGAGCGCGCGATGAGCATCGTCCCAAACTGCTCCCTCTCCGCAGCGATCGCCTGTCACGGCTCGGCACCGGATCATGATTCGTCCCCAAACGCTCGACCGACGACGCGGTCGCGAATTGCTGAAATTTGTGCAACAAATTGCGATCAAGCGCAAGTCATCGATGCGGGGGTGCGTCAATGTTGCGCATTATGAAGAAGATACCGACAATTGACAGTTGCTGCAATTGCTGCCAGTTTTTTGCGAATGGGAGGTCGCCGACATGAAGGTGCAGCAGGTTGCCGCTTTGGCGGTCGGCAAGTCGAGCCGGGATCGTCGGA
>Ga0181535_10005303_pt1 | contig 13879 bp, 12 predicted proteins | sample PEATcosm2014_Bin_44_FD_119774 | JGI IMG/M metagenome (GOLD analysis project Ga0181535, IMG submission 119774) | Peatland microbial communities from MTU Mesocosm Facility, Houghton, MI, USA - PEATcosm2014_Bin17_30_metaG | ecosystem: Environmental > Terrestrial > Soil > Wetlands > Peat | place...
GCACCGCCATCGGCGCATTGCGCAGCATCCAGAAGCAACCTGCAAGGGTGGAGAAATACTTTGAACAGGACGATTTATGCTACGCCGCCGCGTAGCAATGCCTCAGGGCCGGATCAATAAGCCGCCAGCACGGAAGAAAGTGCCTTTGCGGGATTGGCTAAGGGAATCCTTGTTGTCCAGCTTTGTTGCCGCATAGAATCAGAAGCCGTTTAGCCTGGCTTGCGCGAAGCCGCCGCGGAGATTCACAACATCTTTAAAGCCGTTGCCCAGTAAGGCGCACGCCGCGAGGTAGCCACGCTGGCCTTTCTGGCAGTAGATGAGGATTTTGCGATCACGCGGCAACTCACCAAGTCGGTCGCGGAGCTCACCCATCGGAATATGCACTGCGTTGCGAAGCACACCAGATTCTGCCACTTCGCCGGGTTCGCGCACATCGAGCAGAAACTCGCCGTTTGGCTTCCAGTCCTCAGGCGAGATGGTCGCCACATCGCCGTGCACAATGTGATCGGCAACAAAGCCGGCTGTGTTGACCGGGTCGTTTGCCGAGCCGAAGGGCGGCGCATAGGCCAGGTCGAGGCTCTCGAGATCGAAGGCGGTCATTTTGCCGGCGATTGCCGTGGCGAGAACATCGGTTCGTTTGTCGACGCCGTCTTCGCCCACGACCTGCGCGCCCAGCACGCGCCCGGTTCCTTCCTCTGCGACGAGCTTGATTCTTATAGGGCTTGAGCCGGGATAATAGCTCGCGTGGTTAGGGTCGATGGTGACGCTGGTGAAGAAGCTGAATCCGGCTTTCGCAGCCTGCGCACTGTTCAGGCCGGTGAATCCCGCCGTCATGTGCAGAACACGGACAATGGAGGTTCCCAGTGCACCGGCATAAAGAGAGTGGCCGCCTGCCGCATTCGCTCCAGCGATGCGCCCTTGCCGGTTTGCGGGCCCAGCAAGTGGAATCCGCGTGCGTGCGCCTGTAAGCATGTGGGTGGTTTCAGCGGCATCGCCGACTGCGTAAATGTCCGGATCGGAAGACTCCATGCGGGCATTCACCTTGACGCCACCGGTCACGCCAATCTCGAGCCCTGCGCGACGAGCCAATTCAACCTCGGCGCGAACGCCAACACTGAGCAGGATTAGTTCCGCAGGCACGAATGTGCCATTGGTCAACTCAACGCCCTCGGCGCTGAACGATCTCGCTTCTGCGCCAGTCATAACGGCGAACTCTTCTCCGCGAACAGAGTTCTCAAGATGCAAAGCCATATCGTGGTCAAGCAGCGGAAGTATCTGCGGAAGTTTCTCGATCACTGTAACCCTGATGCCCCGGCGGTGAAAGGACTCTGCCATTTCGAGGCCAATGAACCCACCACCGATGATGGCCGCCGTCCCCGACCTTCGCGAGTCGAGGAATGCCAGGATACGATCCATGTCGGGAACGTCGCGCAGGGTAAAGACATTAGGCAAGTCAGCGCCGGGGATCGGGGGCACGATAGGCTTTGCTCCCTGACTCAGGATGAGTTTGTCGTAGGAAAAATTCTGTTCCGACCCGTCATTGCTTCGCACACGGATGGTCTTCGCCGGCCGATCGATCGACAGAACCTCGTGGTTCACATGGACGTCGACGCGCGAGCGCATCCACATCTTTTCCGGCGTCATGATCAGGAGTTTGGAACGGTCCTCAATCTCACCGGCAATGTGGTACGGCAAACCGCAGTTCGCAAAGGAAATGTACGGTCCGCGCTCGAAGATGGTTATTTCAGCCGATTCATCGACCCGCCGCGCCCTGGCTGCGGCGGAAGCACCACCCGCGACGCCACCCACAATAAGGATTTTGCATTTAGCATTCATGTTCTTATTCCTGATCTGCGCAGTGAGCGCAATGACTCTGGCCTTGATTCCAGGGCATCCTAGCCAGCAACAGCGCCATTCCGCAGGTGCCGTTTATACCCGCAAAGAGCAACCCGCAGCCGAGGAGAAGCGGAACCACCGCGAACCAGCGACTTATGGTGAGGGCAAGGATGGCCCCCACCAGGGATAGCGAGCCCACCACGATCTGAACCTGCCGCATGATCGGCAGTACGCTGCGGATGCCGCGGTGGACCGGAAGTCCGGCGTCGATCCATCCCTGCGTTCCGCCCTCCACCAAAACTGCGTCACTGCATCCGGCGCGTTCAAACTGCTCGACCGCCTTGGCTGCCCGTGCTCCCGCCTGGCATACTACGTAGATGGGTGTGCCAGGCATATGCTGCCTGAGGTACATTTCGACATTCAATTCGTTGAGTGGAATCAATCTTGCGCCCGAAATATGCGCGCTGGCATATTCTGGAGGGGTGCGTACATCCAGCAATTCATGCGGGTCGCTGGCGCTTGAAAGCCCGAAGAGCACGGCGGGAGAAATGGTTTTGGACTTGATTGCGATCATGTCTTTGTGTGAATATATGACCATACGGTGATACATGTCAAGAGCAAATACAACCCGGGATCTCACTGACGCCGAACTTGAGAAGGTCGCGGGGCAATTCCGCCTGCTGGGTGAGCCCATGCGCCTGAAAATTCTGCAGGCGCTCTGTGTTCAGCCGCTCACCGTGGGTGAGATCGTCACCGCAACAGGCGCGAGCCAATCGAATGTGTCAAAACATCTTTTTCTGCTCTCATCGGCTGGAATCGTCACGCGCCAGAAGGAGGGCCAGTTCGTTTACTACGGAATGAGCAATCCGCTAACGATGAAGCTCTGCGAACTGGTGCACAAAGAGCTGCTGAACCAACCCTGAGCGCTGCCTTTTAAGGGCCGTCCGACCCATAGCCAATTCCAACTGGCCAATACATCCAGCCGCAGATCAAGGTCTGAATTATCGAATGGCAAGCCTGGAGAATTTCCGTCTCGTGGTCTTCCGGGCCGTTGCGGAGCAGCTCAGTTTCCGCAAGGCCGCCGAAGAACTGTACCTCACACAGCCCGCCGTAAGCCTCCAGATCAAGGCGCTGGAAGAGGATGTCGGTGTTCAACTCTTTGATCGCACCGGAGCGCACATCACTCTAACTGCCGCGGGAAAGGTTCTTCTGACCTATTGCGACCGGGTCAAGGCACTTCTCGCTCAGACTGAGCATGAGATTGGGGCGCTCAGCGGAGAACACGCCGGGCAACTGGCGCTCGGCGCCTCCACAACCATCGCACAGTATGTGCTACCTCGGCTTCTCGGAGAGTTTTGCCGGGAAAATCCTCGCGTTCACCCTACCCTCGTCAGCGGCAACACAGAGGATATTGTTGAGGCTGTAAAGAAGCAGAAGATCTCGCTCGGATTCATCGAGGGGCCGGCCCGCAGCCGCGAGGTCAAGACAGAACCATTTCTTGAAGATGAACTGGTACTTATCGCGTCCACGGCCCATGAATGGACCGAGCGCACGTCGGTGAGCTGCTCTGAATTGGCCTCAACTCCCCTGCTCATGAGAGAACGCGGATCGGGCACGCGGCACGTAATCGAGATGGCGCTGGGAAGACATTGTGTCAAACGGAACTCACTGCAGGTGGTGATGGAGCTCGATTCAACTGAAGCCATCAAGTCTGCCGTGGAGGCGGGCTTAGGGATCGGCTTTGTATCACGCTGGGCCATTGCAAAGGATATGAGGCTCGGGAACAACTTCAAGATTGTAGAAGTTGAAGGATTGCGGATCAAGCGCCAGTTTCTCATCGCTGTTGCATCTGGCCCCGAGCCGATGGGTCTGGCCGTTAAATTCCGGCGGTTCGTCACCGCGACCGCTGACCTTCAGAAAGCATCCGTCAAGTCCACATCCAACGGCACTGTGCGAACCCATAAGATTCGCAAATAGGCCATGATTACTTCTGCTTGGACTCCGAGGCGTTCTTCGGGAACACTGGATGTGTGAATAGGAACGTATTTTTCATGGGCTTGATTCTTGCGGCAAGCGGCCTGGTATCTCCACCCGTAGCTTTGGCCGGCGGTCTCATTTACGGATTCAGCTTCGTGCATCCATTTCATCTCGAAGCAAAGCAGCTGTCGAAGTTGCTGCTGCAGGCATCCGTCGTTGGGCTCGGATTTGGAATGGATTTGCAGCAGGTTATGCACGCTGGCCGCTCCGGGTTCATTTACACCGCTGGAAGCATCACCGTTGCCCTGCTCTTTGGCTGGGGCTTGGGGCGTCTGTTGGCCGTGAAGCAGAGGATATCGTATCTCATCTCCGCCGGAACCGCCATCTGTGGCGGCAGCGCGATTGCGGCGATTGCCCCAATCATCAATGTGAGCCAGGAAGAAATTGCAGTCTCGCTGGGAACCGTTTTTGTTCTGAACTCGATCGCCTTGCTCACCTTCCCTGTAATAGGGACGGCACTGCACATGACGCAGACCCAGTTCGGCCTCTGGTCGGCACTCGCAATTCACGACATAAGTTCCGTCGTCGGCGCGACGGCAAAGTATGGAGCGGTGGCTCTTGCCGTCGGTACCACCGTAAAATTGGCCCGTGCTCTATGGATCGTGCCACTTTCGGTTGGGACCGCAATGGCAAATAAGAGCAAGGCGCGTATCCAATGGCCATGGTTCATTCTCTTCTTCTGCTTCGCGGCGATTGCCAACACCTACGTTCACATCTTCCAAGCCACGTATCCGGTGTTGAAACACCTTGGCGTTATTGGACTGACTGTGACGCTCTATCTGATCGGGACTGGCCTTTCCATGAGGACTCTCCGTGAAGTGGGCGTTCGACCATTCCTTCAAGGGATCCTTCTATGGCTGTTCGTCGCCTTGGGATCGCTTTCGCTCATCATGCGCGGATGGATTCACATTTAGCCTTCAACAAAATCACGCTTGGCATCTTCGCTCCATCCATAGACGCAGAAGCCGCCATGGTTGGTCGGGCTGAGCGAGGGCTTCGACGGGGCTCTTTCTCGAGGTCCAATCTGCAGGCATCACAATGAACTCTTAGCTAACAACTGCTGCTACTATCTGCTCGATCGCCGCGATATTCGTTACTACCTCTGGAGCCAGCCCATAACGTGCACGTACATAAGCGACACTGTTATAGCTCACACGCGTTCTGCCACTCGGTTCTTCTGCAATCAGAATCTTCAGTGACAGATCAAGGGCACTGTCCGGCGCAGCGAGCATCAGTGGAGTACCTGCCCTCGGGTTGCCGAATATGACTAGCTTCGTTGCGCGCATCTCAAAGCCAACCTTCACCGCTTCGCCGCTATGATCGACAACCGCGAAGACGGTTATACCTTTTGTCTCGAGAAGAGATAGCAGATGCTTGAGCACGTCATCGACGGATCGAGAATCGGCAAGATGAACAATTCCGTTGTCAGCTGTCGGGATCATTGTGAACCTCCTAAGGAGCGAGTTGTCCACGGGCATAGTCAAGAGATCGAAGCGCCAGCAGATAGTCATAGCGGGCGTTCACGGCGGCGACCGCAGCCTGTGTGCTCTGAAGTTGTGCCTGGCTGAGTTCAACGATGGAGCTAAGGCCCAGCTTGTATCTGGTTTGCGCGAGTGCGAGCGCCTGAGCGGTTTGTCTCCGAAATTGATCGGCAACCGCGATTCGCCGAAAGGCAGTCTGTGCGTTCAGCACTGCAACGCGCACGTCCCGCGCGATGTTGTCAGAGAGATCCTGCGCCTGCTTTTCAGCAGCCTTTTGACGAAGGCGGGCTTCCTGCGCCTCGGCATCGATCCGGAATCCAGTAAATAGTGGGAGGGTAAGATTCACTCCTCCGGCCCCGTACCAGTTGGGGACGAAGATACCATCCGGAGCGACAGGTGTGATGCCACCGATCGCCAATGCCGAGATGGTGGGCAGATGTTGGAGCCGCTCTGCTGTAGCAAATTTCTGGTCGGCTGCGGCGTTGAAGCGAAGAGCCTGAAGGTCGGGGCGTTGGGCTTGAGCGCTGGCGTTGATCGACGGAGAACTATCGGGCGAGGGTGGTGGTGGCGGCGCGTCCTCCGGGTCTTCCGCGGCGTGATAGACAGTATCCGCAGGAGCCGCGAGCACAGCGGCAAGAGCGGCACTCGCAGAGGCAACCCCGTTCTCGGCATCCAGCTCCAGGAGCTGGGCCTGCGAGAGATCGGCGGAAGCAACGTTGAGATCGAGGTCGCTCTTGAGTGCGCTCCTGGTAAGCGCCGACGTAAGGTTTTGTACGTCGCCACGGGCCGCAACTGTTGCTTTCGCCACATCGAGCAAAGATTGTGCGTTCAGCAGGCGATAGAAGGCCTGGTCCGTTGCCAACAAGACATCCTGCTCGGTAGCGAGTGCGGACTGATCTTGAGCTTTCTGTTGTAGCTTGCTGGTCGCGACGAGATTGTGCGTGTGACCAAAGTCGGTAAGCAGTTGTGAAAGCGAGCCCCCGGTCCCGGCGTGCGTGTAGAGACGCGAATCTGTAAGACCGTCGGCGCCGATCCGGCTTCCATCCTCCGCCTTCTCTGCGGTGATGGCGGCAGAGATCTGAGGCAGTTCTCCCGACCGGGTCTCACGCGTGACCTGCCCGGCGGCCAGGGCGAGAAGATGACTCGCGGTGATGCGTGGATTGTTCTTGAGCGCGAGGCGCTCTGCATCGGTGCGTGTAATGGAGATGGTGGCTGTTGAGGGATCGACGAGAGGCTGCTGTTGATTCGGAGGCGCGGCTTGAGGTTGGGATGAGCCAGCATTCGTACTTGTCGTCGCAAGAGTCACAAGAGCCGATGAAGGCAGCGGGGCAGTGGGGAGATCGGCCGTGCTGGTCTGCGCGAATCCAGACAGGGAAGCCATAAGCAGGAGACTGAGCAGCAAGTTTTTCATGCGATCACCTCACCAGACTGCGCGGCATCTCCAAAGGAAGTAGTGTCGTCGTGATCTCTGCGAGCCTCGATGCGGCGATGGATGAGCAGGTAGGCGCTCGGCACGAGGAAGACCGTAACGATTCCGGAGACGGTGAGGCCGCCGAGAATTGCGCGGGCAAGCGGCGCGTACTGTTCGCTCCCAGCCTCAATCGCCAGGGCCATCGGGATGAGCCCAAGAACAGTTGCGAGCGTAGTCATCAGGATGGGTCGCAGCCGTACCTTACAGGCTGTAATAATCGCCTCTTCGAGCTTGAGTCCCTGCTCGCGGAGCTGGCCCGTGAACTCGACAATCAGAATGCTGTCCGATACGACGATGCCCGTCATCATCAGGATCCCCATGAGGCTCATGATGTTGATGGTGGTGCCGGTAACCAGCAGGAAGAGAATTACGCCCGAGATGCCGGGAGGGATGGCCAGCAGGATAATGAATGGATCAACAAAGGACGCGAACTGCGCCATAAGGATGAGAAACACAAGCACGATCGACATGATGAGGCCGATCCCGAACGAGTTGAAAGACTCGTTCATGTTGTTGACCGTACCTCGCACCGTCAGAACCGTTCCATGAGGGGTATGCATCCCTGAGACGATTTTGCTTACATCCTTACTGATCGCGGAAAGGTCCTCCGCTTTCGGCATCACGTAGACATCGAAGACCCGCCGGAGTTGGTAGTGGTCGACTTCGGTTGGCGTGTTGATCGACCGGATCGACGCAACCGTTTCCAGTGGAGTCGTGGTCTTGCCGTCTGCCGATCGCAGCGGGATCTGCTTGAAGTCATTCAGCGTTTGAACCTGTGTTTCCGGGTACTGCACGGTCAGCATGTAGTTGTTGCCGGTTTTCGGGTCGATCCAATAGCTTGGGGCGACCATCCCGTTGGACGTCATAGCCGTGATGACGCTGTCGACGATAGTCTTCGGTGTGAGGCCTTCGAGGCTTGCCTGCTGGCGATCTATGTTGAGCGCGAGACCCGGGTAGTCAATGTCTTGCGGAATGAGCACATCGCTGACTCCATGAAGCGCGCGCATCTTTTGCGCAAGCTGCTGCGCGACGGCATATCCTCCCTCCATATCGTTACTGCTGACCTGGATGTCAAAGGGCGCTGGGAGCCCTTGATTGACGATCGAATCAACGAGTCCCCCGGACTGGAAGTAGGTTTGGATGGACGGAAGGTCGGCAGCGAGCTTGGTGCGCACACGCTGCATGTAAGCAAAACTGCTCAGACTGTGATCTTCCTTCAGGCTCACCTGGACGAAGCCGGTATGCATTCCGGAGTTTGAGGTGTAAATCGCTGAAAGATCGGGTGTGACTCCGATGTTCGAGACGATCATGTTGAGGTCTTTTGCCGCCACAACTTCGCGAATATCCTGTTCAACACGAGAGATGTATTGATCAGTGAGTTCAATACGTGTGCCGGTTGGAGCTTTAACGCTGATCACGAATTGGCCAGGATCTGTGCGCGGGAAATAGGCGCGGCCGAGAAACGGAGCCAGGGCAAAACTGAGCGCAACGAAGATGGAAAACACGGTAATGACCAGCGCGGGCCTTCCCAGACAGTAGTGGATCGCCTGATCGTAGTGCTCCTGCAGCCAGCCGAAGCCCTCATTGAAGTGATACACAGTCTTGGCAAAGATATTGGTTTGACCGTGACCGCCTCGCATGTGCTCGGGGACTGGATCATCACTCTCTGCGGACTCATGCCTATGGTCATGCTTGGTGTGCTTGATAAAACGAGAGCAGAAGAGCGGTACGACGGTCATCGCGACGACGTAAGAGCAGAAGAGCGCGATAACCACTGCAAGCGCGAGTGCCGTAAAGAGGTACTTGCTAACGCCCGTGAGAAGCACCACGGGAAAGAAGACAATGGCGGTGCTGAAGGTAGCCGCCAGCACGGCGAGTTGAACTTCTTTGCCGCCCTCCTGCGAGGCTTTGACCGAGCCTGAGCCCATCTCAAAGTGCCGGAAGATGTTTTCGAGTACTACCACGGAGTTGTCGATAAGGCGGGATAACACGAGAGCCATCCCACCGAGAACCATCGTATTAATCGAGTCCCCGAATGCCTTAAGGATCAGAAAAGTTGCGATGCACGATATAGGGATAGAGAGAAGGACGGCAACCGTCGCACGCACGTTGCCGAGAAACAGAAGGATCATGACGCCGGTCAGGCAAAGCCCGATCGAACCCTCGCTGATGACGTTTTTGATTGCGATCTTTACGAAGACCGATTGATCGAACACGACAGCAGTCTTGAGCTGTTGCGGGATATCGAGGAGATGGGCTGTGGCTTTGCGGATGCCATCGACGATGGTGATGGTATTGGAGTCGCCACCCTGCTTGAGGACCGGAATGTAGACCGAGTGCTGTCCATCGACCCGCACGACGTTGGTCTGAAGCTGGCCGCCATCGACTGCATGTCCAACGTCCCCCACGAGGATGGATGCGTTACCGACTGTCTTGAGCGGGATGCTGTTCACGGCGTCGGGAGTCGGCACCTGGCTATTGGCATAGATGTTGTAGTCCTTAGGCCCGATACGGACGTCTCCCGCGGGCAGAATCAGGTTGGAGTCGTTGACTGCACGGACGACATCCATGACGCCGAGTTGCGAAGCCTGCAGCTTCAAGGGATCGACGTAGATCATGATCTGGCGATACGTTCCTCCGTAGGGCTGAGGGACTGAAGCGCCTGGAACATTAGCCACCTGGTTTCGAACGCTGAACTGTGCGACATCTTTCAATTCCGTCTGATTCATCCCGGCGCCTTTCAGCGTAATCAGACAGACCGGGAGATTTGCTGCGTCGAAGCTGAGTACTACAGGCGGCAGAGTACCAGGAGGCAGGCGGCGCAGGTTTGCCATCGCCAAGTTAGAAATTCCGCTCACGGCCGCAGTTGGATCGGTGCCCGGCTGAAAGTAGATCTTGATAAGACTGACACCGGACAACGAGCGCGATTCAATGTGGTCGATACCGCTCCCGAGCGTAAAAAAGCGTTCGTCGCTGTCTGTAATGTCGGATTCAATCTGCTCCGGCGGCATGCCAGCGTAAAATGTCGCCACCACCACCACGGGAATCTTCACCGGAGGAAAAAGGTCGACAGGCATGCTCGTGATTGCCGCTATCCCGACAACCACGACAATCATGCAGGCCATGAGAATGAAAAACGGGTAACGAATCGCAAAGAAGGACATGGTTATTGGCCGCCCTTCTGGTTCGTTTGCTGATAGTTTTCGAGGTCGCTCTTCGCAGGCTGCGGCGTGACTTGCTGGCCGGGCTGGAGCTCGGATTGGCCGCCGATGATGATCCTGTCGCCCGGCTTGAGGCCAGAGGTAACTTCCTGAGAATTTGCACCGCTGATGCCCAGCACAATGGACCGTTTCTGCACTCGATTGTTGCTGTCGACAAGCATCACCGAGGGCTGATCGCCCTGGATGATGGCGCTTGCGGGAATGATGAGTGCATCATTTTTCTGCTCCAGATTAAAAGTCACATCCGCGTACATCCCTGGGGTGACCGTTAGATCCGGATTGTTCACGTCTACTTCAGTCAACATCGTTCTCGTTGAATTGGAGACGTCGCGCGCGTAGCGTACCACCGTTCCCGGGAACTGCTGCCCCGTCGCCTGCACATGGACCGTGACTCGAGAGCCAACATGCACCAGGGGCACATCCCGTTCAGGAACCGGCATGCGCAGACGGAGAACATCGCTCTGAGCGAGCCTGACCACTGCCTGATTCAAACCCTCTGAGGTTCCCGCGGGAATGAGCGAGCCGGTGTCTGCATATCGCATCGTGACGACGCCGTTAAAGGGAGCCGTGATGGTTGCGTATTGCTCCATGCTGGTGACCCTGAGGTTTTCGGCTCGCGAAACGCCCAACTGCCCTTGAGCGGCAGCTACGGCAGATTTGGCGGCATCGACTTGTGAGGCCGCCGATCTATCTTTCGCCAGAGCATCTTCAAGCTCTTGTGCCGCAACCAGACCGGGCTGCTCGTCGGATGCCTGCTTCAAGCGCGTGTAATTGGCGTGAACGGCTGCATAGCCCGCTTGTTCTCGGGCGACTTCATTTTGCAAACGCGATATGTTTTGCTCGGTCTGGGTTATACCTGCCTGCGCTCCGGCAACTTCAGCTTGCAACTCCGGGACTTCGAGCACGGCGAGAGTCTGACCCTGATGTACGCGGTCGCCAAGGTCCACATAGATGTGCCGGATATAGCCGGACACCTTTCCATGGACGTCGATTTCCTGAAATGCCTGGAACACGCCTGCCACGGTGAGTTGATTCGCGATAAAGCCTGTGTGCGCAGTGGCAACCGAGACGGCCGGAGGTGCTGACGGGGGCTCCGAAGCGGCTTCCGTCTTGTGGTGGGCGTGTAAGAAATAGAACAACAGCAGGATTGCAGCTAATACACAGGCAGCAATCAGGAGCAGACGCTTGGTGCGCATCGGAGACCTTCCTTCGAATGGATGTCTAAATTCATCCGCAGAAGGGTCTTATCTCCAGCGGCTAATCGACAGTGCGTCCTTCGTCTGGTGGGGGTCGAAGATAGAGAATTGGGGCTCGGCTGAGTGGAGACAAATCGCTCACTTCGTCATCGCTCAGGCGATCAAAGGAATAGTCTTCAGTTCCCAGGGGAAGAGAAAAAAGAACCGCCAGGCTTAGTGGCGCGTGCGCAATGGCATTGCCACCTGCGACGTGTTCTAACGCATTCTCAGCAGGGTCGCTGCCGCGTGTGCACAATTTAGCCGGGGAACTTTGGTGTTCCGCCGTATAGAGCGACAACTTGTAACCGGTACCCCACGCAAAAACGGTGAAGGCGAGGCAAATGCACAGCACTCCGTCAATAGAGAGCAGGGCCTTTTGCATCGAACTCCGACTTTGAGATGAGTTTGCCAGTTCAGCCCTCAGGGATCCGCCAAAGCCTACGCGATCTTTAGACAGAGTGTGTCGCTATAGAGTTGCCTCATCTAAGATGATATCGCATTGCGGGAGCGCGGTTCTTGGAATAAAAGTGTGAAGCAGGCTTGCATGCACATTCCTAATTGATTGCTGAGTAGCCGCGGAACAGCGCTCTCGCAAGTTTGGCCCCGCTCCCTCATTGGTTCACGGCAGAAGCCAGGGGCACTCATCCTAAGAGGCCGCGATCGGATCGAAAATCCCAATCCACAATTCGCTCCACAGAACATCCGATTTTAAGCGACTTCGGTGGTCTTAGGCCTTCCCCTAGGGTTTGTAAGTCATTGAAAAAGCTCAAACGGCAAGGCTCTCACAACAGAGGTCATCAACCACATGGCCGAATAGTCGGATTTCCGGAAAGGTGAACGGAGGGGTGCCGTATTGAGTTCCAATCTCCAATTAGTCCCGAAATGTCGCCAAGTGTCATGAAATCTGTCAGATGCATTCAGAGCCACAGGATGGCCTGGCACTAGGGCGTTTTAAAGGACCGATCTCGCGCGTCGAACGCAAAGGCTTTGCGCATGAGTAATTTGCACTGGCATAAATATACTTAGCAAACCCAATCGCCGTGATAGCCATTGAGAATGGCATCTTGTACTCTTCCCGTCACTGAGATAATCGAAAGCAGCGGTAGGCCACCGATTCAGGGGGAGGGTACTGTGGAATTCCGGTTGCTCTATCAGGGGATATTGACCGCAAACGGAGATGTTGCCGACAAGTTTGCGATCCGGAGGCAGTTTCATCCGCAACTGCGGAACCTTTGTTCTGAACATCCCTTGTTGCGTAGCCAGTTGATCGCATGGGGTCACGTAGAAGCGCACCAAACTTTGGGTGATTCTTTTACTAGCGACGATGCCCTCTCGTACGGTGTGAAGCGACTTGCGGATACTCACTTGAACGGATTCCGCTTTATGCCTATTTCTAGAAAAGAGTGGCATCTACGATGCAGTCTTGATGTTCTCTTTCTGCGAAGAGAGAAGCCGGGCAAAGTGTTTATGCGCGGCGATATCGACAATCGCTTCAAGACTCTTTTTGACGCTCTCCAGATGCCGATTCAGGGGCAAGACATCGGGCGTGAATCTCCTGGGCCGGATGAAGACCCGTTTTTTATCTTGCTTCAAGAGGACGATTTGATTGCAGACGTTTCTCTGACTACTGATCGCCTGCTCGATGTTCCTGACGCGCATCAGTACAGCCGGGATTATTCAGTGCTCGTAATCGGCGTAAAGCTTCAACCAACTCAGCGCACTGGATGGAGCCATGTTTTTAGCTAAATAGCAAAGCCCCCGACTGGCATCGGAGGCTTTGAGGAAAACACGCAATCTCTAGAGCGAATATTAGCGCATTGGAGAGTTGTGTGCAAACTATCAGATTTCTTGAAGAAACTGCTCGTGAAGTTTCTTTATCAAAACAGAATCAGGAATTTGTGGACCGATTGCAGATTGCAGCACGTGATACTGTTCAGAGGCTATTAGAGCCGTCCCTGAATTCTGGAGCAATCGATTCTCGAAATCAGTCCAAGGGACTTCATCAAGGCCTTGAGGATACTTTGACTTCACAGCGTCGAGAATAGCGCTGACTGTACTAAGCCGCTGTTGAAGGTGGATCACATAGCGTCCCAAGGCGAGCGCACGTTCGCAGTCCGTCATAAATGTTCCTTTCTTGATTGCGCTATGATAACGCCATGAGCCAAGAGCCCGACAGCGCGGAATACCAAAACTTTACGAACCTCTTGCGGCGCATCGTGACGGTCCCCCATGCGGAGATCAAACGGCGCATGGAAGACGAGCAGGCGACGAAAGACTGGACGCGGGAGAACTCGCAGCCGGAACACCGGAACCGGCCTATCGTTTCCCCCGCCGCTGTCGCTTCATCCAGAACCCGCTCTTAATCCATCGAGCGTTACCAACTCGCCGTTTCTCCCACCTTGCCGGTCAGTTCTGCATAGGTCAGTCTCTTTCCTGAAATCTGCGATAAAGCCAGCATGAAGCGGTCGTAATCGGTCAGCGGATTGTCTTTGGTTGCGCGGTTGTTGTAGCGGAAAGCCTGCTCATCTACGTAGCGGTGAAGGTGAAACGGCTCTACGGCAACGTATGTGCCATTCAATCCCCGCTTGAGTAGAGACC
>Ga0181535_10005304_pt1 | contig 13872 bp, 12 predicted proteins | sample PEATcosm2014_Bin_44_FD_119774 | JGI IMG/M metagenome (GOLD analysis project Ga0181535, IMG submission 119774) | Peatland microbial communities from MTU Mesocosm Facility, Houghton, MI, USA - PEATcosm2014_Bin17_30_metaG | ecosystem: Environmental > Terrestrial > Soil > Wetlands > Peat | place...
GATTTGCGCGCCTTGATTTTACGTGTCGCCTTCGCGCTGATTTCGCCGGCGAAGGTCGGTTCGTTCCGCAACTTATTTTTTGGTTCGTCACTCATGTTGCAGGGTTGCGAAGCGGCGCAGAAAACCGGTTTCCAATTTTGCCACCGCCGTGCGCACGCTTTGCTCGTTTTCATCGAGCGTCAGGAATTCCTTTTCCACCGCTGTGTGCAACTGACCGAGATCCGTTCCGCCGATCGCGCGGCGCACGGACACAAGCACGTCCGCGCCGGTCTTGACCAGCACGCCTTCATCCACGGCCACCAAAACTTCGCCGCCGGATACGGTCTGATAAATTAAAATGCCCGGCACCAGCGCCGCCACGCAATCAAGCCGGTGCGGCAGGAGACCGAACGAACCTTCGCGCGTCTCCGCGACGATGCGCGTCACGCCGGTCTGCTCGGCGAAAATCTGGAACGGCAGGAGAACTTTTAGATTCATGGGCATGGCTCAAGCCATTGTGAAAACTGTAGCTTTTGCGCGCGTAGAAATGAATGGGGTGAACACCCCATACATAAAAAGCGGCATCCATTGCTGGAGGCCGCTACGCTTTTGCGAGAATTAATTTACGGCTTCGGCGTCGTGTCCGGCGGAGTTGGCGGTGTCTGCGGGTTGCCGTTGCCGCCGGCGGGCGGGAAGGTGTTCAAACTGAACGGTCGCGGATGCCGGCGTTGGCGGGATCGGTCTCCGGCCATTGCAGGTCGGCGGCTTGTTGGATATGCCAAGAAAGCTTGCGAGATGAAATCGAAACATTAACTTGCGGATGTGTCTGCACTTTTAACTCTTGAAATTTTGCGAGGTGAAGCAATCGCGTTCGCAAAGTGGAAACAAAGTTCCCAGATCCGTTTCTGTATGGCGTGACGGATGGAAAAGCTGTTGGCACTTAACCAGCCGCAGCCTGCGACGTGAGCATTGGCAGGGAGGAAGGGAAGCGGCGAGTTTTGTTTGAGCCGACCCGTAGCATCCTTGCCAAGCGGAACGGAGTGGTGTAATCGACGCGCACAATTCACGAAGACGGAGGTGGTTTCAAAAGATCGCGGCAACCTGGCGCATGACTATTGCCTCACATCAATCAGCGCGAGCGCGTCGTCATCATTGACCCTGTCGGAACGTATTACTTGAGTCCGTTGCTCCAGTTTTCAGAGGCCAAGGATTTGCACATTCAACAGGCCGAACTCGCCACGATGGCTTTCCTCGAACGCAATCCCAAGGACTTCGACAATGCCGATTTGTTCAAAATGTTGTTCCTCAAACCCGCGTTGGCGAAGGCGCAGGATGAGCGAAGGGTATTTCCCGTTCCCACGGGCGAGGTGTTAATTTTATGGGGTGTTCACCCCATTGTTCGCCGTATCCAAATGAGGCAGTTTTCAGAATGGATCAATGTATAAATTTACAATGAAACCAAAGACGGATGTCCAGCTTGCGCGGACGCCATCAAAAAAACCGAGAAGACAAAGCCATGCTGATCAAACTAACCACCAAAAAATCCGTGAAGGAAGCGGCGACTGCCTTGCAGTCGGCCGTCGAGGCCAATCATTTTGGCGTCATGCAGGTTCACAACCTGAAAGAAACCATGGCGAAGAAAGGCGTGGAGTTCACCCACGAATGCCTGATCTTCGCGGTCTGTCAACCGCAACAAGCCAAAAAGGTGCTTGATGAAAATATGAGCGTCTCCACCGCAATGCCGTGCCGAATCTCTATTTACGAAGAGGGTGGAAAAACCATTCTGGCTTCGTTGAAACCAACCACTCTGCTGGCGATGTTTAACACGCCCCAACTGAAAGGCGTTGCGCAGGAGGTGGAGGACACGATTGTTGAAATCATGAAGGAAGCGTCAGCTGGTTGATCCGCACTGGTGACAGAGAAAATGCCTTCTATGCCAACGCCACCAAATAAGTCCGAAGCCAAACCGGCTCCCGCGAAGCCAGCCGACACCAAGCCTCCTGAAATCGCCACCGCGTCGGTTCCCGACACGCTCACGTCGCTTAAAGTGAATCCCGACACCGGATTGACGCGCGCCGAGGTGGACACCCGCCACAAAGAGAATGGCTACAACGAAGTGGCCGAAAAGAAGGGCCATCCGATCCTGAAATTCTTGAAGAAGTTTTGGGGTATCTCGGCGTGGATGCTGGAACTGATTATGGTTTTATCCGCCGTGCTCAAAAACTATTCAGACCTCATAGTGGTGGGCGCACTGCTGGTGATCAACGCCGTGCTGGGTTTCATGCAGGAACAGCGGGCCGCCGGAGTCGTGGCGGCGTTGCGAAAACGGTTGCAGGTCAATGCGCGTGTCCGGCGCGATTCGAGCTGGCAGGTCATCCCCGCTCGTGAGTTGGTTCCCGGCGACATCGTTCGCGTGCGACCTGGCGACATCATTCCGGCGGACGTGAAACTGCTGACCGGAGCGATGAGCGTTGACCAGTCAGCGCTCACCGGCGAATCGAAAGACGCGGACAAGAAACCGGGCGAAGTGCTTTCTTCGGGGTCGGTCGTCCGCCGGGGCGAAGGCAACGGCGTCGTCATCTTGACCGGGGCGAAAACATATTTTGGCCGCACCACTCAACTCGTGCAGGAAGCGCGTCCGAAACTTCACATCGAAGCGGTGGTGGCCAAAGTTGTCCGCTTGCTCTTTGTCATCGTCGGCGCGCTGCTGGGCGTGGTCATCGTGCTATCGCTGGTTCGCGGAACACCACTCATGGAAATGATTCCGCTCATGCTGGTCTTGCGGATGAGTGCAGTGCCGGTCGCTCTGCCCGTCATGTTCACAGTCAGCATGGCGGTCGGGTCAAAGGAATTGGCTAAGCTGGGCGTCTTGGTCACGCGTTTGAGTGCCGCCGAGGATGCGGCGACGATGGATGTGCTCTGCGTGGATAAGACCGGCACAATCACAATGAACGAACTGGCCGTCACCGGCGTGATGCCGCTGGAACACGCAACCGAGGCTGATGTCCTTTTCGCAGGCGCACTCGCGTCGCAGGAAGCCAATCAAGACCCGATTGACCATGCGTTCCTCAACGCCGCAAAAGAGCGGCACGTCTTCGACAATCTCCCCAAGGTCACGCCCGTCTCGTTCGCACCGTTTGATGCGAAGAATCGGCGGACGGAAGCAGTGGTCGAACAGAACGGGCAGCGTTTTCGCGTGATGAAAGGCGCGGTGCGCACCCTCGCCGAAGCCTGCGGACTGCAACCCCCGGCCATCGAAGCGTTGGAGAAGCGCGTCAGCGAATCCGCATCGAAAGGATACCGAATGCTGGCGGTGGCACGCGGCCCCGAAACTGGCAATCCAACTTTGGTCGGTTTGGTGGCGTTATATGATCCGCCCCGGCCGGACGCCAAACAACTTATCGCTACGCTCCACGACCTCGGCGTGCCAGTGAAGATGCTCACCGGTGACGCGCTCGCAGTCGCGTGTGAAATCGGCCAGGGAGTCGGACTGCCCAACATCCGGCACATGGCTGACTTGAAGGCCGGCAACCAGGCAGTTGATCTTTTCGCGGGTGCCGATGGTTTTGCGGAGGTGTTTCCAGAGAATAAATATACGGTGGTGAAACACCTGCAAGCTGCGGGGCATGTCACGGGCATGACGGGCGACGGCGTGAATGATGCACCCGCGTTGCGCCAGGCTGAAGTTGGCATCGCCGTCAGCACCGCAACCGACGTGGCCAAGGGTGCCGCCAGCGTTGTCCTGGCTGAAGCGGGGTTGACGAATATTGTGGCGCTGGTCGAACAAGGGCGGACCATTTACCAGCGTATTCTGACGTGGATCATCAACAAGATCAGCCGGACGATCCTGAAGGCGGCGTTCGTCGCCATCGCCTTCATTGTTACCGGCAAGTTTGTAGTCTCCGTCTTGGCGATGCTGCTGCTAGTTTTCGTGCTGGACTTCGCAACCATCGCGCTGGCCACCGACCGCGTTCAACCGTCCAAGAAACCGGAGACGTGGAACATCGGAGGCTTTATCACTGTGTCCGTTGTGTTGGGAGTGGCGATGGTTGCGGAAACGCTTTTGTTCCTATGGATCGGTTGGTCGCGTTTTGGTTTGGCAACGAATAGCCACGCGCTCGGCACCTTCAGCTTCCTGCTGTTGCTTTATTTTTGCGTTTTTTCCGCCGTGTCGGTGAGGGAACGAAGCTGGTTCTGGGCGACACCGCCCAGCAAGTCCCTCATGGCGGCGCTTGTGGCGGGCGCGCTCGCGGGCACCGTGCTGACGTTGGTGGGTCTGCCGGGACTCCTGCCGTTGCCTTGGGAGCAGACGCTCACGATTTTCGTCTATGCGATGGTCTGTCTGGTCGTCAATGACGCCATGAAGGTCGCGCTAATCAAATGGCGCGTTCCCAATGCCGTGGCCAGGAAACCGGAAGCCAAGCCTGATGCCAATGTCGAGACCGGTGCAAAAGCAGAATCGAAGCCTGGAGACATAGTTGCATCCCCACCTGAAGCCTCGTCTGGAGCTAAACCGGAAACGAAGCTGAAACCAGACACCGAACCCAAAGCTGAAATGAAATCCACACCTGATGCCAACGACCAGACGGCGGCTGATTTGATGCCACAGATCGCCGCACGGGCCTATGAACTATACGAGCGCCGGGGCCGTCGGGACGGTGATTCGGTTCAGAATTGGAGCCAGGCCGAGCGGGAGATTCGGAAAACTAAAGCCGAGACCGAACCAAAATCCGAAACTAAACCAGCGGCCAAAGCTGAGTCAGAGCCGGAAGCAAAAGCCAACCCAAAGCCCGAGGCCAACGTTGAGCCGAAACAGGAAACCAAAACGAAGCCTGGAACCGAAGTTAAAGAGAACCCCAAGCCCGAAGCCAAGGCTGTTCCCTTGACTCAAGCCAATCCCGAACCCAAAACTCAAGCCAAGCCTGCAATCGAGCCTCAGGCTGAATCAAAGGTTGAGCCGCAGTCAGAAGCCAATGCCAAAACCGAACCGAAACCTGCAACCAAGCTAAAGCTGCCGTCCGGTGTGTCGCCGCAGCTCGTCGAGCGAGTGCATAAATTTTACGAGGAACTGGGGCGCGAGGACGTTCGAGCCGTTCAGAAACCGGAGAAGTCGGAGCGAAAGATTCCGGAAGCGGAAACCAAAAAATAAGCAAGCGCGAACAACGCGCTGACTTGGCAGAAAATACAAATGAAAACCAGTTCAACAAATCTTGGCGCGGTCGCCTCGGTGCGCGGCAGTGTCGTGGACGTGCGGTTCGACGGACAGTTGCCGCCGATCTACTCGGTGCTGCGTGCGGGAGCGGAAAACAAAATTGTCATCGAAGTGCTGGCACAGAGCGACGCGCGGCATGTGCGCGGGATTGCGCTGACGCCCACACAAGGACTCGCGCGTGGCATGGTGGTCACGGACACGGGCGGCCCGCTGAAAACACCCGTCGGCAAGGCCATTCTTTCGCGGATGTTTGACGTGTTCGGCAACGCCATTGACCGGCAGCCGGCACCGGTGGATGTCCAATGGCGTTCGGTGCATCGTGATCCGCCGCCGTTGGCGAGGCGTTCCACCAAATCGGAAATTTTCGAGACGGGCATCAAGGTAATTGACGTGCTCGTGCCGCTGGAGCGTGGCGGCAAGGCGGGATTGTTCGGCGGCGCGGGCGTGGGCAAGACGGTGCTGCTCACCGAAATGATCCACAACATGATCGGGCATCAGCAGGGCGTCAGCATTTTTTGCGGCATCGGCGAACGTTGCCGCGAAGGTGAGGAGCTTTACCGCGAGATGAAGGCCGCCGGGGTGCTGCCGAACATGGTGATGATCTTCGGCCAGATGAACGAACCGCCGGGCAGCCGTTTTCGCGTGGGCCACACGGCGCTGACGATGGCCGAATACTTCCGCGATGACGAACATCGCGACGTGCTGCTGCTCATTGATAATATTTTCCGTTTCATCCAGGCCGGCATGGAAGTATCCGGCTTGATGGGACAGATGCCGTCGCGGCTGGGTTATCAGCCCACGATGGGCACGGAGCTGTCGGGCTTGGAAGAGCGCATCGCGAACACCGACACCGGCGCGATCACCTCGATTCAGGCGGTGTATGTGCCGGCGGATGATTTCACCGATCCGGCGGCGGTGCATACGTTTTCGCATCTGTCGGCGTCCATCGTGCTTTCGCGCAAGCGGGCGAGCGAAGGACTTTTTCCCGCGATCGACCCGCTGCAATCCAGTTCCAAGATGGCCACGCCGGGCATCGTCGGCGAACGGCATTACACCCTCGCGCAGGAAATCCGCCGCACGCTCGCGCAATATGGCGAACTCAAGGACATCATCGCCATGCTCGGCCTGGAACAGCTTTCGCCGGAGGATCGCAAGGTGGTCGTGCGCGCCCGACTGCTGGAGCGTTTTCTCACGCAGCCATTTTTCACCACCGAACAATTCACCGGCCTGACCGGAAAACTCGTCAGCCTCAAAGATGCGCTGGACGGCTGCGAACGCATTCTGCGCGACGAATTCAAGGACTACCCGGAGAGCGGCCTCTACATGATCGGCGCGATCAGCGAGGCAAAGGGAAAATCAAAAGCCGCCCCGGTCGCAGCCACAGCCAAACCGGAAGTGAAGCCTGCGATGAAGGTTGAACCGCCGCCTGCCGCCGTTGTCTCCGGCGTTCCCGCAAAATCCTAGGTCGTTCCCGCAAAGTTCCGGCTCGCTCCCGGAAAATCCTGCGGACCGCCCGCGTTGTCCTGAACCATTCCCGCGAAATCCTGCGCCCCGGCCATAGAATCCCGAGCTGCTGTTTGTGAGGTTTTTGTGGGTTCCAACGGCATTCGGAACCCATTCCAGCGCCAGCGGCGCGTTATATTTGTAGAACCCGCCCCGAAACGAAATTCCAAGCTCCGTTGGAGCGGCATATTCGGCCCCCCCAGCTTGCAGCCATGTCGTCAGCCTCCTTTTCGCGCTATTGACCCACAGCACCAAAGAACCAGCATCCTTGCGGTTGGGCAAAACTGGAAGCTGGTGGCCCCGTTTGTGTTTGAGGGCAGTTGCAACTGCGGCGTGGCGACGCGATTCTTTAAAAGTTTTGCTGCCAGCGATTCCGAAAAGCAGTGGGATTATCTTGGACAACGGAAGTTTCATAAATTCCCGAGCACGCAAAAACGGATTGAGGACGCGGGCTGCGAACTGCCCTTTGGCCTTGACGTCGGCGCGGCGGGGAACAACATTGCGGTCATGAATATGAATGTTGCACCGCATGAATTCCCCGTATGGCTCGCCTTGTTGATTCCGGTCATCATTTTGCTGGCGCTTTGGGACGGCGTCTGGAAAGTGATCGGCATGTGGAAAAGCGCGCGCAACAAGCAACTGGTTTGGTTTATCTGCATCGCCGTCTTCAACACCATCGGCATCCTGCCCATCGTCTATCTGACCTTGTGCCAGAAGGATCGCAACCAAGGCTGATCAGGATTGTTGCTGAACGTTCGCCCGGGACTCTGGCGTCCGCCATAAATCACCGTCCCGCCATTCGAGACCTGGGGGCCGCAGTCAGGTTCAAGGTGTTTGCAGCCGGAAGAAAAACTGCTGGTTCGTCGCCGGCAGACTGACTTGGTAAAAAACGTTCTTTATGACCGGGTTCGGGACGGCCACCCAGTTGGTGGTGGCCAGGTCGGTGTTCTGCGCAAGCTCCAATCCGATCGAAGCGTAATTCGTGGTCCAAAAGAGGGAGACGGTGTTATTGGAGTTGGTGACAAAGAGCGTCGGCGGGTTCAAGGTGTAAATGCCGCCGCCGGAAACCGCCGTCACGGCGCGGGTGCCGTCCTTGGAAACGGCAATGGCCGTCCAGTTGGTGCGCGGGGCGGTGTTGGTGGTCCAGGTCGCCCCGCCGTTGAACGAGCTGTAAATGTTCGTCTTGCCCAGTCCGAAGAGGACGAGGCCGTTGGTCGAGCAGGCGATGCGGTTGGTGACAAAAAGCGCGTTGAGCAATGGCGCCCAGCTTGCGCCCGCATTCGCGGAAACCAGAAGACCCAATGGTCCGGCGCCATAGAGTTCATTGCCATCCGCCGAGGAAGCCAGGCAGAGAATGGGGAGCACATTGTTGGAAGCCCACGATGCGCCGGCGTTGATTGAAGTAAAGACGCCGCCCGTCATCATGGCCACCGCCAATTTGTTGCCATCCGCCGAAGAGGCGGCGGAAAGCCACCCCTGCCCATCCGAGGGGGAATTGGTGACGCTCACCCAGCTTGCGCCGGAATCGGCCGAGACATAGACCAGCGGTTTCGGGCTATAAATGGGATCGCCGAAACTGGAGGCCGCGACCAGCTTGGAGCCATCCGCCGAGGAGGCAACCGAACTGATATTCTGGTTGTAGGTTCCGCTGCTCCTTGGACTGGCAAAAGCCTGTGCCCAACTGGTTCCTGAATTGGTGTAAATTGTGCCGCAGGCGGACACCAGTTTGGTTCCATCCGCCGAAGATGCCACCGATGCCCAACTGACAGTCGCTGGCGCATCATTTGATATCCAAGTGGAACCGTAATTGGTCGAGGTATAAATATAGTGGCCGCCTGCCGCCACCAGCCGGTTGCCGTCTGCCGAGATGGCGACCGAAATCCAGGCATTTGTGGGCGCGCCAGTCAGTTGCCAGCTTGGGATTTGGGCGGATGCCGGATCAATACCGGCCAGCCACGCACCGCCGGCCGCCGCCAATGTGAATATCATGATCTTTGTTTTCATGATTTGATCAATTGAATGGATTTTCCCTTTCCGCGGAGAAGCTTTATCCGCCTGCCGAAAGATGTCAAGTGCCGCGCTTGCCTTGTCAACCGCGCCGCGCTATGCTCGCGCCGATGAATTCGCTGCTGCTGACCGGCGGACGGGTGGTTGATCCCGCAAATCATTTTGATTCCCCCGCGGACGTGCTCATCATTGACGGCAAAATTTCCGCCGTCGGCAAAAATCTGTCCGCGCCCAAGGGCGTTGAACAGTTCGATGCCGGCGGAAAAATTGTCTGCCCCGGCCTGATTGATTTGCACGTTCATCTGCGCGAGCCGGGCCAGACCGCAAAGGAAAATCTGGCGACCGGCACCGCCGCCGCCGCGCGCGGTGGTTTTACCTCCGTCGTCTGCATGCCCAACACGTCGCCCGCGATTGACACCGCCGGCACCGTCGCGCTCATCCGCGAACGCGCCGCGCGCGAAGGCGTCGTAAATGTTTTCGTCACCGGCGCCATCACCAAGAACATCGCCGGCGAGGAGCTTGCGCCCATCGGCGGACTCAAACGCGCCGGCGTCGTGGCCATCACCGACGACGGCCATTGCATCCAGAACCACGAATTGATGCGCCATGCCTGCCAATACGCGAAAATGTTCGACCTGCCGGTGATGGATCATTGCCAGGATTATTCGCTCGTGACCGACGGCGTGATGCACGAGGGTTATTGGAGCACGGTGCTCGGCCTGCGCGGCTGGCCCTCGGCGGGCGAGGAGGTCATCGTCGCGCGGAACATCCTGCTCGCGGAACTCACCGGCGCGAAAATCCACTGCCAGCATTTGAGCGCGGCGGGCAGCGTGGCGCTGCTGCGCGAGGCGAAGAAGCGCGGCGTGCCGATTTCCGGCGAGGCGTGCCCGCACCATTTTGTTTTGACCGATGCCGCCGTTGCCGGGAGCGAAAAATTTTGGGCCGACGACGGAAAAAGTCTTTTTTCAACTCAAAACTCAAAATTAAAAACTCAAAATTTATCTGAATGGCCGAAATACGACACGAATTTCAAAATGAATCCGCCGTTACGCACCGCCAGGGATCGCGAGGCGATTCTCGAAGGTCTGGCCGACGGCACGATTGAAATCCTGTGCAGCGACCACGCGCCGCACTGTGATTACGAGAAGGAAGTAGAATTCGATTACGCGCCGTTTGGCATCACCGGGCTGGAGACCGAACTGGCGCTGTCGCTTATGCAACTCGTCCACACGAAACGCCTTTCACTCGCGAACCTGATTGCGAAATTCACAGTGAATCCGGCGCGTCTGCTGAATTTGAACAAAGGCACGCTCGGCGCCAGCGCGGACGCGGACGTGACGGTTTTTGATCCGGATTGCGAATGGATTTTCCGCGCCGAAGACTCCGCAAGCAAATCCAAGAACAGTCCGTTCTTCGGCTGGAAACTCAAAGGCCGGGTCGTGGCGACAATTGTGGGCGGCAAAATTGTCTGGTCGGAAAAATCTGAACTGGTCGCCGCATGAAAAAGTTTTCTTCATGCTTGACCCGTTTCGCAGCTTGCCTAGCATCGCGCGGCATTTTTGATTTGTGAAAGCAATCCTCGCACTTGAAGACGGCTCCGTGTTTCACGGACAAGGTTTCGGCGCAAGCGCTTCCGCGTGCGGCGAGGTCTGCTTCAACACCTCGATGACCGGCTACCAGGAAATCCTCACCGATCCGTCCTACAAAGGCCAGATTGTCACGATGACTTATCCGCTCATCGGCAATTACGGCGTCAACGCCGTGGACGTGGAATCGTGGCAGCCGCACGTCGCCGGATTTGTCATCCGCGAACTCTCGCCGGTCGTCAGCAACTGGCGCGCGGATTTTTCGCTGGCGGAATATCTGGAGAAAAACGGAATTCCCGGCATTCAAGACATTGACACGCGGGCGTTGACCAAAAAGCTTCGCGTGCGCGGCGCGATGAATGGTTTCATTTCCACCGGGGAAATTCCCGACAAGGAAGCCGTGCGCCGCGCGAAGGAATTTGTTTTCGTCGGCGTGGATTACGTCAAGGAAGTCACGCACAAAAAGGCGTTCCGCTGGGACGAAAAAGACGAGCAGAGCGCGGCGTTCGATTTGGTCCGGGGAATAAAATCCGCCGACGCGCGCAACGTGCGCCAGCCGCTGCCGCCCGCCGACATTCCCATTGTCGCGTTCGATTACGGCCTGAAATACAACATTCTCCGGCGGCTGCGGCAGCATGGTTTTGCCACGCAGGTTTTGCCGGCGACCGCGTCCGCCGACGACGCGCTGAAACACAAGCCCGCCGGAATTTTTCTCTCAAACGGCCCCGGCGACCCGGCGGCGCTCAATTACATCGTCCGCGAGGTAAAGACGCTCGTGGACACCGGCATCCCGATTTTCGGCATCTGCCTCGGCCACCAGATTTTGGGGCAGGCATTTGGCGGCAAAACCTTCAAGCTGAAATTCGGCCATCGCGGCGCGAACCAGCCGGTCAAGGATTTGGAAGGCGGCAAAGTGGAAATCACCGCGCAAAACCATGGCTTTGCGGTGGACGCCAACAGCCTGCCGTCCGAAGTCGCCGTGAACCGCATCAATTTGAACGACCGGACCGTCGAGGGTCTGCGGCACAAAACCAAGCCGGTTTTTTGCGTGCAATATCATCCGGAGGCGTCGCCCGGACCGCACGATTCGACGCCGTTGTTCGCGGAATTTCGTTCGTTGATTGAACGGCGCGGTTGAGCCGGAAATTTTCGTGAAGATTTCCGTTTGACTTGCGGCGTTCGGCGAACATAATCGGGTTCATCAAGCTATGGCCAAACTGGTTATCCTGACGCAGGGCATGACGGGCCGCGCGCACGAGCTGAATGTGGATCGCACCACCATCGGCCGCGTCGAGGATAACACGTTTCAAATCGCCGACGCCTCCGTTTCCAGCCACCACTGCGAGGCGCTGCTGCGCGGCGGCGAAGTCCTCATCCGCGATCTCAACTCGACCAACGGCACCTTCATCAGCGATGCGCGGATCACCGAAAGCGTTTTGAAACCCGGCCAGACCCTGCGCCTGGGCCAGGTCGAATTGAAGCTCGAAGCCGAGGGCGCGCCGCGCGCCGCGGCGCCTCCCGCCCCGGCGGCTCCAGCGGCTCCGGCTCCGGCTCCGGCGAGAAAAACAGCGGACACCGCCACCATGGTCATGCCGCGCGGCGTCAGCTTGAGCGATCTGGAAAGCGGCGGCCGCAAGCCGGGGCTGGACACCACGAGCAGCATGTTTTCTAAAAAGCGGAACAAGACCGGTTTGTATTTTTGGATCGGCGCCGGCATCAGCATTCTCATCATCATCATCTTGATCATCTTCGCGGCCATGCTGATCAAGAACGGCGGACATTAAAACCAAATTACGTGCGGTCATGAAACCGCGCTGTTCAAATCAAAGCAACCGGGCATTGACGCGCACGGACGTGTTGGTGGTCGTTGTGGTGCTGGCCGTGCTTGCGGCTGTGTTTTTGCCCGCGCTTCTTCAGCCAAACAGAATTCCTACAGGTATCAAAGGTATCACCTGCATCAATAATGTGAAACAAGTCGGCCTTGATTTCCAAATGTGGGTCGACGACAACAACGGCAAATATCCGATGGAGATTTCCATCGCCAATGGCGGCACCATGGAACTGGCGGCAACTGGAAATGTGCTGGCGACTTTTCAAATCATGACCAACGAATTATCCACGCCACAAATTCTGTTTTGCCCGATGGACACCATTCACACTTTCACAAAAACTTTCGGCGCGAATTTTACCGCCAAAAACATCAGCTATTTCATCGGCTTGGACGCGGATACGAATCGTTCCAAAACGTTTCTCTGCGGTGACGACAACTTTGCCATCGGCGGCGTTCCGGTAAAATCCGGCCTGCTGGAAATTTCGACGAACGCTCCCATCACCTGGACCGCCGCGCGTCACAAATTTGCCGGCAATATCGGCTTCCCCGACGGTTCAGTCTCGCAAACAGACGACAAACTACTCGTTCAAAAATTGATCGAAACCGGCGTCGCCACCAACCGCCTCGCGATTCCGTAATTTTCCATTCTGGCTTCTGGCTTCTGACTTCTGTATCCTGTCCCGATGTTCGACACGGTTAAAACGGAAATTGCCACGGCCTCGGAGAAACTTTCGCACCTGCGGAGGTTTCTTTGACGTGGCCGCATTGCAAAACCGGCTCGCCGAAATCAACGCGCTGATGAGCGCGGACAATTTCTGGGGCAACCGCGAAAAGGCGCAGAAGCTCATTGACGATGCGAATTCCGCCCGCGCCAAAATCGAACCGCTCGCCAAATCCGAAAAGCAGCTCGACGATTTCCGCGTCATGCTCGAACTCGGCGAGGCCGAGCCGCCGGAAGCGCAGGCGCAGATCGAGCAGGAACTCACCCGCGACCTCGCCCGGTTTTTCAAGGAGCTCGATTCGCTCGAGCTGAAGGTTTTCCTGAACGGCCCGCACGACCGGAAGAATTGCATTTTGAGCATCAACGCCGGCGCGGGCGGCACGGAAGCGCAGGATTGGGCGGAGATGCTCTCGCGGATGTATTCGCGCTGGGCCGAGTCGCGCGGCTGGAAGGTCGAGGTGACCGACGCGCTGGTCGGCGAAACGGCCGGCCTCAAAAGCGTCACGATGCTGCTTCAGGGCGAAAACGCCTATGGCTTCACCAAGGCCGAGCGCGGCGTGCACCGGCTCGTGCGCATTTCACCGTTCGATTCCAACAAGCGCCGCCACACGAGTTTTGCCAGCGTGGACGTGATCGCGGAAATCGAGGAGAACGACGAGGGAATTGTCATCCCGCCGAATGAGTTTTCCGTGGACACGTTCCGTTCCGGCGGCAAGGGCGGGCAGAACGTGAACAAAGTGGAAACCGCCGTGCGTATCACGCACATTCCGACAGGGCTGGTCGTCGCGTCGCAAACGCAGCGGTCGCAGCATCAAAACCGGGCCACGGCGATGCGGCTGTTGCTGTCGCGGATTTTCGCGCAGCGCGTGGACGCGGAGAAGGCGGAGATGGAGCGGTTTTACGGCGAGAAAGGCAGCATTTCGTGGGGCAACCAGATTCGCAGCTACGTTTTCCAGCCGTATCGCATGGTGAAGGATTTGCGCACCGGCGTTGAAACGAGCAACGTGCAGGGCGTGATGGATGGCGATCTGGA
>Ga0181535_10005306_pt1 | contig 13870 bp, 12 predicted proteins | sample PEATcosm2014_Bin_44_FD_119774 | JGI IMG/M metagenome (GOLD analysis project Ga0181535, IMG submission 119774) | Peatland microbial communities from MTU Mesocosm Facility, Houghton, MI, USA - PEATcosm2014_Bin17_30_metaG | ecosystem: Environmental > Terrestrial > Soil > Wetlands > Peat | place...
AAAGCTTCAGCCTTTTGCCAGGCTCATCAATCTCATGCCGGTACACCTTGTAGCCCGGCCACCCTAATACCCGCGTCCAATCGTTGTCGCGCATCGGAAGGAGAATACCCGATTCTGCCACTCTAGCAAAATCCGCGAAAATCACGCCGCCTTACAGATTCCTGCGCAGAGCCTATTTTGTGAAAACAGAATCGTACATCCTTCTTGAGCGCTTGGCATGACATCCTTCACCGCAGACCAAGCATATGAACAGAGAACGAGTTTGCTCCCTTGCTCACCTCGTGGTCGAAAGGAGTTTGAAGCGAGTGAAGCTGGACCGACTACGCTGGGATGCGGCTGCTTGAACACTTGGAAACGAACCCGTCGCTGCGAATCTGACCTGGGATAGAGGCCGTAGCGCGTCAATTCCTGCAGCGCACCTCCGAGAGCTTCGAGAAGAGTTGCGCTGCGGAAGAATCATCCACTCCAGGCTTTACATCACTTATTTCGCTCGCAATTGTCGGTCAACCGGGTTGTAGTTCCCATGTCGACCACTTCAAAATCGGTCACTTTGAGGTCTGCCAGATCGCGGGAACCAAAGTGCATGTCGGCGTACTTCGCTTTGGTGTCCGCGTCGTTCTGGGCGGTGAGAGCGATGTTGCCGCCGTCGGCGAGGAACATGCCGTACTTCTGCATGGCCCGCGCGACGACCTGTGCCGCCGGTGTAAGTTTCGACATGTCGAAAGAGGACTTCAGACGAAAGCGTACGCCGATCGGCGGAGCAATTGCGGGCCCTTGAGGAGCGCCGGCATGAGTGGCGGGATGCACAAAGGCGTGCGCGCGAATTCGCGGATTGGGAAGTATGAAACGGATGGCGTGGTCGATTTTTCCCGCAGCGAGTTCATCGGCATTAAAGAGCAGAGGGGCAATCGGAAAGCCTGCCGAGTCAGCACTGGTGCATTGATCTCCTCGTCCTGACTGCGGATAGACACGGTTGAGATCCCACACGGCAACAAAGTTTGCGGACAAAACATTGTTTGCGTAGTTAGCCTGGTAGGCTTCATAGAGTTTGCCGTGGCTGCGGTCGTCTACGATCAGATGGCAATCGTCGTTCGGTGTCGGGCACTGATAACCTCGCAGCCCTTCCAGGGATCCGCCAGCCGGGAGTGGGAATACCGAGGGATTGTCCGAGTCGACATAACCAGACCCTGGGCCTTTGAAAGGAACATATTGGGTGGTGGAGTCGGCCTTTATGACATGGAGGCTGAAGTCGACTTGCATCTTGTTGTTGTGTCCCCATCCGCCCGCGTCAGCCAACCAGGCAATTATGGCAGAGGACTGCGGATCGAGAGGCGCATGACTCACATCCTGCGTCCAGATGGAGCCGGGGGGGAAGTAGGCCGTTGCCCCTGCGGCGTGTTCCACTTTGGCCGCCTCCACCTTGATGATGTGAATGTGCAGGCCATAGCCAATTACGATAGCTCCGACTCCCAGTATGGAAATGAGCAGTTGTTTCTTGCGCTTCATCACGGCTCCACGTTCCTCTCATCAATGTGAATGATGTAAATGAATTTTACACTTGGTCATGACCCGCGGCAGCCGTGCAGCGCTCCGTCATCGCTGATTTCTCAGTTTCGGCAGACGCAGGCTTCGATGCGGCCACGCTTGAATTCCAGATTTTCCATAACGGACCGCGCGTAAAAAGAAAACTATAAAGTCCAACGACGGCCGCTGCATTAAGCACGAGTAGCGCGCTGGCCGGGGCAGCAATGCGATGCATCAAGGGAATCCTGAAGCGCAGAGCGGCGATAGCGATGATCCAGAAGAAGACCTGAAGAGCGCCAAATACCGCGAAAGCGAGAGAACCTCTCGCAAGCGCCAGTGTGGAAACAAGATGAAGGACAGCCAAGTAAGGCACCATTAGGCGCATGACCTTGTGCGAGACAAGCTGAAAGAGGACAGGATTGCGCGGAGTCAGCGTCCACGGCGCCAAGCGGAAGAGCTGGAAGTTTCCTGCCAGTGTGCGTACCTTGCGATGGAACTCTTCTCCGATTTTTGCTGGCCAGGCGTCATGGACGTAGGCTCGCTGATCGATGACTGATCGATAACCCTTGCGAATGATCGAGAGCGGCCCAAACATATCGTCAAGGATGATTCCGGCAGGCTGCGGCACAGCGAGTTCGCGGCGAATTGCGTAGAAACCACCATAGACGCCTACTGGGGAAGCGCAGATAGACTCACAGGTCCTGATCCACTCTTCATAGCGCCAATAGACTCCAGTGACAGCCGCAGAGGTGGCGTCGTGGCAATCCTTGCGCAGTATTAGCTCTCCGGCTACGCAACCGACCTTTGGATCGGCAAAGTTGCTGACCAACTGCTGAATGGCGCCGGGAGCTATTTCGGGACGGATGTCTACGAAGAGGATCAGGTCTGCCGTCGCCTTTGCAACACCGGCATTGATGGCAACCGCCTTGCCGCAATGTTCATGCAAGATGATGGCGGTGAGGCGCGGGTTATTCTGATGAGCGAGTAATTCCGCCGTGCCATCGGTTGAGCCGTCCGACACGATAATGATCTCTTTGATGTTGGGGTAGTCGAGGTCAAGCAGATGGTTGATCTTGCGCGGGAGCAGCGCTGCGCCATTATGCACCGCGAGCACAATGCTCACGCTGGGAGATATCGGATTCGCGATCCAGGGGCGTGGCCGCAGCCGTGCGAACAGCCATACTAAAGCGGGGTACCCCGCATAGGTGTAGAAAACGCCGGCCATCGACAGCCAAAAGACAATCCTCACTGGGCGCCCCTTCGCAGGATGATGGTTTTGACCGTTTCAAACATGATAAGCAGGTCAAGACCTATCGATTGATTCTTGACGTAGTAAAGATCGTATTCGAGCTTTCGCTTGGTCTCCTCCAAGCTCGCACCATATCGGTAACGCACTTGTGCCCAACCGGTAATTCCTGGACGAATCATGTGGCGCAGGTCGTAAAAAGGAATTTCCTTGCTGAGCCACTCCACAAACTCCGGGCGCTCAGGCCGGGGACCGACAAAAGCCATATCACCGCAGAGGACATTCCACAGTTGCGGGATCTCATCGAGCCGGGTTTTCCGCATCACCCTGCCGATTGCAGTGACGCGCGGGTCGTCCCTGGTTGCCCACACCGCGCCATTCGTTTCGGCGTCCTGCCGCATCGTCCGGAATTTGTAGGCGGTAAATGGACGCCCACTCCGTCCAACACGCGTCTGGCTAAAAAAGATGGGGCCTGAAGAAGAAAGGCGCACCGCAAGAATGATGAATGGCAGGAACGGCAGGCAGATTACCAGCGCAAGAAAGGAGACCGTGAGGGAAAGCAGACGCCGGAAAAGCTGCTGCGATGAACTCATGCGAAAACCCTCAGTAAAAATGAGGGTGCTCGGACTAAGCCCGTCCAGAGGCAATTTGCCCGAGAGCCGCTCCATGAGCGCGCTCGAATTCTCAATGATAACGCCGCGGAGGCGAAGGTCAAGCAGGTCGCGAACCGGCATCGCTTCGCGCCGGTCTTCCATGGCAACGATGACACGGTCGATGCCAGGCTTTTGGTCGCGGAAGGCGCGCAAGTCCGAGGCGAAGAGATCGACCCGCCCTTGGAGTTCGCTTTCATCTCTCCAACCTATGACGGCCATTCCAGCATCGCGATTGGAGCGCAGCATTTCGACCACCGTGCGAGCCCGCGCGCCGCAACCAAGTACGTATACGCGCTCCCGGAACGTTGGGAGCCCGACGATCCACTCATAAGCCCAACGCCAAAGAACGAGAAAAACGGTAAGGAGAGAGACGCCGGCGACAAGTACATAAGGACCAATGTCCAAATCCGGGAGATAGTAGACAAGCCCCGCGAGAACAAAAGACAAGACACTAAGAACAAGCAACAGGCGAAAGTATATCTCCCAATTCTCTGAGATTCGCCGCGGTCCATACAGATCGAAGTAGTAAGTAAGAAGCAGGGTAAGGACTGTAATGCCAGCGATCTTTAGCAAACCGTTCTCATAGATCAAGGCATTGAATAGAACAATATTTCCATCCGGCCTCATGAGACTGAGGCATGCAGTGGCCAACAAAAATGAGCCGCCCACGAGGAGCGCTTCAAAAAGAAGCAGCACCAGTGTCCGCGTCGGATAGTAAACATTGAAGATCCTGATCATCCCTTCCGCTTATCCTTTCGCCCTTTCGATCCGCGGTCGTCATCTTGCCTGCCATAGTAGTAATAAGAACCGTTGCGCGGAGCGTCCTTGACGGCATTCAACACAAATCCAAGAATGCGTGAGCTGCTGAAGGCGGCCTGCGCGCGTTGCGCAACATCGAAGGGAGTGGTTGCCGCGCGGGCCACAAGCAGCACTGCATCGGCGGCGCGGGCAAGATCGATTGCATCAGCAAATGCGAGCACCGGCGGCGAGTCAATCAGTATCCAGTCGAAGTGCGGCGAAAGGGTTGCTGTCAGTTCTTCGATCCGATGATTAGCGACGAGTTCAAGCAAATTGCCGTCGCCCGAGCCAGCGGGGATGAATGTGAGATTTGGGATGAGGCGTACACGGCCGGCTTCAACAATCCGGGGATTTTGATTGCGCTGAAGGATGTCGCTCACCTCCGCTGCACCCGCCAGATATTCCGTGAGCCCAGGTGCGATGGGCGCGCCCAGGATGGTGTGAAGCACGGGACGGCGCAGGTCGGCGTCGATCAGCAGAACATTATTGTTCTTGTTGCGCGCCAGGCTCATGGCCAGATTAGCCGCGACAAAGCTCTTCCCTTCGGAGGGCATGCCGCTTCCGATAAGGATCGTTTTGAACGGAGCTTGATCGCGGTACTTGTAGATCTGCGACCGAAGGCCATGAAACTCTTCGATGCTCTCGCCGTTCTCTCCAAGTGTCGGAAGAGAGCTGAGTGCTGGAATCCATGGACGGAGGGCGATGTCATCGAGAATTACATCGGTCTTGACCGGCGGCTGTTCCACGGCAGCGAATACCGCGAATGGCTCGGCAGTCCCAGCGCCTTCTGCTTGTTCTGCGGCTCTCCGCTCGAGATCTGCCCTTTGAAGCGCATCGTAAATACGGCTCATATTCCAGGTTCCTTTTGTAAGTCCGCACTGAGTATGTCGGCGTCGGAGTTTTTCGATGGCAGAGACAGTTCCATTGACCCTTCCATCGCCGAAGGCGAGATCGTGAACGGATACTGCACGAGTTCCAGTTCAAGACTGACCGCCTCGACGATGTGCGCTGGAATTGGCTTGATTTGTTCCACATAAGCGCTGATCAAGGCATGTTCGCAAATCAGGTTGATAAGGCGAGGAATTCCCTTTGAGTAGCGATGGACAAGCTCCGCCGCTTCGGGCAGCAGAACCGGCTCGCTGGCTCCGGCGATACGCAGTCTCTCTGCGATGTAAGCCTGCGTCTCTTCGCCATTCAACGGCCGCGTCTTGCACCACAGCGACACGCGCTGGCGAAGCTGGCGAACGCTGGGGTGGTGAAGCTTCTCTTCCAACTCAGGCTGGCCAGAAAGAACGATCTGCACCAGCTTCTCCGATGATGTTTCGAGATTGGTCAACAAGCGAATCTCTTCCAGAAGCTCCCAGGAGAGGTTTTGCGCTTCGTCGACCACGATCGCGCACAATTGATGCGCCCGGAAGCGCTCAATGAGCCAGCTATTAAGTTGCAACAGCATTCCTGACTTTGTTCGCGTCTTAGGCGGTATGCCAAAGTCCGAGAGCACAAAATCAAAGAAGTCGAGCACGTCCAGGCAGGGATTGAAGACAAATGCGGTCGAAATGCTGTCTTTGGCAAAGGTATCCAAAACCGATCTGAGTAGGGTTGTCTTTCCCGTTCCCACTTCTCCGGTCATGACCACAAAGCCCTTGCGAGCCGCAATGCCGTATTGCAAGCAGGCAAGTGCCTCCCTGATCTGCGGCCTCAGGAAGAGAAACCGCGGATCGGGACTGGCTCCGAAAGGTAGGGCGCGAAGGCCGAAGAAGGATCTGTACATGGCTATCCGCGCACGCTTTCAATGGGTTTGGCCGCTCGAGAAAAAAATCTTCCTAGCCTGCTCGATGGAGCGGGGCGAGCCGGATCGTCGAGGAGAGAGACGACCGCCAGGGTCGGCAGCTTAGTGAAGGCCCAAACGTCGCGCTCGTTGCGCAGAGAGGTATCGCGATACTCGAAGAGCGCAGCCAGCAGCAGACCCAGGACCAGTCCAGATGCAAGGCCGCCGCCGGCGAAGACGAGGCGGTTGGGAAATGTCGGCGCATCGGGGAGATTGGGAGCATCCATCACGCGGAACTGCTCGCCCTGCTGGCGGCGTTCAAGCGCCGTTGCCATCGACGACTCATTCATCTTGGTTAGCAGGGCGTTATAGAACTGCAGCGCAGTATCATGATCGCGAGTGACCTGTTTGTACTCTTCTTCGATGATCGGGCTTGCCTCAATCTTCGCTTCGTAGGCACGAACCTGCTGCTCGATCTGAGCCTGATCTTGCTTGGCTGCTGCCATGGACTGATGCTCTGCGCGAAGCTGAGCCTTGAGCTGTTGAAGCTGAGGCGTGTCGGGAGATTTTTGGACAGTCTCTACCTTTGCGGGTTCTGCTGTGTCGTGCGCTATCTCCGCCCGCAGACTTGCGACTTTGCGCTTGATTGCGACTACGTCCGGATGATCCGGCGTATAGAGGGTCTCCAACTCCTTTTCTTGCGCTATGGCATCCTTGAGTTCAGTCTTAAGCGCACCCGGTGATGCCCCCGTGGCGGGGTCGGTGTGCTGCACATCCTGCGCCTGTTGGGCGATCATCGACTCAAGGAAGGTATCTTCCTGTTGCAGACGGCTCACCGCCTGCGTTGCGGCGCTTAGCTGGGTTGTCAGCGCTTGAAGCGTACTCTCGTTTGCGCTTCCCATGGCCAGGCTCATCTCTCCCAAATGGACCGTCTGCCCTGGAAGCCTGCCGATGTTCTTTTGTTCAAAGGCTGCGAGCTTGGCGTCCTGATCGTCGAGGCTTCTCTTTGCTTCAGCCAGTTGTTGCTTGAGGAAGTCGGTCGTCCCTTCGGCGGACTCCTCGCGCGCATTCAAATTCGCCGTGACAAAGAGCGACGTGATCTCTCCGCAAACCTGCTGAGCCGTATGCGCGTCCTTTGCTTTGAAAGTTATAGAGAAGCCCGGCATCCCTCGCGAGGACTCGCCAGAAGGGATGGGCTTGATTCCGATAGCCTTTCGTGTCATCTCGATGCGGTCGTCCATGGTGTCCTTGGTTCCGGCGTACAGGTCGAATCGCTCGATGATCGGCTGAATGCGTGAGCGGCTAAGTATCTGTTCCTTCATCGACGCCAGGCGAGCGCCCAGATCTTCATCGACGACGGGCTTGACGTAGTCCTCTGGAACTTTCTGCTGCTCGATGAGCACCAGCGTCTGCGATACATACTGCGGAGGCAGAATGTAGCTGATTGCGAGACCAATTCCCAGGAGAAGGACCGTGGAAGAGAGAATCAGCCAGAATCGCCGCTTCAAAATCCCCGCGTAGTCCTCCATTGTCAATTCGCGATGCCCGAGCATAGGCCTCCTTGATACGTTACTTTTTGAAATGCATTTCCCGCGGAGAGTAACCGATTCCGAAACCGATCACCTGCGACAGGCCGCTGATAGCATTCGTTGGGAGTGCGGAGCTCGACGACTGCTGAATTGCCGTGTAGTTCGCGTATACGATGATGGATTGACTCAATCGCTGCGTTGCCGCCACGCCACCAAATTTACCGTTGGTTACGCCAGGCAACTGTAATCCCTCGGTGCGGATATATGAGCCGGTAGCACTTACGGACAGTGATCTTCCGAGTTGCCGTGTAAGTCCCGCGCTCACATCGTCGTAATGCACACCTATCTGCGTGGACACCCCGGCGCCTCCACTGGCTGCTCGGAAATAACTCAGGGTGCACGACGTAAACCTGGCATCGTATGTAGCGCCAGCGCTCACCGTAAGATCCATTGACGAAGGAATCCCTAAGCTGTTCACACCATGGATCCATTCAGGTCCGGCGGAGACGCTAGTCTTGAGACGACGGTTCCAGGTGCGCTGGTAGCCAAGCTGCGCAGACTGTATTTCCATGGTGATTGTGTAGTCCGGATAACTGAAGTGAGAAAAAGAGTATTGACCCGAAATAGAATTGAGAGCATTCAGCCGTCTGGTAACCTGTGGGCCCACTTGCCATTGATTTGTATCCAGACCGTCGCCGTTTGGGAAACGCAGGACTCCATAGCTCCCGCTGAAACTGAGACTGGTTGCGTGATTGAGGCTATGCGTGAAGCTCGGGCTCACAGTATTGTTGACGCTGCGCGTGTTCTGAGTCAGGATCGGTTGACTCGTCTGACCGGGCAATCCGGGCAGGCCGCCCACGCCTGGGATGCCGGAGAATCCTGTGGTTGGGGCTTGCGGCAGATAGCTCACGTTATCGCTTAGATTCAATGACCAGCGACGTCCAAAGATGCCTTGAGAAACAAAAAGATGTTGAAAAATTCCGGTCCCGGTTGAAGGGCCGACGATATTCCACAAGTCACCGCCAGAATAGGTCAAGCTGAATGGACGGGCTGCGTTGAGATTCGCATAGATTAACTCTCCAGACACGGCGCTGCTCTGCGTGTCGTCCGCGGATGTGGCGTAAAACTGTGCGGTTTGCGAATAGCGCAAATCATATTTCAGCGTGCCACTGTCCTGCAGCCCTGGAGGACCATTCACCGCGGGAACAACTTGCGCTCTTGCCGCGGCACTGACAATGAACAGAATCGCCAGGATAGCGTAAACCGGTCTCATTTGGGCACCCTTACGGAACGACAATGGTATCACCCGGATTCAGAATAAGATTGAGCGATCCAAAGCCCTTCAATGCTTGTTTGTATTGCACAGGAATCCTCTCCTGTTTACCGTCGGTGTTGCGCAAGATATAGATCTTCTTCGAGTTGGCGTATTGCGTGAGTCCGCCGGCGGTCGCAATCGCCTGCAGCAAGGTCATACCGGAAGTCATGTTCACCGGGCCGGTCTTTCCCACTTCGCCCATCAGGTACACGATCTTGCTGTTGTTCTGGCTCAGAACGACGGTGACATTTGGGTCCTGAATGTACTTTTTGAGCTTGGCCGCGATTTCGGCTGCCAACTGCAGTGGCGTCTTGCCGGAGGCTTTGACATCGCCCAAAAGCGGCATTGAGATCATGCCATCCGGGCGTACGAGCAAACTGCCCGACAGGGTTGACTCCTTGTATACAGTAACGGTAATCAGATCGGATGCACCGATCACATAGCCGTCGGCCGGAGCTTTGGTTGCGTCCGGCGCTGTTGGGGCGGGTGCTTCCGGAGCGGCCGGTGCCGCAGTCTCCGTCAGAGCCGGTCGATCACTAGGATCCTTGCCTTGAGCGTGACAGAAAAGCGTCGAAGAAAGAAATGCTGCAACGAGAAGACTTCCCAACTTCATTGTGCGACTCCATTTTTGTTCAACAGAGATTGGTTATCCGTTTCAATCTGCTTGAGTTTGTAAAGCAGGGCTTTGTAGCTGATTCCCAGATCGGCTGCGGCGCGCTTGCGGTTGCCGCCGGTCGACGCCAGAACCTCAGAGATCAAACGGCGTTCAATCTGGATCGATGAGGCCCGAGTGACCTGCTTCAGAAGGAGATGTCTGCGATTTCCGTTCCCGTTCCCCGAATGCGCGGCGGCTTTGATGGCAGCGAGAGAGATTGCCTGATCTCCAATCGCGACAAATGTCTTGATCGCAGTTTGAAGTTCAGAGAGATTGCCGGGCCAATTGTGCTCCATCAGATGTCCAACGATCTCCTTGCAGAGCACCGGCTTGGGGCGGTCAAACTGCTTGGAGTACCGCGTCAAAAGCTCGTCGGCGAAGGAGAGAATCTCGGACTTCCTGCAGCGCAGCGGAGGAATTTGCAGGGTAATGGCCGAGATAAGGTAGTAGAAATCCTCTCTCATGCGCCAGAACCTGACTTCTTCAAGAAGTTCGCGGCTGGAACCGCACACGAGGCGGCAAGTTTGAGGTTCCTCCGAGCGAAAATATGTATGGATGATGAGTTCCTGTAAAGAGATACTAAGATCCTTTGGTTCAATAAGATAAACAGTTCTAGCGGATGAAAGAGCACCTTGTAGCTCCTCAGCGTTGGTGTCGCTGCAGCGAATCTCCGTGAAAGCGCCCCGGCCGAGATTCGACTGCGTATGAATTTGCGTGGCAATGGTTCGCTTCCCGACGCCGCGCTCGCCGAGGATCAAGACCGGACACTCACTCTCAGCAATCCGCGCAATTGCGCGCTGAATCCGCGCCTCGATCAGAAGAGTCGGCTTAACCTGCCGTTTCGCGTTTTGGATTGTTGCCGTACTTGCCATTCCGAGCCTTAGTCTACCCCTTCCGTAGCAATACAGCTTCCAAACCCAGGGGGGCGAACAAAAGGTTGGCTCTCTATGGAGGAGACGCGCTTTTGACTGCGTACTCTCTGGGGAGCGTCTAAGATCAGGGTAGAGTATTTCCCTCTCAGTAGGAAGATTTGTACCATCGTGGCTCCTAATAAGTGGAAAGTGTTTTCCATTGATACCGGAAGATGTCTTCCCAGTTTGAGGAGAATTCACCCGGCAATCCTCACGAAATCGAACTGCTTCACCTTAGGTACTCGGATTGCTAATGTAGAGTGGTACGGATCGATATGCGCGAAGACTCCATCACCGGGGATTTGACTCAGGATACGCTCGCTCAAGCGGCTCCCTTGAGCTCCTGGCTCTCCCGGAATAGTCAATTTGCATTGGGTTCGGTCACGATCTGCCTACTGGTGGCGGCGATTTATTACCATGTGCTGGGAAAACTGGTGATCGACTGGTGGCAGATACCTGATTTCTCTCATGGCTTCCTTGTGCCCGTCTTTGCGGCGTATCTGGTGTGGGAAAAGAGAGCCATCCTCCTCAGCACAAAAATCGCTCCCTCATGGAGCGGAATTGCCGTTATGGCTTTCGGACTTGTCGTTCTGCTCCTGGGAGTCTATGGGTCCGAGCTTTTCCTCTCACGGATTTCGTTGGTGATTCTGATGGCCGGCCTGGTGCTTTGCTTCGGCGGCAGCCAACTCTTGAAGGAGTTACGCTTCGCCCTGCTGGTTTTCTTGCTGGCGATTCCGATTCCGGCCATCCTCTTCAATCAAATCACCTTTCCGCTGCAATTGCTGGCATCGAGACTGGCCAGCGATCTGCTTCCTTTGTTCGCAGTGCCGGTTTTGCGAGAAGGTAATGTCATCGTGCTTCCCTTGATGAAGCTGGAGGTGGCAGAGGCATGTAGCGGCATTCGCTCCCTGATGAGCTTGTTCACGCTGGCCGTCTTTTATGGATACTTCATGGAAAAGTCCCTCTGGAGGCGGGTGGCGCTCGTCCTGGCCAGTATTCCGATCGCGATTGCGGCCAACGCGCTGCGCATTTTCGGCACGGGATTGTGCGTTCAATACTGGGATCCCGACAAGGCCATGGGCTTTTTTCACGAGTTTTCCGGCTGGGCCATCTTTATGGTTTCACTTGCATGCCTCTACCTCGTCCATCGCACGATGCTTCTATTCCCGGCAAAAAGGCGGCCGGCATGAAGAACCTTCGTTTTTGGGCCGTAGTCTTGTTGCTTACGGGAACCGTGCTGCTGTTGCAAACGCGCCCCGATACAGACCGGAATCCCCCCAGCGAGCCCTTGTCGCATTTCCCAATGATCGTCGACGGATGGACAGGAAGCGATCGGCAAATCGAACAGGAAACGCACGATGTCCTCGGGGCCGGTGACTTCCTTTCGCGCGTCTACAGTCAAGATTCACAGACATCGCCAATCGGTCTATTCATTGGTTATTTTCCAACTCAGCGGACTGGCCAGACCATTCATTCTCCGAAGCATTGCCTGCCTGGCGCCGGTTGGGTTTTTGAGTCCTCGAAAACCGTCGATCTGTTCGATGCGGGGGGCAGGCCCCACAGGGTTGGCGAGTACATTATCTCCGATGGCGAAGCAAAGCAATTTGTAATCTACTGGTACCAGGCGCACGGGCGTAGCATGGCAAATGAATACATGGCCAAAATTTACATGGTCGCCGATGCAATTCGGATGAATCGTACGGATGGAGCGCTGGTCCGGGTTATCACTCCAATCGCTTCCAGCGAAGACACAGCAGCGGCAAGAGGGCGCGCCGAGGCGTTTACAAGCCAGCTTGCTCCTCTGCTGCCGCGATTTGTTCCTAACTGAGCGCATCGGACGGAGCCGGGAAGGGCAATGCTACTTAAGCGCCGGGTTGCGGTCAATTGAGAGACAGCCTGAAAGGATGGAAGACAAGTGGAAATTAGATGCAAGGCAATTCAATCTGGCTTCAAAGGCATGTGGAGGCCGTCAAATCGTCGCACGGTTTTTGGGGCGGTTGTACTCTCTTTATCGCTCGCTCTCTTGTCCGGGTGTTTCCGCGACCCAAACACGCGCAAGCACAAGTATCTGGAGAGCGGACAGAAGTATAGTGCCCAAGGCAAGGATCGGGAAGCCGCCATCCAGTTTTCCAACGCCTTGAAGATTGACAAGAATTTTGGTGATGCGCACTATGCCTTGGCGCAGACTTACATCCATATGGGCGCTTACAGTGCCGCATACAGCGAACTCAAGCATACTGTGGACCTGCAGCCAGCCAACTATAAGGCGCGGATCGATCTCGGAAACCTGATCCTCGCCGGAGGCAAGATAGACGAAGCTCAGGCCCAGGCCACCGCGGTAATTGCCGCTCAGCCGAATAACGCCGATGTTCATGCTCTGCTTTCCAGGATAGCGGCCAGGCAGGGGCACAAAGATCAGGCTCTGGCTGAAATCAATCGCGCTCTGGAACTTGCCCCAAACGATTCAAAGCTTCACGAGACTCTCGCCTTGCTTGAAGTAAGCGATTCGAGCCTGAGTTCCTCCGTTGAAGCTGAATTGAAGAAGTCAGTCGTACTCGATCCCAAGTCTTTGAACGCAAGACTTCTGCTCGCCGCTTTCTATTTGAAGAACGGCCGTTTGCAAAATGCCGAGCAGGTTTGCTGGAGTGCCGTTGCCATCGATCCGAAGAACCTGGGCGCGCGGGAAAACCTCGCTCAGGTGATCCTGAAGCAAGGCGATAAGCCTAGAGCCGAACAAGTGCTCCGTCAGGCTTCGACTGATCTGGCGGACAATCCGAACGGAGTGCGACTGCTAGCTGACTACTACGCTGGCTCCGGACAGATCGACAAGGCCAGGGCGGAGTTTGCGAGTCTCGCTCAAAAATATCCCAAGAATGTTTCGGTGCAAGAGGGATACGTCCGAGTTCTTCTTCAGGTCAAGGATTACGCAACCGCTCAAACCGTAATAACCGGGCTGATGAAGAAAAACGCAAATGACCCTCAGGTCGCCGTGCTCAACGGAATTGTCTTGTTTGACGCGGGCAAGTTGACTGACTCGATCAATGCACTTCGAGATGCCGCCAACAATGCTCCCAAGGATGCCTTCATTCAGTATTGGCTAGGCAAGGTTGCACTGGCCAAAGGCGATAACGGCCTGGCCGAAAAGAGCTTTCGTCAGTCGGCACAACTGAACCCGCCCGGCCTGGACTCTCAAGAGGAACTTGCGCGCATCGCAACTCTGCGCGGCGACATGAGCCTGCTGTCCGATGTGGCAGAGAAGACGATCTCCACGGCTCCTCGTTTCCCCGGCGGCTACGTTTGGCGGGCTACGGTCGAGTTGGCGCATAACTCGCAGGACAAGGCCGAGGCCGACCTGAAGATAGCAATGAGCGTGGCCCCGCAAGGCTCCCAGGCCTATCTGCTGCTCGGCGAAATTCGCTTCGCGCAAAAGCGCTATCCAGAAGGCGCTGCGCTGATGGAGCAGGCTTTGCA
>Ga0181535_10005308_pt1 | contig 13866 bp, 13 predicted proteins | sample PEATcosm2014_Bin_44_FD_119774 | JGI IMG/M metagenome (GOLD analysis project Ga0181535, IMG submission 119774) | Peatland microbial communities from MTU Mesocosm Facility, Houghton, MI, USA - PEATcosm2014_Bin17_30_metaG | ecosystem: Environmental > Terrestrial > Soil > Wetlands > Peat | place...
ACCTGGCACAAAGCCGCCCTCATCACCCTCGTCACCCTCGCCGTCGGCGGCATCTATCTCCTTTCCGTATTCGAGCAGCGCCGTAATCCCGGCGTCCTTCCTGAGACCGCACCCGGCCAAAACCTCACGCCCGACGATGTCGCCATCGTGCGCATGAAGTTCATGACCTCCTTCGACGATGCCCTCAAATTGCAAGGCACGAGCGTCTGGATGAAGAACGGCTATACCATGCCCTGGTTCCCCTACAAATCCGGTCATATCGACTTCACCAAAGACCAGGGAAAAATCCCATCGGCCCAGCAACTCGACATCAAGAAAGTCATCAAGGCCGTGCCGCCCGATCAGGTTGACGACGGAATATCCCACGGCACACGGCAAGCCTTTGCCATCTTCTCTCTGCCGCACAGTCCCGATCTCTACGCCACCGTTATCGGCGCCATCGACGCCAGCCAGGAAGAATATTTCTGCGATGTGCTCTTTTATTACGACGATCCGCACAAAATCTACGACAACTGGCCAAAAAACGTCTGGGCCGCCGTTGACGCGCATCAGGTCATCCCGGGAATGAACGAGCTGCAGACCCGCATGTCCATTGGTCAGGATCAGCATGTCGACAGTTCCAGCGAAGGCACCCGAACCGTCACCTACAATCAGGCCGGCAAAAAGTGGACCATCACTTTCGTCAACAACAAGGTCTCCAAAATCCAGGCTCCGTAGCTCAACCGGCTTTCCAAAACGCAATTCTCACCGCTCGCGCTATCATGTCTTCAATCTCCAGGAGACCCGCCTTGGCCCTTCATCGGAAGCTTTCTCTCACCGCAATTCTCGCCCTCGCAGCCATCCTCGCCGCGCCCGCACCAGCGCAGCAAACAGCGAGCGACCTGTTCGCTCAGGCCAAAGCTGAGGCAAAGGCGGAACACAAAAATGTTCTGGCTGTGTTTTCAGCTTCATGGTGCGGTCCATGCAAGCTCTATGAGCGCTTCCTCGATGACCCGCACATGAAGTCCATCACGGATGAAGTGTTCGTCGTTCAGCGCTTCGACGTCGGTGAGCGCCCCAACTCCGGGCACTCCGATACCCCCGGCGCTGTTGCCTTGCGCACGGCTCTCGGCGCATCGGGCGAGCCAGGTTTCCCCTTCATCGTCATGACCAGCGACGACGGCAACCCGATCGTCAACTCCTATCGCAACGGCGATGCAAACGCCAACGTCGGCTACCCTGCCTTGCCCGAAGAAATCGACTGGTACATCGAGATGCTCAAGCGCGCCGCTCCATCTCTATCGCCAGGCGACCTCGCCGCGACCCGCGCCTGGCTGCGCAAACATGCGCACGACTGAAACCGAAAGAATCAAGACCGCTCAGTCGCGAAATCGCTGACCCGCCAACTCGCCAACTCGCACATGTGCGCTTGAGCGCACGCCAGTTTGCCAAGTTACTTACCCGAAGTTGCCCCAATCTGCAAATTGACGTTGCCCTCATGAAGTTCGCCGCAATATGGCGAGCTTTAGGGTGGGAGACCACAGTGCTCCGCCGGGTGCCCCACCCTCGCGGCCGGGTGCCCCACCCTCGCGGCGCATTTGCTTTTGCCGCTAGGGTGGGATGCGCGAACCCTGCCGCGCGCAAGTGCCGTTAAACTTAACCTGTGACGGAAATCCAGTCCTTCATTCGCCGCCTGCCCAAGGCCGAGCTGCACCTGCATCTCGAAGGCACCATCTCGCCCGCCACTCTGGTCGAGCTCAGCGCCCGTCATGACGCCGTGCCCCTCACCCCCTATGAAGCCGAGGCCCTCTACCGTTTCACCGACTTCTCCGAATTCATTGAGTCCTTCAAGGCCGTCACGCGCCGCCTCCGCGACCCCGAGGACTACGAGATAGTCGCCTGGCACATGATGGAGCAACTCGCCGCGCAGGGCGTTGTCCACGCCGAAATCTTCATCTCCGTCGGCGTCATCTATATGTGGCGCAACTTTGATCCAAGATGCTTCGAGCCCATCTTCGCCGGCCTCGAGCGCTCTCGCGAGCGCGCCGCGCGCGAGCTTGGCCTTTCCCTCTATTGGATCTTCGATGCCGTACGCCACTTCACCGTCGAGGAAGCCGATCGTGTCTTCCGCAAAGCCGCTGAATTGCGCCAGTACTACCCCTCCATCGTTGGCATCGGTCTCGGCGGAGACGAGCGACGTTCCGGCTCTGAGCCGTTCCGCCATCTATATGCACGCGCTCAATCCGCCGGCCTGCGCCTCACGAACCACGCCGGCGAAACCACCGGTCCCGAGGCCATCTGGGAGGCGCTTGCCATCGGCTCCGAGCGCATTGGCCACGCACTGTCTGCGATTCACGACGAAGATCTTCTCCATGACCTGAAAGCGCGGAGCACAGCTCTCGAACTCAACCCTACTTCCAACGTCCGCACCGGCGTCTGTCCCTCCTTCGCCGCCCATCCCCTCCGCCGTTATTTTGATCGCGGCCTCCTGGTCACGCTCAACTCCGACGATCCCGCTTTCTTCGCCTCCGACCTCGCCAACGAGTTCCTCCTCGCCCATACCCAGCAGGGATTTACCCGTGACGAGCTCCGTCAATTAGCTGTTAATTCCTTCCGCGCCAGCTTCCTTCCCGAAGCGGAAAAAGCCTCATGGCTGGCCCAAATTAACACTTTCGCGTAAGGTACTTCCGTGTTTTCCGCACCGCTCCTCACCTCAGCCCAACCCCACCTGCGCTATCATGTGAGCGTGGGAGGCTTAAGTTCGATGTCCGCCGATCCTGAATCCGAATTGCTCGTCCCTGAATCCTCCGAACCGGAAAAATCCGGATCGACTGCCCTTCGCGTCATTACCTGGTTCTCTGTCGGTATCGCCGTTGCCGCCGTCGGCATCTACGTCGGCGCTGAGCTTCGCAACCGCTATCGCTTCAAGAAGCGCACTCCCTACGACTTTTACTCCAACGCCGGCTCGCAACAGGCCAGCGAATTTGGCGTCGGCGTTTAGCGCCGGAAGCCATCGCCCTTGCTCAACATGCCGCCCTCGGGCGGCATGTTTGCGTTTGCGATCTATTTGTCGCAGTGAAAGTTCCAGCCGCGGATATGGCCGAAGCTTCTTGCGCTGCGATCTGTTCAGGAGCATCGCGATTCTTTTGATTGAGGGTCTGGAGTTTCTTACGATCCCATCTGGATCTCAAGATTGCGAAGCTGTGCAATCTTTCTTGTCTGCGCCTCATCAGGATCCGGAGCGCGGTGCCTCACATAAACGCAGAGGTAGAAAATCCCCATGGCAAGCAAGACGAGCGGCACCGGCCGCGCCAGCGCGAGCGTAAGAACCTCGCCCAGCAATCCCGGCGTCGACGCCCGCAGGTGAGCACTCTGGTTGGCAAGGATCTGCACCGGGAAATCGCCGGTAAACACAGCTCCTGCGCCCGTGAAAAGCAGCGCGAGCCACGATGTTGGTCCGCCCTTGGCCCAGAGCATCGCGAAGGCGGGAAATGCCAGCAGCAATAGGCTCGTATCGTGCAGTCGATGGTAAAGCGGGAGCATCGAAAGAGCCGCAATCGACGCCAGCGCCAGCCACGCTCCCTCGTGCGAAAAACGCTTTCGCATCGTGGTGATCGCCCAAACAAGCAGCAGCGGTCCGCACACCAGGTAGGTCATCGGGTTATAAAACCGCGGATCATCCCTGAAGACGCTGAATACGGTCTGTAGGCTGATCATGATGGCGCCGTGGACCCGCGGATCGAGACCCACGGGGCCTGGATCGTCGGTGTTGCCGTGCACTGAAGCCGTCTGAAGATTGGCGCGCAACTCCGCCATCCAATGCGGCGCAACGTGCCAGACCCATAATGCTGCCGGCAGGATAATGATGGCCGTCAATGCCAGAGTTTGCCATGCACGCTTGCGATAAACGCCTCCGGCCAATAAAAAATAGAGCCAGACCAGGCCCGCAACATGCGGCTTGCACACCACGCTGAGCGCCAGGCAAAAAACGCCCAATGGCGCAAAACGACCTTTAAGAAAACACCAAACTGCAATCACGCACAGGCTCACCGCAATCCCGGACGGATTGCCAATCTCCAGCAGCATCTCGCTTCCAATCAGAAACAGGCCAATCAGGACGCCCGAAGCGATCGGCGCATCCCTTGCCCCGATGCTCCACATCAGATAAGCCGCCACGATGAAGCTTGTCGCGATCGCCAACATCCAAAGCACGTGCCCCGGGCCCCACGGCAACAACGCGAATGGGATAACGAGCACAAGCATAGTCGGCAGGTTCACGCAGATCATCACCACATGGTGCAGCGGCTCCGCGGCGGAGGCGTACACCTTTGCGTCGCTCTGAAATGTCTGTACCAGGTCGCTCGTTTTGTATGGATCGGCGTGCCGCAGCAAACACCGCGAGCCGTAATAAACACTTCCGAAATCCGCCATCGAGTCTGGGGAGACGCGTTCGAGGGCAAAGCCCTGGATCACAAGTAGCAAGCCGCCGAGAACGAACCAAATGAGACCATCGAAGCGTGCCCTCTTTGCAACTTCCGCACGGGCATCGGTTGCCACGGTCATCGTCATCGCGCTTCGGGTTTCAAGCGAGCAATTGTGTTCTCAGGCTTGCTGCCTCGAATAGTTGACCATGGCCTTGAACAGCGACTGCCGACGAAAAAGCGCTTCGCCCAGAAAATGAACAGATCTCGCAGCGACTCGATAATCACTCTCGGATTTCCAGAAGTCGCTTCCCCGGCAATGCGAGGATGATAGTCGATCTCGACTTCCTTGATTCGGAATCCCAATTCATGGGCGCGAATAATGATCTCTGGGGCGATAAATACGGTGCTGCGCGACGTTGGCCGCGCTGCTTCCAGCACCTCTTTCTTATAGAGCTGCGTGTAGTTGTAATCCCGGAGTTTGGGCTCAAAAAGCAGGCGAAGCAGCCCCCGGTTCACCTTCGATGTCAACTTGCGATACGGTGTATAACCTGCATGCGTCTTCCTTGCGGCAATCACCACATCCGCTTCATCCAGAATCGGCAGCAAGATGTCAAGATCGCGCAGATCGAGCGGGTAGTCCATCGCATTCTGGATCACCAGTTCGCCTTTCGCGCACTGAAATCCGCGGTAGAGAGTCTCCCCGAGCCCCATATTCCGTTCGTTATGCGATACCGTGATCTCGGGATGGGCCGCGGCAAGTTCTTCCGCAATCGAGCCTGTATCGTCCCGGCTGCCGTCGTTGATGATGAGAAGTTCAAAGTTTTCGAAGCGCGGACGCATCGCCTCCAGCGATCGTTCGATTGCCCGCCGGATATTCGCCGCCTCGTTGTAAGCGGGAAAAATGACAGTGATGCTTCTCCGCTCCCTTGCCGGGCGGCTTTGGCGTGAACAATAAATCGCGGACTCGTCCACTTCAATCGTCATTTGCTCGCGACCTCTCTAACTTCACCGAGGGTGTTTGATCTCCGAGTAGTATTCCTTGCTGACTTTTCTTCCCGAGGCGCCGAAACGTGCAACGCGGATCAATCCAATCTTGTGCGCGAAAAAGCTCAGCGTCGTCGCCACAACGCCGAACCCATACTCCACGCTGCGCTTGAAGTTGATTGAGGATGCCTCCTCAAAGTACTTCGTCGGGCACGAAATCTCGCCGATGCGAAAGCCAAACATCACCGCCTGCGCAATCATTTGATTGTCAAACACGAAATCGTCGGAGTTTTCCAGCAACGGCAGCGTTTCCAGCAGTTCCCGTGAGAAAGCCCTGAACCCGGTGTGATACTCCGAAAGCTTCACGCCCAAAAACACATTTTGAAAAGCCGTCAGCAGCCGGTTGGCAACGTATTTGTAAAACGGCATCCCGCCCTTCAGCGCCCCGGCGCCCAGAATCCGCGACCCCAGCACCATGTCGTACACGCCGCTCGCGACCATTCCCGCCATCGCCGGAACCAGCGTCGGCGTGTACTGGTAATCGGGATGCAGCATCACCACAATGTCCGCTCCCGCCGCCAACGCCTCGCGATAGCAGGTCTGCTGGTTGCGTCCGTAGCCGTAGTTCGCATCGTGCACAAATGTCTCCACGCCCAGCTCGCGCGAAAGCTCCGCCGTCTTGTCCTTGCTCGAGTCGTCCACCAGAATCTTGATGTCCACTACGTCGGAAAGCTCGCGCACGGTCTGCTCCAGCGTCCGTTCGGCGTTGTACGCCGGCATCACCACCGCGATCCGCTTTCCGTTGATCAAGGTTTCAACTCCCCGAATGTCCTGCCCAACCGGTCTGCTCGCTCATCCGGCATCAGTGGGTGCCAACACCGCTGGCTCCGCTAACTCCGCTTTCCTCGTACGGCTCAATCCGCGCCGGAATTGCATCCGGCTCTACCAGCCAAACTCGCCGATCCGGGTAGTAGTGGATCAACTCTAAATTATCGGCAGTGTCCATCTCCCTCGCCCATACGACTTTGGAACCATCGATGTCAGCCCCGTTGTAGACCCATTCGTCCTGCGGATTGTGCCCGGGGCCGTACCGGACGATAGCCAGTTGCCCCCCCGGTAACCCCTCTAATCGAGACTCTATCTGCGCCCGCTCCTGTCCAAAGTGCTGGGGCCCAAACCACACGAAGTGCCAGTTCCCGGGGTCCCACTCCGGCGGCCCCAGGTGCAAAGGCTCCGCAACCACCCGAACCACGGCCATGGCCAGGCAAGCAACCACTGTGAATCGCACCAGGGCAAGACCCACCGCGCTTCGTCCGGACTTCCATACCCTCAGGTGTCGCATCATTTGCAACCCGATTGCATAAAAGGCTGCGGTAAACGGGGCCAAATAGTACGGAATGACATAGATCTCGATGACCACCCCTACCGCCAATACCAGTACACACACCACGAGGAATCGAATGCGCCGATCCAGAAAGACTCGCCGCATCATGAAAAGCGGCGGCAGAAGACAGAGCCCCGCGTAAAAAAGTAGGTTGAATGCCGCCTTTGCAGCGGTCACAGGCAAGAAGCCCTTCAGCGAATGCACCCGAAGGTACAACGGAAACTCAATTCCCTCGTAGAAGTCACGCATGGCTGCGTGCCGGTAGACGGGCGCCGGATGCGGCCGCTGCCAAACGTAATACGGAGTAATCGCGTACTCTGCGCGATCGACCGTGTAGGGCAGAGTCAGCGGGCTACCAAAGGCTCGGTAATCGTAGTAGCCCAACCAGGCCAGAGTCGCTCCGACCACGAGCATCGGAACCACTGCGCGGCGTGTCAGGACACCCAGCGGCGGCCTGTTCTTCCCTTTGAAGACCCAGAGCCCTAAAGCAACCGCCACCGGCAGACAAAGCAGAACTCCCTCGTACGGCCGTGTCAAAGTCAGAATCGCGATTCCGATGCTCATCCATAATCCGTATCGAAACCGTCCCGTCTTCATCAGCCGCGGCAGACTGCCCAGCACCAGTGCTCCCCCGAACGCGCTCGGCAGGGCCGCTGTATGATGCGTGTTGATCCATAAACTAAATAGCCCTAGCCGTAATACCGCAAGCACCCCTCCCAGCAGCGCCCATCTCCGCGGCAGCCATCCTTGCAGCATCCACACCAGCCCCGCGCACATCAGTCCATCCATTGCCAGCTCGGCCAGCCATGGCTGACCAAACAGGACTTGACCGGCCGCAAACATCAGCCCTTGTCCGGGGAAGTACATTGATTGATACGTCGGCTGCATGGTGATGTGGATGCTCTCGAAATGAGTCCACATCGCGGGCGTCGGATTCGTCAGGCGTCCATGCGCGAAAGTATCGCTGGCCAGCAGAAAGCTGAAATCGTCGGGCACAAACGGCAATGGAATGGGAAACAGGGGAAGCAAAGCTAGGCGCAGCACGATCACGCTTGCGCCTACTCCGGCTGCTACCCAACTCTTGTGCTGCGCAATCCGCGCTAGGCTTCGCTCGATTCTTTCAAAGAATCTCGTGCCAAGCTCCGGCCAAACGAAGGCGAACGCCACCGCGATCGAAGTTGCGACGAATTCACTTCCCAAAAGGAAATGATTCGGCCTTACCTCGGAAGGAAGCACCATGGCGGACTGAATCCTCTCAGGAGCATCGAAGTGCCGAAATGCACCATTGCTGGCAAAAACGACTGCGACGGCTCGCCCTTTACGGCGTAAATGATTCGTTCTTCTTTCTCAAATTCACCCTGCGCCTCCGGCCCCTACGGTTCCGCTCATCGATTCGCTTAAGTCGGCCGACCCTCGACTTTCCACGTGCGCTCCGTCCGCCTTCAGGGTTGTCCACAAATAAAAAACGCCCATCGCCAGCAACGCAAGCGACTCTGGCCTGATCAGTACCGCACTGAGCAACTGTCCCCCGAAGCCGGCGCGGCTCACGTGCAGGGTGTCGGCGATCGTTTTGAAAACCGCCAGCGGAATATCTCCAGCAAACAGGACTGCTGCCGTAGTGATCCAAAACGCAGCCTTGCCCACCCCGCCTCGCCTGGCCCACAACATGCAACACGGAGGAATCGCCAGCATCACCAGCTTGGCGTCCCACGGCCGGTGGTATGTGATCAACAATGTGAACGCTGTGGCGGCTGCCAGCGAAAGCCATGCCTTGGAGACTGATACCCGCGTCCGCAGCGTCCAAATCGACCACACCAGCAAGAGTGTCCCGCAGATCAAATAGGTGACGAGGTTATAAAAGAGCGGGTCATCGCGGAAAATACTGATCACCGCCTGCAAATCGACAACCGTGTACACGGAATGGCCCGAGAAGGAGTTTGGCCCTGGCTCATTCATGCCGCCTGGCGCCGAAATTGTCGCCAGATTGGCGCTCCAATCGTGCATCCAGTGCGGAGCCACATGCCACACCCACACCACCGCAGCCAGGCCGATAACCGCCGTGATCGCCAGGCTCTGCAGCGCCCGCTTGCGATACGCTCCGCCGGCCAGGATGAAATAGAGCCACACCAGCCCCGCGTCATGAGGCTTGATCGCCAGGCTCAGCCCAAGGCAAATAACTCCAATCTTTACAAACTTGTTCTCAAGAAAGCACCACACCGCGATTCCGCAAAGCCCCACCACGATCCCTGCGGTATTGCCCGCGCCAAAAACCGATGCGCAGTTGATCGCAAGAACGCAGGCCAGGAAGGTCGAAACCGGCGCTGAATAGCCTGCGCCTGCCCTCCACATCAGCACGATGGCCAAAACAAAAGCGCAGCCCGTCACCAGCATCCACAAAACGTGCGCCGGCCCCCATGAGAGCAGCGCGAACGGCGCCACGATAACAAACGCCGTGGGCACATTCACATAGAGTGTGATCGCTTGCAGATTAAACGGAGTGGCCGGCGGGCGTTGGCCGTCCTCTGAAAGATACTCGCGTCCGAGGTCGCTTACGTTGTATGGATTATGCTCGTGAATCAGGCAGCGGGTTCCCGCGTAGACGGCCCGGAAATCGATCCAGGCGTTCCCTCCGCGCCCAATCGAGATGCCCCATAGAATCGATATGGCGGCGCACAGCAGCACCCAGATCAGACCATTGCGGTGCCATTTCTCCATGCTCGGCCTCTCGCCTCATTTTAAAGGCCTCTCGCATCACTCTCACCGCACTGAAAAACACGGGAGAGCCAAGCTCGGCAATGGAGGATGTCTGCCGGCCCGTCTCTCCCGTTAGACTTGCTTGATCTTCGGTGCGCCTGTCGCTGCCTGCCTGCCGCGAGGCCCATCTCCGCCCCGGCGTTCTTCCTTCTCTACGCGAGCGACGAGCTGATGTTGCTGAAGGCCGCGTTCACGCCCATGGCCACTTTGCTGATGCTGGAAATGCACACCAGCGCAATGAGCGAAACCAGGAGTCCATACTCCACCAGGTCCTGGCCCTCCACACTGTCTTCGAGCGCCTGCAGCTTTATCCATACCTTCAACAATGCTGCGATCATATTCGGATCCTCTACGTCGGTGATCTCCGGTTCAACCGGCCTGCGGTATCCCTGCTCTTGTGGGCTCCTGCCCTCAACATTCAATTGTGGAGAGATTGATTGAAACTCTTAGGACAAACCAGCACTTGCTTGTTGCTTTCTAAACTGCTTTTTAAACCTGTTGGGAGGATTACGCTCCGGCTCACCGCCGGACGCGTAACCCTCCCACGAACTTGTTGAACCCTTTGAGTCGATCAGACTCTCGCTAACTATGCCAGCGAGGTGCTGATGTTGCTGAAGACCGTATTCACGGCCGTGGCTACGTTGCCGACGCCCGAGATGCAAACCAGTGCAATCAGGGCAACCAACAGCGCATATTCAACCAAGTCCTGGCCTTCTTCGCCGTTCTTCAGGCCTTGGAATTTCACGTACAGATTCAGAAGTGAGTGCCGCATTTTTTGTTCTCCTCATGTGACCTGCCGGACCGCGCCGGGGAAGCTGGGCCGCCACAATCGTACGTGGCATTACGGACAAGGATGCGTGCTTGGTTGTTCGTTTTCGCCCGGATGCATTGCTCTTTTTACGAGCGGTTGTCCTTTGCGCGAAAAGGCGCGTTCGGCGCCCTGCCGGTTACGCGCCTTCCCGCAAAAGGGGCTGAGGTTCTGGATAAGTCGAGCTTCGACGACTACGCCAACGAGGTGCTGATGTTGCTGAACACAGTGTTGACAGCCGTAGCGACCTTGCTGACACCGCCGATGCAAACCAGTGCAATCAGCGCGACCAGCAGCGCGTACTCGACCAGATCCTGACCTTCCTCACGGGCCATCAGGGTCTGCAATTTCACATAGAGTGACAGAAATAGGTTGTTCATATGTTTTTCTCTCCGAGAGCTAGATTTTCCCAGCCTCAGCCGGGCGCACTCCTTAGTGCATCTGGCGTGCCATTCTCGAACATATCGGCCATCGTTTTAGATTCAATGCCTTACGGCAGATTCCCCAAACGGTGACCGCGGAGACTGTCTACCTGCGTTTACAACGGCCTGTCCATCGGACCTCTGTGTTTACATTTTGGATCCCCATTTTACTCACCTCCCGCTTCGACCCTCCTTCCTTTCGCCCTCCCTTCCACTCTCATTGCCCACACCTTCCCAATCCTCGACTGCCTCAAATAAACCCGCCCTTATCCGCAACCTCTGACGCTGCCGTAGAATTGCCTCCATGACCACGAGGCTGGATCTCCCTTCTGGGCAGCAGCGCAGCGACTTCGCTGAAGTTGCCATCGCCATCGTCGCCGGCCTCGCGCTTACTGTCACCCTCCTCCTGATCTTCACCATACCCATTGCAGGCAAATTGGCGGCCAATCGCGACTTTGTCGCCTACTGGGCCACCGGACGCCTGCTCGTTCAACACGGCAACCCCTATGACTTCGACGCCGTCTCCGCCCTTGAGCAGTCTGCCGGCCTTGACGCGCCGCCTCCGGGGCATACCATGCGCAACCCTCCTTGGGCGCTTCCCATCGCCTACCCCCTCGGCTTTCTCGGTATCCGCGTCGCTGCCATTCTCTGGACCCTGCTTCTTCTCGCCTGCCTGCTCATCTCCGTCCACATGCTCCACCAGCTGCACGGATCGCCGCCCAATCGAATTCACTGGCTCGGATTTGCCTTCACCCCCGCCATCATTTGCGTCATCATGGGCCAGACCTCACTCTTCGCACTCCTCGGACTGGTCCTGTTTCTCCGCTTTCATCGCTCCCATCCCTTCAGCGCTGGCGCTGCGCTCTGGCTCTGCGCCCTCAAGCCGCATCTCTTTTTGCCCTTTGCCGCCGTGCTCGCCGTCTGGATCGTCTTCTCGCGCAGCTACAAGCTCCTCGCCGGAGCCGCTGCCGCCCTCGCCCTTTCCACCGCGGTTGCTTACCTCGTCGACCCGACCGCTTGGCCCGATTACTCCCGCATGATGCTCGCCCCCGCCCCCGTGAACCAATTCAGCCCTTGCCTCGCTTACGCCATGCGCCACTGGTTCCTTCCTCAAGCCACCTGGCTCCAGTACCTTCCCGTCGCCCTCGCCTGCGTCTGGGCTCTCATCTATTTCTGGCCTCGTCGCGCTCGTTGGGACTGGCTCTCCGGCTCCAGCCCCGTCATCCTCGTCTCCCTTCTCGCCGCGCCCTACCTGTGGTTCTACGACCAGTGCCTGGCCATTCCCGCGCTCCTCAGTGGCGCTTACGCCACCCGCTCGCGCAAAGTCCTCGCTGCCCTCGCTCTCCTCATCCTCGCCACCGACATCGAAATCTGCTTCGTAAAGATCTCCTCGGACCTCTACCTCTGGACCGTCCCCGCATGGCTCATCTGGTACTTCATCGCCGTCGCTCAATCCACCACAAAAAAGGGTGCCCCATCCTAAAATCTCGGCGCGCTGCGGCGAGTCTTAGTGTGGGATAGCACCGCTGCCAATTCCGCACGAAAGAGCGAATGGCGGGTGCCTCCAATCTCGATTTTGAGATCAGGGAACCGACTCTAACGCCCACCGCCCACCGTTCACCGTCTTGGTTCGCACTCACCTCTAACTCCGCCGCTTCCCCCGCGAGCCTCGCCCACGCCGCACCTATAATTGCCATGACTCGCTCCAGAAAGGTGCCTCATCCTTGGCCAGCCAGCGCGACTTCACGGCTCTCTTCATCGCCATCGCATGCGCGCTCTCAGTCGTCTTCACTACCCTTTTTCTCTCCATCATGTCCTTCAATCCCGCCATCGTTGCCCGCCGCGACTTCATCGTCTACTGGGCCACCGGCCACCAGCTCGTCCAGCACGGCAATCCCTATGACCCCGATGCCATCAACCGCATCGAGCGCGCCGCCGGCTTCCGCGGCCCCGGCTCCTTCTACATGCGCAACACGCCCTGGGCCCTTCCGCTCGCCTACCCCCTCGGCTACTTTTCGCCGGTAATCTCCGCGCTCCCCTGGTCGCTTCTCATGCTCGCTCTCCTCATTGCTTCGGTGCGCATTCTGTGGACCCTCTTCGGCCACTCCGGCAACCATCTCGCCTGGCTAGGCTACTGTTTTCCTCCCGCGCTTTTCTGCGTGATCCTCGGCCAGACCTCCATCCTCGTGCTCACCGGCCTCGCGCTCTTTCTCCGTCTCCACAAATCGCACCCCTTCGCTGCCGGAGCCGCGCTTTGGCTCTGCACTCTCAAGCCGCACCTGTTTCTTCCCTTCGCTCTCGTCCTTCTCGTCTGGATCGTCGTCTCCCGCGGCTACCGCATCCTCGCTGGGTCTCTCGCCGCATTCGCCGTCGGCGCCGCCATCACATCGCTCATCGACCCCGCGGCCTGGAGCCAGTACGCCTATTACATGCGCACCTCGGTCATCACGCGCGAGTTCACTCCCTGCATCGGCGACCTCCTGCGCGACCGCATCAACCCCTCCGCCGAGTGGATCGCTTTCATCCCCGCCACCCTTGGCTGCATCTGGGCCCTCGCGTACTTCTGGCCGCGCCGCCACGCATGGGATTGGCTCGAGCACGGCAGCCCTCTCATGCTCGTCTCCCTTCTCGTCGCCCCATTCGGCTGGATCTTCGATCAGTCCCTCGCTCTTCCCGCCATCCTCTACGCCGTCTCGCGCAATCCCTCGCAGACCATGCTCTCTCTTCTCGCCCTCATCTATGTCCTCATAGAAATTCAGATCGTCTCGCCCTACGGCCTCCACTCCGCTCTCTATATCTGGGTCGCGCCGGCCTGGCTCATCTGGTATCTCTTTGCGCGCGCCTCTGCGGATCGTGCCGTAGTCCCGGCCGCCGCGGCCTCATGAAGCATTCAGCCCGGAGACCAGCATGCGCCTCGTAAACATCCTCTTGAGTCCTCCGGTCATGGGCGTCATCGCCCTCTTCCTCTCCGCCATCTGGATGCTTCGCGACACCAAAGACAAAACCCGCCCCCTGCTTGTCTTTGCTCTGGTCCTGAATCTCTTCTACGGTTTTCTTCTAACCACCTTAATGAGCGGAGAGGGCAGCCTCTTCCCCTGGAAGTTCGACCAT
>Ga0181535_10005309_pt1 | contig 13865 bp, 10 predicted proteins | sample PEATcosm2014_Bin_44_FD_119774 | JGI IMG/M metagenome (GOLD analysis project Ga0181535, IMG submission 119774) | Peatland microbial communities from MTU Mesocosm Facility, Houghton, MI, USA - PEATcosm2014_Bin17_30_metaG | ecosystem: Environmental > Terrestrial > Soil > Wetlands > Peat | place...
ACCGGCGAACAATGCCAAGGCCAGCGCGCTCCAGGATACGATGGTGAACCCTGCCTTCGCTCTCAATGCTGTCCCTCAGGTGAACCAAACTTTTCGTCTGTGGTGTGGTTGCCGTTGATGATGGTCATCGAATACGGTTTCGCCTCGGGCTTGTGAGGAGCTCTTGCTGCCTTCTCGTGCGACGGCGGCGGAGTCTGGGTGCCAAAAAGATTGCTCATGGCCGTCTCCGGAACCTTCGTCGTCTGCGTATCCAGAGGATTGCGCAGCACAAGTTGAATCTTCAGCGAATTCGCCGCCAAACTCAGCAGCTGGGCCTGCTCCGGCGTCACCAGCAGATTCACCACCTGCACTTGTTCAGGCTTGCCTTCGGCGTTCCTTTGAATATCCGTGCCCGCTGAGAGAACCTGAATGTCCTGCAGAATCGTCTCAGTTACGACGCCCTCGTTCCCACCGCCCGGCGGATTACCTGAAACCAGTACGTCGACGCGCATACCCGGAATCACGAATCCCGCAACGCCCACCACTTCATCCACTCGCACTGCGCATGCCCGCATGCCCTTTGGAATCGTTGGAGCCAATCCACCACCTGAACCTATGCCGGCCAACTGGCTGTCTAGAATCGGCTCTCCCTGCGAGATCTGCGTAATCACGCCCCGGCCAATCGCATCTTCCTGCTTCAGAATCGCGCCCTTCGGTGGCGCGCCACCCAGCGTCATGGTCGTCAGGTCGGCCGTCGTCAAAACTGCGCCCAGCGGAATATCTTTTGCCGCTGCAACGACCCGCGTCGTAGCCACAGGCTTCGTCGCATTCATCCTGCCGCTCACAAGGCGATAGACCCCCCAGCAGCAAACGCCTGCAATCACCGCTGCGACTAGGAAAATCGTCATGAGTCTTCGATTCATTGCTGCTCCGATGGAGCCGGCCCTCGCCAACTCCGGCCTTCATTCCCCGCTACTGCCTCTGCCAAGTCCGCCCTTGACTCTTCTTCAATACCGCCGCGTCCGGAATTCAACAGCCCTTGGTCTTTCATCCTCGTGCTGTCACCGGGCCGCTCAGAACGGTGTTCAGATTCGATTCACCATTCCGGAAATGCAGCGCACCGCGCGCCCACCACGCTCATACTGATCGAGTTCGGCTCGAAGTGCGGTTTCAGTGTATTCCCTGAAAGCCTTACAAATCGCATCAGAATCTCTCAGTTCTTTCGATGAGGTACCAAAAGTGCTATGGGGGAAAACGCCTCAATGAGCGATTCTGAAATGGACAATCATGTACTCCCGGAACGGATCCATCCGGCTTGCGCCGCACTTGTTTTTAGGGGCCGTTCGTCGATAAGTTTACCGTGATTCTACTCGGCAATTTGAGGTCGCGTTTGCATCTTCCGTGTTATATCCGCGCCAGATTTCATGTGCCAAAGTGGGAGGGTCCCCAGAACAATCTTCCCTGCGCGCGGTTTGAAAGTCATCACTCGTCCAGAGAATTACAAGGGGGGATTTAAACCTCTGATGGCGCCTGCGTATTCGATCTCACTCTTCAACGAGCGCGCCGACCCCGGCCCGCGGCCCACCACCATTGCGGCCTCCGCCATTCTTCATGTCCTGGCATTAGCAGTGCTCCTTTTCGGAATCGCTTACAAGCCGCCCTATGCGCGAATTTCCACGGATCACTATCGCGTGCGAGAGCTTGATCTGGACATGCCCGACGAACAGGCGCGTTTTTATCCGCCGAAGCTGCCGAAACCTGCTGCGGCTCCGGGCGCACACGCTCCTGCTTCCGAGGGCAAGCCGTCGCTCAGCGTCCCCGCTTTGCGTGACGTTGCGCAAGCACCTGCCGGGCCGCAGACGATTCTCCAGCCCGACGTCCCTAAGCCCATCACGCTCCCGATGCCGATTCCCTTGCCCCAGGTTGCCATCTGGGCGCCCAGCAAAGTGGTCGTCAAGAAAGTTACTCCGCCGCAGCCGCAGAAACCCCCTTCATCGGATGTGCAGCCTTCGGTCGAACGGCCCAACGAGGAACTCACTCTGGCCGAAGTCAACGTCGCCTCCACGCTTCACCCCACGTCCCATCCGATCGTGAATGCGAGTACGACTTCGCCGATCAGGGTGCAGACGCAGCAGCCTGTGCAAGCGCCGCCGACCATGTCCACGAAATCTCTCACGCGGTCCACGCCGGCTTCGATTCTCTCTTTGTCCAACTTGCGCATGAAGGAAGGAATTGCCACTCTGCCGCCGGTGAATGAGGCTGTGGTGGTGCGTGGCCCCGGAGTTCTTGCGGCGCAGGGCAAGGATGCGTCGCCCGGCAATCCCAACTCATCCGCCAAACCCGGTCAAGGAGGATCGAGCCCGGGTCCGGGCGGCAATCCCAGCAATCAAGGTTCCGGCCCCGGTCAAAGCCTGGCGTTCAAGATCTCCGGCCCCGGCGTAGCTCCCAACGGCAATCAGCAGACACCGCAACCTGAAGCAGGAGACGGGCCAGACAGCCTTGAAAGCGTTCAACCTTCGACGACGGCTCTATCCGTGCCGAAGGATGGTCATTTCGGCGCCACGATTGTGGGAAACACCATCCAGGACCAGTATCCCGAAATTTCCGGCGTATGGAATGGCAGAATGGCGTACACCGTTTACCTGCACGTTGGGCTGTCGCATAGTTGGGTGTTGCAATATTCGCTTCCGCGGCCTGACGCTTCCCAGGGTGGTCCGGCAACGACTCTCGAGGCTCCCTGGCCTTACAACATCGTGCGCCCCAATCTCGATCCCGGCTCAATCGATGCCGACGCGCTCATGATCCATGGATATGTGAATCAATCGGGACGCTTCGAAACCCTCTCCATCGTCTTCCCGCAGGCGTTTCCTCAAGCTCAGTTTGTCCTCGCTGCGCTTGAGAAATGGCAATTCCGCCCTGCCACGCAGCAAGGCCAGAACGCCAAGGTCGAAGTGCTTTTGATTATTCCCGAGCAGGTTGAGTAATCATTGATCGAACCCGCGGCCGGATTGCGCAGCCGATTCGGCGCCTGATTTAAGGTCGCGTTCCCAGTTCCTGGAACAGTTCCCCATCCGCCAATGGCGTCACAACCGGCGTCGCTACACCCACAAACTCTGTAAGCGGGGCTACGTTATCGTCGCTCGCCACCCAGACATTGCCCGATCCGTCGACTGCAATGCCGTACGGCGAGAACATCAACACGTTCACGTATCCATTCGCGCCTGAAATTGCTGCTCCGGCTGAACTGATTTCACTAATGCTGTCGCTATCGCCGCCATTGTTCGCGGCCCACACGTTACCCGCGCCGTCGATGGCGATTCCGTACGGATTGTCCAGCCCGCCGCCGCTAAAGGCGCTTTTGCCACTGATGGCAGTCCCAGTTGAACTGAACTCACTCACGCTGCCAGCCCCGCCTCGATTCGTCGCCCACACGTTGCCCGAACCATCGATAGCGACGCCGTACGGGGACTTCAGCCCCCCGCCCGTGTAGAGCGTTACTGTGGGCGGCTGGCCCGGTAAAGTGCTTGGTACAGCTTCGGCAAGGCTTCCTGTTGCGGCAAGATAGTCCGTCGTCCACACGTTGCCATTCACGTCAGCGGCGATGCCTGCGGGGCCGGCCAGAACCTGGTTGCCATATCCGCTGCTGCCCGACAGCGCCAATCCACCTGATGCGTTCGATTCAAATTCGCTCAGGCTGTTGCCGCCATTGTTTGCCACCCACGCATTGCCCACGCTGTCGATGGCGATGCCGTAAGGCTCGTTCAGGCCGCCGCCGGTGTACCCCGGAGGGCCGGAGATTCTCTGCCCCTGGGCGTTGAATTCGCTGATGTCAGCTCCGTTGAAGTTCGCGATCCACGCATTCGCATAGTGGTCAATGGCCACGCTTGTCGGATTGTCCAGCCCGGCCGCACTGAAGGGCGAACCGGACTTCGGCACGCCGTTGGGAGTGAATTCGCTGACGCTGCTGGAACCGTAATTTGGCACCCACACATTGCCCGATGCATCAATCGCCACGCCTGAGGGGGATAGTCCGGTTCCGTCCAGCCCGCCTCCGGTGTACGTGATCGCGATGGTAAAGTCATTCGGTTGGAAGAGCAGCGTCGGTTGAAACGGCAGATCAGTCGGCAGAAGCCCGTAAAGAGTCGCCGTATTCGCACCCGGATTGTGCGCAATGTTGATCGCCGCCGTGGCTGTCTCCGTGGGCTGCGAATTCCCGTTCATCGCGTTGGCGAATAATGTGGTGCATGGCGTTGACGTCGGACCGGCTGAGTTTACGCATGCACCTAGAATGTCGGCCAGCGTGTCAATGGTGGCTTGCGGCACAACTCCATTTCCATTCGGCGTTGTGGGCAGTGCCACGCCCCTGCCCAGCGATTCCAGGTTCGTCACCGTTGCGAAAGCGTTGGGTACATCCGTTTCCGTGGCCAGCGGAGAGCTCGAACTCGACACGTCCGTCGCGTCCTTGGCAAATCCGGCAATGGAGAATGCCGTTGCCACCGTTGAGATCTCGTTGACTACGACATAAGGCGCGGAAGAAAGCGATCCGCAGGTACCCAGACCCGCTATTAAGCCGATGGCCGAATTCGCTCCATCTCCCAACCCCGGATCGCCGCCCACCGCATACAAATACACCTGCGAGCCCGCGCTGGGGCATGTGAAATCGCCAGTGATGCTGAACGTGCCGTTGGGTCCCGTGGGGTAATAGTATTTGCCGTGGCCATCTGAGACAGTGCCACCGCTATTAGCCAGGAGCGACACCGACGCGTTGCCGTATCCGGTCGTGTTCGCCGCGTAGAGGTAGACGTGCGACCCCACAATCGGCTGCTGACCGCCATGCACCATGCCCTGTAGTGGAGCTCCCGGGACAGCGCTGCCCGCGGTCTGCGTGGGCGACGTTCCCGGCACACCAGAGCAGCCGGAAATCATGAGAACACACGTTGCCAGTACAATCGTCCAGGAAATACGCACGGGGGGAACTCCCTTCGGTCGATCGAGTCGCGTCGTTACCCGGTTTTCTCAGACGTTGTTACCGGATTCTCTGCAAGAAGTCAAGCCCACATTCTATGTAGTGCCGGTGGGAATCAGGCGGGGCGAACTCATATTATCCACGATAGCCCGGAAGATCGCCGTCAGCTTGGTCAGGTTTTGGTTTGTCGGAGCCGTCGCCTCGCAGCCTTGGCCGTCGTCGGAATAGAAATTCACCGCCGAAGAAGCCATCGCCGCTAATGCCTGGCACGGTTGATCCCCCGGACTCCAGCTTCCTCCATTCGTTCCAACGGTGGCGCTATAGGTCTTATCGGAAAGGCAGCCTCCCGAAGTCTCGGCGCCGTAACCGATCGTGTACACCGTCGTCCCGGCATTCGCGGCAGACTGTGCCGCCAGCACCGCCTGGCCACACTCTCCAAGCGCCGATGGATACGTGTACGACTCATAGCCCGTCGGGTTGCTGGTGTGGGTTCCCGTTCCGTTCAGCGTGCCTTCCGATGCTACAAGCTCACTTTTGGTATCGCATGCACCGGCCGTTGTATTCGCATTCGAGGCGCACGCCGTCGCGTCGCCGTCGGTCAACAGAATGATGGCATTCTGCGAACCCGGGTTTGCCGCCTGCTGCGTCACCAACGCCGCTTGCGCTGCGTAAATCACCTGCGCGTAGTAGGTCGCCTCGCCGCCCGGAGCCTGGATTCCGGCGCAATTGCTTTGACCTGAATCTCCTGCCGCGATCACGATCGGCGCGGCCTGGTTCAGGCTCGTTGCTGAATCGCTTGTCTTGTAATTGTTCGCAAAACTGGTCACCTCGTAGGTGTCTGCCGTGGGCAGCGTCGTATTCGACGGTGGGTCCGGGAAGGTATACGCCACGATTGTCGGATCGCTGGTCGGGCAACTGGTGTCCTTCGACGCTGTCGTGCCCGTCACGGCCGGAAACACAAACAGGCTCACGCTATCCACGTAATTCGTGCTGGTCGTGCAGTTCTGGCCCAACCCGCAGGGATAAAGATCGTTTAGCAGTGCCTGCACGCCAAGGAGCGCGCAGGTGATTTGCGTCCCGTTGCACTGGTCGCCGCCATCCGCGTCGTTCATTGAGGCGGTCGTATCCACAATTACAGCAATGTTCCACGGCTCATTCTGCCCGCCCGCCATGGCCGCCTTCGCCGTGTACGAGACGTTCATCTGCTTCATGCCGATTAACCCGCCAAACCACAATGGAATCGTCGCGCTCTGCGTCACTGACATTGCGTTGTAGCCCCCAGTGCCGCCCGTGGAAGTCTGACACGGTACGTTCAGCGAGTTAGATACGGTGCTCAGGCACAGAAAGGAAGGCGTCGCGGTCACGTTCGTCAGCATTGGCGTCGCATTCATCCCGTTCGTCTGCGCGCTGTACGTGGTCACATTGGTTTTCGCCAGGGTCGTGTTGGGCATCGCCGCCGCGCCTGCCAGGACAGCCGAATTCGTCGACGCCACAAGTTCCTGGTATGCGTAATACACATGCCCTGTATCAACTGAAGCTGCGGCAAGGGCCATCATTGTTGTTGCTGTGATCATCACGGCAACCGCCGCCTGACCCTTCTGATTCTTAAGGAACCTGCGTAGGAACGGAACTCTAAACCGTTTCATTTGCAAATTCCTCCTTTCATGCAGCCTCGTCGCCGACGTATTCGGCGCTCGGTTGCTCGATGGGTTGAAATTGGAAGTTGTGGAACGTGAATTCGCGCCGCTCACTTGCGGCGTCATCGGCAGTGCAACGGCAAATTTGAACGCTCTCAAATCTCCGCTGGCATTGAACGACAAACTGCGTCGTGGCTTTGAGCCGGCGCAAAACTCCGTCTGCTCTGCCAGTCGTTCCTTCGGTTGTCTCTTGCTTTTGAAGTTGGGGGATTCTCGCCCGGTTCGCAGGTGCCCAACGATGCGAGAAACAGTTCTTTGATCGCGCCGTCAGCGCGAAGAGGTCAGCGGATTTGTCCTTCTGCGATGCCATCGTGCGCACGCGCGGACACTCCTGCGACCTCTTGGGGAAGGGGTTACTGCAGCCATGATCGTGCCTGCGATGGTTACCTGCTATTGCACTTTCGTGCTATCGAACTGTTACGTTGGTCACGATTTACCTGCTCGGAGCGGCATTTGGCGCCCTGCAGAAAAAAGGGGCACGGGAGCTTGCCCGTACCCCTCGATCCTTCCATTTCCTTGTGACTCAGCTTGTCTTATGTTGTGCCCGCTGGGATCAATCGTGGCGAGCTCATATTGTCCACAATCGCGCGGAAGATTGCTGTCAGCTTCGTCAGGTTTTGGTTCGTCGGAGCCGTCGCCTCGCAGCCTTGACCATCGTCGGAGTAGAAGTTGGTTTCCGACGACGCCATTGCCGCGATTGCCTGGCAGGGCTGTTTGCCCGGGCCCCACGGTCCGCCCTCTGTGGTAACGGTTGTGCTATAGGTTTTGTCGGACAAGCATCCTCCCGACGTCTCTGCGCCGTACCCAATCGTATATACGGTGGTCCCTGCATTTGCCGCGGCCTGTGCCGCCAGCACTGCCTGGCCGCACATCCCCAGCGCCGACGGATAAGTGTAAGACTCATACCCGGTTGGGTTGCTGGTGTGTGTTCCCGTTCCGTTCAGAGTGCCTTCCGACGCCACTAGGTTGCTCGCGGTGTTGCACGCGCCCGCCGATGTGTTGGCATTCGAAGCGCACGCAGTCGCGTCACCGTCGGTCAACAGAATAATGGCGTTCTGCGAACCGGGGTTAGCCGCCTGCTGGGTCAGCAGCGCCGACTGTGCTGCGTAAATCACCTGCGCGTAATACGTGCCCTCACCGCCTGGCGCCTTGATCCCGGTGCAGTTTGTTACCCCTGAGTCTCCTGCCGCGATCACGATGGGCGCAGCTTGATTCAGGGTCGTCGCAGCGTCGGTCGTCTTGTAATTGTTTGCGAAGCCAACCACTTGGTATGTATCAGCCGTTGGCAGTGTCGTGTTCGAGGGCGGATTGGGAAACGTGTATGCCACGATCGTCGGATTGGCGGTCGGGCAAGTGGAATCCTTCGACGCTGTTGTGCCCGTCACTGCCGGAAAAACGAACAGGCTCACGCTATCCACGTACGTCGTGCTGGTCGTGCAGGTTTGACCCAGCCCGCAGGGATACAGATCGTTCAGCAGCGCTTGAATTCCCAACAGCGAGCAGGTGATTTGCGTTCCGTTACATTGGTCGCCGCTATCTGCGTCGTTCATCGAAGCGGTGGTGTCCTGGATGATGGCAATGTTCCAAGGCGTGTTTTGACCGCCTGCCATCGCCGCTTCCGCCGTATACGAAACGTTCATCTTACTCATGCCGACCAATCCGCCAAACCAGAGAGGAATCGTCGCGTTCTGCGTCACCGCCAGGCCGTTGTATCCCCCACTGGCGCCCGAGGAGGTCACGCACGGCACGTTCAGCGTGCTCGACACGGCACTGAAGCACTTGAAAGTTGGCGTCGCGGTCACGTTCGTCAGCATCGGAGTTTCGTTCATCCCGTTCGACTGCGCGCTGTACGTGGTCACATTAGTTTGCGCGCTAGTGGTGTCTGGCATGGCTTCCGCGCCGGCCAGGACCGCCGAATTCGTCGACGCCACAAGCTTCTCGTACGCGTAATACACGTGCCCCGTCTCAATCGACGCTGCGGCGAGCGCCAGCATTGTGGATGCAGTGATCACTACGGCAACCAACGCCTGGCCCCGTTCATTCTTCAGGAACCGGCGATTAAATAAACTGCAGAACCGTCTCATGCTCATGGTTCAATTCCCTTCTCTCGCACAGTTACCGCTTTGAGTGTCAGCGCTACCCCGTCCAACGCGCTGGCTTGCGGCACTGGGAGCCAACCCTTCGCAGCCCAACCCCATACACCGCGGATGTGTTCGTCTCCCGTCCCCAATCTCTTCGTGCGGGGGATCGAAACTTCCGCTGGTTAATATCTCAAGGACAAAGCCGCGGCGCTGGGGAAGTCGTGCACTTTGCTTACGAGTAAATTGCGCTTGTGCCCCGGGAATGTGTCACCGTGCGATCTTGTCGACTCCACGGCGGCCTTCCCAGAAACTGGGGATCACATGTAATGATCTTGGTTCGGGGGTAATCAGAGAATTGCACTTTCGTGCTATGCGAAGGTGACCAGGGTACTCAACCGGCTGGAGCCTGTAAGTTAAACAAATAATTGGATAAACCGGGCAGTATCAACTTGTGGGGAGACCGCTGGCCACCGGGTTTGCTTCGTCTTGGCAGCGCCGTTCGCAAAAAAGGGTACAGGCTCCTCGCCCGTACCCTTCAAGAGTTCCTTCTACAACTCTTCTTTTCCCTCGGGAAAATGCTTTAAGTCGTGCCGTTGGGAATCATGCGCGGCGTGCTCAGGCCGTCCACGATCGCCTGAAAAATCTGCGCCAGGCTCGTGAAGTCTGCGTTCGCAGGGGTGAGTGCCGGGCACCCGCCCGAATTGTCGGAATAAAAGTGGTTTTGGTCGGAAGCCATGGCGGCAATCGCGTTACATGGCGTTCTGGCATAGGTACCGCTCGGCCACGCTTCTCCGCCATCCGCGGAACCGGAAGTTGTGGTATACGTCTTATCCGTTGTGCACCCGGTGGTCTCCGATCCGAAACCAATCGTATAGACCTGTGTTCCCGCTGCGGTAGCCAATTGTGCCGCCTGAACAGCCTGCCCGCACTCGCCCAGCGCCGATGGATACGTCGGAGATTGATAGCCCGATGGATTTGTGGCGCTCGTTCCGGTTCCATTCAGGCAGCTCCCTCCGCTGCTGCTGCAATTCGGATTATTCTCTGCAACAATTTGGCCTTTTGAATTGCAACCGCCAGCCGCCGTGTTCGCGCCGGTTGCGCAGGCAGTCGCGTCGCCGTCACTCAAAATAATCATGACGTTTTTTGAGCCGGGGTTCGCAGTCTGCTGCGTGACAAGTGCCGCCTGCGCGGTGTAAATGACTTGTGCGTAGTATGTTCCCTGCCCGCCAGGCGCTGTAAGGCCGGTGCAGCCCGAACCGCTGGCCCCAACTGCCTCCGCCAGAGCTGACGCGACTGCAAGAGCTGACGAATCGGTCGTCTTATAGGTGTCGTTGAAGGGAATAATTTCGTACGCGCCCGCGTCCGGGCCCGTCGTCTCCATGTTCAGATTTTGGGATGACCCTGGAGTCACATTGACGAAGTTGTACGGCACGCTGGTAGCACCGAGGCCGCAGTACTGAGACTTATAGTCATTAGCGCTAAAGGCAGCGCTGGGTGCCGGGAACACAAACAGCGCCACGTCGTCCACGTATGGCGTGCTTGAAGTGCACGTTGTGTTCTGCGCGCACGGATCCATGTTTTCCAGCATGACTTCGAGACCCTGGACCGCACAGGAAATCTGCGACGTGGTGCAATCCTTGTCGCCCGGTATGGTGGTTTGCATGGAAGCCGTGGTATCCATGATGACGGCCAGATTGTAGGGAACATCCGATCCGCCCTTCATCGCGGCGGTCGCCGTGGCTGACAGGTTCATAGATGACATGCCAACCAGTGATCCAAACCACAGATTGACCTTCGCCGTCTGGGTCACCGTGATCGCGTTGTAACCGGCGCTGCCCCCGGGCGGAGTCTGGCACTCCACATAGAATGGCGGCTTCGACATCGTGGACGAACAAAAAAGAGTCTGCGATGAAATCTGGTCATTCGACAGCATGTTGCTGGCGTTTAACTGGCCGGTCGCCGAGCTGTATTGCTTCACCGCCGCAGTCACCTCCGCGGTGTAGGCCCCGCTCGAGCTGGTATTCGTGAGCGCATCGGACATGGCTTGCGCGCCCGCTAGCGTGGCCTCGTTTGTGGACTGCACCAACTGGCGGTAGGCGTAGTAAACATGGCCTACTTCCACCGAGCTCACAGCTAACACCAAAATTGCAGAGGCGCAGATCACGACCATCACGGCGGATTGGCCTTGCTCACTCCTGATCAGCTTTCGTATTTGTTGCGAGAGAACCCTTAACATTCGAGGCCTTCCTCCGTTCACATCTGTATCGCAGACTGGCTCGACGCCAGTACACCCGCCGTGCTCGTGCCGGGATGGAAAAACGGCAGATTAGGAATCCCGAGCCAGGAGTACGTGTAACTCACAGTTAGAGTGACGGGGTAGTTCGGTCCCATTGAAGGTGCAGTGCTGCACGAGAACGACGTCCCGCTTCCCGAGTATGAGTGCGAGGCGTCGCTAGCATCCGTCATCTTGAGAGTGTAGGAGAAATTCGCTGCCTTCCAGGTCGGGAGCGACGCGACCATCGTGGATTCTGCATAAGCGCATGGGTCGTTGCCGGGAAACAGGCCCGCATCGCTTCCGACCGCCATTGCTGTTGCAGAAGTTGCGTTCCCAAGCTGTTGCAGGTTGTACATGCCCAGCGTCAAACTTGCCGACAGGTAAATGAGCCCAAAGAGCATCGGCAGCGTCAAGGCAAATTCGAGCAGGGCCGACCCTTCTTCGCCACGCTGGCCAAACAAATTACCGATCTTTCGCAGGCCACTTTCAATCGTCATCGTTCCACCTCACGGCTAAGCCGGCTTCAATCTTGCAATTCAACCGCGCCCGCCCAGGGAATTCTTTGGCGCACCGGTGCGCTCGTTACCCTTCCAAAGTCAATTGCGCCAGGAAGAGATCGAACTCCTCCCTGGTGGCCGCATCCAGAATCGCGGTCTTTCCGCTGCGCATGTCTCTTTCGTCAGCCAGAATGAACTGCAACCCCACTCCGTCGGGACCCCAGCGCACAGCTCGCGATTGCACAGCAATCGAACGCTCCGCCATCTCCTCGCCCCGATCGGTCTTCTGCAGCGTCATAAGAACCAGAGTGCCCGGATACCACCGCTCCTCGGTGACCACGTACAGCCCAGACGAACTGATGTCTCGAACTCCGTGCGCCACCGGCGCCGCGCCGTTCCAGTAATAGGCAGCCAGGCCCGGCTCCTTTACCCGCGGAGCCTTGCGTGGATCCGGCGACCACCAGCGATCAAACCACGACCTCAACTGGCCCTTGGCTTTGGCATTCGGGGGCGTCAGGTCCATACTGTGGGTCTTCTTTGCTTCGGGCTTGTCGTGTCCATTGCGGTCTTCGAGTTCCAGCAGTCCCGGGCCACCGCTCCACAGTGGCTTTTCGCGCAACAGCGCTGCGCCTGCAATTTGCGGCATCGGCTCCGTTTCGTCAGACTTGTTCGTCAACCTTTCCAATTGCCGCTCCATCTCTTCGGCGACACAAAGCACAAGCTGATCGCCAGACTGGGTCTGCGACGAGTAAATCGAGTGCGCCGGCAACGCCAGCACGCTCTCCGGCCTCGGGCTTGACGAGCTCACCTGAAATGTCGGAAAGGACTCCGCCATCTCGATCACCCGGCAATCGCCGTCGAGATAAATAAGATCCAGAGGTGCCGGCATCGCCGTTGCCGCGATGCCCCGGAATGGCTTCATCCACAGTCCCTCGCCCGATTTCAGCGGCTTCTCCAGCATCAGCTCCGCGACGTGGTTCGAAGGAAGGTCGCCGGCCGTGACTTTCAAACCTAAGAAACATTCCCGAGTCTGGTTGTAGGCACAATACGTTTGCGGTTCCATCTTCGACTGGACCCCTGGCGGCAGTGCCGCGGCTCCCTTACTCCCCGATGTTCCTTTCACCGGTTCGGCTCGTTCCATCAATTCCATCTGCGGCTCCGCCCTTTCTCTTCGCCTGCAGTCAGGCCTGCGAAGGGAACACTTCACCTGTTCCCCTTGCCCAGGCCACCTTCTCAGGCACGCCGCCTGCGCGACGTGCCAACCTGGCAACGGAAGCTTCTAACTGCAGCCGTGGCTTGAACTGGTCATTCTTCACGCCACGGCGTCTTGCCTTCCGGCTGTTACTTCACCCGCGTGCGGCGGCGCTGAATCAAAACCACCAGAATAACGACCGCCAATGCCGCGGAAACAACTCTGATAATCATGGTGCTATCCATGCGTTTTCCCCTTCCTGCCTCAATTATTTGGTCAGTGACTTGAACGAATCAGCCATCATGATCGCGGCTGGTCCCAGTGTAACCAGAAATAGCGCAGGAAAAATAAACAGCACCAGCGGAAACACTAGCTTGACTGAGGTTTTCCCCGCCATCTCCTCGACCAATTGCACACGCTGCACACGCAGCGTGTCCGAATGGACGCGGAGCATCTTGGCAATACTTGTTCCAAACTGTTCCGTCTGCACCAGCATCGAAACCAGGTTGCGCAGACTCTCCACGCCGGTACGCTCCGACATGTTCTTCCATGCCTCTGAGCGAGCCCGTCCGGCGCGTTGTTCCAAAACCACGACTCCCAATTCGTCGCAAATCTCAGGTTGCGATGTCCTCAACTCTTCCGCGCTGCGCGCCGTCGCCTGGTCCAGGCTCAGGCCCGCTTCCATGCAAATAACCAGGAGGTCGAGAACGTCAGGCAAGCCTCGGTTGAGCTTCTTTTGCCGTTTTTCAATGCGCTTTCCGAGCCAGAAGTCCGGCGCCAGAAATCCTCCGCCCAGTGCAATCAAGTAAACGAAAAATGGCGATAGCTCCGCTAATCCGCTCACCGCGGCGATCGCCGCCAGCGTCAGTGGAAGCAGCACTTTGCAACCGTAGAAGACCTTCATCGCGTTCTCGCCCCGGAATCCAGCCCGTTGCATTCGAATCTTGATAACCGAGACTTCCTTCTCGCTCTTCGGCATCAAATTGTCGAACTTCTTCACCACGTTGCCGATTGATGAGCCCGTATTTTGGAAAGTCTCGACCAGCGTCTTCTGCTTGCGCCGCGGATTGATGACCTGGCTGATGCGATCCAGCGCCGCCTCGCGATAGAACATCAGCACACCGATGCTCCCGATCAGCACGAAGACAGCTACGAACGCCAGAATTGCAAAAATCATG